>Ga0180437_10001483_pt1 | contig 40156 bp, 36 predicted proteins | sample SS_ome_4_FD_132410 | JGI IMG/M metagenome (GOLD analysis project Ga0180437, IMG submission 132410) | Hypersaline lake sediment archaeal communities from the Salton Sea, California, USA - SS_3_D_1 metaG | ecosystem: Environmental > Aquatic > Non-marine Saline and Alkaline > Hypersaline >...
CAGAGGCGGAGGTGTTCGACTCGGGTGGGGTCGATCCTCATGACCAGCGCGCCGACGGCGTCGGTGGCGACGGGGTCCGCACCAGCGATGATGACGTTGGTCTCGACAGGGGAGCCTGAAGTTTCGTGGCGCTCTGACCCAATGATGCCGTCGATGATGGTCAGTTTGGTCCGCAGCACTGTGGCGAGATCGCGCAGGCGGGCGTGAAGCTGGTGGTGCATGAGCGCTTTGTTGGGGAAGACAGCCCCCATCAGGTTCTTGATGCCAAGGGTGACGTAGGCCATGCAGTGACACTTGAGTTTGGGCATGGAGATAAGGCAGTCGGCTTCGAGGACGGTCTTCGATAGGAGCACGCGTTCGAGCGAGAGGGCACCGGGTATTTCGACTTCGACTCGTTCGTCATCGTAGAGGTTGAGGAGTTTGACGCCTCGCCGTTCTGCAATCGCGGGAAGCCCGACCATGTGAAAGGCGCGCTCGGTTCGCTCTCTCTCCCAAGTGCTCTCGGCAATAGTGATGTCGGTGGCGCCGATCCGGCTTTGAAGCCATTCGACGACGGCGTCGATGACTCTGGGGTCTGTGGTAGTGCCGGTGTCGGGCATTATGGGCTCGACGTAATTGGGCTTGAGGACGATGCGGTCTGTGGAGCGCACGCGTGGCTCGGCAACAATGGCGTCGAGCGCCTCGCACACCATAGAACCCGGTTCAGTGCCGTGGGCTATGGCGACAGTTGGCTTGGGATGTAGGGGTTGCTCCATGGGAAGCTCCGTGCAATGGTTACTTCTGGAGCCTTACGCCTCCGACGAACAATGCCTCTTCGCCGATATCTCGCGCTCCGAGTAACAAGCTCCATTCGGAGCGGCCGGGCACTGGGGATATCTCTGCGAGCAGATCGGCGCGGATGTCGTTGGGGTCGAAGACATCGAGACTGAGGGTTGCCCGGTTCGACACTTCGAGGTCTGCGCCGATTCCGAGGCGAGAGCGCACAAGGCCGTAGCGGAGCGTGGCGCGCCCTTGTCGCTCTGCAACCTGGCCGTTGAATTCGTTCTCTTCGCCAATATCATCAATGCCTAGGCGGTAGAAGCGATCCTGCCGAACCTGAAAGTCGAGGGAGCCGCTTGGGAACCACCGGTCTGCCTCGCCACTGTAGAGAACATCGAAGGTGGCGTCGATGGCGGGCGGCTGGAGACGCTCGCGAATAGACTCGGCCGTGCCCACGATTTCCTCTGCTTCGCCGGCGACTTTGGATACGGCTGGGGCTGCTTTGCGCAGCTCAGCCGAGAGCACTTCGAGGTCCTCCCCGACCTGTTTCGCCGACTGTGCGGCATCGTAGACGGCCGAGACTGTGCCGCGGAGCTTGTCTTGGATATCCGGGTCTTCTACAAGTTCGGCAAGGGTGGCCGAGAGTTGGGCCGCGTGGGCCGAAGTTTCTCGCGCATGGCGGGCCATTTCTTCGAGGTCCTCCAGTGCTCTGCCGCGAACGATGCGCTGGCGGAACTCAGCGGTGACGCCCTGAAGATCTTCGGCGGCTTGGTGAAGCTGCTGAAGGGTGCCTAGGAGTTCCGGCTCGGAGGCCTTGGCCAGGGAGGCGGTGGTGTCGGCAAGCTCGGAGGCGGCTTTGGCGGCCTGGGAGAAGCCTTGAAGCGCCTCGCGCATGCCGGTGAGTATTTCTTGATCGGTGAGAACGATATTCAACCTCCGGGATGTCCGGTTGAGGTTTTCGAGCACTTCGACGCCGACGCCCATGAGGTCGGAGAGGGTGGGCTGGATGATTCCCTCGACGCAGGAGCCGGGGGTGAGCTGCTGTGAGTAGGGGTCCCGCGGCGCGGGGATGACTTCGACGAAGCGCTCTTGGATGATGCCGGTGGTGGCGATCTGAAACTTGTAGTTCTCGTAGAGTTCATATCGGCGGTCGACGGCTAAGGTCACTTCGGCTTTGAGGTGGGGGTCGATGGCGACGGATGAGACTTCGCCGATTTTAACGCCGACCATTCGAACGGGATCCCCTCGCTGGAGGCCGCGAGCGTTTTCGAAGATGACGCAAATGTCGTATGCGGCTGCCGCGGCGCGATAGCCGCGAATGTAGAATATGTATCCGGTTAGGAGGAGAATTGCGAGGACGGTGATAATTCCGACCTTGGTCTCTGCTCCAGTGCGCATTATCTATCCCTCGGTGAGCGGCTGAGTGTTGTCGGTCATGGGGCCGTCGGGCGATCCGGATAGGAACTGCTTGACTGCGGCGTCTGGGGAGCGTTCGAGTTCGGCGATTGGGCCGACGGCTAGAAAGCGGCCTCGGTGGAGGACCGCGCCTCGGTCGGCGACCCGCCGGAGGCTGGAAACGTCGTGCGAGACGATGATGGAGGTAACGCCGACTTGGTCTTTGAGGCGCACGATCAGTGCATCGATGGCGGCTGCCGAAATAGGGTCGAGGCCGGCGGTCGGCTCGTCGTAGAGGACGATGGTCGGGTTTTGGGCGAGCGCTCTGGCGATGCCTATGCGTTTGCGCATGCCGCCTGACAGTTGGGCGGGAAGATGGCTCTCGGTTCCACTCATGTCGACCATGTTTAGGAGTTCGCGAACGCGATCGGGGATCTCTTCCGCGGGGAGCAGGTGGTGCTCGACGAGCGCGAAGGCGACGTTCTCTGCAACGGTGAGGGAGTCGAAGAGGGCGGCGCCCTGGAAGACCATGCCCATGGTTCTGCGAATGCGATCTAGTTGGCTCTCGCGGAGGGGGGTGATGTCGGCGCCGTCGATGAATATCCGGCCGCCGGTAGGCTTGGCGAGCCCCATTATGAGGCGAAGTAGGGTGGTCTTGCCGGTGCCGCTGCGCCCCATGATTCCCACGATTTCGCCGCGCTCGACGGCGAGGTTGATGTCGTCGAGTATGGGCGTGCCCCCGACTAGGTGGGTCAGATTTTGCAATTCGATTGGTGGGGGTTGTTTTGTGCTCATGTCTAGTAGCGGAAGATGGCGGCGGTGAGCAGTAGGTTTGTAGCATAGATGAGGACGATGCTCAGAACGACTGAGCTGATGGCGGCCTGGCCAACTCCGGCCGCGCCGCGGCTGGTGCGAAGCCCCTGCCGGCAGCCGACGGTGGCGATAATGACTCCGAATACCAGCGTTTTGCCAATTCCGCCGTAGAGGTCTCGCTCGGTAAGCCATCGCTGCACGGAAGTGATGTATTCGGTTGGGCTGACTCCCAGGTGTACGGCGAGCAAGAATGCTCCGAGCAAACCCGAAGCGATGGCGATGGTGGTGAGGATGGGCAGCATTACGGTGCAGGCGATTAGCCTCGGCACTACGAGGTAGTGAATGGGATTTACGGCGAGGGCGCGCAGGGCATCGATCTGCTCTGTGACTTTCATGGTGCCGAGCTCTGCGGCGAAGGCCGATCCGACTCGCGCGGCGACGACGACGCCGCAGAGCGCGGGGCCGAGTTCGCGGGCGATGGCGATGGCGGTCGTTCCACCGAAGTAGCTGGTCGCGCCGAAGCGCACCATGTAGCTGGCGGTGTGCCATCCCCAGGCCATCCCCACGAAGAAAAGAGTCACGGTGGCGATAGGGAGGGAATCGGCGCCGGCGATGGCCATTTGGTCGAGGGTTCGCCGCAGACCGATTTTGCCTCGGGCGAGGTACGATCCGGAGCGCGCAAGCAGAAGCAGCGAATCGCCTGCGAAGTCGAGAGCGGCGAAGACTTGGTGGCCGACGGCTCTTATCATGGGGGTTTAACCCATGGAGATGAAGTACTGATGAATCCGTGAATCATCGGTCAGCTCCGGATGGAATGCCAGGGCGAGCATGTTGCCCTGGCGCGCTGCGACGGTCTTGCCTTCGTGCTCGGCCAGGATCTCGACGTTGTTCTCTGCGTGGTGGATGACGGGAGCGCGAATGAAGACGGCGCGTACCGGCCCGCCATCGATTCCTTTGACGTCTATATCCGCTTCAAAGCTGTCGATTTGACGGCCGAAGGCGTTGCGCTTGACTGAAATGTCCATAACGCTGAGCGCGGGTTGGTCGTTGGCCGCGGAATGAATCGTCTTCGCCATGACGATCATGCCGGCGCAGGTGCCGAGGAGCGGCCGGCCGGAGGCGACGAGCTCGCGAATGGGGTCGAGCAGTCCATAGCGGGAGATGAGCTTTCCGATGGTGGTGCTCTCACCCCCTGGGATGATAAGACCTCGGACCGCCGCGATCTCTTTGGGCTCGCGGATGGTGGTGGCATCGACGCCGAGTCGCCGAAGAGCGTCTAGATGCTCCCTCACGTCGCCTTGGATCGCCAGAACACCGTATGCCAAGAAGGTCTCCTTCGTCGTCTTTCTCGTAACAGCGATTTCGGCCGCCAGATGTAAGTCGTCGTCGGCTCGTGTTCGCTCCGTATCGCCACCGATGGCACGGCGGGGATTGCGGCCCGTAGCGGCTTACCAACCCCGCGTCTGGAGCAGTTCTTTTTCGTCGAGCTTGGCGACGTCGATCCCTGGCATGGCCTCGCCGATGCCTTCTGAGACGCGGGCGACTATTTCTGGTTTGTCGTAGTACGTGGTCGCTTCGACGATGGCTTTGGCGCGCGAAGCGGGGTCTTTGGATTTGAAGATCCCGGAGCCGACGAAGACAGCTTCGGCGCCGAGCTGCATGAGTAGGGCGGCGTCCGCTGGCGTAGCGATGCCGCCGGCGGCGAAGTTTGGAACAGGCAGTTTGCCCGCGCCGGCGACCTCGCACACAAACTCATAGGGGGCTCCGAGCTCTTTGGCGGCAGTCATGAGTTCGTCGGAGCGAAGGGTGGTGAGGCGCTTGATCTCTGCTTGTACTATGCGCATGTGGCGGACAGCCTCGACGATGTCACCGCTTCCGGCTTCGCCCTTCGTACGGATCATGGCAGCACCCTCGCCGATGCGCCGGAGCGCCTCTCCAAGATTGCGGCACCCGCAGACGAATGGGACTTTGAAAAGGTGCTTGTCGACGTGGAACTGTTCGTCGGCCGGGGTGAGGACTTCGCTTTCGTCGACAAAATCTACGCCGAGCGCTTCGAGGACCTGCGCTTCGGCGAAGTGTCCGATTCGGCACTTCGCCATGACGGGGATCGTCACAGCGGCCATGATTTCGCGAATTTTGACGGGGTCGGCCATTCGTGCTACCCCGCCTTGGGCTCGGATGTCGGCGGGAACCCGTTCGAGGGCCATGACAGCGACGGCGCCGGCCTCTTCGGCGATTTTGGCGTGCTCGGCCGATGTTACGTCCATGATGACGCCACCTTTGAGCATTTCCGCCAAGCCGACTTTGTTTTGCCATGTTGACTGCTCAGCCATTGAGACCTCCAGGAATATGTGTAAGGCGCTTGAGGGTCGCCTTCTGAATGCGTGCCTTATGTACTCGTACTATTATGTACGAATTATGGGCTCTGTGACAAGGCCTCGAAAACCCTTAACTCCGGTTGACGGTGAGGTTCTGTGTCGGCTATACTTCACAGTCCAGCCCTCAAAGGGCGTGGGGGTCGGATAGGGGGCATCGACTTCCATTTCGGCGGGAGAGATGACTCGACTTCTGGAGGGCCATTCATGATTGTCGAGGCGACTACGCCGACGCGAATTGACTTCGCGGGCAGCACGTTGGACTTGTACCCGCTCTATCTGTTTGTGGGGGGAGGGATTACGGTCAACGCGGCCGTGGATCTCTACTGCACGGTGCGCGTCGAAACAAGATCGGATCCGAAGATTCTGTTGCGGTCTCTCGACCGCAATGAGGAGCTTGTGGCTTCATCGGTCGAGCAGCTTCCGATGGACCAGGAGTTGAGCCTCGTGGCTCGAGTGGTAAAGTCTTATCCGCCGAAGACTGGGGTGAATGTGATCACGAAGAGCAGCGCGCCTCAGGGATCGGGAATTGGGGCGTCTTCTTCGCTGTTGATCGCCCTGAGCGGGGCGATGGACCGAATCAACGGGACGAGCCTGGATCCCTCGAGCTTCGTCGAGTATGGGGCGAATATCGAGGCTCAGGTGATAGCGATTCCTACGGGAAAGCAGGATTATCTGGCCGCGCTCTACGGCAGCGTCAATGCCTTTCATTTCGGCGTGCGCGGCTGGCGCCGGGAGCGGTTGATCACTGATCTTGGGAAGCTCCGGCAGTTCGAGGAGCGGATTGTGCTCAGCTTTACGGGCGAGTCGCATTTTTCGGGAACGAACAACTGGGTTATGATTAAGAACTTCGTGGAGAATGCCTCGGGGTCTCGGCATAGCATGTATGGGATTCAGGGGACCGCGGAGCGGATGCGGGAGGCGGTTCTCGATTTCGATCTGGGGCGAGTGGCAGAGTTGCTCGACGAGGAGTGGGAGTCGCGGAAGCAGTTGGCCGATGGGGTGACGACGGCGCGCATCGATAGGTTGATGGAGGCGGCAAAACAGGGGGGTGGGCTTGCGTCGAAGATTATGGGGGCCGGAGGAGGGGGATGCATGATTACGATCGCCGAGTCCGGGCGGCGGCAGGGTGTAGAGGCAGCGCTGGAGGACGCGGGCGCAACAGTTCTGCCTTTCCGGATCGCCCGCGAGGGGTTGAGCGTGCGGGAGCTGTAGCGGATCGGGCGGGGCGATGGTTTTTGGGTATGATTATGATCCTATGATTGGTCGGAGAATGAGGTGTTCGTCCTATGCCGGTGTATGAGTATCTTTGTGCGGAATGCAGGTGTCGTTTCGAGGAGTACCGGGAGGTAAGGAGTCGTTCGACATGCCGTTGTCCCAAGTGTGGCAACACTGCTCGGAAGGTTTTCCGGCCGGGTGGAATTATCTTCAAAGGGCCTGGTTTTCATGTAACCGATTACCGAAAGACGGATGGCTCGGAGAAGTCGACTGCGACGAGTGGGGTGGAGAAGACGCCGAAAGCCGACTAGAAGCCATTTCATAGCCCGCACCTTTGTTCCGCCGCTTTAGTGGCTAAGCCGGAGTAGGATTATGAGGACGCTTCGGCAGTAAGGTCGCCCTGAGGCGCTCAAAACCGTCCCGAAATACTGAAAACGAAAAACTATATGCCCGGCAGATGCCTGCCGGGCATGAGGGTTATAGGGGGACGCTGTCCCCCTTGCCCCCTGGCAGAGGGAACGACTGGCGATTCGTTCCCTCTGCACTCCCTTCACTCGCGTTTGTGGGTATTGGCAAGGGGCAAGGTGTGGGCGCGTTAGGTGATGGGTGGCGTCCGGGAGTGTCCTCCCGGACGTAGGCCAGACAGGGGGGATTCTCCCCCCTATAACCCCCCCAAAGGCACCCGGCAGATGCCTGCCGGGTATTAGGTTTCTTTGGGGGACGATTCCGCCGTCCCCCCAATCCCCCCTCACGGGTGCCTGCGGCACTGGCAGTGGTATTGGCAGTGGCCGCAGGAGAGTGGCGGTCCGAAACACTGAAAGACTACCAAAGCAACGCCGCCGACTCCTCAAGGTTATGAAATAGCCTCTAGTCTGGGCCGGGTGGGGGCTTGGCTGAGTGGGGGCCCCCCTTCGTCTGTGACTCGTAGCCGAGCGCGCGAAGAAACACCGGTACGAGATCGGGATCGATTTCTTTTCCTGCCGCCTTGCGAAGCGCCTGCGTCGCCTCCTGGGGGGAGATGCCGGTTCGACCGGGGGATCCTGTCTGGAGGTTGTCGTAGAGGTTCGCCACTGCGAGTATGCGAGCGAGGAGTGGGATGTCTTCCCCGGCCAGTCCCTCGGGGTATCCGCCGCCATCCCAGCGTTCGTGATGGTAGCGAACCGGTGGAAGTACGGGGGCGAGGAATTCTATCGGCTGAAGTATCGATATGCCGATGAGCGGGTGCATCCGCACGAGCACTTCGTCGGTCATGTCGAGATGGCCGACGCGCGATAGGGAGCGGTCGCTGAGGCCGATCTTGCCGATATCGTGGAGGGTGGCCGCGAACCGAAGTATTTCCATCTTGTCGGCGGCAAGCTTCATGGCCCGACCCAACTGGAGGGCGTAGTCCGTTACGCGCTCTGAGTGGCCGAGGGTGTGGGGGTCCTTGGCCTCGATGGCGCGGGCGAGGGCGTTCACGGTTTCCCAATAGTTGCGCCGCAAGTCCTCGTGGAGGCGTGCGTTGTGGATGGCGAGGGCGGCCTGCTCGGCGAAAGCGCGAAGCAATCGGCGTTCTCTGCCCGACCAGTGATGGCGGGTATCCGAGTAAACGCGGAGGACGCCGAAGACGTCCTCTCCGCGCTGTAGTGGAAGGGTGAGAAGAGAGACTATGCCTTCGGTTTTCGCTTCGGCGCGATAGTGGAAGCGGGGGTCTTGGGTGACGTCGAGGATGACGACAGAGCGCCCGCCGATTGCCTCTTGGTCAAGTGGGCTATCCGACAGGCGAACGGGACCCTTCGCCAAGTAATCCAGGCTCAAGCCATAGCTCGCCGCCGCGGTGAGTTCATCGCGTTTATCGCTTAGGAGGCGTATGGAAGAGGCCTTTGCTGCGGTGATTTTGACGGCGGTTTCGGTGATGATACGGAGCACTTCGGAGACGCGGAGGGAGGCATTGACCGAACGAGACACTTCGAGGAGGCTGGCCGCGTCTGCGCGACGCTCTTCGAGGAGGGCGAAGAGACGGGAAGTCATTAGCCCAATGAAGTAGAAGAGCGTGCCGCGGATGAGGATGTCTTTCACCGGCTGAGGGGTTCCCTCGCGAAGGGGGAGAAGCGCGGCGAGGAGCGCGGCGCCAAAGGCCGTGACAATTCCCCCCAGATCGCCCAGGAAGTAGCTGGCGAGGACGATTGGGATATAGTAAAAATGGACGAAGCTGCCGGCGGTTCCGCCATCGAGATAGGCGACCCAGGTCACCAGGATCAACAGTGACCCGACGGCGACGCCAATGAGCGCGGCAGCTCGATGACGCCAAATTCCCTTCATAGAGCGATAGAGTGCGATTTCCTTCGAATGGCTGGATGTGGGCGGCCCACCTCCGCACTATTAGAATGGTTCTATGGCGACGGGTTGCAGACCTGCCAGGCTTTGAGGAGCTTGTGTGGCGTTAGGGGATCGTTTGTGGGAAGGGATGTCTCGCTGCGTCCCAATGGCTTCCGCGAGATGTCACAAATGTCCCCTGGCGGGAAGGAAGCAGCCTAATTTCAATCCCAAGAGGGTCATTTATCGCTATAGGGTCCGTTTTGGAGCAAAGGGCAAAGGTCGCGGCTGTGGGAGCCGGTCCCCCAGGCGTTGATTTTAGAATGGAATTTTCCCGAAGGCGAGGTCCCATATTTATGGTTGCACCGAAATCACCAGTGATTTCATAATCGTATGCTCTTGACTCACTGGGGGCATTGTGCTACACTCCACGATGCACACGTTGCGGTTGCTAGAGGTAATAGAGGGCATTTGACGCGTGTGCCAAAGCCCCGCTTGACAGTTGGTGGTAAGGGGCGACCCTGGGCGATGGTAGCCTGGGAACGGCGGTCGCGAAAACGGACGCGACGGAAACGTCATCGTTCATAAATTTTTCATCATCGCGGCCGCAAGACTTGGTGGTCCGTCGGGCCAGAGTCGACCTACCGGCTCAGCCGGAAAAGGGGCGTGCCGAACTCCGTCGTCGAAGAGGAGGTGGTTAGGCAAAAGGCTGAGAGTGCTTGTTTTCAGGGGTAGCTCCTGCGCCTCTGGAGCACGCCTGATGATGTAGTGAATGACGATATAGAAGTTTCCTTAAGGAAAAATCTAGATTTCCACCCTGTCAAGGAGGCGAGGCATGTTGAGAATGAAGTACCTGTGGACGCTTGCTTTGGTCGCATTGCTCATGGCAATGACGTCAAGCATGGCGTTCGCGCAGTGGCTCCAAATTGAGTACAACACACCTCTCGCACCGACTTCGGTGCCGGTGCCCACTGTCGACTCGGAAGCAACGTTCTCTGAGGACGTTGACACCGATTTCTGGGCATGGGCTCAGGTGGAGGAGTGTGCAGCTACAGCCACACCCAATCCGGATTCCGATTACGTCGTCCTGGGAATGGCTGAGGGGTACTATGGGCCGACCTTTACGGTGACGCGCGGCTCTATGGCTGCGTTCATCGCCCGCGCGGCGAACCTCACCTTGGACGCCCCAGACACAGCGACCTTCCTGGATGTTCCTACCGACTACTGGTCCTTCGCAGACGTTGAGCGGTGCGTCGATGGCGATATTGTCCAAGGGTATGCCGATGGGAACTATCGGCCGACCCTGGTCGTGGACCGCGCTCAGATGTGTGTGTATATCGGCCGCGCGGCCAGCGTGACGACGGGTGTTGTAGGGTCTGACCCGTTTGGTGACGTTGCCGCCGATCACTGGGCTGCCGAGTATATTCAGGCGTGCGTCGATGAGTATATCGTCCAGGGCTACAGCGCCGCCGTCTTCGCACCGGACAATGCGGTGACGCGAGCCCAGATGGCGGTCTTCATCTGGCGTGGACTCGTTCGCGGTATCGACGATACCCATGTTGTAGGCGCCGATGTGGTCTGCGGCCTGGGTGCCACGGATGATTCGAGCATCAATCCGGGTGCTGGCGATAATGCTATCGCACTCTACTACGCAGACGATCATAGCCTCACGGATGCGGCAGAGATCGATGTCGATTCGGGCGTCGTGGTCTATGTAGCGCTCGACGGCGCGCAGCACGGCGATGGCAGCGTTACCTTCGAGGTCCTCGATAGCGAAGAGAACTCAGAGGGAACCGCTAACGTTAGCATTGATGGGTCGGATGGCCGCGACGCGGTGGACACGGCTTCCGGCGCGCATCCGTACACGATTGTGTCGTATCGAGTTCCGGATGTGTCTGCTACCGCTGATGACTACACTGTTACCGTCGAATTGCCCAACGGTGCGGTTCTGACGGTCGGTGAGTTCACTGTCGAATAATCACTTTTTGAGAGTGATACGTTGAGGGGCTAGAAAGCCTCCAGCGTCTGGATAGGAAGCGCCCGCCGCTCGCGGCGGGCGCTTCTCGTTATGTGGGGAAGATTGCCTTGACGTAGGATGTGTGCGAAGGCTATACTCGGTCTGCAAAGTTTCACTGCCTTTTCGGAGGGGTGTCCGAGCTGGCCTAAGGAGCGCGACTGGAAATCGCGTAGGCGTGATGAGCGTCTCGCGGGTTCGAATCCCGCCCCCTCCGCTGTCCGAAGTAGTCGTCAGCCGCGCGGTCTTATGGGATGTCCATGCCCGATTGTAGTCACAGTAAGAGGGGAGCCGTGACGCGACGAACCCTGGCCCTGATGGGGCTGGTCGCGGTCGTGCTCGCTGGGGTATTGACCTGGAATGTCATGTCGCGCGCGGACTCAGCATTGACGGTCAGCGTCACTGTTCGCAGTGATACGGAGGAGCCTGTCGAGGTCTATCGGGGGCGGCAGTTGTTCTCCGCGTCTTCGAACCCGAGACCTGAGATGCATGCCGAGGTCGATCTGTCGCCCTGGCAGGGACAGCTGATTAGGATTGACGTGACAGGTGAGGTTCGACCGAGCCCCGCCAAAGTGTGGTCCACGGGTTACGCGGCTTGCCAGGGCCAGATCGTGGACGGCAACACCACGATACCTCTGGAGTTTGTCGGGTGGGATAACAGCGACCCCGAAAAACCGCGCGTGGGGTCGTTGGGATGCCATGGGCTCAGCGTACGGGAAGATGATGGCGACCTGTTCGCCTACACGACAGATGCTTCGCTATGGTATGTGGTTCGATTGCCTGAGCGAGCCAGGCTGGAGCTGTCGGTTATGCCCGTCATGAAGGACGAAGTGAGCGAGTCCCCTCACGCCTGTGTGTCTCCCATTACCGATTGCAGCGCCCCCTCGGTGCCGCAGAGCCGCTCTACGAAAGAGCGTCCCCCCGATATCTTCATCTATCTGGTCGACGCGTTGCGTGCCGACCATCTCGGCTGTTATGGGTACGAACGTCGTACCTCTCATATGATCGACGAGTTTGCCTCGAACGCAGTCCTATACGAACGCGCCCAGGCCGCTTCGACGTGGACGCGTTCTTCGGTCGCTTCGGTACTTACGGGGCTCTATCCGGCCGTTCATGGCGTACTCTTCAATCACAAGTCGGAGGTGCTTCCCCAATGGCCTGTGCTGCTTCCGGAGGTCCTGCGAGCAGAAGGTTATCGGACTTATGGTATTGGCACGAACCCGCATATCTCGAAACTCTTCGGCTTCGACCAGGGTTGGGATTACTACGTTGCTAAGGGGTGGAAATGGAAAGCCACACATGGTGGCACACACAAGCTCATCAGCAGCGAGACTTCCCGCATTCTCGCCGGACTATCACTGGATCAGCCGGTGTTCATGTACCTTCATACACTGGAGCCCCATACACCTTACATGCCGAGCGCCAACGCCTTCCAGCGTTTCGACCGTGGCTTCAAAGGGCGGTACGATGGGTCCGCCGCAGACATGCGCCGGGCGAATCATGTGCGACCAGATGTCACCGATCAGGACCTCGGGTTCCTCATCGACTTGTATGATGCTGAGATTTTCGAGGCGGATGTGGGGTTTGCTGAATTCCTCGACGTTCTCCGAGGATTTGGACGGCTTGAAAACGCGCTGATTATCTTCGTGGCCGACCATGGGGAGGCCTTCGCTGAACATAATACGCTCATTCATGGGCGCAGTCTCAACCAGGAGGAGTTACACGTTCCCTTGATCATCCGCTTCCCTGGGGACCGATTTGCCGGCATGCACATTGAGCGAGAAGTGTCTCTTGTGGATATTTTCCCCACTATTTTGAATGTCGTTGGGTGTACGGCACACACGGACTATGAGTTAGCAGGCTGCGATATCAGCCCTTCAGCTGTTTGCCACAGTAGTGCTGTCCCGCGCCCTGTCTACGCCGAGGTATCCATCTATGAGAACCGCAGGCTCCATCTTCTGGGCGTAATTGACGAGGATGCATACAAGGGTACATTCGACGTTTCAAAGGTCCCCGGAAAGGTCGCACCAGATGAGACCGTTGGGCTCTGGGATACGGCGCACGACCCAAAGGAGCAAACGAACCTCAGAGATTCTCTTCCCGTTCGCGCTGCATACCACGAGCAACTCGTTGCTCGATGGCTACTCTCCAAACTGCACGGGGTAGGTAAAAGCGAAGATACGATACAGGTCGAGATGGACGAAGAAACGCGCAGGGCTTTGGAGACGCTGGGCTACCTTGACTGATAGGCAATGCTGCCCGCACCCCCCGCCTGCCTCCTCTCTCCAACTTCACTCTTATAAAGACTGAACTCTAACCAGCACATTCCTAGCAATCATGGGCTTGGGGAACATTGGTAGAGTCCTTGGATCGGTCGCCCTTCCCTACAGAATGCTGCGCACAGCCTCTCTCGTTCCCGATAGCCGCCGTCCTGTAAAGGATGTCTGGTCTCTGTTGGTGCGCCGCGCCCGCCGTTCGAGAGCGACAAACGTCAGGGTTTTGTTGGTATCTTTAAGTCACCTGGCGTCCGGATCGTTACCATCTCACCGCGCATCTGCGGCCAAATTGAGACCGGGTCTACGGGACAGCCTCCACCGTCTTAACTTCAGGCACCATCTCCTTCAACACCCGCTCGATTCCCATCTGAAGCGTCATTTGCGCCATCGGGCAGCCCTTACATGCTCCCTGAAGTCGTACTTTGACGACACCATCGTCTGTCACTTCGATAAGCTCCACATCGCCTCCATCACGCTGCAGAGCCGGTCGAACTTTCTCCAAAGCAGACTCAACTTGTTCTTGCATCGAAAGCCTCCCTTCGTGGCAACAACCGCGCGCCGACTACAGTCTCTCTCGCTGGATATTCTCCTTTTACCCCATTCCTTCGTTCGAAACCTTCGCCTAAACGCTCACGATGTAACTGGGCAAAGCCATAACCCGATCTTGCGAGTAGAAAGGTATCGGATGACATCGCCGGACGCAATGGTAGAAGGTTGAAAAGCCAGGAAATACCTGAGAAAAAGGACCTCTTGAATCGCCGGAAATGGCCGCTTCTAAATGGTCGGGGCGGCCGGATTCGAACCGGCGACCTCCTGCGCCCAAGGCAGGCGCGCTGACCAAGCTGCGCTACGCCCCGACAGGGGCAGAAAAGATAGCATTTTCCTAGCTTTTCCACAACCTGGAGCCGAGTGACAATGGCTCCCGAAATGGCGGAAGAAGGTTGCCGCTTCGCGCCCATCATTTCCGGCAGCAAGGAGCCGGGATGGGCGCTTTCAGTTACGTCGAGGAGTTCCTCCACCACGAACGGGCCGCGGGCAAAGCACAAGCGACCTTGCGGAACAGGCGGGCAGCTCTGGTTGCCCTGAGCGAGTGGCTGGAGGAACAAGGGAAGTCCGACCAGGATGCCACGCGAACAGACCTCGTCGCCTTCCTCAATACGCTGGTGGGCCGGTATACGCCAGAACACGTCAATCAGGTTGTGTCGGCGCTCCGCGTCTACTTCCGCTGGCTCGTCTCCGAAGGGCTGAGGTCGGGAGAAAGTCCGGCGGCTAAGCTGAAGTTCCAGAAGGTGAGGCTGAAGCCCGTGGAGTCGCTCACGGAGGCCGAGTCTATGAAGCTCGTGAAGTGGGCGGCGCGAAAGGCACCACGGGAACGCTTCGGAGTCCACAGAACGGGCGCGCTGGCACTGCTCCTGCTCGACACGGGTCTTCGGTTGGGCGAGGCGCTTCGGCTGAAGCTGATGGACGTCGACTTCGAAGAGGGAAAGCTCCTCGTGCGGCAGACGAAGACCGGGGACTTCCGGGTTGTCCCCGTCTCACCGCTTCTGCGGAAGCACCTGCGCCGCTATTTGCTGGCTCGTGAACGACGGCTGAAGAGCCTGGGTTCTAGGTCCGACTACGTCTTCCTATCCGAGTCCGGCGGGCCGTGCGGTGTGTCCATCGCGGAGAAGTCCTTCCGCCGAATCGGGGACGCCGCGGGAATCCGGCGCGTGTATCCCCATCTTCTTCGTCACACCTTCGCCACGCAGAGCCTGCTCAACGGTGCGCCACTGCCGGCCGTCATGCGCCTCGGCGGTTGGAGGAAGCTGACCACGGTCCAGCGGTACACCTACATGAACGACGCCGTCGCGGCGGAGGTACACGCAAGGACGAGTCCGTTGGCGAGGGTGTGAAGGAGTACGGCAGGAGTACGCGCAGGCAGGTGGTAGACAGTTGTGAGTTCGCAGAGAAGCGAGCTTAGGCCCGTTGCGAGCATCCCCCCTCTAGCTCGCGGCGGGTCTTCTTCACTGCTGGTCGGCAAGACGACAACCCGCCTCCCGTATCCACTGGCGAAGCGTGTCCTGGTACTCCGTCGGGAGGTTGTTCTCACTGGCACCTTCGAGAATCGCCTGTGCATAGGCTACTGACGGAGCACGTTCCTGTTGCGGGTGTGGTCTGGTGTAGGTATTGGCGACTAGGCCATCACCGGCAGGGTCAACTACCTCTACCTCGCACGGGGTGTAGGAGTGAGGCACACCCTCGCGCCGGTCCAGCCGCTCGACGTCTTCGTCGGACAAGTCCCAGATAACACCCCAGACGGCTGAATCAGGGTCCGCAGTCAGGTCGGCTGCGCCAGCCCCACCCCAAGCTTTCGAAGAGCCGTTGAAGACCACTCGACGACCGGGTAGGCAGGCCATGCCCTTGCTTTCCGCGGACGAGCAGGTGTGCTTCATCTCACTGCTCTTCATAATCGAACCGTACGCGAAGACGAACGGCATTCCTCACCCCTCGGGTCCTTCTACCGTGGCGAGGGTCTCCTCCACCCTCTTCCTCACCTCTTCTGGCTTCCTCGCGACGGCGTAGGCCCAACGGCCGTAGGTTCCGTCGGCGTTGACGGCGTCGACCCAGCGCTGCGCGGCCTGGGCCTTCACGCCCTGGAGAGGGTCGAACCCCTTGGTTTCGAGAATCAGGTGAATGGGCGGGTCGGTCTTCAGACGGACGATGAAGTCGGGAATGTAGTCGTGGGCCTCGCCGTTGTACAGATAGGGGATAGCGAAGCCAAGGCTCTGGTTCTTGACGAAGGCGTCCACGAGTTCGTTGGTGTCGAGGTAGTACGCGGCCGATTGTTCCCAGCGCGCGGTGTCAGCGACAACGTAGTTCAGGCAGAGGCGATTGTGAGGGCGCGGCGAACAGGCGGTTGCAAGGAGGGGAGTGGTTGGTAGGGAAAAGGGGGGTAAGGGGTTCCTGTGTTACCGCGCTGTTGCTCCCCTACTCTGAACGCGCCCGAATGAGGGCGAAGGAGGCGAGCGACATGAGTAAGGCCAGCTGGACGTTGGTGTTCGTGGCTGCACTCGCGTTGGCGGTGTTGGCAGTAGGGCTGTGGCCTCATGCAGCGAGAGCCGATACCAGTGCCACCGCGGGAGCAGCGGCAATCCTGGGCAATTCGTTGACCTGGAGTGTCATCACTGCCCCTCTGACCAAGGACGGCGACATAGTAGGCTACAACGTCTATGTGTTCCAGGAGAAGACCGGGATGCTGTGGGCCTGGCAGCATGGCTCAGACATAGGACTGCTCCGCATACCGACGCGTGACCAGTACGAACACGGCGGAGGTCTCTTCGGCCCCGGTCGCGCCAAGGACCGCGGCACAACGTACTAGATGCCGTCGGGTCCGCTGGCGGCTCTGTGAGCAGCGCCTCGTGGTGGATGGGGCGCAGGGGACGGAGCGACGGGAACGCTCCAAGAGGAGGCGAGCAAGATGGCAGACCGATACACGAAGGTCGTGCTCACGGTGATTGCGGCGGCACTGGTTTGGCTGTGTCTGTGGGGAACGGGACCCCTGCTGCTCGGGACTCCGGCAGAGGCCCAGTATGGCAGTAGCACTGTAGACGTCAACATCGCGGCGGTGGCCGGGAAGAAGCTCACTGGGCTGGACAAGGGCGTTCCGGTCACCGGACAGGCCCTCCAGGTCTACCCCATTGAGGTGAAGGCGGTCCGATAGCGGAGTCACAGCTTCACTGAGGCAAGGTCGCCGCGAGGCAATTCGAGGAGGCATACCGCGACCCCATGGCTCTCTGTGAGAGGCTGGAGACAGCCCCGCTCGCGGCCCACGGATGATGAGTCAACGGAACCGAAGGAGGCGAGGAAGATGAGCGAGCGTCGGTCTTTGATTGGGCTGGCTGTAGTCTGTTTGCTGGTCGCTGTTGGCGCCGTTGGGTACGGGGCGGGAAAGGCGAGCGATGTGCCGGAGGTGATACGGGCGCAGCGGTTTGAGGTGGTGGATGGGGAGGGGAGGACCAGAGCAGCACTCGGCTGTCAGGAAGATGGGGGTGCATCCCTTGTCTTCACCGGAAAGGACGGCCATCTGTGGGCTACACTCGGAGCTGCCCGTGACGGCACGTCAGGCCTCATCCTTTACGATGGTGCCGGCCATGAGCGAGCAGTTCTGGGGAGGAGTGCGGAAGGCGAATCCACGCTGCTGCTAGTGGGGCAAGAGGGAACTGGGTCAGCGGGACTGGCCGTCGGGGCAGACAGTCTGCCTTCGCTGGAGCTAGACGGAGAAGGTGGCAAGGGGCGAGCGGTACTGACCTGGCCCCGAAAAAGTGGACACATCGTTATGCAGCCTTGGCCGTGGACAGCCGCTCGAACTCGACCGGGGCACGGTACCCCAGCGATGAGTGCAGCCGCTGCCGATTGTAGAAGACTTCGATGTACTCGAACACCTTCCTGTGTATCTGTTCGCGCGGGGGCCTCCGGTCATGCAGGCCCAGCTCGCCCTTGAGCGTGCCGTGCTGGTAATCGCAGCGGATACGCCCTCGCTGGGGTTTGCCGAGAAGAGCGGGCAACCGCGAGTCTTCCTTAGCGTATCGGAAAAGGGTGGGGCGAGGTTGACCCTGAGGGACGAACAAGGGGAAGTGGTGCTGACAAGACCTTAGATGCGACGCTCCGATGTTGGCTCGCGAGGTACGACTTCGCGCCAAGAAGGTTGCCGCTTCGCCTTCGATGTGGTAGAAATAGGGGACCAAATCACATCGCCGGACGCGATGGGCGAAGGCTGAAAAAGCTAGGAAATACCTAGGGAAAACGGGCCTTGGTGGTCGTCAGAAATGGTCCCTTCCCAATGGTCGGGGCGGCCGGATTCGAACCGGCGACCTCCTGCGCCCAAGGCAGGCGCGCTGACCAAGCTGCGCTACGCCCCGACGGAGGGGAGTATACCGCTTTGCTCAGGGCTGCGTCAACTGTGAGGGCAATCCCGGATTCCTAGTTTCAGGCCGAGGGTTGGGAATTTACGCACCTTCCCCACTAATCAGTTTGTCGCCAGCACGCCGAGTGCAACTACTCCAATGGCAATCCACAAATTGCGGTTCCGCTGGGTGGACTTCTCCCGCTCAGCCGCAAGTTCGGCATTGAGAGCGTCAACCTTCTGTTGGAATCGAGCTGCATCTTCAGCCCGCGCCTTCTCCAGTTCGCTGAGGCGAATTCTGGCGTCGAGCCGGCTCTTTCCGAGGTCCTCCCGGAGCACGATGTTCTCTTTCTCCAATGCCGCCACCCGTTCTCCAAGCTGGATCGCGTCAGGAGCTTGACTCACCGACGGAGCGCTAGCCGTCGGGGCAGCCTGAGAAGCCGCCTTCTTCTGCACATCCCCGACGCCTGCATAGGCGGTTGGGCATGTCAGTAAAGATGCAACCATCATGCAGCACAGGATCTGGACCATTGCGTTCGCGCGACGACTCATTGCAGACTCCCTTCGTCGTTTGGTTGGACTGCGATGTTCATTCGACTGTGATCCGACCGTTCACCGTTCGGAACTCGACTGCCCCCTCTGCCGCCTGGACTGCGGCGGAGTCGTCGAGTGCAATTTCGGTCTTTCCGGGTTTCTTGACCATGAATACGACCGTGAAAAGGCTTGCCTCGGCCGCGCTAAGCGCCGGTGCGCCGCTACGCTGTCCCCCAATATTTGCGATGCTCCCTGGCAGAGAGCGGCCCTCGCTCCAAGGAGAGAGAAGCCTACCGCCATCCACAAAGCCCTCTCCCCGAGAAATGTAAAGCGGTTCGAGGACTGTGGGATCGTAGGCAAGGGAAAGCGTGGCCCCTGTGAAATTGCGGGCTGGGACGAGTTTGACGGAGATTGGAACGAGCGTTGGACGCCCATCCGTCAGCGCGGGCACGGTCTGGGAGACGGGGTGAACGCGCAGCTCCGGCACGAGATCTGGAACATTCACTGAGACTCTTCGCTTGATCGGCTTAGCTCCGGCAGCCGTAACGTGCAATATTATCGGAAGCGACCCCGTCGGCATCCCGATCGCGCGCACGTCCCAGGTGAAGTCGACTGAACCATCTGGTTCGATTCGATCAGTCACTCGGGTAGTTGATGTGCCTCCGTCTGGCACAAGGCCGTCGGGAAGGTCGAGCATGGCAACGAGATTCTTGCCCGACTGCGCGCCGAAGTTGCTTACCGTGGTCCGAACGCGGAATGGGTTCGGCGTATATCGGTTCTCCGACGTCACGGAAAGGGCGTCGGGAGCTATAAGGTCAACCGCAAGCTGCGGCGGGCTGTTCACGAGGATATCCCGGCTCACTCGGTTTGTCTCGAGGTTGTCAGAAGTGGCGGTTGCGGTGATCTGTAACGTGCCCGTCGCTTTGCCTGTCGTCAGGACTCTCCAGACAACCTGAGTGGTCTGTCCCGGCTGCAACGAGCCGAGACGGACGGTGCTGGCGCCCTCCGCCAGAGCGAGCCCCTCGCTGAGTGTGAGCTTCAACCTCGTGCCTCGGGACTCGAACCCGCCGCTGTTTTCAATATAGGCAACGACCGAGAACGGCTGCTGATCGTCGTATTGAAAATCGACCTCCGCCGGCGCCGTCAGACCGAGAGAGAGTGCGGCCGGGCTGAGTGAGACTCCACCGACGCCGTAGAGAGTGGAATAGGTTCGCGATTGGCCTGGAGCGAGCGGAGATGGCTCCCAGTAGAGGGCCACAGCGGTGTCTCGCGCGGCTTCTCCTCGCCGAGTGAAGTCGGAGCCGGCGGGGAAAGCGAATGTCCACGGATTATCCGCCAGAGTCCCCCAGTCCACCATCTCGATGCGGTCCGGCGGTGTCAGATCGCGCGCCCGCAAGGTCCCTTGTGAAATTACGGCGGGATCGGCAAGCGAATCGAATGCTTGCCAGTATTCGGGAATGGCTCCACCAATGAGTTGCGTGGCCGTGGATATGGCGTGGCCACCGGCGCGCAGGGGGGCTCCGTCGTTCGAGCCCAGCATCGTATCGAGGACGATCCGCAACCCAACGGTATGCTCAGTCGAACCGCGATTGGTGATCGTGTACCCGATCAATGCCGCGTCTTTGACGCGCGTCGTCGGGCTGCGAGCGAATCCGAGCTGTTGTGTAATCTCGACGTCTCCGGCCAGGGCAACGGCAACGATTCGGTCTCCCCGAATCTGAGGATGAACCAACACCTTTGTTGCCGAGGCGCTGAAACCAGCCCGTCGTTGCGTCTCACCGCCGAAGATCCACGGCCGCCCGTCAACCACGATGGTCGTGTATGATGTCCAAGGCTCCCGACTGCCGTAGATCAGCACTCGTTGGTTGTCCGCCGAGCGAGACGGGTCTCCGCCCGTCGTATCCACCGCAAACCTTCCAGCTTCTTGCGGCCCGGAGTTGACACGGATGCGAATGAACTCGTTCTCGATTGCTACGGCGTTGTCTTGTGGCGCGTTGGCTCTCTCGGCAGCGACTTGCCCGGAAGCTATAGCTCCTGGCGTTACGCCTATGGTGGACACAACCATTAGAGCGATCACGCAGCAAAGCCGAAGGGTCGGTTTCCCGTGTTCCATCATGATTCCTAATCCACTGTGACTTTTCCGGATGTGAACTCAAAAGTGATCTTGAGCGTGCCCGTTATAGGTTTGCCTCCTTCGAGCGCTGGCTCGAAGGTCCATCCTCGCTCGATAGCTCGAACCGCGGCATCGTCAAGGACTTGGTGCTGCGAGCTGCTCGACACCTCGACTGAGGAGATTGAACCGTCGGTAGCCACTTTAACTGAGAGCATCACCCTGCCTTCGAGCCCTTGGTCCAAAGCGTCTTTCGGATAGATTGGAGCCGTCCCTCCGAGGGCGCCGGGACCCTTCGTCGGGCCGGCAGGTTGTTCTTCCCCACCGCCCGGGCCGCGCGATTCCGTCCCGTCGCTCGTCTCGCCGGCCGACTCGGTCCCTCTCTCCGATGTCAGAACTTTCGGGGAGGCCGGTGCACGAGTCTCCTGCCCCTTTGGGCTGGATGGAGTTTCCTTTTGGGGCTCTGGCGCGGAAGACGGCGCGGCGTCATCCTTCGGCGCCGCTTCCGGATGGCCGCCGACGCCAAGCTCAATCGTGTTGCCCGGCTGTGCTGTGATCGTCAACTCAATCGGGATGAAGACTTCCGTTGCTGCGGGAGCTCGTAGGCTGAATAGCCCAACAAGCAATAGCACAGCCAGGTGGATTACGACCGAGGATATGGTCGCAATGCCGTACCGCTTCCCGGCGGGAAGCGGCTCGATACGCGTCGGGCGGTAGTCAGTCTCGGCTGTCATCTTTGATTCTGGTCGGTGTCTTCCGCGGGCTTCGGCGCGGCGGCGAGAGCGATGCGGTGGTAGTCGGCAAGCCGCACCTCGTCGAGCGCGGCGACGAGCTCTTCATAGGGCACGCGGGCGTCTGCCATGACGACAATCTGGGTGTCTAAATCTCGGTTTGTGATGCGATCGATCTCGTCGCCGACCGCCTCAGGCGGCACTTGCTCTCCCTCCACCTGAACGGGTTGGCCGGGCAAGAGTGTCAATACGACGCGTTCGGGGACGGGCTCGACGGTGGCTGCGGTGGGTAGCCTGAGGTCGATGCCGGACGTCGCGCCGACGAAGGTCGATGCCACGGCAAAGAAGATCAATAGATTGAAGACCGTATCGATCATAGCGGTCAGATCGAGATACGGCCGAATGCGCTTTCGGCGTCGTGGAAGAACGAAGCCTTGATCCATCAGCGCACCCTCGTGGCGGCGGTCTGGATATTGAGCAACTCGGTGACTCGCAGCTCGATCTCGTGGATGAGCGCCTCAACGCGACCGGAGAGGGCATTGTAGATCACGAGGAACGGGATAGCGATGGCAAGCCCGGTGAAAGTCGTAATTAGGGCTTCCGCGATCCCAGCCGAAAGCGCGGTAGCGTCGCCGATTCCACCGCCGGCGATTACGTGAAACACCTTGATAAGCCCGGAGATCGTCCCTAGAAGTCCCAGGAGCGGGGCAATCGTGACCATTGTCGCGAGCACCGGTAGATGGCCGTCGAGCACGGGTTGCTGGGCGAGAGCTTCCTCGCGTGCGACTTCGCGAAGATCATCCTTTGGCATTTCGAAGTGAGCCAGGCTGGCGCAGAGGACGCGCGCCACAGGTCCTGGAGTCGCCTCGCAAATCCCACGCGCCTGCTCGATCGATCCATCGTCGAGAGCGTTCCGGATCTTTCCCATGAGGCGGCCGGTGTCGATCCGGGCATGCCGTAGATAGAGCCAACGCTCGACCGCGATAACAAGCGCAGTGACCGAGCACAAAAGGAGCGGAATCATCACGACTCCGCCGCGGACAATTGGTTCGAACAAGGCTGCTTTCCTCCCTGAATAGTGTGCCGCAGTCAGTGGGGTTAGACACGGCGCTCTGGGGTTTGTCGCGTTGGGACGTTCCTCAAAGAACCGTCTCCTGCGAGGGGTCGCTTGTCTGAAATGTACATCTCTCCCGTATGTTATGCAGTACGACAGGGCGCTTTGCGCAACCGCCGAAACGGCCGCCGGCTGGGAATGGATATGGCTGAAGGAGTGATGATAGTGAATTGCGCTTCGAACCGTGGCAGCGCGAGGCGAATCACGTGGGCTGTACAGGCGCGACGATCGTCCGCGGCAGGGGGTCTCGGACGCCCTCGCGCTCGTCCACAATCATGATGGGAGTTGAACTCTGGAAGCCGTGAAGGATGAACGTTGAAGAACGGGGCGCTTCTCTTCACGCACTCTTAGATCGCGAAGAGGGACTGTAGCCGAGAGGCGAGTCCTAGATCGCCCGCGATTTCGATGCGGCCGCTAAAGAGTCCGGCTATGGCATCGAGCTGTCCGGCAATAACGGCGTTCCAATCATCGACGCTCATCGTAATGCTCACATCGGGTTGCTCTGCAGGGCCGGATGATAACTCACATTTCTGATCGGCGATGACCATGTGCCATGTGTCACCACCGTCGCCGGTCAGGCTGAGTTGATAGGTGGCCTCAAGTCCCTCTGCCGCGGCCGGTTGAAATCTGCTGACGAGGTCCTTGAGAGCTGCTGACGGTTGGGCCATTATCGAGAAACTCCACAGATAAGTCAGTTTGTCTAGAGTTCGACACAGAAGTTCACGTCCCTACGTCCCATTCAAGAAGAAACACCTTTATAGTGAAAGCATGAAGATGGGTATCCCGATATGGGACCCGGAACATCGGTTGGGGGTGGGAAAGGTTCCAGCTCATGGCTGAAGCATACGGGCAGAGGTTTCCCCGTGATGGGCAGAACCCACCAACGAAGATCGAGCGCTTTCGTTTTGGTGAGATCGTGATCGACGGGGATCTTTACACAGAGGACGTGATTGTATTTGAGGATCGGGTCATTCCGCACTGGTGGCGAAAAGAAGATCACTTGCTTCAGCTCGACGATCTCAAGGTTGCACTCGACATCCATCCGGAGGCGCTCATCGTAGGCACGGGCACCCAAGGTGCGCTCAAGATCGCTCCAGAAGTGGTGGCCTACACTCGGAAAATCGGGGTCGAGCTGCTACAGTTCCATACTCGCGGAGCATGCCAGTCGTTCAATCACCTTCGGAAGAAAAGACGGGTCGTTGCAGTGCTTCACCTAACGTGCTGAAGGAAAAAACAGATCAATTCGGACGAGTCATTGAATCACGATCGAGACTCCTCCGTGTACTATCTTTCGGTCGGAGGAATACAACCGCCGCTTCTATTTGAAGAGCGGTGCTTTTGTTTGTCCGCATGCGGCTGGGGCGGCAACATGCTTCGCCTTGCCAAAAACGCCGCTAACCCTCCAACTCCAAAGGCGGCACCCCCAGCCAGTATCGGAGGCCATGGCGATGGCTCCGGTGCAGCTTCCACCCCCAGGCTTATATAGGCTATGTTGTTCCTTTCATCCGACTCTGGAATATCATTGAGTGGGTCGACGCGAGCTGCAATGACGTGCGCCCCACGCGTCGCCGTCCAGGTCAACGACCCGGTGGTGATCTCCCCTGGGGCTAGGGCCTCGCCGAGTCGAGTGTCGGTGACTGCAACGCCGTCGACCATTAGAGCCACAGGCACTGCAGGTAGAGGCTCTGGGCCACGGTTGCTGATGTGGACGGTCAAAGGCAACCTGTCTCCCGCCCTCAGATCACCCCCTTCCGCGACAATTCGCTCGACGACCGCATCCGGCAACCCGAAAGCCGACGTTGGCAAGAGCCACAGGCAGCCGATACCAATCAGAATTAGGATCGTGGAGAACCTCATCTGTCTCACGTCCTCATTCTACCGCCAAGGCAGTTCTCCTACCAGGAGGCATTTGGGGTATAACGCTCAAGGTTGTACGAGGTTGTAACTTCAAAAGTGAGCAGATCACCGGAGCAGGTGACAAACCTCCGATGGCAGGACCGGCTTGGATAGCGACGAAGTCAGGCCGCATACCCTATGAAGACCGAAGATATTGTAAAAAAACTCGCGAAGGCATTCTCTGATCGACAGCTCTTTCTAGTTGGAGGTTATCTTCGCGATCGCCTACTCGGAAAAGAGGTCAGTGATCTCGATCTCGCCACCGATGTCCGTCCGGACGAGATTCGCGAGCGCGTGGCTTCATGTGCAGGCTCTATTTGGACTATCGGAGAGAAGTTCGGAACGGTAGGATTTTCTGTAGGGGATACAAAGGCCGAGATCACAACCTTCCGGGCAGATACATACGATGGGGTTTCGAGGAAGCCGGAAGTTGAGTTTGGCGACAGCATAGAAGACGATCTCATCAGACGCGATTTTACGATCAATGCCATGGCCCACAACGTTCACACTGACGAATTGCTGGATCCTTACGGCGGCCGCGATGACCTCAAGGCGAAACTGGTCCGCTTCGTCGGCGACGCGGAGCAACGTATTCAGGAAGATCCACTCCGAATGCTCAGGGCGATTCGGTTCTGTTCGCAATTGGGATTCGAATTAGACCCCGTCGCGACCACCGCCATCGGCACGCGTGCCGTGGAGCTTGAGCGCATCTCCCGGGAGCGAATACGAGATGAATTAGATGCCATCCTTATGTCATCTCGTCCCAGCGAAGGGATACGCCTCGCCATTGATGCTGGGCTTGCGCGCTACTTTATGCCCGAGCTGTTTCGCCTCCTGCTCCCGGAGCCCGCTCGCTACCACATTAAGGACCTTCTCGAGCATACACTCGATACGGTGCGCCTTGTCCCCCAAAAGAAAGCGCTTCGCTACGCCGCTCTGCTGCACGATGTCGCAAAGCCAGAGACCTTCAAAGGCGATGAGTCAGGAGTGAGCTTCCACCGTCACGAACAGATCGGCGCCGAGCGAGCCACCGAGATACTCACTCGTCTTAGACAGCCAACGTATTTCATCGATTACGTCGCCAAGCTTATCCGACATCATCTGCGGATACCCAACTATCGATCAGAGTGGACAGACTCGGCGGTGCGTCGACTGATGTACGATCTTGGAGAGCAATTAGATGAGGCAATGGAACTGGCCGAGGCCGACGTCCGCGCCAGTGATCCTGTGGATCTCCCCGATTTTCTACGCCGAATGCAAGAGCTACGGACCCGGATGGCGCAAATTGGAGAGGCATCTGAGATCGCTCGGTTGAAGCCCCTGCTCAACGGTGAGGAGGTGATGGACCTTCTCGGCATCGAACCCGGTCCTCAAATAAAGGAAGTCCTCGACTTCCTTCTCGACGAGCAGATTGAAGGCCGAATTCAAACACGAGAGGCAGCTAAGACAGTCGTACGAGCGAGGTTCAAGCCGCGAGAATGAACAAACTCTCATCTTTGCATTGCCACGCCACCTGCCACCTCACCCCGCGCCACTGCGCGGAGAACAGTTACGACAGAAGGTAGCGGCATGATTTGAAAGCACATAGCCCCGTTCTCTATTAGGGGCGCTGTTATCGCATTTTCGCCATGGCTAGAATCGCCACCATTTCACCGCAACGGAGCCGCTCCTTATAGAGCGGTTCCGTATTGTGCGCGAATTCCCGGACGCTCTCGGTGACAGTGGCTGGACGAAGACTCACACCGCGGGAAAGGGAGAATGACTGGTGGAATACACTGGCCCGCCCTAGAGTTCACCGTACCGGCTTACAAGCGGGGCGTTTTGGAGGGGGGGGAACTGGGATTCGAAGGTGGGGCGGTCGTGTTTGTAGATGATTCCGACGGGGATTCGTTCGCCCCAGGTGAGGGCGAGCTGGAGGGCTTTGTCGCGGTCGTAGGGGTTGTGGTCTTCATCGATGGGCGTCACGCGGGCCTTGTACCACTGGTAAGTATTGACCTTGTTGTAGGTGACACAGGGCTGAAGAATGTCGAGCAGGGCGAAGCCGCCTTTGTGCTCGAGGGCGGCGACCATCATGGCTTGAAGGTGCTCTCGGTCGCCGGCGAAGCTGCGGGCAACGAAAGAGCACTGCTCGACGATAGCGATAGCCAGCGGGTTGAAGGGAAGGCTGGCGACGCCATGCACTTGGAGTTTGGTGGTGAAGCCAGGATCGGACGTCGGTGACGCCTGACCTTTGGTGAGGCCGTAGACTTGGTTGTTATGGACGAAGGCCTTGACGCCGATATTACGGCGGATATTGTGAATGAGATGATTGCCCCCTTCGCCGTACATGTCGCCGTCGCCCGAGGTGATGACTACTTCGAGGTCATGGTTGGCGAGCTTGATGCCAGTGGCGGCGGGGAGGGCGCGCCCATGCAGACCGTTGAAGACATTGGCCTGAGTGTAATGGGGGAGTTTGGCGGCCTGGCCGATGCCGGAGACGAGGACGAGTTTCTTTCGGTCGACGCCGGCCGCGTAGATGGCTTTATCGAAGGTCTTGAGGATGGGAAGGTTGCCACAGCCGGGACACCAAGCGATATCCGTGTCGAAAAAGGGTTTGTCCTTCATCATTGGATCCTCCGGATTATTTCATCGGCGGTGAAAGGCAGGCCGTCGTACTTGCCCATAAGGGCGAAATCGGCGAGGGCTCCGACTTGGCGGAGAAGTCGGCCGAGCTGGCCGGTTTGATTGCACTCGACAACGGTGACATGACGATCTCCGATCATGTCTGCGATAGCGGCGCCGTCGAGCGGCCAGAGCTGGGCGAAGTGGAGCATGGCGATAGATTCGTCAGTATGGACTAGATAATCGACGGCTTCGCGGCAGGGGCCATAGGCCGAGCCCCAGGTGACGAGGACATGACCGGCATCTTCGGGTCCATACCACTGGGGGCGGATGAGATCTTCGAGAAGCCCGGCGTATTTGCGCATGCGCTTGTCCTGCATCTTCACTCGAGTGGGAATGTGGTCGGTGATGTGACCGTCTTCGTCATGCTCGTCGGAATCGAGGACCACGAAAGCGCTCGAACCGGGCAGCGCGCGCGGCGATAGGCCCGACTCGGTGACGGCGTATCGCAGGTAGTCTTCGGGCGGATTCTCAACGATGTGGCGATCGACGGGACGATAGGTGTCGTCGAGTCCGGGACAATTCTTGCGGACATCGGCGAGGAACTGGTCGCTGATGAGGATGACGGGGCTCTGATGTTTGTGGGCGATTTCGATACCGTGGCGGGTGAGGTCGTAGCACTGCTGGGGAGTGCCGGGGGCGAAGACGGCTCGCGGAAATTCGCCATGCCCGGCGTGGACGGCGAAGAGAAGATCTTGTTGGGCGGTGCGAGTGGGGAGGCCGGTTGCGGGGCCGGGGCGCTGCCCCAGGAAGACGAAGATAGGAAGTTCGAGCATGCCTGCAAGCGAGATGCCTTCGACCATGAGGGCAAAGCCGCCGCCGGAGGTTGTGGTCATAGCCGGGACCCCGGCATAGGTTGCGCCACAGATCATGTTGATCGCGGCGATTTCGTCTTCGGCCTGTTCGACGACAAGGCCGTATTTATCGGCGGCGTTGGCGAGGTAGGTTAGGACACCGGTCGAGGGTGTCATGGGATAGCCGGTCGCAAATTTGATGCCGGCGGTGGCGGCGGCGAGGCCAACGGCTTCGTTGCCGGAGCAAATGCCTGTGGGGGCATCGCCGTGGATAGGGGCGTTCAGTCTGCCGGCATGCTCGCCAACGAGTTCGGCGCCCTTTCGCGCGCAGGCGATGTTGGCGTTCACGATTCCCTTGCCTTTGTGCTGGAAATGGCTGCGGATGTGATCTTCGAGGCTGCCAATATCGTGGCCGACGATGCTGAATATGGCTCCGGCGGCGACGATGTTGGCCATGATGGCGGAGCCGCCGACTTCTGTGGCGACCTTTTCGAGATCGATGGCAATGACTTTGCTTTGATCGGCGCCTTTGTCGGCACCGCTGTAGAGTGCGATGCCGTCTTCGGTGAGTTTTTCAGAAAACCAATTCAGCGTTTTTTCATTTAGGGCGATTAGCATGTCGGCGCGCTCTCGACCGGAGAAAATCTCGCGGTCGGAGATTCGGACGTCGTAGGAATTGACGCCGCCGCGAATGCGCGACATATAGGTCTGAGTGGAAAGGCAGTGGATGCCCTGATCGGCGAAGACTTCGACGAGAAGATCGCCAGTGGTTTCGACTCCTTGACCGGCGGCCCCGGCGATGCGAATAGTGAGGTCCATACTTCTGCTCCACTCCAATGATATGATGTCGATTGAGCGATTCTCGTTGCGGAGATATTGTCCTGGAGTGTGAGCTGTAGGCTTGTTGCAATCGAAGACCAAGCGAGCGGGAGAGGTTCGGCTGTTTCGTTCACGAATTGCAGGGATGTGTTGATCCTCGGTATCGAGACAAGCTGTGATGAGACGGCGGCGGCTATCGTACGCGGGCCGGACGAAACCGGTGTAGACCTGCTCTCGAGTGTGGTGGCGTCGCAGGACGATTTGCACGCGCGCTTCGGCGGCATCGTGCCGGAGGTGGCCTCGCGCCGGCATGTCGAAATGATCCTGCCGGTGATTCAAGAGGCGATGGGCCGAGCCGATCTCGACTGGGATGACCTCGACGCAGTGGCGGTGACAGTGGGGCCTGGCTTGATCGGATCGTTGATCGTCGGCATCTCGACGGCGAAGGCGATTGCGGTGTCGCGGAGTCTTCCGCTGGTCGGGGTGCATCACTTGGAGGGCCATATCTACAGCGCGTCGGTGGGGGCGGCGCTTCCTCTGCCTGCAGTGGTTCTGATTGCCTCTGGAGGTCATTCGCACCTCGTGCTGATGAGCGATCACGGTCAGTATACGGTGTTGGGACGAACGCTCGACGATGCCCCCGGAGAGGCGTTCGACAAAGGGGCGCGTCTGCTCGGACTCCCCTATCCGGGTGGGCCGCAACTGGCGGCGCTGGCGGATTCATACAAGGGCAAGGTGAAAGCGCTTCCGCGGGCGCAGCTTCCCGGATCGCTCGACTTCAGTTTCAGTGGGGTGAAGACTGCCTTGCGGCGGGTGGTCGAGGATGGACTCGATGAAGAGGAGCGACCGAAGGTCGCCGCGGCCTATCAAGAGTCGATCGTCACATCGTTGGCCGAACGAGCCGTCGAGGCGGCGGAACAGGCGGGATTCCTCCCGCTTGTGGTCGTGGGTGGGGTAGCCCGTAACCGGCGATTGCGAGAGGTGCTGGAGAAGCGCGCTGGCGCGATGGGGGTACAAGTCATCGTGCCAGCGCCGAAGTTGTGCACGGACAACGGAGCGATGGTGGCGGCGGCGGGCGCCCATAAGTTCGCGCTTGCGGGGCCCGACGAGATCGACCTCGATTGCGCGGCGAACCTGCCGCTGGCGAGTTGGGGGGAACCGGCTTCGCGGTAATGGTCGTGCCCTCATGGGCTATGCACTCGCCTTTGCCTGCCGAAAGCGCCTTCGTCATTCGCACTACTCCCTAGCGGATAACGCAATGCCCCTGAATCCCGCTGTGTTGCGGTTGACAATGCCGCGGGGTTTGGATATAGTTTTCAGAGGAAGTACGGGACGAAGGAGATACGGACAAGACGCTCAGGCTCAAATGGTTTTCCCCATTTGAGCCTTCATATTTCCCCCTCCATGCGCCTCGATGGTCGTGGCGACGGCCGATCGGGGAAATCAGTGTTGTGAGGGTGCCGCGAGGGCTCTCGAGGAGATAGGAGACGTGCCAGCAACTGTTGTCGTGGGCACTCAGTGGGGCGACGAGGGGAAGGGCCGCGTTGTGGATCTTTTGGCGGCGGATTCTGAGCTCGTGGTGCGTTACGCGGGCGGAAACAACGCAGGTCACACAGTGTGGGTTGGCAACCAGAAGTTCGCCGTGCATCTCATTCCCACGGGAATCCTACGGGGCAAGCCCTGCGTGCTCGGCGCGGGAATGGTCATCAATTTGGATGTCTTGCGCGAGGAGGAGAGCGAACTTGCTTCTCGCGGGATTCCAGTCGAGGGCAAGATTCACGTCAGCGAGAATGCTCACCTCATATTGCCCTACCACAAGCTCCTTGAGGCGCAGGAGGAGAAACGCCGCGGAAGACATGCCATCGGCACTACTATGCGAGGCATAGGACCCGCGTATGAGGATAAGGCCGCCCGTCGGGGCATTCGGGTCGGTGATCTACGGGACGAGCAGAAGCTCTCCGATAGGGTCCATGAAGTGGTGCAGTACAAGAATCTTCTTCTCGAAAAAGTATACGGGGCGCCGGAAGTCGATCCCGAGAAGATCTACCGCGATCTGCTGACCCTCTACGATCATTTCAGGGGTGCTATTTGCGATACATCGGTGCTGGTCCAGGATGCATTGGACTCCGGGAAAAGCGTCCTTTTCGAGGGGGCGCAGGGCACTTTGCTCGACGTCGACTGGGGCACCTATCCATATGTCACGAGTTCCAACCCCCTCTCCGGAGAGGTGGCTGTCGGTGCGGGAATTTCTCCAAGACTGGTCGGTCATGTCATCGGGGCGGCGAAAGCTTACACGACGCGGGTGGGGGCTGGACCGTTTCCGACGCGGCTCGATGAGAGCATAGCCGAGACGATGCGCGAGCCGGGCGGGGAATTCGGCAGCACGACCGGGCGCGCGCGGACCATCGGTTGGTTCGATGCTGTAGTGGTGCGGAAGTCGGTGCGATTGAACGGCGTCGATGCGCTCGCGATCACACACCTCGACGTTCTGGATCGATTCGACGAGATACCTGTTTGCGTCAGCTATCGTCGTGACGGCGAGGAGGTGGTCCACTTCCCCAATCAGATCGGTGAGCTCGCCCGGTGTGAGCCCGTTTATGAGATTATGCCGGGCTGGAAGAGCGATACGTCGAAGATCACAAACTTCGCCGACTTGCCGACCGACGCTCAACGCTATGTCGACCGAATCGGGGAGTTGGTCGGCGCGCCGGTGACACACGTCATGGTGGGTCGCGAGCGTGACCAGTCGATCGTCCGCTAACTTTGCTGTGGGGGCGCGCGTGGAGCGGCTGCCACTCATACTGCACGTGCTCGACCGCACTTACGGCCGATCTTCTCACGCTCGCGGAGGTGATCCCCTGGATAGCCTCATAGCCACGGTGCTTTCGCAGAATACAACGGATACAAATTCCCATCGAGCGTTCGAGCAACTCAAAGAGCGGTTCCCGAGTTGGGATGACGTCCTTCGAGCACGTCCCGCCCGCATTGCACGCGCTATTCGTTCGGGCGGACTCGGCGGGATCAAATCGAAGCGGATCAGGCAAATATTACGCGAAATCGAACGAGAGCGAGGCCGGCTCGACTTAAATTTCCTCAAGGGCAAATCCCTCGCTGGTTCGCGCGACTACCTCACGAGTCTTCCCGGCGTCGGCCCGAAGACGGCTGCCTGCGTGCTTCTTTTCTCTCTTGGCAAGCCAGCTTTTCCCGTGGACACTCACGTGCTGCGGGTGTCGAAGAGATTGGGGCTTCTGCTGCGAAAAACAACCATGGAGCAAGCCCACGATGTCTTCATGGAACTGCTCGATTCGCCTGGTCCATCCGGCGGGGAGGCGAAGTGGGATGCCGACGACATGCTAGCGCTTCATTTGGGACTTGTGCGCCATGGACGCGAGGTGTGTCGGGCCCGCCGGCCGATGTGCAGCGTTTGTGCACTTGACGAATTGTGTCCCCGCGTGGGGCTGTCCGATTCTATGGCGCGGAGGATGAGAGAATGACCGGTAGACGCCTAACCGAGCTGTTCGCCGCGATGGCGGACAAGCGCGTCCTTCTCATTGGAGATCTCATGCTCGACGAGTGGGTTTTCGGAAGTGTGCGACGCATCTCCCCCGAGGCGCCGATTCCAGTCGTCACTATGCCGCTCACGCCCGAGGCGCGGGCGAACAAGCCTGGTGGAGCGGGAAACGTTGCCGCGATTCTATTGAATCTCGGAGCTGCCTGCCGCGTCGTCGGTGTCGTCGGCGAGGACGAGTACGGTCGACGACTCCTAATCGACCTGGAAAGCCGAGGAGCCGAAGTATCCTCTGTCGTCACGACAGATTCTCGTCCAACCACCCACAAAATGCGAATCCTTGCAGGGAGACAGCAACTGCTTCGGGTCGACACCGAGTCCGACTCGTCCTTGGATAGCGATCTCTGCAGTCGACTGCAGGATGCCGTTCGGAAGGCTATCGATGGTTCTGACGCCGTTCTCGTCTCTGACTATGCAAAGGGAGTGCTCTGTGACGCATCTTTTCCGAACGACCTCATTGTGAGGGTCCGTCGCGCGGGCATCCCGTTTTGTGCGGATCCGAAACCGGCGAACATCGATCTCTTCCGCGGCGCTTCGCTCATCAGCCCGAACGAGTCCGAAGCTCTTCAAGCTGCTGGGCAGGCTGCTAACGCGACTGGCGATAGAGAGGTTCGCGCCGCAGGAGATTCACTTCCGGCAAAAGTTCTAGCAGCCGGCCTCTCTTTGAGGGAGAGGCTCGAAGCCGACGCTGTCTTTGTCACACGAGGTGACGAAGGGATTGCGGTGTTCGGCACCGATGATGCGGTCTCTCAGATACCAGCGCTGAGCGTCCCCGGGGATGTGGGCGACACCACCGGGTGTGGCGATGCCGTCAGCGCCTCTTCGGCGTTAGCTCTGGCTTCCGGAGCGAGCTACCTGGAGGCGGCCGAGATTGCGAACGCCGCCGGGGCTGTCGTGTCCCGCTTTGTCGGAGTTCACAGCCCAACGCCCGAGGAAATAGCGAGTTGGCTCCTGCGGGTCCAGTGAAAGCGACCTCCGTGCGAGTTGGGATTCACGTCTCTGTGGGCGGTGGACTGGTCAAGGCGGCGCGGCGGGCGCAATCGCTGGGGTGTGAGTGCGCCCAGATTTTTGTTCGCAACTCTCGGGGCTGGCGCGGTCGCTCCTATACGCCGGCTGAACGAGAGGATTTTCGGGCGGCCCTGGCTGCGGGAACTATCTCCCCACTTGTCATTCACTCCTGCTACCTTGTCAATCTCGCCTCCCCTGACGCCGTTCTCTGGGATCGCTCTCTTCGCAGTGTCGCAGATGACGCAGAGCGGGCAGCGATGCTCGGCGGACAGTTCGTAGTCTTCCATTTCGGCCATCACATGGGAGTCGGCGAGGCGGCGGGCCTGCGCAATATCGTTCGAGCGCTCAAGTCGATCCTAGCCAATGCTCCCGATACCATTGAGCTTCTACTCGAAAATTCCGCGGGACGCGGAACTGAGATGGGCGCTGAATGGGACGAATTCGCACAGCTCTTCGACATGCTTGGCGGCGATGAGCGCGTCGGCGCTTGCTTCGATACCTGTCACGCGCACGCGGCCGGCCATCGCCTTGATGGGCCGGTGCGTGTGGGACGCGCGCTCCGCGCTGCCGACGAAGCTATCGGACTTCCTCGTCTACGCCTTCTCCATTGCAACGACTCTCGTGCCCCAGCCGGCTCGCGTATCGACCATCATCAGCACATCGGGCGAGGCACCATAGGGGACGTGGGGTTCCGAGCGCTTCTGCGGCGACAAGAATTGAGGGGTCGTTGCGCGATCCTCGAAACTCCAATCGACCGGCCGGGCGACGATGTGCGTAATATTAAGCGGATAAAGCGCCTTCGGGCCGGGATACGGGCATAGAGGAGGGTTGCGTCAATAGCGGAACGAGGGCGCTGCGACGAGGGCGCTGGAGTTTCGCCGATTTCCGCTCCGCTAGGTCTCGGCTTATTGCCCCCGCTTCCGCACTCCTATCATACCCAATTTCGGGGTTCGTCGTTATCTTTGACGAGCAGCGCAGGTGGAAATGCTCCGACAGACGAATTCATCTGTCAGGAGGAATGAGCAGTGAGCGGGGGTGGATGGGACCTCGAGGAAATTCGGCGCCGTGCCGATATTGTCGATATCGTATCACCCCACGTACGCCTTCGTAAAGCGGGTAGGAGGCTTGTGGGGCTCTGCCCTTTCCATCGTGAACGCACCGGCTCCTTCACTGTGGACGCCGAGAAAGGGCTTTGGCATTGCTTCGGCTGCAAGGCGGGCGGCGATGTTTTCCGTTTTGTCGAAATGATCGAGAAAGTGGACTTTTCGGATGCCGTCGAGATTCTCGCTCGGCGCTTGGGTCTGCCTCCGCCTTCTCGCGCAGATGCCGAGCGCACCCACGCCAGGGAACGTCTTCTGTTGCTCCACGAGCGCGCAGCGCGGTTTTTCCAGCGGTGTCTCATGAGCTCGACGGGGCGCCTCGCTGCCGCATACCTCCAGGGCCGCGGGCTTTCGAAAACCACCGCTGAAGACTTCATGCTGGGATATGCGCAGGATTCGTGGGACGCACTTCTCTTGGCGCTGTCGAAGGATGGTTTCTCGAGCAATGAGCTGACACGTGCCGGGCTTGTTGTCCAAAAGGAGGGGGGAGGGTTTTACGACCGGTTCAGAAATCGCCTCATCTTTCCGATTTCAGACGCTACTGGACGCGTCATCGCCTTTGGTGGTCGCGCGCTGGCCGACGATCAGCAACCCAAGTATTTGAATTCACCCGAGACACCGCTCTTTCAGAAGGGACAAACGCTATGGGCTTTCGATCGCGCCCGACGCGCAATAGAGGAGAGCGGCCGAGCTATTGTCGTCGAGGGCTATATGGACGCGATCGCCTGCCACGAGGCCAATTTTAAGGAGACCGTGGCGACTATGGGCACGGCCCTGACGAGCAGCCACGCTGAGTTGCTACGACGTCGCACAGACCGGCTTCTCCTCGCTTTCGATTCCGACTCGGCGGGTCTCGCCGCGGCACTCCGAAGCCGGGAGCTGTTCGAACGCGCCAACCTCGATGTTCGCGTGGTCGACCTTCCCGCCGGCGCCGATCCCGATGATGTGATTCGAAAGCAAGGAAGGGATGCCTTTGCGGAGTTGCTGGACGCGGCCAAGCCCATGGTGGAATGGGAGATATCGCGGGTACTGGCGCAAGTAGAGGATCGGGATGGGAGAGACTGGATGGATGCGGTACGCGACGCAGTTTCGATCCTCGCGCGGATACCCCCCGGCGTCGAGCGGGAATACTACGTGCGATGGCTGGCGCAAATTGCGGCGAAGGATTCCCCGGCTCGACTCAAGGCTATGGAGGATGCCATACGCCAAGACCTGAAGCGCCGATCTCCAAGGTCGGGGTACGCTGTCCGCCCTGCAGAAAGCTCGCCGTCGCAGGAAACAAGCCCTCCGGGGAAAGCGGCGCAGGCCGCGCCAGGACGACTTTCCGCCTTCGTGCTTTCCGCTCTTTTGCACCATGGCGAACATGCCGGCAACATCGTGATGGCTTTGCAGCCCGAGGATTTCACAGACGATGCTCAACGGGTGATATTCGAAGTGATTGCCAACTTGATTGAGGAAGGCGGTGTCGTGACCCCGGAAATGGTCTTGGCGAAGCTCGGTCCTGAGGAGCGAGGGACACTGGCGCAGCTAGCCATGGAAGATGTTCCAGGCGAACAGGTCGAGCAGTTTCTCGTCGGGGTCGTGCGCCGACTGGTGGAGGCCCGGCTGCTGCGCAGGCAGCGGTCGCTCCACGTGAAGCTTAGCGAGGCGACGTCGGAGAAGGAACGCCTCGAGATTCGAGAGGAACTTAGCGAAGTCGCTCGCCGTCGCTCCGAGTTGGCGGGAGAGCGAATAGTTGGTGGAGGTCAGTAAGTGACACGGTGCTCGATTGTGCCGCCTCCATCGCACGAACGTCTTGACCCTGCGCAAAGATAAAGCAGGCGTCGCGAAGGGTGTTGTCGAAGCGCATTATGGTGGAATAGCATGGCGGAACGCCGCGACCTAAAACAATCCGAAGAAGTCCAGAAGCTCCTTGAGCAGGGACGGAAGCAAGGCAATGTCCTTACCTATGAGGACATCAACGATACCCTGAACGAGGAGCAGGTCGATCCTGATCGACTGGACGACATCCTTCAAATGGTGGGGGACGAGGGCATCAAAGTCGTCGAGAAATCCGAGGGCAATTCGAGTTCTTCGAGCGCCTCATCCACCAGCCGTCGAACGGGAAGTCGCACTGCGGTGGCCTCGGCCCCAGAAGATGTGCCGAGCGTTGAAGGCATTCCTCCCGACGACTCTGTGCGCATGTACCTTCGGGAAATCGGCCGCGTCCAGCTTTTGACGCCGGAAGAGGAGGTCGAGCTCGCAAAACAGCTAGAACGGGCGACGATTCTCTCCAAACTCCAGGCCGTATGGGAATACGGAATGGAGGTGTTGAATCGCGAGCCGCGGTTCAGCGATGTCGTGAAAGCAATCGAGAACTTCTCCGATCCCGCGCTCAAGAACGAGATCGCCATTCTCGACCATGTCATAAAGCGCTACCTTTCCCGGGAAGATCAGCAAGAAATCGAACTGATACCCGAGGTCGTCCACAAGGAAGTCCAGTCTTATCTGCAGCATTGTTTCAATGAGCTGAAGACAAAACAGATGCTCATGCTCCGGGACTACGCAGCGCCGGAAGAGGAAGGGCAGCGCGTTGGCAAAGCCGACCTGCAGCGCGCGCTTACGGAGTCTCGAGAGCGAGGCGAGCAGTATCGTCATTTCAAGCGTCGGCTCCAATTGCGCCGCGTGACGCGCGACCTATTCATCCGCAATATCTGGGAGCAATTCAGGGCCGAAGCCCGTAGCGAGGAGGAAGCCCCTCCACCTGAAGATGATGATATGGTCAGTCGCTACGATGCTCCCGGCATCCTCGAACTTCCATCCGCAGAGTTGGGGCGCCGGCTTCGTATCCTAACAGTAGCGCAGTGGAGGGTTGGCGATCCACCACACGAGCCCACCCTTCAAGAAATAGGTGAATCCGTAGATATGCCGGTCGAAAAGGTCAAGAGCACTCTCGACTGGGCTCATGAGGTATTGGCTGAGGGACGGGCGGCGAAGCAACGGCTTACGGAAGCGAACTTGCGGCTCGTCGTGAGCATTGCGAAAAAGTACAGCGGGCGCGGCATGTCATTCCTGGACCTGATCCAGGAGGGAAACATCGGCCTTATTCGAGCAGTCGAGAAGTTCGATTATCGGAAAAAATTCAAGTTCTCCACTTACGCCACATGGTGGATCAGGCAGGCCATTACACGAGCCATCGCCGATCAAGGCAGAACGATTCGCATCCCGGTCCACATGGTGGAGACAATCAACAAACTCGTCAAGATTTCCCGACAGCTCCATCAGCAGCTTGGTCGCGAACCGACGTGGGAGGAGATTGCGGAAGAGATGGACGGGCCCTTCGAGACTCCAGAGGACCGCCAAAAAGCGGTTCAGCGAGTCACGGAGATATTCCGCATCGCTCCTGAGCCCTTGTCGCTCGAAACTCCCATCGGCGAGGAAGAGAATTCTCATCTCGGCGATTTCATAGAAGATCAAGATGCCGTGTCGCCGGCGGATGCCGCATCCACACTCGTCCTTCGAGAGCAACTCGAAACCGTCCTCGATACGCTCACCGAGCGGGAGCGAGATGTGCTAAAACTTCGTTTCGGGCTCGACGATGGCTATCAGAGGACCCTTGAAGAAGTCGGCCACATTTTCAAGGTGACGCGAGAGCGCATCCGCCAGATTGAGGCAAAAGCGCTAAAGAAGCTCAAGCACCCCAGCCGCAGCCGAAAGCTCCGCGACTACCTGGATTAGGATGGACTGGGAGGTATGAAGGTATATCGTTCAGCACGGGCGCGTTTCACCCTTATATTTGCGTTCGCCGGGTTTCTCCTAGCGGTTTCCTGGGCCGTTGGATCCCTCGCCCTTTCCCCGACGGACGAGACGATGTCCCTCAATGAGGCCAAGGTTACTGTGGTCTATGAGACGAGCGCTTCCGCCGCCGACCTCGTGCTGCCCTTCTACCCGAATGCAAATGTCGAAGACGGCTTCACCTACAATGTCACCGCGGTAAATGGAAAACAGGTCCTATTCTATGGCTTCGCCGTTCTCGTCAGCCCCGACGCAACGGCAGAGGTCGTGAATCACTACCGGGAACAACTTCCCGGCCACCCAGAGCCCCAAGTTGTCGAGAGCGAATCGAGCGAAACCATCGTGTTCGCGGCCGGCGATGAAGATGAAGTGCGAACGGTCAGTGTGTCGGCCACAGAGAACGGCTCTCGGATCGAGTTGACGCGGGCGTTGGGTGTTGACCTTCCTGCGAAGGAATTGCGCCCGCGCCGTCAGGAACACGTGATCTGAAGTCCGTCAAAAGTCTTTGCCGCATTGACGCCGCTGAGTAACTCACGACAAGGCGCCATACCCTAATCCCCCACCAAGTTGCGCTCACCTCTGCGGGGCGAGGATATTCGTGAAGCTAAACATCCCTTACCCTAGATAAGGGCCGTCGCGGTTGGGATCGAGGCGTCGTTGTTATCCTCAATGTGTGGAGGCGGCGGCCCGCATCGCAGTGACTGGCACAATACTCGCTCGGCACACACGGGTCCTGCTGCGCTGCGTAGGCGGGAAGGGCCGGAGGGCGGCCACGGTGGTCGCGGTTCCAGGTTCGTAATGGGGGCAGCATTTGGAGTCGATTCGGAAAGGGAGCCTGCAACGCCCGTCCTGTGGGCCTATCAGGGCGTAGGGCAGGGGGAGTCATGCGGCCTGGGAACTTCGACTTGGCGCTGCCACGGCGGGACCTGGTCGCCCGGATGCTGACCCCGAAGCCTCGGCGGGTCCGGGTGCGGTACATAGGGTAGGGAAGAAGGTCCTGGCAGGGGCAGGCAGCCTGGTAGGCCATAAGCCGCCCCCGGATCGCTTCGCTTGGGCCCTGCGGCCGTGCCTGGGAGCGCCCCTTCTTCCGCCTACTACTCAGGCCGCCGGCTGCGGGAGGCCGCGGCCTCGCCTCCCGGTACGGTGCTGGCGACACCTGCCTTCTTGAGTCGCCACGCCGCCTTCGATGTCAGCGCTACTCCAGCGGCTCAAGGCACCAGTCGGGACCGGGGTCTGGGAGGTGCGTCTCAAGGTCAGCGGGCGTTGCCTCTCTAACGCCATCCGGCGTATACAGGCGCACCTTCTCGTCCGCGGGATGTCTCGACCCGTAGACCACTACGGGAGTCCAGGAGCCGTCAGCGGTGCGCTGGCCGGCCCCATACACAAGGCCCCAAAGCCGACATAGGAAGTCAGGCCTGTTGTTTGATAGCTTCGTCCACAAGTCCTCATTCATGTTGATGAGGCGCAGCCTGTCCCCAACACCTGCCCAACTGGGGCCGCCGCCGTCTTGGGTGACGAGGGCAACCCAGGACGCAGCACGTGTCGCGTCCGTGAACTCGTCCTCGTGATGGAGGGGACTGCCGCTGGACCCGTACGCGACCTCTCCGGCCCACGCCAGAGCTGGCATCGTGACGTGCCGCCACAGTGCATTGCGAGCATTCCAGGCGCTGCGTTTCCCGCGGAAGTGAGCCGCGAGCAAGTGCGTCCACTGGGGTGGGAACTCGCAGGCACAGAGCAACCCGCGGGTATCTACCGACGGAGTCACAGGCTCCGCCAACACAAGTGCTAGACGCGGATGCTCGGGAACCGGCGTGGTGAGCACGCAGTGGGAGAAGCTCCCACTGAAGGCCACTTCATGTATCTGCGGGCCGGTCACGATGTGGAGGTCGGCTAGACATGTGGCCCGGCTCCGATTCAGTGGACACCTCGAATGCAAAGATGATACAACAGGATCGAGGTGTGAGAGATGCGAGAGCAACGGAAGTTCACGAACGAGTTCAAGTTAGAGGCGGTGAAGCTG
>Ga0180437_10001484_pt1 | contig 40149 bp, 49 predicted proteins | sample SS_ome_4_FD_132410 | JGI IMG/M metagenome (GOLD analysis project Ga0180437, IMG submission 132410) | Hypersaline lake sediment archaeal communities from the Salton Sea, California, USA - SS_3_D_1 metaG | ecosystem: Environmental > Aquatic > Non-marine Saline and Alkaline > Hypersaline >...
ACTGCGACGAGCGTAAGCCCGCTCAAGCTCAGAGCGAGGGACCTTCTTGGGGGGGCGGCACCGCTTAGTATCCTTATCAAAAACTAGACCCTGGGCCTTGCACATAGCCATAATCTCCTTCTGGGTTGGACCAACACGGCTAGCCGCACGAGCCGCACGAGCAGCAGCTAGACCAGCACCACGACGCGACTCACGGCACCTCTTGGTATCCATATCAAGAACTAGGCCCTGATCCTTGCACGCAGCACGAAGGCTGGCAACACTGGGACCAGCGCCTGGCGCAGCCGCGCGACCACGCCTGAGTGGCTGGCGGCACTCCTTAGTATCCTTATCAAAAACTAGACCCTGGGCCTTGCAGGCCATCGCACGCTGACGATCAGACATGGGGTCGACTGAGCGACCACGAGCACCAAAAAAATTACCGAAATTTACCATTATATTTAATAATTAAACAAGAAAAAAATTTTTAAAAAATTAAGAAAAAATTTTAATATACTTCGAAATTAAAACATCGCTAAAATTTAAAGATTTTAGAAAAGTAGTTAATTGGGAAATCTGAATAGGACTCCTGGTTATATCTGAAACATCAATTTTAATTTCTTCATAATTTGTAAATAATTTACGCGCGGTTACATAGTCAAAGTCTTCTCCTATTTTATATTTATTTAATGCAATTACAGTTTCTAAATTTTTATGCTTTTTGATTAGCGTAAAAGCAGTCTGTGGTCCAACACTCGGTATGTAAGGACAATAATCGCACCCACAAAGAATACAAAAATCTACAAATTCTGGATAAGACATCTCGAAGTCTTTTAATATTTTCGATAAAGACAATTCCTGAATAGAATCCTTAATATTTGTTTTTAAAACAGACTCACACCCAAACGTTAAAGTATCTGTGTCGTCTGATACAACATAATCTACTTCATTGATATTCTTGAGATAAACGCATGTTTTCTCTGCTTCGCCACCTGCCTGAATATATGGAATACCTGTGTATTCTAAAAATCTCTTACACTCATCTATATGATATTTTGTAACATAGACAATTTGATTAGATAATCTTTTAACTTCAGCTTTAATATTGTCAACTTCAACTTCTGTTGTTTCTTCAGTAATAGATTCCTTAAGATCTGTTATTTTATCTTCTATCTTCCTACGATTATATTGTCTTTTTTGTAATACATTATTTTTTGCTTCAGGAGGAGTTCCATCAAATACAAAAATTGGAAGTACATTATTTTTAAGATAATAATTTATACGGTTTGCAAACCCAATAATATGACTATTTGGTACCTTAGACATATGAACATATTTATAAATTAAAATACTACAATCTATTGCGATTTTTTTACCAGAGTATTGTTTAATTGATTTTTCTGAAATAGATTCAGGTGAGTACTTTTTGATTAGTGTATTAAGGCTTCGAATACCCATTATATCTTAATAGTATTATATTTTCTAACTTTAAGTTAATTCTTTGTCGTAAGTTAGTCTCTAAATTCTACATGCTGTTCAGTTTCTTCTTCCTTAACTTCTTCGAATATTACGTCTATCGTTTTTTTAGGACTCTTAAATAACCGATGACTCTCAATACCAATTTCTCGATAATGTTCTACTTCCTTCCAAAAATTATAGAGTACTGGGATATTTTCTATTAACCAAATGTGATTAATATGTATTCTTACTATATTTAATATTTCTGATGATTGTGAATCAGCTGGCTTATATTCTATAAAGTCTGCTTTAGTTAGTCCACAAATAAATAAATTAAGCTGTACTTGTGGATAATAATATTTAGGGCACTCGTTCATTTTAATTTTTCTTCTGTAAGGACACTTTACTTCGAGTAGTATAGGTTCTCCATAAGGGTCGTCGTTTTTAATACATATTCCATCTGGAGAACCAGCTAGAAAGTAATTTGGTTCAATATTAGTTGTATGTACATCTGTATAAGATATCAATCCAAAATTATAATTTGTCATTCCCATAACACGGCAATATTTCTCAATTGCATAATCTTCATACTTCTGACCGTGTAACGTTGCCACATTACCAACAAAAGGTTTTAAATCGTGACCACATTTTTTAAATAAAAGCTCATGAGGTTTTTGATAAGGATTAATACCTAGCGCTGTGGCAGCATCACTAGATGTTAATTTATCATGCCTTTGAGCAAACCACTCGGGGCTACGTTGTTCATGTTGAGGAAGTTGTAATAAAAAATCAATTTTATGATTACCTGTAGTCATTAAAGTTAAATATATTATGTCTTTAAACTATTATTTAGTCGATTTAGTCTTTTTAGATTTTGTAACAGTTAATAATGGTATCTTACTCTTTTCTTTATGTTTTGCGAGATCAAATTGTTCATCTACCTGTTGATATTTAGAATTATAATTTTTTTTATGAAAATCCCAAAGTTCCCTAGATCCTATTTTAAATTGTCTGTCAGGTTTTGCGCGATACCAGAATATACAATCTTCAATTTTGTTACTTCGAGATGTATTATCTAAAACCATACAATCATACCCTTCTGTACAGGAATTCATCACTTCTCGAAATGTTGGAGCGTCAGGGAAAATACCGAAAAAATTCTTATATAACTTGTCCTGATTTTGTACTATATTTTCGCGAAGTACAAATACAAAATCTATATTTGCTCTAAGATCTGGAGGTAAATCCATACAATATTGCATTGTTAAAATAAATAAAAGTCTCCAATGTCGGCCATTCATAAATATACCGCGAATATTTGGATCTCTTATCATTTTTTTATCATACATACAATCATCTAGTAGAACAAATGCATCATTTTTATTTTTTGGATCGGATTCTTTTGCGCTCATTATCATTTTCTTTTGTCTATTGATAACACTTTGTATAACATCAGACTTATATTCAGAGTGTATAAATAAATCTGGAATAAAACTAGAATAATATTTATTGCCGTCTTCTGTGGCTGATATTGCTGTTCCTATAGGTATTTTCCGACAATAGTATAATATATCTTTAACTAAAGTACTTTTACCTGTGCCTCTTTTACCAATAAATACGCAAGTTGCTGGTCCTGACCCACTCACTCTTCGCTCTTCTATAACTCGAGGATTAAATTTGGATATCTGGATGCTGGACATCTGTTATATATAAGATAGAGATTTTAACTATATTATTTGACGCAATTCTTAAATATCTGCCATCGATCTTATATTTTCCATTCCAGATACAGTGTTAAACTTTGACCCGGCATCCACATAATTATCTGTTAAAAGTGTTTCTGTACCCTGTGACATAAAGTAAGAATATGCGAGAGTTAATATAACTGCTACAGCTACGGATACACCACCTCTAGATTGTACAGTTTTAAACTCTTGATTATCAGATATTTCTAGAATACCGTATACAAGAACGAGAATACAAACAAATACTATAAATGTTGTTCCGTCGAATATAAACATCTTTATTAATATAATTTATTTAAATTTTAATATTTAAACTTAGAAGTACGGTGTATGTGGTATCTATTCTTTTTAAGTTTTATACCAAATAGCAATTTAATCATGTTTAGAGAATTAACAATTTACAATGAAATACTAGTTAATCATGATCTTCCTTGTCATTTATATTCGTGTCGCATAAAGACTTTTAATAGTGCTCTAATTAAACACTCTCAACCCAAGTACTCCAGTAAGAGTATTTATGAATTACATGATTTGATATCTTTTCGATTTGTGTTTTACAATAATGAAGATCTACTAAAATTTTATCATTATAATAAATTAGAAAAAGATATCATATATTTTAACAATTATATTAATCGCCCAAAAGAAAACGGCTATAAAGCATTACATTTCCATTATAGAATACCTAATGAAAAAATAGATAAACTAGAATGTCAATTGTATATTTTAGAAGACTACTATGACTCTTTATATGGTAATAGTTCCATGTATAAAGATTACTTAAATAGTTTAAAAGAATAATCTATTTATATATAAATGCTTACAGATAAAGATATTACAACTGTACTTAATTCCTACGATATTGTACTTCTTAAATTCACAGCTGATTGGTGTGACAGCTGTAAGAAGTATGAACATTTTATTCATGATTTAAGTGTATATGTACAGGAAGTAGACTACGATCTGAATGAAGACATCGCTGAAGAGTATGAAATTCAGAAACTACCAACTGTTTTAGTATATAAAAATAAAAACTTAGTGGATAGAATCGAAGGGTTTATTCCTAAAACAGAATTTGTTAAAAAATTGACGATCATTAGTTCTCAGAATTAGACAAAGTTAAACACTGTAAGATGTATAAGAATAAATTAATTACATCTAAATATAAATTTATGGAGGCTAATACAAAATCATTCTGAGAATATAATCTATACTGATTTGATGTTATCATCTTTGTATCATAAATTATAAACCCTGAAAATACTATAGATCCAAATCCAGCTACAAATAACTGAAGAAAAGTGCTCATTATGAAAATATTAATTATACCGATAAGTATCAGGGAAACTGTACTAATGAATAAAAATTCTGTAAAATAACTATTAATTTTTATGAAAAATGATATAAGTGTCATTAAGATTAAATCTGTTAATGTAATACCCGTAGCAATAATAATAGTTTTTGGATCATAATATAATAACATATTACTAATCATATAACTCATTGACCCTGAGAATATTATTAGTAGAATATATTTACTAACTGTTCGCTGAAATAAATATGTACAACACATTAAAGTTCCAAATGTAATAATTATACCCCCAATAGATAATCCTAATAGTCCCCTACCAACGTCTGACTCATAGAAAGTTAACATATTATTCATTTTTGCATATAAACATAAACCAAATGTCATAATTAATTGGAAATCTAAACACAAATATACTTTTGTAATAAATCGAGTTTGTTCCTTTGATGACATTAAATTTTCTGTTAATTGTTTTTCAGGTATATCAATTGGGTGCATCATCATACTATTTTATTATTTATTTTTTTAAACTGATTTAAAAATCATAAATAGAATGCTGACATCTAAAGTCGTTCCCTAATAGCCACCAAGCATAAATTTCGAATAAATTATTGACCCAGTATGGGTTATTTTTACTAAGTCCTCGCCATACTCTATTTCCTGGTCCGTTCCTAATCCATCCAAAATTCCATCTTTCTCCACTAGAATGATCTACGATAGTTAAATGAATACACCAATAACCGTCATTAAACGGGCAATAGGTTGCGTGCAGTTCTACTCCTTGTTCTCTAAGTAAAACATCATACTGACATTGACCACCTCTATCCATTATTTATTATTGACAATATTTAAAATTTAAGTTAATGTTCTAGCGCTTGGGTCAGTTGTCTCAGACCATCGTGGCATCCAAAAGTATGGAATAATATGACTTGTATTTGGATATTCAGTTTCATATAAATATCTATAGTACTCCTGTTCCCTTGTTATAGGTACATTATGTGATACACTAATTGATTTAAATTTAATAGTGTCTACGTGTTCTTCGATTATTTTAAACCACGACCTTTTTTCGTTACTAACTCCATCACTAAATGCTTCTTTTTGTCTATATAAAACATTATGTGGTAAATACTCCGCAAATGAGTCTCTTAGTAATTTTTTCTCAATTGTTCCAATCGGAAAACGAATATTTAGTGGAATACTTCTATATGTTGTTACAAAGCTTTTATCTAAAAACGGTGTTCTAGGTTCTAAACCACAAGAAGATATACACTTATCACTTCTTAAAACGTCAAAGTAACTAATGTTAGATAATAATTTTGCTGTTTCGGAATCTGAATGAAGTCGTGACGGACTTTTATGGAAATATAGGTAACCACCTGTAAGTTCATCCGATCCATCTCCATTAAATATTACTTTAGAGTCAGAGTGATCAGCTATGTATTTAGCAATTAGATAATTTCCCACACTAGCTCTAACAGTTGTTGTGTCATAGCTTTCTATAGCTTTAATTACAGTTGGAATAGCTTCTAGAAATTCTTTTTCAGTTACTACAACCTCATAATGGTCTGTTCTTAAAAATTTAGCAACTTTGCGTGCGTACTCTAAATCAGGGCTACCAGATAATCCAATAGAAAATGTCTTAATAGTCTGTTGTGGTAATAAATTAACAACAATTGATGTAATTAGACTAGAATCTAATCCTCCCGATAATAGGCATGCTATAGGTCTTTCCGACATAAGTCTCTTCTTAACAGCATTTATTAGTGAAATTTTAACTAAGGTTTTATAGTAATCATATCCTGTATAAATACTGCTATATTCCAATGTTGTCGAATTTAGACTAAAGTAATTATAAATAACTATACTTTTTTCATTAAAGTGACCAAAATGACCAGGGGGAAACTGTTTAATTTTTGTATTAAAATTTATTAAACTTTTTAGTTCAGATGCTGCTCCAAATATTCCACCACCACAGTCAAAGTAATATAGTGGTCTAACACCAAATGGGTCTCGTGCAAAATAAACAGAGTTTCCATCTACAAGAATAAACGCAAATACTCCATCTAAAATCTTACACGTATATTCTATACCAAACTCTTGGTACAAGTCTAATATAACTTCACAGTCCGAACCGGTCTCTGGGGTTTTATTTAACATTAGGTACAAGTCTTTGTGATTATATATTTCACCGTTACAAATTAAATAACAATTATTTTTAATGAAAGGTTGCATCCCACCTGGATTCAATCCATTAATAGCTAGTCGGTGAAATCCTATATAATTACCACTCATTTCCATAAATTTAGAGGCATCTGGACCTCTTTTGGAACTTTTATTAAATTCATTTTCTATGTAAGATAAACAACATTTTGTACCTCTAATTATAAAAATTCCACACATTATTAATAATTTTTATTTTACTTCCTTAAACTAGTTTTAAGATAAAACTTATTAATTTATAATGGAATTGTGTAAACATTACATTAAGGGTAGATGTACAAGGGATGAATGTAAATTTAAACATGTAGATAATATTTGTAGGTCGTATTTTTTTACAGGTAATTGTACAAAGCCTAATTGTAAATTCTCTCATGAATATAAAGAACCTAAAAGTATCAAAAATACCGAAACGTTTGAACCCAATCATCAAGAACCTGATCTTCGTATTCGAGTAAATGAACCGATTATCGCAGGAAATGAAATATGTATTGTTCACAATTTATTTTGGAATAAAGATATTATTGATATTCTTCTTTCCGAAATTAACACTGATAACTTTAAATTATGGCACGGGGATTCTCATTCTATAGCAGACGATTCTCTTAATTGGAAACAGGACAGTCCAACATTTGGTACAATTATAAACTACTTATGTAATTATTTCGATATGGTTCCAGGTTCTACACGATTTAACTATTACGAAAACTCTAAAGATTGGAAACCATATCACCATGACGCTGCAGCTTTAAAACCAGAAAAAGCTAAGACGCAAAACATTACAGTCGGTGTATCATTTGGACTAACTAGGGAAATTTCGTTTGAGTCAGCTGATCCTAATAAGTTTAATAGAAAAACAATTAATTTTACACTTCCAGATAATACTGTTTACGCTTTTGGTAACGAAGTTAATGTTAGATTTAGACACGGTATTCCACAGTTACCATGTGATGTAAATAAACCTCGTGTCAGTATTATAGTATGGGGTTACTCTAAATATTTAAATTAAGGATATTAAATCTGGTTTTAACTTATCCAATTCATTTCTTAACATTAATATTTCTTCTTTATAATTATAATTAAGTTGTTTTAGTTTTCTATTTTCTTTACATTTTTCTTCATATGCCGTGTTAATATCATTAGCTACATTCATATCACGCGAAAACATCTCATTAGCTGGATCTAAAGTTGTTTTCTTATGTTTATTTGTTTTAAAGTGTTGTATTAAAACAGAATATCTACCTGGATTGTAAATATTTCCGCAACATTTACATCCATGTATATAATTTTGCTGTAAATCTCTAATATTCATATCTATTTTTTTAAAATCTTTCCAATCCGTCTTTGGTTCATAATCTGGAATACTATTAGTTAATGTAGTCATTATATTAATTATAATACATATATATTCTTAAATCGATTATTCTGTAACATTCGGAAACAGAATTTTATCTATAGTAGTTCTGACACAAAATATTCGATGAAGAATAATACCTAATATAAATACTAGTACGAGAGTTATCCAAAAATCCCAGTGAAAAATTAAACTTAATAGGTATGATCCTAAAATTGTTAAGAGTACATCTACTATAGCTAATCCCATAAATCGCAACGAGTGAACGCCTTCACCAACTTTACCAAGTATGTTTTTATACTGACATAAGCTCATTAATATTTAATTATTATTATTATTTAAATATAAGTAATAATAAATGAATAACCCTTATTATCTAGACATGAGTGTAGATTATACAAACAAAAGAAAATATGCTGAATTAGAATCAACTCTTAAGAAGTCTCTACAGTCACAAAAAAAATCTAAATACTTCAATAATGATAGATTTTACAACCCATCCAGAAAACGTATGTATGACTTACAAGACACATTTGGTGTTTTCTCTAAAATTAAGCTTTAAATTTGCTATAGCATCACTAAAAGCTTTAGTTCATGCTTTCATTCCAAATATTTTTATGAGCTCTTCTACACAAGCTTTAAGTGACATAAATAAAATTGTTAAGAGTAGCGGATGTACGACAAGGTAACTACCTTAAAGAAATAGTTAATGAAATATTACAAATGCCAAAGACTGTAGAAGAAAAGTATAAGAAGTACTCCCAGATTGAGCATGTTCTTGCTCGGCCTGGAATGTACATCGGTGAACTTCATAATGTTGCAGGTACTAATTGGATTGTTGAAGGAGATAGAATAGTTTCTAAACAACTCCAATGGAATCCTGGTGTGTATAAGATTTTTGATGAGATTGTCACTAATGCTGCAGATGAATCTCAGAGAAATCCTGGTGTTAAAACCATTGATGTTAAAATTACAGATACAGAAATTACAGTCTTTAATGATGGGTCTGGCATTCCTATCGAAATTCATAAAGAGTATAATATTTATGTGTGTGAGTTGATTTTTGGTAATCTTTTAAGTTCTAGCAACTATGATGACTCCGAAAAAAGAACGGTTGGAGGTCTTAATGGATTAGGCGCAAAATTAACAAACATTTACTCTACTGAGTTTACTGTAGAAACAAAACACTATAATCAGGTTTATACGCAAACCTTTAAAAATAATCTATCTGAAATTGGAAAACCAGAGGTTAAGAAACTTTCGTCTAAGGAAAAGGATTATACAAAAATCACTTTTAAACCAGACTATTCTAAGTTTGGTCTCAAAGATCTAACTGATAATGATACTTTTAAAATTTTAGAACGCAGAGTTTATGATATCTGCGCTGTTACCAACAAGAATGTATCTGTAATCTTAAATGGACAAAAGTTAAAAACTAAGGACTTCTCACAATATATGGATATGTACATTGGACCCAAGAAAGAAAATCCGCGAGTCTACGAAGAAATCAATGATCGATGGGCTATTGGATTTTCACTAAGTCAAAATGGAACATTCCAACAAGTGTCTTTTGTCAATGGTATTTCCACAGTAGAAGGCGGTTCTCATGTAGAACATGTCCTTGGTCCGATTGTCAAAAGTATTACAGAAGAACTGCAGAGTAAACATAAAAATATCAACATTAAACCACACTATATCCGAGAGCATCTATTTATTTTTGTAAAGTCTTTAATTAACAATCCAACATTTGCGTCTCAAACAAAAGACAAACATACAACAAGAGTATCAGATTTTGGTTCTCGGTGTGTAGTATCCGATGACACTATCAAGAAAATTGCTAAGCTTGGATTTGTTGATCAGCTTTTAGCTATGGCTGAGGCTAAAGATAAGAAGTCTTTAGCAAAGACGGATGGTAAGAAAGTTTCTAAAATTCACATTCCAAAGCTCGATGATGCAAATAAAGCCGGAACAAGTGATTCTGAAAAGTGTACTCTAATTCTTACAGAGGGAGATTCAGCTAAAACAACAGCAGTTGCTGGACTTTCCATTGTTGGACGAGACTACTATGGTGTTTTTCCTCTTCGTGGTAAGCTATTAAATACAAGAACTGCTTCGTTTGCTCAGATTTCTAAAAATGAAGAAATTAACAATATCAAGAAAATTTTAGGACTTCAGACTGGAACAAAAAATGTAAAAGAACTTCGATACTCAAAGATTATGGTAATGACAGATCAGGATACGGATGGATTTCATATTAAAAGTCTACTAATTAATTTTATTGACTCTGGATGGCCTGATCTACTAAAGAAATCGATTTTTGTGGAGTCTCTGTTAACTCCCATTATTAAAGTCTCAAGGAGAAATGAAACTTTACAATTTTATAATATTCCAGACTATGAAAATTGGAAGAAAACAACTGAGAATAACTGGAATATTAAATACTACAAGGGATTAGGTACATCTACAGCAAAAGAAGCCAAGGAATACTTTAAGAGTATGCAAACCGTCGGATACTCATCAAAAACTGTTAGCGATAGATCTGCTATTAATCTAGCATTTGATAAAGCTGAGGCTGATTCTCGAAAAGAATGGATTCTAAACGCTACAAAAAATTTTAAGTCTCTAGATTATAAACAAAAAGTAATCTCAATCGAAGAATTAATTAATCAAGAACTTGTACTATTTTCGATTCAGGATAATGTTAGAAGTTTACCATCACTGGTAGACGGCCTTAAACCATCCCAGAGAAAGATTCTATTTGCTTGTTTTAAGAAAAATCCAACAGCTAAGACTGAAATTAAAGTGTCTCAGTTGTCTGGGTATGTATCAGAACACTCGAGTTATCACCACGGTGAAGCATCACTAATGGAAACAATTATTAATATGGCTCAAAATTTTGTAGGATCGAATAATATGAATCTTTTGTATCCATCCGGACAGTTTGGTTCTCGACTTTTAGGAGGAAAGGATGCATCTAGTCCCAGGTATATTTTTACATATCTATCCGAAAATATTAATAAACTATTTGATCCTACAGACGCTAATCTATTAGACTATCTAAATGACGATGGTCAAAGCATCGAACCCAGATTTTATGTTCCAAAGTTACCTCTTATCCTAATTAATGGTAGTCAAGGTATTGGAACTGGATTTTCGACGAGTATTCCCTGTTTTAACCCTGACGATCTTAAAAGAGAACTAAAACAGCTTGTTATAAATCCAGAACATGAAATTTCAGAACTAAAACCATGGTACAAGGGATTTAAGGGAGAAATTGTAAAAATTGACGAAAATAAATGGTTATCTATTGGTGTATACTCCGTAAATAATTATACCGTAACTGTTACAGAATTACCAATTGGTACTTGGACGGAAGACTACAAACAGTTTTTAGATAAACTCGAACAAGAAGATAAGATTCATTCTTACAAGAATAATTCTACGGAAGAAACTGTAAATTTCGAAATTAAGGTAAAAACAGCAATTCTACAAGAATGGAGTAAGAGTCTAGAGAAAAATCTAAAGTTAACTTCGAATATCAATGCTCAAAACATGCACCTATTTAATGAAAATGGTGAAATTGTTAAAATGTATTCAGTGGAAGAAATCCTATGGAACTTCTACAAAATTAGGGGACTCTACAATAAAAAACGAAAAGAGTATCTCGAAAAAACACTTAAGTATGAATCTGATATATTAGAGTCTAAAGTCAGATTTTTAGATTTAATCATTGCGGATAAACTAGTAATTTATAAAAAGAAGAAGGACATTCTAAACAAAGAACTCGAGGACTTACAATTCATGAAAGTAGAAAGCACTTATAAGTATCTATTAAAGATGGACTTAGATTCTCTTACAGAAGAAACATTAGAAGACCTACGACTTAAAATGAATAAGAAAATGGAAGAGTACAACAGAATCGCAACCATGACTCTCAAAGATATGTGGTTAAATGATCTAGAATAAAATAATTATACTAATATAATGAAAGATTGTGATTGTTATAATTTTAAACTCATAAATCGAACTGACGATCCTATTCTTAAAAATGTAGACTTAGCTATAGTTTTAACAATGGAAAATTCATCTCGAAAATTTGATGACTTGGTGTTACTAAATTTAGCACCATTAACATACGTTCAGATTAATAAAGGTTTTAAAAAATGTAATAAACCAGGTGTAAATTCAGTAGTAGCTGATGTTATACATGCTCATAAAAATATTTGTAAAAATACAACAGAGTATAAAAATGTACTAATATTTGAGGATGATGCTAAATATAATCACAAATATTCCACAGACGAATTTAAATCAATTGATAATTTTATACGTGATAATACATTTAATTTGTATTCTCTTGGTAATGTATCTATAAATCTACCTAGCATTTCCGATCATAGACAAATTTTAGCTGGATTTGGTGGATCTCATGCCATCATTTACTCGCCAGAGGGAAGAATGAAATTATTGCACGCGTCTGGACATATGATAGATACAGATTTAATATCCAGTATACCAAATAAATTTAAACATAAATATCCATTGGTTTGTCAGACGTTTCCTGACACTGAACAAAAGAAAGAATGGGAACATTTACCGGGTGCGTCCATATTTTGTCATATAACAAAATTTTTAAATGGGGATAAAGTTATAGAACCGTTTTGGTCTTCTATGTATTTAATATGTGATTGTTGCGTTTATATAGTAATTTTAGTAATTATTTTAATTATAATAAAATGTTATAATTAAGTAATGCAATCCGTCACGTATTGTCTAATTGGAATAATACTGATATTACTTTTACTAAATGTTAGTAATATTACAATTGCGAGCAATGATATAGAATCATTGATATCAAAAAGCGTAGTAGAAAAACCAGTTAAAATTAACTCGGACCTTAAAAATTTTCCAGTGTTTATCATCAACTTTGCTCATAGAAAGGATAGAGCTTTACATATAACTAATGTTATGAATAAATTAGGATTTAATAATTATACTTTCGTAGAACCAGTACCTAGAGAAGAAATAATTAGAAATTATCTTGATGATGTACATATATCTACTTTAAGTAGACTATTAACTACTATTAAAATTTTTAATATGACTACATCGGATAAATTTTTAATATTTGAAGACGATGTAGATATATACACTGGATCATGTTCACTGAATGATATATATAACGCAGCGCAAAAGACTGAGTATGATTTAATTTTTTTCGAAATTTGTTATACACTTTGTCATTTTTCTGAACGACTTAGTGATTGTTTGTATTTACTTTCTCAACCAAATTGTAATGGAGCTATGTTATATACACAAAAATTTGTTAAAAAGTTCTTTAACTACATTAACAGTATAGATATTACGAAATATGCATGTGACGCATTAATTATAGAAATGGATAAAGAAAATCTAATTAGATGCGTTGGTTATCCTTACTTTAGACAAAATCCAACATTAGGATCTGAAATAGAAACTTCAGCTAGATATAATGCAAAACATGTTACGTTTGACCCGTTGTGTCGTTTGATTTAACATATATATCTTTATTTTTCCACATTATTCTATAATCATTCCCATTCTTAATTGCATTACCGCCACAATTTAAACATTTATGTAGAATGATTTTTTCATTAGTATTATCGTAAAAATATGGTAATACATTTATATCAAAGTACCCAGCAAAATAATCATCTTTATAACCTAATTCGTAAAATAATTTTCCAAATACACAAACAGAACCAGCAGAACATCTTACACATTCTCCATATAATTCATCTTTTGTATTTTGTATTGTTTTATTAATCATACTTAGCAAAAGCTGTGATTCTTTTGGTGCACCAAAAAAAGCACTTTGGATACAATAGTCAACATTTTTATCTTCAAATTTTACATGGGCATTATCTCTGAATAAATATTCTTTTCTTTTAATCTTTTTCAGGTGATTTAATAAATTATATTTTAAACATTCTTGTTTTAAATCTGAATACCATCCGCCATTTTTATAAATTATACAATATCTAAAAAAATCAGATTTAAATGCATATGGTTTTAAACTATCAAAACATTTTAATACGTCGGGTGAAAAATTTAGTTTTAAAAATTCTCTGGATTCCTTAAGATCCCACAATTTTATAGTATAACCTGGATTATTAACGATCCATGATTCTATTGAGTCGTTTATACCTTTGTTTAATTTTGTTCCATTACCAGTATTCTCATATAAAGTTTTATGAATAACGTTGGGAAAATTATCTCGAAAGATATAATTATTTGTTTTGTATTTAGTAATATCTACAAATTTTTCTTTTCTTGTAAAAATTAAAAACATTAATATAATGATCAATATCACCGTTATCATTATTATTATTGGTATATTTTAATTTATCATAAAATGTCCATATACTGGACAATGATCACTACATTGGGGATCACCTAAGTTAATGTATTCAGTTCCTGTTGTGTACATAGCACAACACTCGAGTACTTTAAAGTCTTTAACAAAATGGTAATCAATTCTCCATCCGTGCTTATTAAACCGTGCACCTGGGAGTCCCTCTATTTTCTTAGAGCGAGTATCCCAATATGTAAATCCATCAAATGATGAATATTTTGAATCTTGGTTCAGATATGCATCAATGTATCCGATACTTAGTAGTTCTGGTACAAAGCTTCTCTCTTCGGGTAAAAACCCAACTATGTTATCCTCAACTTTACTCTTGTATGTTGGACTATCAGTAACTCTGAAGTGTACATCAGCGTCCCGCCACGCAACATTCATATCTCCCGTGTATATAACAGGATTTCCTAAAGTTTTTAAATATAACAACGCCGCATCTTGCCACTCTAACCTGTTGTCAAAATTTGTACCACTATTTGGTGTATACACATTGATAATTGTAAAATTAGAAAAGTGTAGAGCAATTATTCTACCTTCATTGTCTGTATACCCGGGGAATTGATACTCTACATTAATAGGATTATAAGTGTTTTTGTAAAAAATACAAGTTCCAGAATAACGATTAGCTTCCCTTGCACCAACAGAATCTGATTGGTTAAATACCGAATTATACCCCGGAATTTTAAATTTTTGACCATTACTCAGAGAACATCTAGTTTCCTGAATACATATAAAATCAGGATCGTAATTTTTAATCATGTTGTACATTGGACTTCCTTCCTCTGGTAAAATCTGGTCTTGTTTTGCTATCTGAGCACTTGTTTTCCTATTAAAGATACGGCTGCGAATACCATTGACATTCCAGGTAATGACTTTCATTGTTAACATAATCAATACTCTCATCTTAACAATGGAATAATGTCGTAAGTATTTTTTTAAAATAATTCATTAAAATTAAATATTTAGAATATTATAATGAATATTTCTATGAGAGAAATTATAGGATTTGTGCTTATTTTAGCACTCGGTTACTATCTATTTATCTGTAATCCCACTGAGCCATTTGCATCTGTACCATTTTTAGGTTACGAAAATAGTCCAAATTTTAAAATGAAGTCTAGTTTTATAAACTTTAATAGACCAGATACAACAGACTGGAATCTATTTATGTTAAATAATCGTTTTAGATTTCAGAGCATAGTACCATTTTTTAGATTTTCGAACAGTCCTTCAGTTTTTCCTCCAAATGGCCTACCCACTGCTCCACAAACTACACCTGTTCTAATGGTACCTGGACTCGGGGACTGCTATATGTTTGACGACAAAGAAAAGGTCTGGCCACCAAATGGTGTAAAGTCATTTAAATCTCTTAAGAGTAACATGTTAAATTTTAACTTTGATTCGTCAAATTCCAATATGACACCGCTTATAGATTCGTTAAAAGCTTTAAAATATACATCAGATACTATATCTATACAACCGTACGACTTTAGACATATAGCTTCACCTGAAAATTTAATAGAATTATTTAAAAGAATAAGACAAAGTATAATTAGACTTTACAACTATAGCAATCTACCCGTTGTATTAGTTGCTCAAGATTTAGGATGTACCCTGTTGTCATTGTTTTTATCCCGTCAACAGGAAAGTTTTGTAAAGGAACATGTTGCTTCTGTTGTATTTGTTGGATCTGTATTTGGTGGAACAATTCAGGGCGCTAAAGATTATATTGCTGGAATATCTGAATTTGGTGAATTTAATTACTTACCCAGAGAATTTGATGGACTTAAGTTAAAATTACCAAACAAGCTAGTTTTTGATAACGAAGTTGTTATCAATTACAACGGTGTAGATTATACAGCTAATCAGTTCCATAATTTATTGTCTGACTTAAATATTAATGTAGATAAAGAAATACATGAACTCCAGAAAGAAAGTCTAACTCCTCCACAATGCGAAGTTACTTTTATTAATAATAGATTAACAAATGAACAAAATAAAGATATATATGATTATTGGAAACCTAAGAGTGTACATACTATAAATTTAGAAAGCTCTAAACTATTCAATAGTTATGATACTATACTTTTAATTCTTAAAAAATTAAATTACTCTGTTTAAACTACCACTTAATAATTGTTGTCTTATCGAAGCAATTATAAATTCTTCCGTTAAATTTTGATCTAATAGTTGTCCTATGTATTTATTATACTTTGGATGCCCGTTTTCGTGAATAGGTCTTGATGTATTTAAGAATAATTTACCATATGAAGTTGGTAACATAATTAAATTTTTGGATTCATCAATATCTATATTTACTCTACGACTAAATTGTCGCGGTATAATGTGGTGGTCCTGAACTAACCCTCTAATTCCATGTTTTTGTTTCAGTATAGCTCTATTATAGGATCCATAATGATACTTATTTAATAAAGATAATATTACTATAATGTAATTTATCATTATGTATTCTAAATTTAGAAAATATTTAATATACAGAAAAGTTTACAAGAAACGAAAAGAATTAAAGAATATTACAACTGGAGAACAATGTGTTAAATTTTTAAAAGAGTATAATTCTGTATCTGACATGTTAGATTACATTAATATACTTTTTATTATCGAACCCCCGAGTGATCTAGAATTACAAAAATTATCCCTTCTACAACAAAAGTATAATACAAATGACATTTATACTTATGCAACTCAAACTATATGGTTAGCATCCGTATATTATATATGTAATATAAGAAGACAACATTCATGGCCTTAAAGTATTTAAAAATTTATAAGACTTAAAAACTAATGTGGAACATTATACTCCAAGTTATTAGTTTTGATATATTTGCAACAATTACTACATTTATTTGTATGTCAGAATACTCTCAAAAAAGTAGGTGGTTTTTATTACACGCTCTTAGTAATCATTACATTATGACTAACTCTTACGATGATATGATTTTTTGTTTAAAAGATCCTGTAATTTGTTCACATACAGATTGGAATGATAATTCTAGGAATGCATTTTTAATGTGTACAGCAGTTCATTTGTATCATTGTTTATTTTTTAAATTAACAATCGATGATGTACTTCATCACGGTATGATGCTATTTATATGTGGTCCATTAGCTTATTATACTAATAAAATTACAGTGACAGGTAGTCTATTCTTTTTATCTGGACTTCCCGGACTTATAGACTATACTCTATTATGGGTATTTAAATGTTTAGAGTTTAATCACCATGTTAGAAAATATATATACTTGGTAGTAAATTTACTATTAAGATCTCCCGGATGTTTATTGTTTTCTTATATAAATATGTTAACTTTTAGTTACGAAAAAATTATACTTTATTGGAATGCTCAATATTATTTAAATCATATTATAATCTTTTTAATATATAAAATGATTAAAACTGGACCAAGAGGTGGAAAATACTACATTACTTCTGGTGGTAAAAAACAATATTTAAAATATGAAAAGGAACAGTTACAGGATAGTGCATTTTGTGGACCAGCTGGAGGCTATCCTATGGGTACTTATCCAGTTAACACTAAAGAAAGATGTTCTTCAGCTCTAAGATATGCTAGACACGCGCCGAATCCATGTGGTATAGCTAGATGTGTTCGGGATAAGTGTCCAGAAGGAACTGGGAAAACTAGTAAATTATTTACATATTGTAATATTAAGTAAATTAAAGACACGGCTCATATTTAATTATATCATGATAGTATCAATCGAGGGAAATATTGGATCAGGTAAATCTACTTTTTGTAAATATTTAAAAGAACATTTTAGTCATTATTACAATAAACCCGATGGAACCAATGTATATTTTGTTGATGAACCTGGTGATGAATGGTTATCAATTAAAGATTCATCTGGAAATCTTTTAGAAAATTTTTATAAATATCCAAAAAAGTATTCATACTGTTTTCAGATGACTGCTTATATTTCTAGACTTGTAAGTCTTAAGAATATATTAAAAAAAGCAAAACCCAATGATATTATTATAATGGAGCGTTCAGTGTTTTCTGACTACAATGTTTTTACACGCTTGTTACATGATTCAGGAAAAATTAATGATTTAGAATTTCAGTCTTATAACATGTGGTTTGATCATTTTTTAGAAGAACTTCCTGGTATTTTATTCGTATATCTTAAAACAGACGCTCATAAGTGTTACCAAAGAGTCATAACCAGATCTCGAGCTGAAGAGAGTAAAATTACACTTGATTATTTGGTAAAATGTGAAATGTATCATAATAACTGGTTAGATGATGATCCAAACTTATTACAGTTTGATGGAAACGTAGATGTTACTAAATATTTAGATATTTTAAAACAGATGATAAATTACAAGACAAATTATTCAGTTAATGACTCAGACACTGAACATTACTATGAATCTAGATTCGAAAAAGACAAATGGAATCAAAGACTATATAATAGAACATTAGAACAGTGTCGAAAAAGAATTAGGGAAGAATAGTCTTAAAGACATGGTGTATATAATATTAGTTATGAAGCTATCCATAAAGCAACAATTAGTTTTTGATTCAGTTATAAATGGTAATAATGTTTTTTTAACAGGTCCAGGAGGGACTGGTAAAACAGCATTAATCAAAGAAATTTATAATAGTCTTTATAAAAGTAAAAATATACAGTTAACAGCAATGACTGGTGTAGCGGCAATCCAATTACATGAAACAGCAAAAACTTTACATTCTTGGGCTGGTATAGGACTTGGTGATCAGTCTGTTAATAAGTATGTTCTTAAAATTAGAGGTTCGAAAGCTCTACTAGATAAATGGAAAAAGATACAAATTTTAATCATAGACGAAGTTTCTATGTTATCTGATGAATTATTTAATAAATTAGAAGAAATTGGAAGAATAATTAAACAAAGTACTAAACCATTTGGTGGAATTCAGATTGTAATGTCTGGTGATTTCTATCAACTACCTCCAGTTAAGAATAATTCTAAATTCTGTTTTGAGTCAGATAACTTTGATTTGCTGTTTCATGATAAAATCATCTTAGATTCTATCTTTAGACAAAAAGACGAAGTACTAATTAAAATTTTACAAAATATTAGACTAGGTAAAATTACTAAGTCCAATATTAAGACTTTACGAGAAAGACTAATAAAGTCAGATGATAATATCAAACCGGTAATATTAATGCCTAAAAAGTCATCAGTTGATGAAATAAACACAACAAATTTGTCTAATATTGATTCTGAATCTGTAATATTTTTTAGAAAAGTACTGGAAGATCTAGAAGTAACAAAAGAAGAAGAAAATTATCTAAAACTTTTATCAGTCGAAGAATATTCACAAGAACTTGACTTTCTAGAGAAAAGTACAGTAATTAGCGAAAAAGTAGAACTAAAAGTAGGAGCACAGGTTATGTCTATAGTTAATGTGGAAGAAAATGAAAAATTAATAATTTCTAATGGTACACAGGGTGTTGTAAAATCGTTTATAAACGGATTACCATTTGTACAGTTTGAGAATGGAGTATCCCAAGTTATAAATATCTATACGTGGAAATGTAACGCATTGCCTTGTTGTGGAGTTTGTCAAATTCCTCTAATACTATCTTGGGCTTTAACTATACATAAAGCTCAAGGTTGTACACTAACACATTGTAGAATGAATATTGGTAATGATATTTTTGAGGCTGGACAAACTTATGTTGCACTATCTCGGGTTAAATCATTAGATGGTATTTATTTAGATTCATTTAACCCATTTAAAATTAAAGTAAATACTAAAGTCATAGAGTTCTATGATAATATTAAATGATACTAGTGAATCTGGTATACAACACTATTTTTAATAATTTTGCTAGATAGTCTAAATTAACTATTTTAAATCCTTCTTCTATTAATTCATCTATTATTTTTTGGGGAGTATCAGAATTATAAGAATCAAATGAAATTATTTCTTTGTTTGTGTATAGCGTTATATTTTCACCTGATTTCTTAATACCAGTAATTATCATTAATAATAAGTTATAAAATAGTCCTTAATGATTTACAGCTATCCAACTTAGTGTATTCAATATATCGTTTTTTATCCAATGTATCTGTGTATGAGCACTCAATAACTCTATTCATTCGACTCGTAGATTCTCTTTTAAGTAAATATTTTAAAACATCCATAGGACATTCGTCTTTTAGATCATGTATCTTATATTTGATAGCCTCTTGATATGCAAAATATTCTGCAATTGATATACTACAATCTGTCATTCTTATTTAAAGAATTTCATTATTTTGATTGATTGGTAACGCAAAATAAGGATCTGCCTCTGTAATTTCTGTAATTACAGTTGCTGGTCTCACGGGAGTGTAAATACTAAAGAAAAATTTAAGAATATGTGAAGTTAAGTTTGGTTCGACGAGTACACAAGTAGAATGTAAAATTTTTTGTAATACGGGTTTAATTTCTTCTAGTATATCTTTGATAATTCCATAACAACTTAATGGGTATACCCCGATCTTTTGTGTATGAAATACAACGTAGTACTTCTTTTTATTTGTGAGACATTCCTGTAAAAACGTTTTAAATACTTGGCACAGTTGAGTAAATTCTTCTTTGTTGTACTTTTCATTTAATATTTCTAAATGTAAAATAGACTTAACTGTATCGACATAGATGTGACCAGATTCTGATTTCATTATTGTCACGATATCTGTCATTTAAATTGTATATTTATTAATTTTTATACAATATTAACGAATATACAATTACGACATAATTATAGACTTAAAAAATTTAAATTATAATAATTTGTAATAGTAACAGCAATGGACTCCTTTGATCTGGATGCTATATGGGAAGATGCTCAGACACAATTTGATATTATGAAAGAAGAGTCCAAAGAACCTGTTAAAATTACAAATGAATGTAATCATGCTATTAAAACTTTAGATACAGTAACTTCCGATATTGTATGTAGTACATGTGGTGCTGTTGTAGGTAGAGATTCTGGACAAAGTGTAGAATGGAGCAATTATAAAGATGACTCTGGAAACTATAGTAGAAATACTCAACGCGCAGACCTAACGGTAGATGATAATCCATATTCTAAGGGTAGTACTATTTGTGGAATGTTTAAAAATAACAATTCACTGGCAGCCAAAATTCACCTACAACAGTGTTTTTCACATAAACAGAGAACTTATTGGCAAATTTCTCAAGTTTTCGAAAATATTTGTACTAAAGCAGGTCTAAAAGCTGATGTTTTAGCTACAGCTAAACATATGTGGTATATTTGTATGGAATCTGGTAAACTTACACGAGCATCAGTTAGGGAAGGACTTATAGCAAGTTGTTTGTATTATTCGTGTGTATTTAACAAAACGCCTACAAATCGAAATGATATTTTAAAATACTTTGAGTGTGATACAAAAACTTTAACTAAAGGAGAGAAAGTTTTTTATACGATTATAGAATCAAGCGAAACATATAGACATTTAACAAAAGAATCTATAGACGTGGAAGAAAATGATTCATTTATTAAATACTGTAATGTATTAGGCCTTGATTGGAAAACTGCAATGTTATGTAATGACATATTTAATAAGAATAAAGTACATTTATCCGCTGTTACACCAAAATCAGCTACATGTGGAGTACTAGTCTATGTAATTAAGAAAAAGTTAGAGCTTAAGAGTCCTACCAAGTCAGAACTAAGCACGATGTTAAATGTTTGTACACCAACAATCAACAAAGTTGTGGATATTTTAGTTAAGAATAACTAAAATTCATCGTCAGAATCTATTATTCTAAGGTTATTGTCTTTGCCAAATTCTAGTTCCAGTTCCCGTTCAACGCCTTCTACTACAACGTCTTCATCGTCTTCTTCTTCGCCTTCTACTACAACGTCTTCATCGTCTTCTTCTTCGCCTTCTAATTCTATTTCTTCTTCGTCTTCTTCTTCGCCTTCTAATTCTATTTCTTCTTCGTCTTCTTCTTCGCCTTCTTCTTCGTCTTCTCCTTCGCCTTCGTCTTCTGGTTCGTCTTCTCCTTCGCCTTCGTCTTCTGGTTCTGGTTCACCAGCAACGGATTGAGGATCTACCTCTACTGGTATAGCTGCTCCACCAACCTGTAATACAGGATCTTCTAAAGCTATTTCTAGACCTTTATTTACGTTAGACAACTTGGATCCAAGAGATTCAGCCTCTGAATCTAACGACGATGTCATCATTTTAAGAGTGGCCTTAACTTGTTCTAGTTGTTCTAAATTGCCACTATTTGTTTTCTCAAATTCTGCCTGTAATTCTACTAATTTTCCTTGTAATTCACTGTTTTGAGATATTAGTCTTTGTTGTTCCTTTCTAGCTGCTTCCAAATCCAATTGTAAATTTTTCTTTTCGGTCTCAATTCTAGCTAAACTTTCACCATCGGCTTTTGTACCAGCTAGAGTTGCATCTAATAATTTATTACGTAATGAAGTGATTGTATCCTGTTGAGAAGTAATCTTAGAGTTAATATTACCAATCGTACGTTCTATCGTGTTAAGTTCTTGGGTTATCATCGCTCGCCGTGCATTAATTTTTTTATTAGCTGTATCCGATAGAGCACTAATTTCGCTGATTAATGCGGTTGATGTCATTAATATAAAGTAATATTTTTATTTTATAAATAATGTCGAATATTTTTTATGACTCCAAAGAAAATGCTTATTCTTTTGAGTGTCCTCATTGTTGTATGATGTGTTTTGTTAAGAAAGAAGACATAAAGTGTACAATATTTAGACATGCCGTCTTTAAAAATAAAATGGAATTTGTACCTCCACACGCCCCAAAGGAAGAATGTGACCGCTGGGTAAGAGAAGGTTTAGTATACGGTTGTGGTAAACCGTTTAAGTTTGATGGTAAAAGTGTAACTATTATAGATTATATTTAATATAAAAATAATATATTACTTTACTAATAATGACTGATAAATGTATGAAATATTATTACCCAGATGAGTCAGACATACAAGAATTAAATTTACCCTGTTTACCTAGAAATTTTCGTGATATAAATGATACAGAGTTTACAAATGAAAATTTATTAAATTTCATTGATGATAATTATTCTAAACCATTTCCTCCTGATAAAAATCCATTTAGTTTTAAAGAAGATTATATCAGTGCGGGATATGACGAGTTGTGTAGCACTTCATCATATTCTCTTAAACCACAGCAAAAGTTTATAGGTCAGTTGGTAAATCCAAATAGTAATATAAGTAATATCTTAATTAATCATGGTCTTGGTTCCGGGAAGACATGTACTAGTTTACTTATAGGAGAAGCATTTGCAAATATTAGAAATAGAGAAACTTTATATGTTGTCCCAGCAGCTTTAGAACAACAATATATAGATGAAATTATTGGAGAAATTAAAGATAAAAGCATTCAGTCGTGTACAAGTATGTGTTTAGTATATGATAATGCCGAGAGTAAATATCTACGTTCATTTTATACATCTGTTCAGGGTAAATTACTACTAGATCAAACTAAAACAAAGTTAGAAAAGACATATGCGCAAAAGAAAGATGTAATAAAACAATTAAAGTCTGTAAAAGATAAACCTACAGAAACTGCTCTCAATAAAAGTTTAGAAAAGATTAATACAACTATTAGACAGTTAGAAATGAATATTAAAACAAAGGAAGATCAAATACTTCTAAAAGTATCTAAAGTTTTTACAATAACAACTCACGAAAAATTTATAAACCGATTAATGAAATTTACAGATTCTCAACAGGTTATATTAAAAGAATATCTCCAACCTGGTTCTAGTCTTTTTAAAGATAATACAACACTAGTTATTGATGAGATTCAGAATTTAGTCAGTGCGGGAGGTGTAAGATATAAAATTTTGTATAATTCCATTAAATATTATATTAATCCAAAGGTAAGAAAAGTGTTTCTAAGTGCAACTCCTATATATGATAACGCATTTGAGTTAGCATTAACTATGAATTTATTACAACCTCGTGTTCCGTTTCCAACAACACCAGAGTTATTTTATAATATGTTTGTAGGCAAAATCGAAGAGAAAGAAGATGGAAGAATTGTATGTGAACAAAGAGAACTAGGAGAAAGACTAGATTACTATAATTCATGCCTAATCAATAAAGAATTATTTAAATATATGTGTTCCGGGTATGTTTCATATTTTAAAGGCGGTAATCCAGTGGCGTATCCATATAAACGAGTAATAGAACTTTATCATGTTCTAGAAGAAGATCATTTAACACATTATATATCTTCACTCAAGAAGGATGTTATTCAAGATTTATATAGAGTTATGGCAAAATTAAATAAAACAGGTGGAGTTACATCGTCTAAAGAATTTGAAGGAATAATGGTTAATGAATATTCTGAAAGTGAGGCCTCTGGTACTTTAACACATGCGAGACAAGGGATTAATATATCATTTCCAAAGGGACTACTATATTCTGATCAGGAAGAAGTTGGAGATTTAACTGAGACGGAAAAAGCTAAATTAGTTATTAAACAAAATAAACAATTGTTAAAGTCTTCTTTATCCGGGACATATGATGAAGTAATGACAAAATTAAGTAAAATTTCTAGTAAGATTAAAAGCATTATAGATATATCTCTAAGCGTTGATGGTACAGTTTTTATATATTCTAACTGGTTAGGTTATGGTGTAGAAGCCATAAGTGCTGTTTTAGACTCTTTAGGTTATTCTAAGTTTCCACGTTCCGGTGATCCATATAAAACATATTTTGTTTGGAGTCCATCGGTTGAGTCAGATAAAGAAGTAATCAAAAAAGCTAAACAAACATTTAATAGCCAAGATAATTCGGATGGTAAACTAATTAAGTTTATGTTAGGTACTTCATCGATTAAGGAGGGTGTCAGTTTTAAAAATTTGGCACAAATTCATCTATTAGACCCGTGGTGGAATAATTCGCGAATAGAACAGATTATTGCGCGGGGATTTCGTCTATGTTCACATACAGGTTTACCACCAGATAAGCGTCATACTGATGTATTTAAGCATGTTGGTATATTTGACACATACTATACGGATGGTGAAAATCCAGAAATATCAGCAATGTTCGAAGAAATATATGATGAATTTGTTAGAAAGAAGCAGCTTCCAAGAAACTTACCACCTAATATAGATCCAGCTATTAGAAATTTATTAATCAAAGAAGATAAAAGCATAATAAAACAAGCTATTCGGTACGTTTTTGGAGCCCTCGAGTGGACAAAATATATTTCTATTGATCAAAAAATTATAGCTACAGCTAATGATAAAACTAGCCTAAATAATAAGTTTGAGAGAGAATTAAAATCTGTAGGTGTAGACTGTGAATTGTTTAAAAATGGCAATCTAATTAGACTAGAAGAAAACATCAAACAAATTGCCCCAAATGTTTATCAGTTATACTATAGAAATCCATCCACAATGATTAATTACATTCGAGAAGGTATGCCAGATACTATTACTTTTAACGACATAATAACCCGAAAGTATTCTTATCCAAATACCTCAGAATTACCTATCAAGTTTACAAGGTCAGAGTTTGAGGATGGTAAATTTATAGTTTTACCCGATGAAGAAGAAATACTAGACTCCACCATACTAACGAATGATTTGGTCATGAATGAAGATATCACTTGTTGGAAGACTCCTTTAAGCTTTAAAGATATTCCAGTTACAGATCCAAAAATTAAAGATTATGTACAAAATAAAGCTAAAAGTAATCAATTACTATCAAAAATTAGAATACAATTTTTAGGCCAGCTTAAAGATACAACGAATGACGGTATTAAATTTTCTGATAATGATAGACTAAAAAGATTAAGAATAATAAACTGTTATAAGAGTATTTTATCAGATCCAACTTTAGATAAAACTACTAGAATAAAGATTCAAAAATATACAAATTTATTTAAGGGATTCGAAGAACTTGACCAGAAGATATTAAAAATAGCTCAAACATTTAATATGACTAAAGAATCTGATATCAAAAGTTTATATGAATTAGCTATTAAGAGTCCAGAAGCGATAGATCGTCAGTTTCAGTTAATCCCGTCTTAAGAATACTTCTATATGAATACGTTTTACCATACTCGTAGTAATAATTATTAATTCTGTTATGACGTTTAACTATACAACACCCTACTGTATTTTCTAGTAACCAATTTAAAAATAATACATTTTTATAAAAATAATATTATTTTTTAAATGTTACTTAATATTAAATGAGTAGTAAACAACTTACACCAGAAGATTTAGAAAGAATGTCTCCACAGGCTCTGGTGGAATTTATGACTGAAAATATTCCAGCTGATAAACTTAGGAACTGTCTAAGTAAAGTAGAAGAATTCCCAACTGATTTACCAACTGCTATTTCGGCAGAACCTGCAGAACCTGCTCTAGCTGAAGCCGGAGGTTCTGGTTTAGCACCTGAAATTAAACAAATAGATGTACTAAGAAATAAGTGCGAGAAATATCCCATTATTGTTGTTAAGATCGATAAAGTTCCTAAGCAAACTGGCGATTTTGTACACTTTTATAAGAAAAACAAAGAGGGCGTTTTTAAATTACTAGCTCTTCCAGTTGATAAGTTCGACAAACAAAATTGTAATTCAGGAAATCCTGAAGTTATGGATGCGGACTGTGAACAGATTGCAGCCTGGATCGAATCAAAAATTAAAGATGGAGAATTAGATGCCAACGTTAAGACTGTAATGGAAGAGTATGTTAAAAATAATTCTGCAGATTTTATATCCAAGTGCGATAATGTTCAGCAAATTTTGTCCCGTCTTGGTATAACAGCTCCAACTGTAGAGTCAGAACCAGAACCAGAACCGGAAGAAGAGTCATTCGATACAATGAGTAATGAAGAAAAGTTAAACTTTTTAAAATCTAATTGTATTTATAAATCGGGTATACTTTTTGGAGACTTAGTAAGGGGTGAACCAACTAAAGCAACTGTTTACATGGCAAGAAAAGTTAAAGACTCCGATGGATATGAATGGCAACGTTTTAAAATTCCTTTAGATAATATTAAAAATAAGTGGTGTGAAAAACTTAAGAGGGAAGACAGCGGTACAGAGAAATATCAAAAATTTTCAGTGGGATTTGCGAATACTTCTCCAGAAATTAAAGCTGAAATTCAGAGACTAGTCCAAAAGCTAAGTAGAGAGGGAATAGAAATCCCATATGACTTCCTAACAACCAGTGGTAGTTCTTTTGGTACAACAGGTTTTAGTACAGTTGCTAGTATGTCTCCTGAGATGGTCGATAAATTTATTAAAACCCATTTACATTTTGCTGATGTTATAGAGATGAAAAATATGCCAGCTGCTAATAGAAGTGTTAAATTTATGGGTTTAAAGTAAAAAAAAAATAATTACGTTTATTAAATGGGAGATAAACCAGATAATACATGTAGCGAATTTGCTAAGAATAAACCCCCGATAAAATTTATGGGGAATATGCCCAGTTCTCAAATTAAAACACAGGAGCATATAGAAAAACTTAAGAAGGCACAAAATTCTATTTTAAAATCAAATTAAAATCGTTATAATTATTAAATGCCACGGTTTTCTGATAATGTTCATGATTTAGCAGGGGAAGCAATGCCTATAATTAATATTCCAGTGGTAAGAGAAGATATGACAGACTCGGGTGATACTATAAATTGTAATCTACCGGAAAATCAAAATAACCCAGTGTGTAATGTTGCTGATACTATTTTTGATTCTTTACTATTAGCTATAATTATAGGTTTAATAATATATGCTATCATCATATTTGCAGCGATTAAAACTAAAAATCGCGATCTTAAGATTTTCTTGATTGTATCGATGTTTATACCATTTTTAGCTCCTATCGGTTTAATATTAGCTTTATTAATAATTACAAATACTATATGATACGACATATAAATAGCTTTAAAAATTGATATACTAATTTAGAAAATGAATATATTTGTGCTATCTCTGTGTCCACTTTTATGTGCTAAAATGCACTTAGATAAACATGTAGTTAAAATGATTACCGAATATGGTCAATTACTCAGCACTTGTCATCATATGATGAGCAATTCACCATCAGAGGGTTTAATGAAGAAATGTTTTCCAAAACATCCATGTGCGATATGGTTAAGAGAATCCACGGGAAATTACATATGGCTATATCATTTATTTTGTCATCTATGTGATGAATACACTTATCGATATGGTAAGATTCACAAAACTGATAGTCGTTTAAGAGTGATCTTAAATGAAATTCCAGAACTACTGCCAGATGGCGTATTAACAACATTTAAACAGGCAATGCCTGAACATGTAAAACATAAAAATCCAATTATTGGTTATCATGAATACTACAGACAATATAAAAGACATATAGCTGTTTGGTCTAAGAGAGATGTTCCTTATTTTTATCATTAAGTTCTTCTTTTCTTAACTATACCAATTTTAGGTTTAATACTAGTTCTTTTGATACCTTTAATTACGTCAGCAAATGGATCCATTAACATAGATAGTTCATCAGATAAATTATTTAATTCTTGTTGTTTAATCTTTGTAACTTCTGGGTGAGCCTCTGCGAATTGTATTAAACTTTCTAATTTTTCTAATTCATTAAGATACAAGTTAGTAAATCCACTTACAGCAGCTCTTAATTTTCCAGAGAATATAGGTCCCCATCTGTTTCTTATTTGTAGGACTATATCGTAAAATGAGCGGTCATCTTGATAGTAATTACGTAATTGGAGAAGCATTTGGGGTATTTCACCGTTTAGTTGATCAGAAATTTCCGTAAATCCCTGTCTAGTTTCTATTAACGACATTATTTCTTCCTTTAGCTGATTCATTTAAATATATATAAACATTTATTTTATAATGAAATCAATGAAGAGACGCTACCTCGAAATCTCAGCTATTGGATCAGCATGCGGAAAAATGAAATTTGAGCCAATAGAAAGAACTCTATTATACACTTGGGCTAGACACTCACCAAACGACTGTAAAGAATTTTTAATTAGATCTGGAGCAATTCGATATGATGATGATGCTGTAGACTTACATAAGGATCATGATTCTCTCTTTAAAAAAGCAAAGACCGTTAGTGTTAACAATTCATCAACTCGAGAGTTTAAAGGTATTTTAAATTCAGCCGAAGAAGAATTTAAGACACTACGGGAAAGTCAGGGTCTTAAAATTTCTAAAGAAGAGCTACAAGAATTTCGCGATGCTGGTAAAAAGGTAATCAATACAAACTTTGGTAAAAATAGTGAAGATACTATAATTAAATCATTTAATGGCAAGAATGGCAATGATAAAATGCATTACTATAATATAGGATCTGACTATTGTATTGGTGGTAAACATGACGCATCCGTAAATGATATGGTTGTAGAAATTAAGACAAGAATGAAAGAGGCTAATGTTCGTAAAAATGAATATGACTTATACCAACTCTTTGGATATCTTTTAGCTATGGGTGTACAAAAGGGTAAAATTATTCAACAGTTTAATAACATAAAATATGATTCAGATGTAGAGACAGAAAACGAATATGGTATTGTAGATTCTGTAGTTTATAGAGAAAAAATAACTACAATGTTAGATGAACTAAACACATTCTTTTCTAGACTCGATAACATTATTTGTAATAAGTGTATGACAAGTGAAGAGCTCCAGATTGCATTAGAGAATAAGTGTGTATGCTTAATCGCAAACGGTGAATATATAAATAAAAACTCTAAGTACTCGAAGTTATTCTATTTTATCTAGGAACTAATATTAATTCGATAATTATTCGATCTGTATTAGAAGTGTCTGATGGATTTCTAAATATTGTTGTATTATCTAAAGTAGAAATTTTACCAGTTAGTGATGATAACCTATCTGGTGTTGTAGTAGCTATGTGGTATAATTTTTTATCGCGGTATATTGTTGTTTCTGGAACTCCGGATACTTTATTTATATTTGGAATAAGAACTTCTATATCACGTAGAACATTAGAACTATTATTCATATTAAATTCATTAAAGGTTAACTTAAAAGCCATGTTATTTTTACTATTATTAAATACTACGTTAAATGAAGTGAAACTTTCTAGGTAGACGTCGAATACTTGATCTGGTCTTAGAATAGAAGACAATTCTAAATTATGTTTTAAATCTGGTATATCTGATACAGATAAATCTCCAAATGTATTTGTAAAAACGGTACCATTGTCTACTGGAAAATTATCCAATCTCAGTTTAGATATAAAATCTGTATAATTACTTTTATCAAAATGTGTTTGAGGTTCCAATAGTAAAGTGACTAAAACTTGATTTCTAAGTGTTTCTCTCGGTCCAGTATTATTAAATAATGAAGGACTACTTTGTATTTGTTCGGGAACTGTTATTTGTTGACCGTACATTAATTATATACTACATTAAATTTTAGTTTTTATTTCGCGGAATTAAAATTAGTTCTATAGATATTCGGTGATCATTTGATGAAAGTGGAGTAGCTTCAAAAATGTTTTCTCCATTTAAAAATGATATTCTACCCGATATAGTAGATATAGTGTCTGGTGTTAGATGTGTTAAATAATTTAATTTTTTAGCTTTGTGTGTGTTAGTTTGACCTGTTGCAGTTGCTTCATTTGGAATAATAATACTCTTAGTTATACTAGTCAAGTTTGTATTATTATCAACGTTCCAATCATTAATCTCCAAAATAAATGCCATTCTATTTTTAGTTGTATTTGGTAATATATTAAATGTAGTTATACTTTCTATATACACGTCATAAATTCTATCTATCTTGAGATCATTGGGAAAAATATTACTAGTAAATGTCACTGGTATTGGAGGGTCTGTTGGTTTTGGACCACTAGGTATATATCCAGTATATGTTCCATTGTTTGGTTGTATATATATATCTCCCTGTATAAGACCTCCTGTAATAGACTGACCAAAAACATTATAAGCTGTTGGAATAGATCCCGGAGCAATTATATCGCGCCCTAAAATAACTTTAAACTCTGTATAACTATTATTAATACTATTGGATGAATTAATTTTGTTAAAATGTGTATATGGTTCCATAATAAGAGTTATTGGTATTCTATTTTGTATTAAAAATCTATCTCCTGTATTATTAAATATTGATGGATTATTTTTTAATTGTTCCGGGACCGTTATCTGTTGTCCGTACATTATTACATTAAGTTAATATTAATTTTTTAAAATAATTAACTTAAAATAATACCTAATAATAAATTAGAATGAGTCATCAGGATTGGAAAGTTATAACCTTTGATACTAAAAAGAGTCCGGATAAAAAACAAATTAGTTCGCAACTCCCGACTAAGAAAGAATATACTATGGTAAATAAAGATCTCCCGTTAGCCTTACAACAGATTCGAAATTCTAAAGGTCTTACTCAAAAAATTCTAAGTAATAGAATGAATATAGATAAAACAGACTTAAACGCGTGGGAGCGTGGTACAAGACTTCCTAATAATGATATTATCGCTCGTTTAAGTAAAGAGCTTGGTGTAAAACTACCGAAAAATACAAAGGTTTTAAAAGAATCTGAGTAAAGTGTAGAATAATGTAGAAAATGTTAAAACTTTTTTTATTAAGCTACCATCTCTAGTAGATATACCTAGAATGGAAAAGTCTATCCAATTTTCTTTGGTTAGTCGATCTAATATTAACCAATCAATTGTTGTCGCAGACTCTTCTTCGAGTATCAAAAGTTTATTATCTGATTGTGTTTTATTTGTTGGTTTTTTAATGAGTGTTCTTTTAATATAAGCGTTTATAAAATTTGTAGAATTTATATATGTATGAATATTTTCACGTATAGATGAATATTTATAAAGAATATAAAAGAATATACCTTGCGAAATTAGGTAGTAAATTAAAGCAACAAATATATACACTTCAGTTGGTGTTAAATTTAATTCTTGTACTGTATATTTATGATGTATAAAAAGTATAAGCGACGTTCCACCAATCGCAGTTGTTAGAGATACTAAGTATTCGAATCTATCAATTGAACACATTAGTTCTGATTTTATTTTAGATAGCTCAAGGATAAATTCACTTAACACGTTAGATTGATTAAATTGTAAATTTGTTGTCCCAGAATCTATTTCTTTTGTAAAATTATAGATTCGTTTAAGATGATTAAAGAAAATGAGAGTGAATATGCCACTATTTATTAATATTATATTTCTTCCGATTATTTCCAATGGAATAAACGTATACCAAAATAACTCTGTATCATGAGACCAATAGTTAATTACGTGATCAGTAAAGAAAAAATTAGGGACAATAGATAAAATTGATACTATAAAGCTAATTACAGTTAATTTATTACAATAACCTGTACAAGACCAATGACTTTTAAGAAAAAAACTGTCAAAGTGTGTAGTAGAAAAATAAATTTTAGCCCATAAATAATGAATAGGTAATAATATATACAAAAGAAATAAATTAATAAGTTCTTGTAAGTTTTCACGTGAATTAACAATTTTATATATTAAGTATATAGGTTGTATACATTGTGAAGAAAATATTATACATGTCCATAACATATATAAAGCAATTATAAATTTTCTTTTAAGATTAGCCACTGGATAATCTTGTTCATGTTGTTCTATAAATATATTATTAATGGGTGATGGACTATAATTATGTATAGATTTAACATGTTTATTTATGATAATAGTATTAGTTACTGTAATTTTTCTTCTTTGTTGATAAGGTAACCAACGCGGAAGTTTATACTCCCACGAATTTAAACCTAATATCCAAATTAAATTTCTAAATAACATATTAAATGATACTATTATTATTATTAATAATCATAATTTTTTTCTTATTATGTTTAAATAAAAATAAATTTACGGATGATACCATCGAAGAAACTTATAATGGATATATATACAGAGTAAGAAAATCGGACTCTCCTACACAATTAAATACAGCAAAGAAACTAGACTACTTGCGTGAAAAGTTACAGAAACTAGTTGATTATTGTTATAAAAATGAACTACCAACAGACGCTGATGCTTCCAGAATGTATTCCAGATTTAAAAATACGCAAATAAGTGAAACAGCTACAGATGAAACTAGTGCAGCATACGTTGTAAACAAAGGACAAGAATTAAGAGTATGTTTAAATGATGAAAATGAAAATGATACTATGTTTGTACTTTTACACGAATTAGCCCACATAATGAGTAAGAGTTATGGACACAATGATGAATTTAAGAAAAATATGGACTTTTTAGTTAAAGAAGCTGTTAAACTAAATATATATAAACCAACAGATTATACGAAGTCTCCAATAAATTATTGTGGAGTAACAATATCTAGTACCCCGTGTCACAATAATAAATGTCTATTTGGGCAAAAATTTTAATGTTTGTAATAATAAAGAATGAAAAATAAATTTGGATCAAAAGAACCACATATTGCTGGTAAAGTACAACATTTTAATCAAGATGTCTCCTTCATTAGAGCTCCAGAATGGTGGCATCCATGTGTCGGTGGTAAAGCAAATGCTCAAATTTTACTTAAGTTTGGAGAACATTCTAAACATCAATCAGGTGTTGTACCTCATGGGACTACTAAAGAACCCGTTGTTATGCCACCAACATGGTTTGAACCGTGTGAAGGTGGTGTGCGCGTTGGAACGAGACATGTTCGTGATGTAAAATTTGGTATGCCAACTTCTCGAGAGAAATTACTTAGTTTAGCTCGGAGGGAACACGCAAAGGGAAAAGCATATCTAGATCAGTCTACACCAAATAAAAGTTTAGCGCATAAACATTTGTCTCGCGCACAACAGTGTATCTCTGCGGTTTACTTAGTTCGTTAATCTATTTATTAATTTAATATAGTTATTATTTAATGAATCTAATAATAGGTGGTGGAAGTTATAAAGGGTTAATATTCTTAGGCGTAATGCATTATTTATATAAAAGTAATAAACTTAAGAATATTAATCATTTTTCTGGATGTTCTATAGGATCTGTTATTGGTACATTTTTACTAATGGGTGTAGAACCTATAGAAATTTATAATGAACTAATGAAAGTTTCATTTAGTAATTATACAAAAATGGACGTTAATTTACTACTAAATGAATTTACACTGGTTGGTACAAATTTTTTTAATTTATGGAAAACTATATTTTTAAAGTATGAAGATGTAAGTATATCTATAAAAGAATTTAATGAAAAGTACTCGTGTAATATTAATATCGCATCAACTTGTATAAATACTAGACAAACTGTCATATTTAATGGAGAAGATTACCCCGATGTAAAAGTATTTGACGCTATAGTGGCATCTTGTAGTATACCATTCGTATTTCCTGCTCACAAAATTGGCGATTTATATTATGTCGATGGTGAATGTAAATGTTACTATGATAAATTTAATCTGATCATAGATGATGAAACTGTAATAGTTAAATTACCTGACATTAAGTTCTCCGAAGAGTCTATGACGTACTTTAGTGGGTATATGAAAGAAATTCTTTGTACATTAACTCAAGACATCGATTTAAAAACAAATGACCTAACATTAGTTGTTAATATACCCGAAAAATACGTGAATAAGTATGATTTCTCTGATTTAACAAATAAAGATAAAACCGAATTATTTTTGAGTGGTATAACTCAGGGTCAAGGCTTCTTTAAAGATAAATTATAATATTTAATTTTTTTCTCTACTTTTTCTTCATTTAATTCGGTGTAATTTCGACGAGTTAGTTCCACAACTTGTTTAAACGATATGCTTGGTATATATTTGTACGGTTGAAAATTAAAATCTTGCACTTTTATAATTTTGTCATTTCTTATTATTTTTGGAAATTTTTGTGTAATTGCTAAGTCTCCCGTAGCATTGGACAAAAATCCTCTTTTAATGTGGTCTGAAAATATTACTAAAGGAATATCTTCTTTTAGACATATATCAATTATGCTCTGCATACCATTAGAATATTCTACAAAATTATGAAACAGAATAACACAGTCACAGAAAGTCAAACAATTGGAAATTTCACCGGGATTTCGACGATTAAGTCTAACATTCATCTTTGAGAATGCAAAGTTAATTTTAGAGTATGTATATCCATATAAAAATGTAATAGTGTTTAATTTTTGAGGATCTTCTTCGTCTATATCAGTATCTAAGAAAGCTAATTTAGACGCAATTAGCTGCTGCTTGCGAAAAGAATTATCACAGTGAATGAAATATCTCATTTTAAACTGATGATGTGTCAATTTTTTAGGATAAGTTATTTGTCGTAAAAAAAATATAAGCACTAATTAAATGTTCGAGAATTTCCGCAAATATTTAACATGTGAGAATATTATAAACTTCATACTTATAGTTATAATTATCATACTGTTGGTTAGCATAATACAGCAGAGGTTTTTCAGTAAACCTAGTAGTGAGCCTCTAACAAATGTTAGCGATTCCGTAAAGGAGAAAGTTAAGAATGGTAAACTTGTAGTTTATAAGACAAATTCGTGCGGATATTGCAAGAAATTTATGAAACTACTAAATGATCTAGGTTTAGAGACTTACGTTCGAGTAGTAGATGTTGGTACTCAAAATGGAAAAACTGAATACGCAGCGCTTGGAGAGAAGGGTGTCCCTATTATTAAGTGCGAGACAACCGGAGAAATCCATGTTGGTTATAATCCGGATATTGAGGATTTACTTCACAAATTAAAAATGTAATTTATACATAATGGAAAAAATTGAAGATAAGAAAAAGGAAATTGAGAGTATTTTAACAAATTTACAGGTTATTGGTAGTCTAAATAAATATGAAAAGCTTATATTTAAAAATACATGGGAGTTAGATGTGGATAAGAGATACCTACAGAGCGTTCGTAGATACTTCTCTGGAGATTCTCGAGAAGCTATATTAAACTTTTTATCCAAGCTTTTTACATCAATAGACACTGAAGTTGACTTTCTACTAACTACTTATAAATTATCGAAATCTGAAGCATTACACGATTATGTAACAAATACATTACACGATTTCTACATTAATACTCTGAGTGCTAAAAAGGGAGTAACAAATTTAATAGAAACTTATTCAGATGATATAGCTGTTAAATCAAAATTAGAACTCTACTTTAATATGTTAGATAGAAAAAGCTTAAGTTTAAAGCAGAAACTAGGTATTCGCGGTGAAGCTTTTACGATAAGTAATAGTACTTAAAAAGATAATAGAATATATAATTAAATGGAATCATTCGTTCGAAGTCACCAAAGATTAGAACGACACGAAGATTTAAATTTTCAGGTTTTATCATGGGAGGCTATGGATGAACATGAAAATTTAGATGATGACGATTCTCTTAAAGTATACAATATCTATTTATTTGGTGTAGATACTGGGGGTAGAAGTGTTTCCTTGAGAGTTGATAATTTTACTCCATTCTATTATGTTAAGATTCCTAAGGAGTTACAAAATTCTTGGAATGATTATCATACCGGAGTTTTACGAGACTCTTTAAAAAGAAGATACAAAACATCATTTAAGTCTATTCTACTGACTGAAAAGATTAATGTTAAAGGTTTTACAAATAAAAAGAAGGATAAGTATCTTCGTTTGACATTTACAACTTTAGAGTCATATACGAAATCTAAGTATTACTTCTATCCAACAATATGGAATCCTGTCGGTGATCAGCACCGTGGAGATTTAGACTACAATAGGCTTCCACTCCTCACATCAATATCTACAGAAAGAATCAAGTTTGACATTTTTGAGCACAACATAGAACCATTTATTCGATTTTCACATATTCAAGATATCGAAATGGCGGGATGGGTAAAAGTAAAGTACGAAGATTTAAATGAACCTGACGAAGAAATTAGTCGATGTCAGTTAGATTATCATTGTAGGTGGGATAAAGTTAAACCTAGTGAAATTGAGAATATATCTAATTTTGTATGTGCAAGTTTTGATATTGAGTGTACTTCACATACTAAGAAAGGATTTCCAGACTTCAAGAAAGATCTAGATGAAATTACCCAGATTGGTACAACATTAATTAAATATTCTACTGGGGAAAAGTTAAAACATATTGTTACAAGGAAAAGTCCATCTGAAGGAGGATGTTCAGATGTTAAAGACTCTATTGTAGAACTTGCAGATAATGAAATGGATATCGTTACTAAATGGGTTAATTTTATGGAAAAAGTAGATCCGGAATTTATAGTTGGTTATAATACATACGATTTCGATTGGAAATACATTTACAATAGGTGTAAAAAATTAAATAAGGAACATATATTACAAAAATTATCAAGGCTTATAAATGTACCTGCGTATTACAGAAAGGAACGATTATCTTCTGGTGCATACGGTGATAATTATTTCGAATTTATTCATCCATACGGTGTTACAAATTTAGATCTTCGTGTACTTATTAAGCGAGATCATAAACTGGACTCTTACAAATTAAACAATGTCGCGTTACATTTTACTGGAGATGAAAAAGATGATTTATCTCCACAAGAATTATTTGTAAAAGTTGAAGGAAGTAACGATGATATGGCTATAGTTTGTAAATACTGTGTTCAGGATACAAATTTAGTTGTAGACCTGTTTATGAAATTATGTATATTCTCTAATTTAATTGGTATGTCAAATAAAGCTCGAGTACCAATTAGTTATGTCGAAATTAAGGGTCAACAAATTAAAGTTTTTAGTCAGCTTTTATACGAAGCTAGACTTTTAGGATTTATAGTACCAACTTTACCATACAATGTTGTATCTGATGATTCATTTACAGGAGCAACTGTTTTAAACGCGGTACCCGGGGCATATTATAAACCTATAGCTGGGTTGGACTTTGCGAGTCTATATCCAAGTATCATGATATCAAATAATTATTGTTATTCTACAATAGTTGATGAAGAAGAATATGACAATTTAGAAGGAGTAGATTACAAGACAATATCATGGGTTGACAATGATGGTAAAGAGTACAATGTAAAGTTTGTACAAAATATACCTGGACTATTACCTATTTTGTTAGAGAAACTATGGAAAGAAAGAAAAAGAATTAAGAAGCTCATGAAAACAGCAACATCCGAAATGTATAAAGTATACGATGGACAACAGTTAGCGATTAAAGTGTCTATGAATAGTATTTATGGGTTTACAGGGGCTACATTTGGTCGATTACCGGATAAAAGAATCGCATCAGCCGTAACAGCACAGGGGAGACATTCGATAGAAATATCTAAAAAATACGCCGAAGAAAATTATGACTGTAAAGTAATATATGGTGATACTGATTCTATTTATGTAGAGTTTAATACTAAATATACAGGAAAAGAACATTTCATAGAATGTTTTAGAATAGCAACAGAATGCGCAGATAATATTACTGAAAAATTATTTAAGAAACCTATGGAATTGGAGATGGAAAAGATCATGTATCCGTTTTATTTATTTACTAAAAAGCGATACGCAACTGTTATTTGGACAAATCCAGATACTTACGATTACATTGATTATAAAGGAATCCAGATTAAAAGACGAGACTCTTGTGCTTATGTAAAAGATGAAGGTGTTAAAATATTCGAAACACTATTACTAAATGATATCTACGAATTCCAGTATGGTCTCGATAACAAAAATATAGAAATTGCAACTAAGATGGCTAAAGAAAGTATTAGTAACTTATTACAGGGTAAAGTTCCCGTTAATAAATTAATAGTATCTAAATCTTTTAGGGAAGGATATTCATATGAAAAAAAAGGAGTTTGTCCAGAATGTGATAAAACATGGGCAATTAAGGAAGAAAATGGTAAAAAAATGATGGAAATTCCACCCATATTTTTAAAGAAAGAATCAGCATGCCCGAGTTGTAACAAAATTGTGATATTTAAGAAAATGTTACCAAATTTACCCCATGTTGCTTTAGCTGAAAAAATGAAAGAACGAGATCCATTTAATTGTCCAGTTATTGGAGATCGAGTACCATATGTTTTCATTAAAGGTGATCCAAAACTAAAACAATTCGAAAGAGTTGAGGATCCAGTATATGCATCAAATAATATGTTAGGAATTGATTATTTATATTATTTTGATCACCAATTAAAAAGTGTATTAGAAACTATATTTGAGGTAGTAGTCGATGACTTATCGACATTATTTGAGGAAGCAAATGCGTTAAAACCAGTTAAGAGACGAACTAAGAAAACTGTTTAATTACTTTCTCTTATTTATTAGAGCCATTACTGGATCTTTTATTGTATATAGGAAGTATATAATACTTATAATTAGAGTAATTAGTGCAACAGTAAACTGAAATCCTTCAGTGCTCTTACCTTTATCATCAAGTTTATTGTAAGCCTGAATATTAAATACTGATAATAGGAACGCTAGAAACATTAGTGTAAAACCTATAACCATATCTATACGATTACACGAACTGAAAGCCATTTATATTGAAGCAATATTATTTTATTATTAAAAATTAAAATTAAAATTAAAATTAATGCAATATGGAACTAGTAGGCTAAGTATAGCAAATTCTATATACTACACAAATGATAGTTTAATCCTACAGCCAACGGAGCACCAGGACGCCGTTTAGAAAACGTGGAAAAAAGTGGGAAAA
>Ga0180437_10001486_pt1 | contig 40142 bp, 32 predicted proteins | sample SS_ome_4_FD_132410 | JGI IMG/M metagenome (GOLD analysis project Ga0180437, IMG submission 132410) | Hypersaline lake sediment archaeal communities from the Salton Sea, California, USA - SS_3_D_1 metaG | ecosystem: Environmental > Aquatic > Non-marine Saline and Alkaline > Hypersaline >...
CATTGGGTGAGGAGCAACCATGCGCCGGCGATGAGTGTATAGGCGGCCATGCGCACGTCGGCGCAGAACTGCGCGGCCAGAGCCGCTCCTGCGAGGATCGCGTAGTGCGTGCTGTGTGTTGCCTGCTGCGTGTTGCCTGCTGCGTGCGCCTTCAGCCAGCACAGCATCACCACCGGCAGCCACCCCCACGCCTGCGCCCAGCCCACGTGCCCGGCCCCCAGGTGGGCCAGGAGTTTGGGCGAGGCTTGGTACGCCACCGCGGCCACCAGCGCCCCCCCCATACCGGCGCCGAGACCGCGCCGCATGAGCGCGTACATCGCCGCACCCGCCAGCCACAGGTGCACCAGCGCCGAAAGGTTGAATCCGGCTTCCAGGGGCAGCCAGGGGAGGAACAGGAACAGCCAGTTGGGCGGATAATACAGCCCTGCCAGCGGGTTAGCCGCAAAGGGCGTGCCGCTCATGATCGTGGGCCGCCACAGCGGGAACACACCATCGTCCCACAACGCCCGCCGTGTGAAGTGCGCGTTCGGCCAGTGCGTCACCGCCAGGTCCGAGTGCTCCGCCCCAGGCGGCCAGATCCACCAGTTCGGGTGCTGCACCACCGGCCAGAGCAAAGCCACTGCCAGAATGACAAATGTCAAATGACAAATGACAAATTCCTGCTGCCTATTGCTCATCGATCCTGTACAGCCTCACATCCTGCGCCTCAAACACCGTTTCTCCTTCTGGTACTGGGGTTTTCAGTCTTCCGCCTCCCATCTCCAGCTCCCTCGGCCCGACCAGCACATATCCTACCCGGCTTTTCTGCAGGAACGCCTCCCGATCTGCCGCGTTCATCTCGCCTGTCCAGTAGGCCTCCACCTGCGCCTCCCGCCGCTCCGCGTCCACCGTCTCGAAGGGATGCCCGTACACGACGCGTTGACCTGCCCAGGCCGGCACGAACGTCCCGGTCTGGGGGGCACAGAGCACCACTTCGTCGGTCGATGCGTTCTGGCGTAGCCACTCAAACGCCCGATATTCGCCATCGCTGAGGTACAGCCACGCTTCGCCACCCAACGCAGCCATGATCGTGATTGCCACCAGGAATACGTTGGTCAGTGAGGAGAACCCTACGATCAAGCGTTGTACCGGATCTCGCCATCGCCCGCCCAGTCGCGGCCGGATGACCTGCCACCATCCCAGCGTGGCCAATGCACACAGCGGAACGTGCACGCCGATGATCAAGCGCCGCTGCAGTGCGATCGGTGCGTACACGCCCACCGCCGCCGCGATCACCCAGGCCAGTGGGAGCAGGTCCCCATCCGAGCGTCGCCGCGCTGCCCAGACGGAGCCGGGTATGGCCAACAGGGCCACGATCCCGTATGCCGCCAGCCATCCCCAGACCGGCGGCGAAGGGGTCTGGTTTTGTGCGCTCCAGAAGCGCATGACCGGGTCAGCCTGGAGTGCCAGCATTCCGTATAGGGGATAGATCGCCGCCACCGCTCCGGCCAGCCCGGTCATCAACACCCGCTGCCACGGAACGCGCCGGTCGCGCCACGTCTGCAACATGCAGAACCCCGCCATGGCCGCATAGACCGGGATCACGGCAAAGGGCTGCACGATGCCCAGGGCGACCGAGGCCGACGCCGCCAGCAGTGCCTGATGGAGGCTGGGTGGACGCTCCGGCCTCCCCAGTTGTATCAAGATGAACAACATCGCCGCCATGGCCAAGGAGAAGTGGGGGACGGTGAAGATCGAGTAGAACGTGATCGCCTCTACGACCCAGAGGTCCGGGGTCATCGCGCCCAGTGCGGTCGCCAACCACCCGATGCCCGAGGAGACCCCAGCCAGAAGCGTCGCCCACCGCCGCTCTTGCATATTCCCGGATACCTGCGCGGCGAAGCGATAGCAGAGTGGGATCAGAAGGACGCCGCCGAGGACGCGCACGCCGTGGTACGTCCAGAGTAGCGGAATCCGTGTGGCTCGGCTGATCTGCCCCAGAAACAAATAAAGGAGATAGACATATACGCCGTTGGTCGGTTCCGGGGTGTACGCCAGACGGTATCGCCAGGAGCCATTCCAACCCTGGCGCATCTTGGCGATGTAGGACTGCTGGTCTATCGGGTTGGAGACAAACCCGGCAAAATGCGCATCCTGCGGTGTCACTGCCCAGGCGATCAAAGCAGGCAGGGTGCTGAACGCCACCAACGCCAACGTAAACCAGGCGACCCAGCGCCACTCAGAGCGACGGATGTGTGTGTCCATGGAGAACTTCTCGCCTACCACCTTATCATGTGACGTGTCTGGTGTGGATTACAGCTCCGTTACAGTGAAGTTGCGCCCGGGCGTGGGACGCCCTCGGCGCAGGTGGGACGAGGAGTCGCGCATCAGCCGGATGGCGTATGTGCTCATAGGCCTGGTTGTCCAGGCCATGGGGCAGGGCAGATTGCTGTGGGTCGCCGGTATTCATTGTCACCGGCACGACCCAGTGCCATAATCGATCGTTCACGTATGCTCCTGTTCTGCCCGCCCCCCCATTGGGTAGCTTCATTGTAGCACAAATCACGGCTTTTCCAAAATGGGCGCGAACCACGCCGCACACTCCACCTGCACCCAGTTGGCTAAGAACTGCGCTGACAAGCTGTTTTCAGACAATTTCTAACGCAAAGTTAACGTTTCGATGGTTGACACGCAGGGGGTGTTCATGATATAATAATAGAGATAAATATCATAAAAATTAAGGAGGCTGCTATGGCGACCAAGACTTTCCGTGTTCCGAACATAAGCTGCAATCACTGTGTGATGACCATCGAGCGGGAGCTGGGAGAGCTGGACGGTGTCGTCAGCGCCAGCGCTGACGTGGATACGAAGATGGTCACCGTCGAGTGGGAACCACCAGTTACCTGGGATAGCATCGAGTCTCTGTTGAATGAGATCAACTACCCGCCCGCAGAGTAGATCAAGTTTGTGGACTGGAGTTCAATGACTGAACAACGCGTTACGTTACCTGTTACCGGTATGCACTGCGCCAACTGCGTCGCCACCGTCGAGCGCAGCCTCAAGAAGGCCGACGGTGTGTCGGATGCGGCTGTGAACTTCGCCTCCGAGCAGGCCACGGTATCGTTTGATCCTGCGCGGGTCAGGCCTGCTGAACTGGTCAAGCAGGTGGAGGACGCCGGGTACGGCGTCGTGACCGCGCAGGTCGAGCTGCCCATCACCGGGATGACGTGCGCCAACTGCGCCGCCACCGTCGAGCGGACGCTCAACCGGAAGGTGCCCGGCGTCGTCCAGGCCAACGTCAACTTCGCCACGGAGCGGGCTACCGTCGAATACATCCCCGGCACGGCCTCCGTCGCGGCGATGATCGATGCCATTGAGAAGGCTGGCTACGGCGTAGTCCGGGCCGCGGCCCAGGAGCAACTGGAGGACGTCGAGGCCCAGGCCCGCCAGGCTGAGATCGCCGACCAGACCCGCAAGTTCTGGGTGGGTGTGATCTTCGCACTTCCGCTCTTCCTGCTCAGCATGGCCCGTGACTTCGGGCTGTTGGGCGCCTGGGCGCACGCTGCCTGGGTCAACTGGCTTTTCCTGGCGCTGGCGACGCCGGTCCAGTTCTACACTGGCTGGGATTACTACGTTGGCTCCTACCACGCCCTGCGTAATCGCACCGCCAATATGGACGTCCTGGTCGCGATGGGGTCGACCGTCGCCTACGTGTATAGCATTTTCGTGCTCCTGTTCCCAGGGGCGGGCCAGCACGTCTACTTCGAGACCTCGGCCGTCATCATCACGCTCATCAAGCTGGGCAAACTGCTGGAGGCGCGCGCCAAAGGCCAGACCGGCGAGGCCATCCGCAGGCTGATGGGGTTGCGTCCCAAGACCGCCCGCGTCGTGCGCGACAGTGCGGAGGTGGATGTGCCGATCGATCAGGTGCGCGTTGGCGACCTGGTCGTCGTGCGCCCCGGCGAGCGCATCCCGGTCGACGGAGTCGTCGTCGAGGGACGCTCCGCGGTGGACGAGAGTATGCTGACCGGCGAGCCACTCCCGGTGGACAAGGCGGCTGGCGACGAAATCATCGGGGCGACCATCAACAAGCAGGGCTTGCTCAAGTTTGAAGCAACGCGGGTGGGCGCGGAGACCGCCCTGTCCCAGATCATCCGGCTGGTGCGGGAGGCCCAGGGGAGCAAGGCCCCCATCCAGCGGCTGGCCGACCGGGTGGCGGCGGTATTTGTCCCTGCTGTGATCACGATTGCGTTGATCACATTTGCCGTCTGGTGGGCGCTTGGCGGCGACTTCACCGCGGCTATGATCCGCCTGGTGGCGGTATTGGTCATCGCCTGTCCGTGCGCCCTGGGGCTGGCGACTCCCACCGCGATTATGGTCGGCACCGGGATAGGGGCGGAGTTGGGTGTCTTGTTCAAGAACAGCGAAGCGCTGGAGACCGCCCACCGCCTCCAGACTGTGGTGCTGGACAAGACCGGCACGCTCACCGTCGGGCGGCCCACCGTCACCGACCTGGTGACACCGGGCGCGAAAGGCGAGACGCAGGACGAGGCACAGGACACGGTGCTGCGCCTGGCGGCTTCGGCCGAGCGAGGCTCCGAGCACCCGTTGGGGCAGGCCATCGTCGCCGAGGCGGAGGCCCGGGAATTGCCACTGGCCGACCCACAGGAATTTGAGGCGGTCCCGGGCAAGGGTATCCGTGCTCAGGTGGATGGACACGCTGTGCTCGTAGGCAAGCCGGAGTGGGTGGGGCAGGAGGGCGTCGAACTGGGTGATCTGGCCTCCGCTGTCGATCGTCTGCAGTCTGAGGCCAAGACGGCCATGGTCGTCGCGGTGGACGGGACGCCGGCCGGCGTCCTGAGCGTAGCCGACGCGTTGAAGGATAGCTCGGCCGAGGCGGTGGCCGAACTGCACCGGCTGGGGTTGGAGGTGGTGATGCTCACCGGCGACAACCGCCGCACTGCCGAGGCCATCGCCGGCCAGGTGGGGATCGACCGGATTGTGGCCGAGGTGTTGCCTGCCGATAAGGCCGCCCAGGTCAAGACGTTGCAGGCCGACGACCGCCTGGTCGCCATGGTCGGCGACGGCATCAACGACGCGCCGGCGCTGGCCCAGGCTGACGTTGGCGTCGCACTCGGTACCGGCACCGACGTGGCCATGGAGACGGCCGACGTGACCTTGATGCGGGGCGACCTGCGGTCGGTGTCGCAGGCGCTGGCCCTCAGCCGGGCGACGATGCGGACGATCAAGCAGAATCTGTTCTGGGCCTTCTTCTACAACGTCATCCTCATACCGGTGGCCGCGGGCGTCCTCTCACTGGTCCCGGGGACGCCGGAGATCCTGCGTCAGCTCCACCCGGTGCTGGCCGCCTTCGCTATGGCCTTCAGCAGCGTGACGGTGGTGAGCAACAGCCTGCGGCTCAGGGGGGTGCGGCTGTGACCCTTGCGTCGCTTTTGTTAACCTGGTGTTGACACGCCGAAGAAGACGCTTTAACCGAAGCGTGCTATACTGAAGAGAGTGTGTTTCGGCGGACGCGCAACTTTGCGCGTCCGCGTGCGTAGTGTTGTGTAGCATTCAGTATACAGGAAAGGAAAGGAGAAGTGACGATGAACAGCTTCATTCTGCGCAGTCGCAAGCTCGTGGCCGCGGCCGGCCTGATCCTGCTGCTCGCCATGCTCGTCGTTCCCACGGCGTGGGCCTACGAAGGCCGCGGTGGGGACGTCGTCATAATCAGGGCCGACGAGGTCATCGACGACGACCTCTACGTGGGCGCGAGCCAGTTCACGCTCGACGGTACGGTCAAAGGCGACTTGTTCGTCGCGGGCGGCACCATCGACATCAACGGCACGGTCGAGGGCGACTTGGTCGCCGCGGGCCAGAGCGTTACCGTCAACGGCGAGATCCAGGACGATGCCCGCATCGCCGGATACGCGCTGGTTGTGGGCGGTCAGGTGGCGGATGATCTCATTACGGCTGGGTTCAGCCTGGACGGTAAGAGCCGGTCCCAAGTTGGCGGCGACTTGCTCTCTGTGGGCTACCAGGCCCTCCTGGCGGGCGACGTAGCCGGGGGCGCGGACGTCGCTGGAGGAGCCGTGCAAATCGCGGGCAATATCGGCGGGGATGTGAACGTGGACGTGGGCGGCTCTGAGCCGGGCACGCGGATGCCACCGGGATTCCCGTTCGCGCCCAACGTCCCGCCGGTTCCGTCGCTTGCCACCGGGTTGACGATTGACGAGGGAGCCAGCATCGGCGGGGACCTGAGTTACGAGGCCAACGCTAAGGTTGCGATCCCTGCGGGCGTGGTCGCCGGTGAGGTCGACTTCACGCAATACATCTCCGAAGTCCAGCCGCAGGCAGAGGAGCGCATACCATCTCCCGCCCGTCTCGTCGGCAAGTGGGCCGTGCGCCAGGTGCGCCGTCTGATCACGCTGCTCCTGGTTGGGGCGGCTATGATGTGGCTGGTGCCTGACTGGACGAGCAAGGTGTCCGGCATTGTGGAACACAAGCCCCTGCCCAGCCTGGGGTGGGGCCTGGTCGCCATCTTCGCGTTCGGGGCACTGATGTTCGTTCTGGTCGTGGGGACCGCGCTTCTGGCGGTCGTGTTTGGCCTTGTGACGTTGGGCGAACTGGTGGGTCGGGTCATCGCGCTGGGTGGCATCGCCACCGGGGTGCTGGGCTTTGGATTCAGCGTCGTCTGGGCGTACGTCACCAAGATCGTCATCAGCCTGCTGCTGGGCCAGTTGATCTTCCGGCTGTTCAAATCCGATGCGGCCGGGCATCGCTGGTGGCCTATGCTGCTGGGCGTGGTGATCTTTGTCATCATCGCTGCCGTCCCGGTGCTGGGGTGGCTGGCCAGGCTGGCAACCGTCCTGCTGGGCCTCGGGGCCATCTGGCTGTGGGCCAGCGACTGGATCGCGGCGCGCCGTGCAGAGCCCGCCGCAGTCGAAGTGGAGACGGAGACGACCGAAGTCGCGCCTGCCGAATAGCTTGCTGCACAGCGTTGTCTTATGTGAGAGAGGCCGCCTCCTGTGGGCGGCCTCTCCTTTTTTCTCGCAAATCCGATTTCCCTGGCTGCGGTGCGTGTTTTACTGCAAGGTGTCCATGACGTCCTCAAACACGTTGCCGATCGCCGGACCCAGGAGGGCCAGCCCCACGACGGCCAGGCAGGCCACGAGCACGAAGATGACCACCGCGGGCAACAGAACGGCCCCGACCGCCTGGCCTGTCTCCAGCCTGTGGGTGACCTTTACGGCCCGCACGTTGAGCACGATCGCATATATGCTTGCTGCCAGCGCGGCGATGGCGCCTACACAGGGTATCAGCATCAATATCGCTGACGCGATCCCGAACGGGACAGTGAACAGCGACACCAGGTAGGCCTGGGTCGTGAAATCGCCGCTGCCGCCGAAGATACGCGCCCCGAGGTACACCAGGCCATTGCTGATGTAGAACCCGATGAAGGTTCCGACGAGCCCGCTGCATAGGGAGCACAGCACATTTGTTCCGGCCGTCTGGGCGAACGTTTCTCTGTACTCGGCGGGCAGGAACGCCATCTGCGCTCCGCCCCAGATCAGCGAAGAGATCGCCGTCAGGACCGTCGTGGCAACCGCCATGATCAACAGGCTGATCAGTGTGTTGGATCCGCTGGCCCGGGGCGCCTCTTGAGCGAAGAATTCCTCCGTCATCTGGAGTACCTTGGCCCACAGCCCGGGAATCTCGCCGAAGGATCGAGGGGAACTTTGCGCCGGGATTGGCTCTTCGTACATCGTTTGACTCCTTTCCTGAACTTGAGATCGAAACGCGCTACCTGTGGAATAATAGATCAATCTAGGTCGGGACCCATAGGTTGGGCTTATGGCCCGTCCCTTATGATCGTCGAGATATGTTAGCGTCAGATTAGGAAAAAGTCAATTCTTCGCGGGCGACTTGGTCCGGAACTCAGCCGCCCCGATTTAGCCCGACAGGATATCCAGCACATCCCGCAGCATCGTCGCAGCGGATGGAACCGGCTTCGGCTCGTCGATCATCGCCGTGATCGTGCCGTAGATGTCGGTGCTGTAGACCACGGCCATCTGCTTGCGGCCCAGCCGGCCCAGCGGGTGGTCCGGCGGCAGCGGGGTGGGCTCCACGGAGAGATCGTACCTTCCATCGGCGCGTCGCTCCGCGCGAGCCAGCAGCCGGTAGCGGCGGCCCTGCTCCAGCGCCGACCGAAACACGTCCGGACTCATGTCCGCGATCCCGGTCAGCACCACGTCCTCCATCCGGGCGGGGTAGCCCAGGACGGCATTGGCCAGGATAACCAGCTTGGCCGCGGCGTCCCATCCCTCCAGGTCCCAGGAGCCGTCGCCCTCGAGTGCGCCTGAGTCATAGGCGCGGGTCCGGGCCTCCTCCCACGGTAGCCCATCGGCCAGCATGTCCATGATGAAGCCGGTGACCATGTTGGGCACCGCCTCCAGCTTGTGGATCACTGCCCCGCGCAGGTCGCGCTGGCCGATGTTGATCGCCGGCAGGCCACCGGCAACCGTCCCGTCGAAGCGCAACTGGACGCCGTGCGCCGCTGCCAGGTCGTGCAGTTCCTGGTAAGCCAGCACCAGTGGCCCCTTGTTCGGGGTCACGACGTGCATCCCCCGCTGGAGCGCCGTGCGGATGCACGTCAGCGCGGGCTCGGCCCCCTGCTTCAGGTTGACCGGTGAGGCCTCCAGCAGCACGTCGGCCTCGGTGGTTGCAACCAGATCCGGGGCGAGCCATCCCTGGCGGCCCGCGCCGGCGTAGTCCGCGACGGTGCCCCCCGCGCGCTTCAATCGTGCGACCTCCGCTGTGTTCAACCCGGCCGGATCGTAGGCGGCGCCCCGGCTGTCGGCGGCGCCCACCAGGCGCAGCTCCAGCCCGAAGCGGTCGCGCAGCAGGGGCTCTTTCTCGGACAGTACCTCGCATAACCGCCGGCCCAGATTCCCCAGGCCGACGAGGACAATGCGGATCGTCTGCATGGCGTTCCTCCTTGTGGTTCGAATGTGGAATACAGGGAGGATACCGCAGGTCGTTGGCTTTGGCAAGCGCCGGCAGGGTCAAAAACTGGCGTGGGATCGCCCCGGCAGGTCTGTAACGCTAGGGTAACACTCTCTACCGTCCTCTGTGGTATAATAAACACAATCCACAGGGGGAGATGAGTGAGATATCGAATGGCAAATCTGGTCAAACTTCGGCGAACAATGATCCGGCTGCTCGACGAGGACGACCTGCGCGATCTGTGCTTCGACCTGGACGTCGACTATGAGTGCTTGACGGGTGAGGGGAAGCGGGCCAAGGTCAGAGCGTTGATTACACAACTTGACCATCGTGGGCGCATTCCCGACCTCGTAGAGGCCGGCAGGGAACTCCGCCCCGACGTATCCTGGGAGGACGTACTCGGAACGAGGACGGAGGTTCCGTCCGAGCCGGCGGCCGATGAAGATCGCGGAGAACCACTTGGGCGACGGGGGCGCACGCTCAGGTCCGCTCTTGCCATATCACTGCTCTTTGTTGCCGGAGCTGTCTTGCTCGGTGTGGTGCTGATGCGCGCCGGATGGCCCGGTCTTCGCCCCGCGGCCACCCCGGTGCCTCCCACGGCCACAGCGCTGCCTCCGACCTCGACCCCCACGGTCCCACCCCCGAGCCCCACGGCTCCCTCCGCGAGCCCGACGGTGCCTATCTCCTCGCCGACGCCCTCGCTGCCGGTCATCGAGATCGTCTTCATCGAATATGACCCTGAGGGTTCCGACGTGGAGGGAGAGTACCTGCTGCTGCGGAACACGACCCAGGACGCTCAGGATCTGGCCGGCTGGACGATCGAAGACGGCGACGGCCGCCAGTTTCGGTTCGATTCGTTTGTGCTCGGGCCGAACGCCACCGTCAAGGTCTGGACCGGGACCGGCCAGGACTCGGAGACGGACGTATACTGGGGCTATGGAGTGGGTTTGTGGGACAACGACGGAGACCGGGCGGTTCTTAAGGACTATCAGGGCCGGACAGTGGCCACGTACTCCTATGCCCCATAGCGGGCAATCCCCCTGCTTTGCCGCTGAAGCGAGCTTGAATAGCCACGGGCAATGATACGTTGCCCGTCTTCTGTGCTTTCACTGATGGATCCACGGACACGCGCACCGGTGCGCGCGGTTTGCGGCTGGTCGCAGATGTAGTAAAATGTCACACGGTATTTGTCGTCACCTCAACCATCATCGCGAAGGGAGGACCAGCAGTGGGCCTGAAATCAAGCGCAGACCGCGCTTACCAACGAATCGTCAACGCCTGGTGCATGTACGACTGGGGGAGCTCGGCCTTTTCCACTACGATCGAGGCCGCCGTGCTCCCCGTCTATTTCGAGCAGGTCGTCGCCGCCGGCCTGCCCGGTAACACGGCCACCATCTACTGGGCGTACACCAACGCCGTATCCCTCCTCATCGCCGCACTCCTGGCGCCCATCCTGGGCAGCATCGCGGACTACACCGGCGGCAAGAAGCGGCTGCTGACGATCTTCGCCGCGCTGGGCATCGTGGCGACGGCGTTTATGGTCCTGATCGACGCCGGGGACTGGCCGCTGGCGCTCGTGCTCTTCTTGTTCGGCTCGGTGGGTCTGGGGGCTTCCTACGTCTTCTCGGACTCGCTGCTGCCTCACGTCGCCCGCTCGGAGGACATCGACTACGTCTCGTCCAAGGGCTACGCGCTCGGCTACCTGGGTGGGGGGATCTTGCTCGCCGTCAACATCCTGATGATCCAGGTCGTCTGGGCGGAGAGCACGCTGGGGCCACGTCTGTCGTTCCTCACCGTCGCCGTATGGTGGGCGATCTTCACCATCCCGCTCCTGCGTCGCGTGCCAGAGCCCCCCGCCAACACAGCCGGCATCGGAGAGGGGGTCAATCCGCTGGTGGCCGGATTCCGCCGCCTCGGCCAGACCTTTCGCCACATCCGCAAGTACCGCCAACTCTTCTTCTTCCTCCTGGCCTTCTGGCTGTATAACGATGGCATCGGCACGATCATCAAGATGGCCACCATCTACGGCTCGGAGATCGGCATTGGGATGATCGACCTGATCGGCGCGCTGCTGCTGACCCAGTTCGTCGGCATCCCGTTCTCGCTCCTCTTCGGCAAGTTCAGCGGCCGGATCGGCACCAAGCGGTCGATCATGATCGGTCTGGGCTGGTACGCGCTCATCGCGATCGCCGGATACTTCATGAGCCAGGCCTGGCATTTCTGGGCTCTGGCCTTCGCCGTGGGGATGGTCCAGGGCGGGACGCAGGCGCTCAGCCGCAGCCTCTTCGGGCTGATGGCACCCAGGGCCCGCAGCGCTGAGTTCTTTGGCTTCTATGACATCTCCAGCAAGTTCGCCGGGATCGCCGGGCCGGCACTGTTCGCCTTCGTGGGCCAGTTGACCGGCTCCAGCCGCCTGGGCATCGTCGCGCTGATCGTGTTCTTCATCGGCGGCATCCTCCTCCTCAACCGGGTGGACGAGCAGGAGGGCATCCGCCTGGCCGAGGCGGAGAACCGGGCTGCCGGGTTGGCGTAGTGCGTTAGGATGGAGGTGTGTTATGCCACGTAGGGCCTGGGTGGTTGCATTCTCACCCGTCTACTGTCTACCGTCTACCGTATACCATTTAGAATGAGAGGTGTCCATACCCATGAATCCTCCGAAGAGTTATCTGATCGACATGGACGGCGTGCTCATCAGCGGGAGCACCATAATTCCTGGCGCCAACGAGTTCCTTGAGCGGCTCAGGGCCCGGGGGGCAGAGTTCTTGATTCTGACGAACAACCCGATGTACACGCCGGGCGACCTGTCGCACCGCCTGAAGACGATCGGCCTGGACGTGCCCGCTGCGCGCATCTTCACGTCGGCCATCGCTACTGCCCGCTTCCTCCAATCGCAGAAACCCGGCGGCACGGCTTTCGTGATTGGGGAGAGCGGGCTGACCGAGGCAATCCACAGCGTCGGCTACGTCATCACCGCCCACGAGCCCGACTACGTCGTATTAGGCGAGACCCATACCTACGACGTGGAGCGTATCACCTACGCCGTTCGGCTGGTGGCGGCTGGCGCGCGTTTCATTGCCACCAACCCCGATCCATCCGGCCCATCGGAGAGCGGGTTGGTGCCTGCCTGTGGCGCGATGGCGGCCCTGATCGAGACGGCCAGCGGCGTCAAGCCTTTCTACGTCGGCAAGCCCAATCCTCTGATGATGCGCACGGCGCTCAACTACTTGGACGTTCATTCCGAGGACACGGTGATGGTCGGCGACCGGATGGAGACCGACATGATCGCCGGTGTCGAAAGCGGCATGGAGACCATTCTGGTGCTGACCGGCGTCACCCGCCGTGAGGATGTGCCCCGCTATCCCTATCAGCCAGCGCGCATCGTCGAGTCCGTCGCCGACATTGAGCCGTGATAGAGCTTTGACTGGGACGCCAGGGCGGCCGTGGACTTCAGGCCGCTGTGGAATGATGGGCGCGCTGCCGGCCTTTTACCCGCCGCGCACGGAGCCGTCGGGCGTCGTGGCGCCGGAGAGCGCGCCGTGGGGGACCGTCGCGAATTCCTGCGACGCTTCCGCCAATGGCAACTGTACGATGAATCGGCTCCCTGGGCAGGTCTCCTCGTCATAGCCGGGGCTTTCAGCCCAGATGTTCCCGCCATGGGCCTGCACCCCGCCTCGGGCGATTGCCAGCCCCAATCCCGGCCCACCGCCCTTGAACGTGGTCGTCCCGGACGAGTGGAGCGCCGTCTCTCCTGTGCGATAGAACTTCTCGAAGATCAACTCTAGGTCCTGCGGCGCGATGCCGACGCCCGTGTCCTCCACGATCACCTCGATGCACGATCCTAGGTCTGGAACGTCCATCGTCTGGCCCGTCACCGTGATCCGTCCGCCGTCCGGCGTGTACTTGACCCCGTTGTTGATCAGGTGGTAGAACACCTTGTACAGGAGGTCCGGGTCGCCGAAGCAGAGAGGCAGGTTGTTCAGCCCAACCTGTTCCAGAGTCAGATTCCGTTCCTCCAGCGCTTGCTCGAACTCCAGCGCAATCCCCTGCATAATGACGTGGATGCTCACCGGGCTGTGAAGAATCTGAACCGCCCCGGACATCACCCGTGAGACGTCGAGGATGCTGTTAAACACGCGGTGAAGCCGCGATGTCCCCGTCACTACCCCCTCGACCAACTCCCGCAGTTGGGGATTGGCCTGGACCTTCGGGTGGTTCTGCATCATCTGGGCGTATCCCATCAACGCTGCCACCGGCGTGCGCAGTTCGTGCGCCGATAGGCGGATGAAATCGCTCTTCGTCTGGTCCAGCCGCTCCAGTCGCCGGAGTGCAAAGGTCAGTTGCTCGTTGACTTCCCGCAGCTCCATGATGGCCTTCTGATCGGTGTCCCGCAGCCGGTTGGTCATCCGGACCAGGATGCGGACACCCAGCGAGGGACTGCGCCCCAGGACGGCCAGAAAAGGCTCCTTGCCAATCTCCAGTGCCGTGGTGGGCTCGGCGGCGCGGACGGTGGCGGTGCGGACACTTTCCTGGAGGATCGCCATCTCGCCGAAGATCTCGCCCGGCCCCACGCCGTGCAGATAGCGCTCGCTCTCTTCGTCCAACCGCTTGAGGATCTCCACGTGCCCCTGGACAGTGACGTACACCGCCTCCCCTGGATCTCCCTCCCGGCAGATGACCGCACCGATGGGGAACCGGCGCGGGACCGCTGCTTCGGCCAATTCGTCCAGGTCCTCTTCCGCCAGCCCAAACAGAATTGGGCGGAGCAGCTCCTTGATATCCGACTGGGAGAGAGACGGCAGGCTGTCCATCGGCTCTAGTATAGCCCAAGCGGGGGGGAAGTCAACTGTCCCAGCACCTGTGTGTGCATCCGTATGCCAAGGTCTTGATGTTCTCTTGCGCCGATGTGGGCTTGGCTTCGCACCGGCCGACCACAGCCTGCGGGGCAGGCATTCGCGGTAGACGCAACGCCGGTTTGTGCTTACAATGTCCATGCGCTATAATCTACTGCACAGGCCCTACGCGCACCGCGCGAGCAAACGGTCCTCTCCGTGGACCCTGCGGCCTGGCGATCACGAGGGGGGGCAGCGGGTTTTGAAGGCGTTCAAGGAGTGGAAATGGCAAAGGTGGACCACAAGGATCGGCGCTTTGAGGCGGCAAGCGAGCACCCGGACGCACTGCGGCACATCGCCCGGTCATTGAATCAACGGTCGGAGTCGGTGGATCAGCCGCGTGAGGACCTCGCTGGGGGCGGGCGAGAGCAAGAAGAGAGCGAGCGCATGCTTGCCCAACTGCAGCAGGACCGCCAGGCCATCCAGGACCTGGCTGCGGTCCTGGAGCGGGAACGGCATATGCTCGAGACGATTATGGAGAGCACCCACGCTCACCTGGCATACCTCGATCCGCAGTTCAACTTCGTCCGCGTCAACTCGGCCTATGCCCACGGCTCGGGCTATAGCAGAGAGGAGTTGATCGGCCGCAACCACTTCGAACTGTTTCCCCACGCCGAGAACCGGGCCATTTTCGAGCGGGTGAGGGATACCGGGGAGCCGGCCGAATTTCACGCCAAGCCGTTCGTCTACTCGGATCGACCCGAATTGGGGATCACCTATTGGGACTGGACCCTCGTGCCGGTTAGAGATGACCAGGGGCAGGTCCGGGGGTTGGTCTTCTCCCTGCTGGACGTGACCGAGCGCGAGCGAGCACAGCGGGCGTTACAGGGGAGCGAGAAGAAGTATCGACAGTTGGTCGAGAGCCTGAACGAGGGCGTCTGGGGGATCGACGAAGATGCATGCACCACCTACGTGAATCCTCGGATGGCGCAGATGCTGGGATACACCGTCGATGAGATGCTGGGAAGACCCCTTTTCTCGTTTATGGATGAACGAGGTGTGGAGATCTGCCAGCGCAATCTGGACCGTCGCAAGCAAGGTATCAAGGAACAGCACGACTTCGAGTTCATCCGCAAAGATGGCTCGCGGATGTATGCACTCCTGGAGACGTCCCCGATTGTGGACGACGATGGGAACTACGCCGGGGCGATTGCGGGCGTGCAGGATATCACCGAGCGCAGATTGGTGCAAGATGCGCTGCGGCGCAACGTCGACCTGATGCGCGTCCTCCACCAGATTGACCAGGCGATCTTATCCGCGCGGTCAGCCGAGGAGATCGCCGAGGCAGCGCTGCCCCAGGTTCGGCGACTGGTGCCCTGCCGGCGGGCAAGTGTCTCCTTGTTTGATTTCGATGCCGGCGAGATATCGCTGCTTGCCGCCTGGGCTGATGGCGAAAGCGCGATCGGTGCAGAGACCCGCTTCTCACTGCACGCGTTGGGGGAGGACGTCGAAATGCTTCGCCAGGGCGAGCCATACCTGGTGCAGGACATCCATGCCATATCCCCGGCGTCGCCACTCTTGGAGGCCCTGTGCGCCGAAGGTGTGCGTTCCTACGTCAACGTCCCGCTCATCGCCCAGGGAAGACTGATGGGTTCTCTCAATCTGGGGGGGGGGAGCCCCGATGCCTTTATACCCGAACACCTGGAGATTGCCCGAGAGGTGGCCGACCAGTTGGCGATCGGTATCCAACAGGCCCGCTTGGCTGAGCAGGTGCGGAGCTATGCCGTCGAACTGGAGCATCGCGTGGCGGAGCGCACGGCCGATCTACGCGCCAGCGAACGGCGCTTCCGGACCCTCTTCGAGGAGGCCGCCATCGGTATTGCGCTCGTTGACCGGGCGGGCCGGCTGCTCGAGACCAATCCGGCGTTGCAGGCTACCTTGGGGTACACCGGTCCCGAGTTTCGGGGCATGGCTCTGGCCGAACTGAGCCATCCTGAAGATGCCCTGGCGGATGCGGGACTGTGCCATGAGCTCATGGTGGATGGAAGTGACTGCTACAGGGCGGAGCAACGCTTCGTCCGCAACGATGGACAGGTGGTCTGGGCCAACGTGACGGGCTCTTTCGTCCGGGGGGATGGAGGCCAGGCTCAGTTTGCTATCTGCATGGTCGAGGACATCAGTGAGCAGAAGCGTACGCAGGAGGCGTTGCTGCAGGCCGAGAAGCTGGCTATTGCGGGCAAGCTGGCTGCTTCGCTGGCCCACGAGATCAACAATCCCCTCCAGTCGATCATCGGCTGCCTGGGCCTGGCCGAGGAGACCCTGGACGAGGGGGGCGACGTGGGTCGCTATTTGCAGGTGGGGCTTGCGCAACTGCGCCGGGTCGCCCGCGTCGTGGCCCGCTTGCGCAACCTGTACCGACCTTCACAACCGGAGGATAAGGAGCTCACCGACGTGGACGAGCTGCTGATGCAGGTGCTGACGCTGAGCCGGAAGCAATGCCAGGAGCACGGGGTGGAAGTGATATGGAGCGAAACGGCGGACCTGTCAGCGTTGCTTTTGGCCCCCGACCGGATGCAGCAGGTATTCCTGAACCTGGTGCTCAACGCGATAGACGCGATGCCGGGTGGGGGGCAGCTACAGGTGCGCGCAACCCGCACCGTCCAGCCCGATGGGGTACGCGTTTCCTTCGCGGATAGTGGCGTGGGCATCGCACCAGACGTTCTACCGTACATTTTCGACGTTTTCTACAGCACCAAGCCCGATGGCCTCGGGCTCGGACTGTCTGTCAGCCAGGAGATCGTCAAACAACACGGCGGAAGAATCGACGTGCAAAGCTGCGTGGGGGAGGGGACCACGTTCACGGTCTGGTTGCCGGCGTAGAAGTTGTTCAAAAACAACTTCCCAGCTTTGCATGCAAAGCCGCTTTGCGTGCAAAGCCGCTTTGCACGCAAAGCCTTGGGCGCGGCCGGTTGCGAAGTGGGCGAAAGGACCAAACTTCGGATTTTGCTCAGCAGACGAGAATGGGAGATACTTCATGGCCGAACTTCTGCACACGCTGGTGGTGGACGATGATCAGGGGGTTCGTTTCTTTCTTGAGGAGACGCTCCAGCAAGCCGGACACGTCGTCGAGACAGCGTCCAGTGGGGAGGAAGCACTCGATCTGGTGCGCGATGAGCGCTTTGATATCGTGGTGCTCGACCTGAGACTGCGCGGGCGGGTGGATGGCATACGGGTGCTGGAGGCGGTGCGGTGGCGCTGGCCAGAGACAACGGTCGTGATCCTGACCGCCCACGGGTCCCTGGAGTCGGCCATGGCTGCCATCCGGGAGGGAGTGGACGGCTATCTACTCAAGCCGGTGGAGCCGGACGAGGTGCGGCGTGCTGTACAGGATGCGTTGGATCGGCGGAGAAGTATATCTCACCCCGAACCGACAGAGACGGAAGAGCAACTTCTGCAACGGGGTCCCTTCTCCGTTGATCTGAAGAAACACCTGGTCACAGTGGATGGACAGGCGCTGGATTTGACGTCCCGTGAGTTCAAACTGTTGACTCACTTGATGCGGAATGCCAACGAGGTGATCTCCCCGCGGGAACTCGTGCAAGTGGTCGGGCAATATGAGGCCGAGGATCTGTACGAAGCGCGGCAGATCGTCAAGTGGTACATCCATCGCCTGCGGCGCAAAGTAGAGCCGGATCCCTCTGATCCCCAGTACATCCTGAACGTGCGCGGGGTTGGATACAGGTTCAGGGATTGAATGCAGGCCACGAATGGCGGTTTCTCATCCAACTGAATTCGTCCTTACACAAGGGCTGTCATCCGTGACAGCCCCTAACCGTATTCCAACTCTTTTCAACCAACCTCAACGGTACCGCCAACCAGACTCATCCGTTGGGTGCCCCGTTTTCTGCTATCATATATGATGCATGGAGTTGTTCAGAAACAACTTCCCAGCTTTGTACGCAAAGCCGCTTTGCGTGCAAAGCCGCTTTGCATACAAAGCCATGGATGGGGATGTGAACATACATATCCTCGTGTCATTGAATCAGTTTTCATCTGCTTTGTTTATCACAATGTTGGAAGAGAGAAGGCGAGGAGCAGCCAGGGAAAACATGGATGCAATTAAGCGCATACTGGTCGTTGACGACGATGAGCAAGTGCTGTTTGTATTTCACGATGCCCTGATCAGGCTCGGCAGCGACTACGAGATCGTGACTGCTGGCAGTGCCCAGGCGGCGTTGGAGAAGGTCAGAGAATCCCCCTTCGATTTGATCATCACCGATCTACGCATGCCCGACATGGATGGCGTTGCCCTCACGGAGGCCCTCAGAGCCTTCAACTCGGGTGTCTCGGTCATCTGGATGACGGCCTTTGGTTGTCACCGGTTGAAGGCCGAGGCGGCGCGCCTGGCCGTCTATCGCTGCCTGGACAAACCGCTGGAGATCAGAGAGATCCGGAAAACCGCACGCGAGGCGTTGGAAACGGTCCGGGAATAGATCTCGCCCGATGCCTCGTATTTCTCAGAGCATCCTTTGCGCTATCGTTGCTCCATTGCTCGGTGTACTGACCCTCCTGTTTGTTCTCGCACTGCTCACCCGCCCCCCTGCTCACGCTCGCCCACAAGCGCCGTTTCTGGGAGAAACCCGCAGCCCCTGTCTGTCCACGGACGCGGTTGGCGCTCCATTGCCCCGCGTTCGATGTGCACTACCCTATACGGCCACGATCTATGCCCAGGGCTTGTCGTCGCCCGACGGATTGGCGTTCAGTCCCTCCGGTGTACTGCACGTGGCCGAGGAGGCGGCCGGGCGTGTCAGCCAGATCGGACCCACCGGGACCTTTACGCCGGTGGTCACCGGTTTGGCGAACCCGGAGGGGATCGCCTTTGACGATGCCGGCAACCTGTACGTCGTGGAGGACGTCCAGGCGGGGCGCCTGGTAAAAGCGCTACCCGGTGGCGCGACAGCTACACTGGCTACCGGCCTTGAGGCTCCTGAGGGCCTGGTTTGGAGCTCAGATGATCTGCTCTACGTCACCGAGTCCAACGTCCAGTTCGCCACACGCGTCGCGGATCTCCGCACGCGCGTCGCTGCCGTTTCTGCCTCCGGCGCGGTGACGAGGCTCATCACCCGCACGCCGACTGTGCAGGGAGCGGAGATCACGTGTTGGAGCTACGCCGGCCTGGCTCTGGGGCCCGGCGGGCTGTTGTATGTGACCAACGAACTGTCAGGCCGGGAAGAACCCTTTCCCGTGATCCCCGGTGTCCTCACGCTCACGCTGTCTGCGGACGACAGCATTCTTGTGGTGGATCCCGCCACCGGAACCCAGGCGCTGTTTGCCAGTGGCCTGGTCTCGCCGGAAGGCTTGCGTTTCTCACCCACCGGTGACTTCCCGCTGGTCGTCGCCGAGGAAGATGTGGGCGGCGGGATGGGCCGGCTGAGCCAAGTGGAGGCCGATGGCAGCCACGCCCCTTTGTGTACCGGTTTCCTGGACATTGAGGACGTCGCAGTCGATCCCAGTAGCCGGCTGTACGTCAGCGAGGATGCAAGTGGCCTGGTCATCCAGATCAGCCCCACACCTGCGCGGTACGAGCTTCTCCTGCCCGTCGTTATCAGGCGACGGCCGGATCGATAGCTGGTTGTGCCGCTTCCAGCGTTGGGTTATAATCGGTGCCAGCTTCCATGCGCCGGTGCTACGGCGGATGGGTTCCATATTCTGATGATTGATCAATGACCAACTGGAGGTACATTCAATGAAACGTCGACTGACGCCTTCTCTCAAATGGCTGCTCTGGGGAGCTGTAACCGTGGTAGGTCTGGCGATCGTGCTGGGGATCTTGAGCCAGCACTTCTACGTGCTGGTGCGTGTCGACCCTCAGGAGGTGGGGGTTCGATTCCGGGGCGGGCGCATTCATGAGATCGTCGGACCTGGCGTCTACACCGATTTCGCGCTGTTCGCCGATCTCCAGAAGGTATCCAGCGAGGCCGTCTCGTTTTCCGTCACCGACCCGGAGGTGGTCACCGTGGATCGGCAGCGGATTGGGCTCGTGGTCAGCGGGGACGTCTTCCGGCCCAACGTGGGCCAGTCCGATCTCCTGCGGCAGCTCTGGCCGGAGTATCGCGGGCTTTACCTCAGCGACGACGCGCTCAGGAACCGGGTCACCGACCTCGCGCTCCAGGCCATGAAGGCCTGCGTCGGCGATCGGACTTTCAACGACAGCGTGATCGGGTCCGGGCGTGACGAAGTGCGCGTCTGCGTCGATGAGGAGCTCGACCGGCTGGCTTCCAACCTGGGGCTCACCATCAAAAACGTCGCCGTGCCCAACGTGATCTTGTCGGAGGAGGTGCAGGCCAGCCTGGACGCCATCACCCAGAGCCGGCTGGACACCGAGCTGGCCACCCAGGATGCGATCAAGGCCAAGCAGCAGGCGGCGGCCGACCAGGCTCGCGAAGAGGGAGCGGTCCGCGTCACCCTGGCCCGGCAGCAGGAGGAGGTGCGCCAGAAGACGGTTCTCGCGGAGCTGGAGAAAGACCGTCTCGCGGCGCAGCGATCCGTGATTGAGGCGGAAAAGGCGAACGATCTCCTCTCCGCCCAGAAGGACCTGGAGATCAACCAGGTGCAGGCGCAGGCTGCCCTGGAGGCCGCCCGCGCCCAGCTTTCCTCCGACCTGATTCTGGCCGACCTCTACGCCGACAGCCCTGCGTATGCCTATCTCAAGGCCGTGTTGGCCAACGCCTCTGCCCTCACGGAGGCCGACAAGATCATCTTCACCCAGGAGGGCACGTCGCCCACGATCGTCGTTCCGGGCGCGGGCATCATGCCCACAGTCGACACCACGCCGGAGGAGGCCGAGGCCCCGTAAGGACACTGGTTTCCCGGAGACCCTACGGGTTTCGGAAAACCCGTAGGGTCTTTCATCAAACGTGTTCGGATCTGAACACACACGGGAGGTGGAACCTGATGCAATCTCGCTCGGACTGTCGCGTCGTCCGGATACAGCGTCGTGATCCCGAATTGCTCCGAAGCCTGGACCGGTTTCACCGCGCGCTCATCCAGGGTTCCAGCACGCCCCCGGAGCAGTTCATGGATTTCGTGGCCCAGCGGTTGGGCGACGAGACGATGTTGTTGATCCTGGCCCTGGTTGGCGACGAACCAACCGGCTATGCCCTCGCGTTTGACGTCCCCGAACACGCCTTTATGCCCGAGTGGCAGCGGGTGGGCTACGTCACCCAGTTCTACGTCACTCCCGAGCGTCGTAGGCAGGGCGTTGGCCAAGTGATGTTCGACTTCATCGTGCGCTGGCTGGCGTCCCGCGGAATCCGCGAAGTGCAGCTCAATGTGTCTCCAGACAACCCGGTGGGCAACCGATTCTGGCGCAGACAGGGCTTTGTCCCCCACCGGGTACGCATGAAAAGAATGATTGGATAGCGCTAAGACCTGACAGGTCTCCGCCGAATTGTACATAGCTCCGGGCCTGGCCCATGGGCTGGCATTCCGCTGGACCAATCGACTTTGTAGACCTGTCAGGTCTGGAGGAAAACAACCGTGAAAGTCCTATTTGTCGGCGGCACCGGCACCATCAGTTCGGCCTGTTCGCGGTTGGCCGTGGAGCGCGGGATCGACCTATACCTGTTCAACCGCGGCAAAACGGCGCGCCCGGTCCCGCAGGGCGCGCACCTCCTGCGCGGCGACATTCGCGACCGCGCCTCCGCCGAGGACGTGCTCGCCGGTCATCGGTTCGACGTGGTTGTCAACTGGGTCAGCTTCACGCCCGAGCACGTCGAGGCAGACATTGATCTCTTCCGCGACCGCACCGGGCAGTACGTCTTTATCAGTTCGGCCTCGGCCTACCAGAAGCCCCCGGCGAGTCTGCCCATCACCGAGTCCACGCCCCTCGATAACCCCTACTGGGACTATTCTCGCGCCAAGATCGCGTGCGAGGAGCGGCTCTTGCAGGCCTATCGTGCCGATAGGTTTCCCATCACCATCGTGCGACCGTCCCACACGTACGACAGGACCCGGCTTCCGGTGTACGGCAGGTACACGGTCATCGACCGTATGCGGAAGGGGAAAAAAGTCATCGTGCACGGCGATGGCACGTCCTTGTGGGTCCTGACCCACCACCAGGATTTCGCCAGGGGATTTGTGGGACTGCTCGGAAATCAACGCGCCATCGGGGAATCGTTCCACATCACCTCGGACGAATTGTTGTCCTGGAATCAGATCTTCACCATCCTCGCTCGCGCCGCCGGCGTCGAGCCACGCCTGATCCACGTGCCCTCGGAGGCCATCGCGGCCTTCGACCCGGAGTGGGGCGCGGGCCTCCTGGGCGACAAAGCCCACAGCGTGATCTTCGACAACACCAAGATCAAGCGCATGGTGCCGGACTTCGCCGCCACCATCCCGTTCTCCCGGGGCGCCGAGGAGATCCTGGCCTGGTTCGACGCTGACCCCGCGCGGCGGACGGTGGATGATGAAGTCAACCGCTTGATGGACCGGATCATTGACGCCCACGAATCGATGCTGTCCGTGACCAGGGAGGTCTGAGATGTCTCGATGGCTCATCGTCAGAAATTGTTTGAAACGTTGGTGGGGCCTGTGGCAATAAGGGAGGGAGCAGCCATGCCATTTCCAACAGTGACGAGCACGAACCTATCGCGGCGCAAATTTGCGCTGCCGGCCGACTTCGAGGGGGACCTGAACGTCCTCCTGATTGCATTTCAGCGTTGGCATCAACGACTGGTCGATACCTGGATCCCCTTCGCCGGGCGGCTTGAGGACAACTACCAAGGGGTACGCTACTACGAGCTGCCGGTCATCCAACGGATGAACGTGCTGGGGCGCACCTTCATCGACGGGGGGATGCGCGCGGGGATTCCGGACCGGAAGGCGCGGGCCAGGACGATCACCCTCTACGTGGACAAGGTCGCTTTTCGATCGGCCCTGGACTTGCCCGGCGAGGAGGACATATACGTGCTGCTCGTCGACCGGCAGGGAAGGGTCCTCTGGCGCGCGCAGGGATCCTTCACGCCTGACAAGGGCGAATCGCTGGATGCAGCGATCCGGGATGCACGGCCGGATGAAGCGGGATCGGTCGATGGATAGCCCGGAGGAAATCGAATCCGCTCTCCGGGATCTGTTTGCCTCCCAGCGTCTGGCCGTCCTGTCCACCCACGACGACGATGGACAACCCTACGCCAGCCTGATGGCCTTCGCCGCCACCGACGATCTCAGATTTCTCCTGGTCGCGACGGGCCGTCCCACGCGCAAATACGCCAACCTCTCCGCCGATCCACGCGTGGCCCTGCTCGTTGACAGCCGCTCGAACCGAGAGGCCGACATTCATCAAGCCGTCGCCGTGACCGTGCTGGGCCGGGCTGAGGAAGTGGAGGGGGCCGGGCGAGACCCCCTGGTGAACCTCTATCTGGCCAAGCATCCACACCTGGAGGAATTTGTCACTTCCCCCTCCTGTGTGCTGATCCGCGTCCGGGTCGCCCGCTACTACCTGGTCAGCCGGTTCCAGGAGGTGATGGAGTTGCACGTCACGCCATGACCTGGATCCTCTCCCTTCATCAGGTGGAGCCGGCGGGCCGGCCGCGCGTGGGCGGCAAGTGCTTTGCCCGGTTCATCACCGTGGATGGATACCTGGGCATCGTCACCATCGAGGGACAATTTGCATAGAACGGCCTTTTGTTGTAAGCTTGACCCGTGGCCGGACGGCGTTCGGGTTTCGTCTCCCTGGGGCGGGTCTTTGTGAGAGGGGAGAGGAAGGGGGATCGCTATGCCGATTGAACAGGTCGAATTCAACACCATCATCACGTTCTTGGGCGCCTTGTGCGCCACGGTACAGGCTGCCACGGGCACCTATGCCGCCTACTACAGGAAACGGGCGGCCCTGCTGCGGACAAACGACATTCTTTTCCGCGCCCATCGGGCGTTTGGCAGCTTCGCCACCACGCTCTACCTGCTCGGCCTCTTTGCCGGCGTCAACGGTCTCATCGGCGCCATCACCCGCAACGAGCCGCCCTTGGAACTGAGAAGCCCTTCCTTCAATATCCACACCTGGGGCTCCTTCCCCGTCCTCGTCATCATCGTCTGGAAGACGGTTCTTTCCTATTTCAGGAAGAAAGTCCTGTATCGAAAACGGATATGGCTGGGCATCGCGACTTTCCTCGCCTGGACCTACACCTGGCTGACGGCCGCCGTTTCCTACTACCTGCGCACGCTGCCCAGCAATCCGCAGCATCCGCCGCCCGTGTTCCTGTTGCCCTACCGGCTGCTGGGGCTGCAACTGGCGCTGCCGTTTGTCCTGGGTGGCCTGATCGGCGTGCTGATCGTGCGGCAGGCTGTCCGCGTTGAAGAAGCTCAAGCCGCCAAGCGCGCGGCTCGCAAATCATCCTGACCGACTGACTATGGAAGAGATTACCTACCGTCCCATTGGCGTCGTTCATTCTCCGTTCAAGGAGCCTCGAGGAACCCCAATTCAACCGCCGGGTGCCGAGGGGGTCGCTGGCACCGTCGAGGTATTCCCCGAGTACGCCGAGGGGCTGCTGGACCTGGATGGCTTCTCCCACGTGATCCTGGTGTACCACTTTCACCTGTCCCGGAAGCCGTCTCTGAAGGTGAAGCCGTTCATGGATGACCGTCTGCACGGCGTGTTTGCTATACGCGGCCCCAGCCGGCCGAACCCGATCGGCATCTCGGTCGTGCGCCTGGTACGGCTCGAGGGCAACGTGCTGCACATTCAAGACGTGGACATCGTGGAGGGGACGCCCATCCTCGATATCAAGCCCTACGTGCCGGAATTTGACGCCCGCCCGGTTGAGAGAACGGGCTGGCTGGAGAAAAACGTGCACAGGCTTCCGGCGTCCAAAGACGACGGGCGATTTACCGAATCATAGAAGTTTAGGAGAGACCATGGTATTCCACAAAGACGTTCTAAAAATCGATCCGGCGGCCACGGCCGATGAACTGGTCGCGAGTCTCCGCCACGACGTGCTCCAGACGCTGCGCCGCTCCGGCGCGGTGGTCGGGATCAGCGGGGGAGTCGACTCGTCGGTGGTACTGGCACTCTGCGTGCGGGCCTTTGGCGCCAAGCGGGTCGTCGGTATCATGATGCCGGAGAAGGATTCCAGCGGTGACAGCATCGTGCTGGCGCGCAGACTCGCGGACCGTTTTGGCGTCCAGACCGTCGTCGAGGACGTGACCGGCGCGCTCGTCGGCCTGGGCTGCTACGCCCGTCGCGATGAGGCCATCAAGCGCGTCTTCCCCGAGTACGACCCCAGCTACAAGGCCAAGATCGGCCTGCCGGGCAATGTGCTGGACAGCGACGCGCTCAACGTCTTCTACCTGACCATCATCTCGCCGGAGGGCGAGGAGCAGTCGAAGCGCCTCAATCTGCGCGACTACCTGCAGATCGTGGCGGCCTCCAACTTCAAGCAGCGCAGCCGCATGACCATGCTCTACTACCACGCCGAGCTGCGCAACTACGCGGTGGTCGGTACGCCGAACAAGAACGAGCACGACCAGGGGTTCTTCGTCAAGTGGGGGGACGGCGGCTACGACGTGGCCCCCATCCGGCACCTGTTCAAGACCCAGGTCTACCAATTGGCCGAGCACCTGGACGTGCCGCAGGAGATCTGCCAGGCGACCCCCACGACGGACACCTACAGCGCCCACAGTTCGCAGGAGGATTTCTTCTTCCGGCTGCCTTTCGAGGTGATGGACCTGCTTTGGTATGCGATGGAGCACGACGTGCCGGTGCCCGAGGCCGCTCGCGTGATGGACCTCACGGAGGAGCAGGTGCAGCGCGTCTTCACCGACCTGACCCGCAAGCAGCGCACGACCCAGTACCTGCGGACGCTGCCGATCGACTACTCCAATCCGCCCGAGGGCTCTGACGCGTGATGAAAGAGCCCCGCGTTGGGGTGGACTTGTACGTGCATTCTTGTTGAGCGACAATTCAGCGTGAATTTCTGGGAGCGAACTCCCGGAGGATCATAGTCCGCGTCGGTATACGGGCCGAGGGCGATACAATCGGGTCCGACGACGCGGGCTGTTCCTTGTAATGGCCCCAAGTTCCTATTGCGTTTCGGCATGGGCCTGTGGTACAATGTGCACAATTGACTGGCGTTCAATCGGCCTCGTCAAGGCCGCATATACCCTTTCCCAGCGCGGGAGGGCGTGCCGCGCTATTTGGTCATGTCACCTCTCGGAGCGGATACGGAGGAAATCATTGTGCTGTTCGACGCTGTAGTGTTACTTGGCCAGGCTGTTGTGCCCGTGGGCATTGCCCTGGCCCACCTTGCGCTGTGTGTGTACGTCCTCTTTCGGCGCAGGCGTGCTCAAGATACGCTGACCCGCCTTTTCATTGCATACCTGCTGCTTGTCGCCATCTGGAACGTGAACCTGATCGTCATCGTCGTCGGTCACGTGCCAGCCCCCATACCCGGGTTCACCTGGATGCAGTTTGCCCTCTACGGGTTGATCGTCCTGGGCGTCCTATACTGGGCCTTCGCTCGCGCCTTCCTGCAGCGCCCCTGGGCGGCGCCGTGGGGCTGGGCGATTGGCCTGGCTGGTCTGGCCCTGGCGGTCATGCTGGATGTGCACTGGATCCCCTTGCCGGCGGAGACCCTGGAGCAACGGCTGTGGTATAATGGGTGGCTCACCACGGACGTCGCCGGCTTCGTGGTCAGCGTGGCCTGGTCGGGCTTTTTCCTGGGCTTGGCGCTTCTCACCGCCGTGGTGCAACAGATCCGCACCCGCAGTCCCGCCCACAAGAACAGAATCCAGTATCTGCTGATCGCCACACTGTGGCTCGTCGCTGGCTACGCCATCGTCCTGTCGTTGCCGGATCCCTTTCGGACGGCCGGTTTGATCATCACCGGGCTTGCCGGTGCACTCGATACCTACATCGTGGTCGAGGAGGACCTGCTTGATCTGGGCACGGGTGTGCGCCGCGTCACGCGTATGCTGGTTGTGGCGTTGATGACGTTTGCCGTTTACCTGTCCGCCATCTACCTGATCCAGCTCTTTCTGGGACCTTTCCTGGCCCCCGTGGCTGTTGGCCTCGCCCTGGATCCGGCCTGGTTGGTCGCGGCTGTGACCGCCGCGGTCTTGACCATCGTCTACATACCGATTCGCCGGGTGAGCCAGGGCCTCGCGGTCCGGGTTCTGTTTGGCCGCCATTACAGCTTCCAGGCGGCGATCCACAATTATAGCCAGGCCATCGGTAACATCCTCGACCTCAATGAGTTGGCCAGCACAGTGCTGCACCACGTTAAGCGAACGCTGGGCGTTGACGAGGGAGTGCTGTTCATTCTTGACAGTAGATCCTCCGACCAGCTTCACTTCCGAGCCTTGCCCCGATCGGCCACCGATCGCTTCCCCGCCAGTCTGTCGCTGACCCAGGATACCCCGTTTACCGACCGGCTGGCTCACGAGGGCAAGCCGGTGGCACAATACACCGTCGATATATCTCCCCAGTTCAAGTGTGTGCCCCAGCGGGAGCGGCAGGCCCTGAAGGCACTCAATCTGGAGTGGTTTGTCCCCATCTTGAAGAACGAACAACTGATTGGAATCATCGCGCTGGGTCCCAAGGTGTCGAAACGCCGCTACACCGCCCAGGATATGCGCTTGCTTACGACGCTGGCTGACCAGACCGCGTTGGCCCTGGAGAACGCCGCGTTGTTCGATCGGTTGCAGCGGAACCTGGAGGAGACCACCCGCATGCGGAACCTGATGGACAACGTCTTTGACAGTATGGATGATGGTGTCGTCACCACGGACACCGTAGGCAGGATCACGCTCTTCAACAAGGCCGCAGAGTCGATCCTGGCGCTGCCCCCGCACAACTGCATCGGCGTGCCCTACGTCAACGTGATGCCCACGCTGGCCGACACCGTTGTGCCCAATCTCGTCGCCAACGTGATCACCAAGGAAGATCACTACACCGACTACGAAATCGTCTCCGATCTGCCGGGCCGGGGCAAGGTGAATCTCAACATGAGCCTGGCCCCCCTGAAGGACGCCAAGGACCAGACCCGCGGCGTGACCATAGTGGTGGACGATCTGACCGAGACCAAGCGTCTGCAGGCCGTCCAGGATATGTTCCGCCGCTACGTGTCGCCCGCCGTCGTCGATCGCCTGCCTGCGGATCCGTCGGAGCTGCGCCTGGGCGGACATCGACAGGAAGCGACCATTCTCTTTGCCGATATTCGTGGGTTCACGACCATCAGCGAGATGCTGGATCCTGAGCAACTGGTCGATATGCTGAACGAGTACCTCTCGATGGCCGCCTCATCCATCTTGATGTACGAGGGCACCTTGGATAAGTTCATGGGCGATGCCGTGATGGGCATCTTCAACGCCCCGTTGAAGCAGGATGACCACGCGCTGCGGGCCGTCCGTGCCGCAATGGCTATGCAGCGCGCGATTGCCGATCATCATCGCGAAACCGGCCGCCGGCAATACCTGAGCTTCGGTGTTGGCATACACACCGGCGAGGTCGTCGTGGGCAACGTGGGTATGTCCGCCCGAATGGACTACACGGCCATTGGCGATACGGTCAACCTGGCCAAGCGCATCCAGGAAAACACGCCCGGCGACAAGGTCTTGGTCAGTGAAGCCGTGTTTCGGGCGGTCAAGGACTCGGTCGCGGCCAGGCGCTACAAGGAGATGAAAGTCAAGGGTCGTGAGCAGACGGTCGTCACCTACGAGGTCAAGGCGGTCGGTTGAGCAGGAGGCAAAATGGGCGGGAGTCCTGGCGTCGCTCCGCTGGCTGCCTGATAGAGCGATACGTGCCGGACAGTCGGCCGGTGCTGATCGACCGGTGTCGACACTTCCCCATGGTGGAGCAACCCCAGCAATACCTGGACACGCTCCCTTTCTTTGTGCCAACCTTCTGGTATAATACCGATTGATGCAATTCTTAGGTGCCAGGCACTTCCGGCGAGCGTTCGCAGGCGGAATCCATTGGTATTCACCCGGGCCTACAACCAGAGAGCAACGTCCAAGTGCCTGGCACCTGGCCTGCGCACGACCGGTTCTGGTGCCAGGCACTTCCGGCGAGCGTTCGCAGGCGGAATCCATTGGTATTCACCCAGGCCTACAACCAGAGAGCAACGTCCAAGTGCCTGGCACCTGCCCTGATTGATAACTGTTACGTTAGTTCACGAAGCTCGACAAGGAGGATGCATGTCCTACACCACGATCGCCCTGGAGAAACGAGATCACATTGGCTGGATCACCTTGAATCGGCCGGAGGCGAAGAACACCTTCAACGTGCCCCTGGCCCAGGAGTTGAGCGCGGCGTTACAGGCCCTGGACGACGACCCGGACGTGCGGGTCATCGTGATTCGGGCGGCCGGGAAGCATTTCTCCACCGGCATCGACCTGGGTGAGTTCAAGCCCAGGAGCCACCAGGAATATCGGCGGCTCATCAAGCTGATGGACCTGCACAACCACACCATCGCCCGGTTGAAAAAGCCTGTCATTGCTTCGGTCAAGGGGTACGCCGTCGCCAACGGCGCCGGCCTGACCTTCGCCTGCGACATGGTCGTGGCAGCCGAGAGCGCCAAGTTTGGCACGACCGCCATCAACGTCGGGCTCATCTGCCTGGGGCCCGCTGTCCCATTGGCGCGGTCCGTCGGGCGCAGAAAAACGCTGGAGATGGTCCTGACCGGCGACGTCATCTCCGCGGCCGAGGCCGAGCGGTTGGGATTGGTCAACCAGGTCGTGCCCGACGATCAACTGGAACAGGCCACGCTGGAACTCGCCGCCAAGTTGGCCGCCAAGAGCCCGCTGGCGCTTCAGATCGGCAAGGCTGGGATCTACGGCATGGCGGACCTGCCCTATCACCAGGCCATCGATTACGCCGGTGAGCTATTTGCCTCTCTGTGCTCCACCGAGGACGCCCTGGAGGGGGTGCAGGCCTTTGTCGAGAGACGAAAGCCTGTCTGGAAAGAGAGATAACGATTTAAGGAGAGAGCTTGATGACAAATATCCTTTGTATTGGAGCTGGCTACGTCGGTGGGCCGACGATGGCCGTCATTGCGAAACATTGTCCGGAGTACCGGGTCGTGGTAGTCGACATCAACGCGGCGAAGATCGCTGCCTGGAATTCCGATCAGCTTCCTATTTACGAGCCCGGTCTCGACGAAGTCGTCCGTTGCGCTCGCGGCAGGAACCTGGTCTTCTCCACCGAGATCGACCGCAACATCGCCGAGGCGGACATCATATTCGTCAGCGTCAACACGCCGACCAAGACCTTCGGCCAGGGGGCGGGCAGGGCGGCCGATCTGCAGTATTGGGAGAAGACCGCGCGCCAGATTGTGGAGAACTCGACCACCCCCAAGGTCGTCGTCGAGAAAAGCACGCTGCCCGTCCGCACGGCGCAGGCGATGGAGCGCATCCTCGACTGTAACGAGAACGGTATCCACTTCGACGTGGTCTCCAACCCGGAGTTCCTGGCCGAGGGTTCGGCAATTCGCGACATGGAGGAGCCGGACCGCGTGCTGGTCGGCGGGCGGGAGACCCCCTCTGGCCAGAAGGCGATACAGGCCATCGTCGACATCTATGCCCATTGGGTGCCCCGCGACCGGATCATCACGACGAATCTGTGGTCCAGTGAGCTTTCCAAGCTGGCGGCCAACGCCTTCCTGGCCCAGCGCGTTTCTTCGATCAACGCCATTTCCGCGCTGTGCGAGAAGACCGAGGCTGACGTCGCCGAGGTCGCCCGGGCGATCGGAACCGACAGCCGCATCGGTCCCCGTTTCCTGCGCGCCAGCGTCGGCTTTGGTGGCTCCTGTTTCAAGAAAGATATCCTGAACCTGGTTTACCTGTGCGAACACTACAGCCTGTACGAGGTGGCCGCCTACTGGGAGCAGGTCGTCAAGATGAACGAGTACCAGGAGAACCGCTTCGTCTCGAATATGGTATCTGCCATGTTCAACACAGTCGCCGGCAAGCGCATTGCTCTCTTTGGTGCCGCGTTCAAGGCCAACACCAGCGACATTCGGGAGTCCCCGGCGTTGGCTGTCTGCCGCGGGCTGCTGGAGGAGCACGCCCACGTGGTCCTCACCGACCCGTATGCCCTCGACAACGCACGCGCTGAACTGGGCGACGCAGCCGGCAAGGTGGTCTTTGAGCCGGACCCCTACGCTGCTGTGGAAGAGGCGCACGCCATCGCAATTCTCACCGAATGGTCTCTGTTCGCCGAACTGGACTACGAAGCCATCCACGAGTCTATGGTCAAGCCTGCCTTCATCTTCGACGGCCGCAACATTCTCGACCATAAGAAGCTCCACGCAATCGGCTTCAACGTATATGCCGTTGGCAGGCCGCCGATGGTCAGTTTCCCCGGTTAAGGCAGGAGGGAAGAGACGTGGTCAGGAAACCCTACGGAGTGCTCATCGTCCACGGCTTCACGTCCAGCCTGGATTGTGTGAACGGCCTGGAGCGCCCGATCCAGGACCTCGGCCTGCCCACCCGCATGCCCGCCCTGCGTGGCCACGGCGCGGAGTCCCCGCAGGCCCTGTGCGGTGTCACCTGGCACGAGTGGGTGGCCGATGCCGAGGCTGCTCTGAACGACCTGCTGGCGGAGGTCGACCGGGTGATCCTGTTCGGGCATAGCATGGGCGGGCTGGTGGCGCTCACGCTGGCCGCCGATCACCCCGACGTCGTCGATAGCATCGTCGTGGCGGCCGCTGCGGTTCAGCTTACGTCCCCTTTCGCGCCGGGCCGGCCGCTCCATTTCCTCATCCCGCTGGTGGCCCGGTTCCTCAAGCGCGCGGACATGCCCCCCACCTACGCCGACCCGGCGTTGGCCCAGTACGACACCAACTACCCCTGGGCCCCTGTCGACGCCGTCCGCTCGTTGTTTGAATTCGCCCGGGTGACGCGTCGCCGCCTGCCGGAGGTGCGCGTCCCCGCTCTCATCATGCAGAGCCGCAGCGACACCACCGTGGCCCCGGAGAGCGCCCAGATCATCTACCACGGCATCTCCACCGTCCCCGAGCAGAAGCGCCTCGTCTGGTATGACGTGACGGAGCACGAGATGTTCCGCGACTGCGAGCGGGAGTCCGCGGTCGGCACCGTCGTGGACTTCGTGCGGGATCGCGTGAAGCGGCCCGGATGATGGTACAGACGGTCGGGCCTGTGGACGAAGCGCTGGCGGGTCTGCGGGTGGACGAGGATCGCCTGCGCGCCGATTTCGATGCGCTGGCGCAGATTGGGGCGACGGGAGACGGCGGCGTGCATCGCCCGGCGTTGAGCGAAGCACATCTGGCGGCGCGGGCCTGGTTTCGCGGCCGGATCGCGGCGGCGGGGCTCGAGTTCCGCACCGACGGGGCGGGCAACCACTCCGCCTTTCTCGCCTGCGGCCCGGCCGGCGCGCCGGTGTTGCTCCTGGGCTCGCACCTGGACTCGGTGCCCTATGGGGGCCGGTTCGATGGCCCGCTGGGCGTGCTGGCTGCGCTGGAAGCGCTGCGCGTGGTGCACCACGCCGGCGTCTCGCTGCCGGTGCACCTGGAGGCGATCGATTTCACCGATGAGGAGGGCACACTCCTTGGCGAATTGGGCAGCGCAGCGTTGGCCGGCACCTTGACCGCCGCGGCCGTGCGCGAACCCCGATGTGGCCGGGCTGCCCTCGAGGCCGCCCTGGCCCGCGCCGGGCTGACCGAGGATGGACTGCTGGCGGCACGGCGCGACCCGGCGTCGCTGGCGGGCTATCTGGAGCTGCACATCGAGCAGGGGCCGCGCTTGATGGATGCCCGGGTCGACGTCGGAGTCGTGACCGGCATTGTGGGCATATGCTCCTACCGCCTGACCTTCGTCGGGCGGGCCGATCACGCCGGGACGGCGTCTATGGCCGACCGCCGGGATGCAGTGCTCGGGGCCAGCGCCTTTGCCCTGGCAGCGCGGGAGATCGTGCTGCGTGACTTCCCCGGCTGCGTGGCCAACGTCGGCGATATGGACGTTGTGCCGGGTGCGTTCAACATCGTCCCGGCCCGGGTGACGCTGGCGCTCGAGTTTCGCGCGCCCGAACCGGAGCCGTTTCGCCGGCTGGAGGAGGCCCTTTTGGAGCGCGCTCGGGCCGAGGCGCAGCGGTTTGGGCTGGCCCTGGAGGTGGAGCGGCGTGGCTGGCTCGATCCCGCGCCGATGAGCGAGCCCGCCCGGCGTGCCTGCGCCGAGGCCGCCGGCGCGCTGGGGCTGACCCATATCTCGCTCTTCTCCGGCGCTGGCCACGATGCCCAGGTGCTGGCGCTCGTCTGCCCGGCGGGCATGATCTTCGTGCCGTCGGTCGGCGGGGCTAGCCATTCGCCCCGGGAGTTCACCCGCTGGCAAGACTGCGTCAACGGCGTGAACGTGCTGCTGCACGCGGCGCTCCGTATGGCGTTTGATAGAGACCCCGAGGGTTCTGAGAGCCCGTAACGTCTGTTCTGTAACGAGGAGGTTGGTCCGATGGCTGAGATAACCCATGGAATTCTGCAATCCACGAAGAAAGGCGCCGGTGTGCTGCGCGACCTGGCGCGGCCGTTCGGCCCTGGAGCGCGCCAGATCCTGGTGCCGGCCCAGTTGATGCGGGAACACCATCTCGTCGATGGTGCGATCGTCACCGGCCCCACGCGCAGTGGCAAGCGCGGGGCGGAGCTCGCCGCGGTCGAGTCGGTCTGTGGGCTTCCGCCGGACTCATTTTCGGCGCGCACACCCTACACCCGCCTCACTGCGATTGACCCGTGCGAGCGGTTCCCCCTGGCTGCCTCGGGCGATACCAGCATGCGCGTCATCGATCTCGTGGCACCCATCGGTAAGGGCACGCGGGGCCTGATCGTCTCGCCACCCAAGGCCGGCAAGACCATGCTGCTCGAGAAAATCGCCAGGGGCATCCGCGCGGCCGACGCTGAGGCACGCATCATCGTCATGTTGATTGACGAGCGACCGGAGGAGGTGACCTACTTCCGCCGCGCCGTCGACGCCGAGGTGTTCGCCAGTTCCAACGACCAGAGCGTGCGCCAGCACGTGGCCCTGTCCGAGCTGATGCTCGCCCACATCCGCACCGAGCTGGAGTGCGGCCACGACGTAGTCGTGCTCGTGGACAGCCTCACCCGCATGGGCCGCACCTTCAACCTCCGGGGCTCGGGACGGGGCGGGGGCCGTTCGCTCTCCGGCGGGCTGGAGGCCGGGGCGCTCGAGATCCCGCGCCGCTTCTTTGGCCTGGCGCGCAACGTCGAGGACGGCGGCTCGGTCACCATCATCGCCACCGCCCTGGTCGACACCGGCTCGCGCATGGATCAGGTCATCTTCGAGGAGTTCAAGGGCACCGGCAACAGCGAGATCGTCCTCGACCGTGAGCTGGCCCAGGCGCGCATGTTTCCGGCCATCGATATATCGGCCAGCGGCACCCGGAAGGAGGAGCTGCTCTACAGCCCCGACGACGTCCGGCGGCTGGCCCGGCTCAGGCAGATGCTGGCCGACCGCTCGCCCAAAGATGCGCTCGCCCTGCTCCTCAAGCTGCTGCAGAAATACCCAACCAACGAACAACTGCTGCAAAGCATCATATAAGGAGGAACTCTCTATGGAGATTCAAGCCATACCTGGAGCCATTCAGGCCAGCGACGCAGATGCCATCGTCGTCAACCTGTTTGAGGAAACCCAGCCCGGCGGCGCGACCCGGGCTGTTGACGAATCGTTGGACGGTGCGATCCGTGATCTGATCGACGGAGGCGATTTCACGGGCAAGGCCGGCCAGGTGGCCGTCCTGTACCCACGCGGCGCCATCCCGGCCCGGCGCGTGCTCGTCGTGGGCCTGGGCCAGCGGGATGACTTCGACGCCGACCCTGCCGACGCCGTCCGGCGCGCCGCCGCCTCCGCCGCCCAGAAGGCGCGCGACCTCAAGGCCCGGCGCGTGGCCACCATCCTGCACGGCGCGGGCGCCGGCGGCCTGTCCGTCGACGCCGCCGCCCAGGCCACGACCGAGGGCACGCTCTTGGGGCTGTACGATTACCGCGGCCAGAAGACAGAGGAGCCGCCCGAAGAACTGCCCCAGGAACTCGAACTGATGATCTTTCGCCAGCCGGACGTCCCCGCCGCGCAGCGGGGCATCGACGCCGGCCGCGTCATCGCCCGTGGCGTGACCATCACGCGTGACCTGGTCAACCTGCCGCCGAACCTGTGCACCCCGATCCACATGGCCCAGGTCGCCACCGACGTGGCCGCGGATGCGGGCCTGCGGGTTGAGGTCCTGGGAAGGGAGGAGATGCAGGCGCTGCACATGGGCGCGCTGCTGGGCGTCGCCCAGGGCAGCGACGCCCCGCCCCGCTTCATCGTCCTGGAGCACAACGCCGCCCGCGCCGGTGAACTGGACACCATCGTCCTCGCCGGCAAGGGCGTGACCTTCGACACCGGCGGATACAGCCTCAAACCCAAGGAGAGCATGAAAGGGATGAAGGCCGACATGGCCGGGGCTGCCGCCGTCATCGGCGCCATGTTCGCCGTCGGCAAACTCGGCCTGCCGCTGCACGTCGTCGGCCTGGCCCCTGCCGCCGACAACATGATCAACGGTCACGCCTACCGCCCCGAGGAGGTCGTCACCGCCAGCAACGGCGTCACCATCGAGATCAACAGCACCGACGCCGAGGGACGCATGCTCCTGGCCGACGCCCTCGTTTACGCCGCCCGGTTCCAACCGTCCGCCGTCGTCGACGTCGCAACGCTTACCGGCGCCTGCGTCGTCGCGCTGGGCCGTGGCGTGGCGGCGGGCCTGTTCAGCACCGACGACCGGCTGCGCGAGACCCTCGTCGCTGCCTCGGCCGCCACCGCCGAGAAGCTGTGGCCTATGCCCCTGTTCCCTGAGTACGAGAAGACCCTTGAATCGCAGACGGCCGACGTCAGGAACAGCGGCGACCGGTACGGCGGCGTCGGTTCCTCGGCCACGTTCCTCAAGCACTTCGTCGACTACCCGGCTTGGGCGCACGTCGATATGGCCGGGATGGCGTTGGAGGCCCTGGACAACCCCTACGCGCCCGGCAAAGGTGCGACCGGCTTCGGCGTGCGCCTGCTGACCGAGTTCGTGCGCCAGTGGGGACAGAATTAGAGGGCCTGCGATGAAACCACAACTCTTTGCATTGTTGACCGCGGCTGCCTGGGGGGTGGGGGGGTACTTCGAGAAAAAGGGGCTTCATCAGGGTCAGCTTTCCCCGGAGATGGGGATCACCATCCGCACGGCCACGGCGTTGGTCATCCTGGCCGTCGTCAGCTTCCCCCAGTGGAAGACCCTCCCCCAGGCTGGGCCAAGAGCCCTGCTGTACATGGTGCTCGGTGGTGGAGTCGTCGCCGGAGCCCTTGGCATGCTGTGCTTTTACGCTGCCATCAAGGGCGCGCCGCTGGGGCAAGTCATGCCCATCGCCTTCACCTCGCCCCTCTTCGGCGCCCTCATGGGCATCATCTTCGGCGGCGAGCCCCTGACCCTCAAAACCATACTGGGCACCCTGCTGACCGTCGGCGGCATCGCCCTCCTAACCGTGGGCTAGCCCGCCCCCCCCCGGACCGCGGGCATCCTGCCCGCCCCTTGGACCGTGGGCATCCTGCCCGCCCCCCGGACCGTGGGCATCCTGCCCGCCCCTCGGACCGCGGGCAGGATGCCCGCTCTCCATCGTCCTGCTGCCCCTCCGTACACAGGCCCGTTCGCCTCAGTTCCGTACCAACATCGGCAAGAACACCCAAGCCCCCGGCGTGCCCGTGAGCGCAAAATCGGTGAAGTGATCGATCTGCATCACCACCCGATCCTCCTCCGTGTCCACCACGTAGCTCTCCGGGAACGTCCACTCGTTCGTCGTCGTCGAGAAATAGGCCGGCTTCAGGAAATGCTCACTGATCCCCGCCGCCCATAACTCACGTTTGTCGTAGGCGAAGCCGATCACCACGTCCTGGTTGAAGTGCTCGTTGATCGGCTGCCCATCTTCGTCGACGGCCGTGAAGGCGTAGCCGAACCGGTACACGTTCGCGTGCCGCTGGTGGGACAGCGTCGCGATCGGCACCACGTGCAGCGTCACCTGCCCTTCGACCGGCATCGCGCCGGCCGGGACGTAGATGTGCGTGCCGTCGGCCAGCAGGACGCGCTGCGGCTGCGAGGCGTCGAACGTCACCGCCACCGGCGCCGGCTTTGGGCGCGGCCCCGTCAGCACCAGATCCTGCGTCGCGCCCCCGTCCGCCAGCACCACCCGCTCCCGCGCCAGCCAGTACTGATTGGGCGTCTCGTAGACCGCCCCCAGGTGCCAGGTCGTGTTCGAGATCACGTCCAGGCTATAGCCGCCCGTCGAGTCGGTCACCGGCACCCGCGCCTTGACGAAACCGTCGTCCTCCGACCAGCCCCAGATCAGCACACTGCCGCTGATCCCCGACGTGCCGCTGATGCTGACCGTCCCCGAGATGGCCACGTCCGGCCGGCGGAACTGGAGCACGTGGCCGCCGGAGACCCCGTTGCGCGGCACCGCCACGTGACGCTGCGCCGGCTTGATGCTATCCGTGACGCCCGCCGTTGCCCCCAGGTCGTAGTCGCCGTGGGGCACGTGTAGGCGGAAGCTGCCGTCCTCGCCCGAGCGTGTCGAGAGCCGCACGTTCTGCACCACCGGGCCGGCCCCGTCCGCCACCACCCGCGCCCCCACCAGTGGCCCGCCGTCCGGCCCCAGCACCGTGCCTGTGATCGTGCCGTCCCGCTCGGCGACCGGCAGCGGCAGCGGCACCGTCTGGCCCGACTGCACCGGCACGTTCTTGTGGTGCATCAGCCCCACGTACGCCGACGCCGGGTCCACCCGGTAGCCCAGGTGCCACAGCCCCGCGGCCACGGTCATCGTGTAGGTGCCGTTGCCCGGGTCCACCGCCGTGCCCACCCAGTCGCCTCCGGCCCAGGCGGCCACGCCCGCGTGCACCCCTTCTACCACGTCCTCGTTGCGCGGATCCCATAGCGCCCCCACGATGCGGGCGTCCTTCTCCTTGACCGTCAGCGTCACGGTCACCGTCTCCCCGTCGTCCACCGTGACCCGCCGCTCGCCGGTCGACATGTACGGGCTGCCGGCTGGCAGGTGGGCCACCACCCGGTAGGTGCCACCGGGCACCGGGATGTGGAAGGTCCCGCCCTCGATCGGCGCGCCGTTGTGCAGCGTCGGCGTCACCACGTGGGTCGCGCCGGCCCAACCCTCGGCGTCGGCCACCGGGTTGCCCGCCTCGTCCACCAGCGTGCCGGCGATCGTCCCGTTGGCCTGCACCAGCGCGAAGTCCACGTCCCCCACCGTCTGTGTGGACGAGATCGTCACCCTCGCGCCGGGACCGGTGTAGATTATGGGCTGCTCCGGGCCGGGCGCCGGCTGCACGTCCCACTCGCCGGCCACGACCGACAGCGCGTACCGCCCGTCGGCCCCCGTGATGCCCCGCGCGCCGCCGGGCGCGCCGGGCCGCCGGGCCACGATCGGGACGTCCGCGACGACCCCGCCCGCCCCGTCCGTGACCGTGCCGGTGATGACCGCGTCGCGCTCCAGCAGCGTGAGCGTCCCCAAATCGACCGTGCTGTCAGGCGGCACCCGGATCGGTTCGATGGCAGGCCCCATGGTCCCCGCGTCGTGCGGCGTGACCCACACCTTGTAGCCCCCGTTGGGCACCGCGACGTCGAAGGCCCCGGTCGTGGGGCTGATCGGCGCGTCCACCCCGATCCCTTCGTCGTTGTGCAGCGACACCGTCACCGTGAACGGCGGCACCCCGCCCAGCGGCATCTCGACCGTTCCGACCACGTGCGCGTCGGCGGTGACCACCGTGAAATCCACCTGCTTGTGTTCCGGGTGCGAGGTGTGCTGGAAGTGGACCAGTTGCGGTGGCTGCGGATAGACCCAGTGGGCCGGCGTGCTGCTGCCCGTGCGTTTGACCGTCAGCGCCCACAGCCCATCCGAGAGGTCAAGCCGGTACCGGCCGTCGGCGCCGCTCAGCGTGTGCGCCTGGCCGCCCTTGTCCAGCCGGTGCGCCACCACCTGCGCCTCCTGCACCGGCACGCCGGTGTTGGTTTTCACCACGCCGGACACGACCTTGGGCGGCGTCTGGAACGTCAACGTGTAGGGTGGGGTCGCGCCCGGCAGCGTGACGTGGATGGGCGCCGGCGGCAACAGCGCGCCCTCGGTCCACGGGGGCCTCGTCGTCAGCACGTAGGTGCCCGCCCTCAGCCCGCCGATCGCGTAGTACCCGCTCGCGCTGGTGCGGTCGTGCTGCTGTGGGTGTCCCGTCGCGCTGGTCGCGTACACAGTCGCGTCCGGCACCGGGTTCCCCTGCTCGTCGACCGTCGTGCCGTAGAGATCGGCCGCTGTGAGCGTGAGCGCGACCGTCTGCGTGTACCCGTTCACCGTCACGATTTCCAGCGCCGAGTGCCAGTACGGATCGTCCGTCACCGGCGAACCGCGCAGGCCGTAGGTGCCGGCCGGCAGCCCGCCCACCAGGAACTCGCCGTCATCCGTCTTTACCCGCTGCAACGCCAACCCGTTGCTGGCCTGGACCCACACCTCGGCGGGGACCGGCGTGACGCCGTCGGGCGCGGTGACCGTGCCGAAGATCTCCGGCTCCGTCAGCGCCACCACCCCCACGTCCACCGGCCCGTTGAACACCGAGACCGGCACGGGCTCCGACTGCGTGTACCCCGCGCCCTTGGGCGGGACCGCCTTGAGGACGTACACACCGTTGGGCACCGGCCCCAGGCTGAAGTCGCCCGTGTCCACGTCCGCGTTCGCCTGTCCGAACACGTCCCACTCGCCCGGCTTGAACAGCTTGACCGCCGTTCCGGCCGGAAGCGGCCAGCCGCCGGGCGACGTGACCGTGCCCGTGACCATACCACCCTGGGCGTGGGCCACGCCCGCGGTGGCGAACAGCAGGACCCAAACCGCTGTGAGAGAGAGCCATCTGAGAGATACGTTCCGTGCATGCATGCGTTTGTCTCCTTGATATACATATCGGGTAGCCTCCCCCTCGAGTGTTGCTGCTCTCAAGGGGTGGTAGTGATCGATCCATAGACCGACAGCATCGTGCACCAAACTCAAGAACCGTCCATCTGCACCTCCGTCCCTGATGGGTAGATCACACCGCCCAAGAGCCCCGTTTCCCCTCCCTCGCACCATCCGATACCCAGTGTAACCAACCACTGTCAACTCCCCGTCAATCCCGTGTTAACGGCCTGTAAAACCTCCCCATCCGTTCCTGTCCTGTAATCCGTGTCCTCCCCCCCTGTTGCACAATCCCGCCCCATGCGGTAAAATGCCCCGTCCTTCTCCCTCTCCCCCTGGGAGAGGGGGCCCCGGCTGCGCC
>Ga0180437_10001489_pt1 | contig 40120 bp, 39 predicted proteins | sample SS_ome_4_FD_132410 | JGI IMG/M metagenome (GOLD analysis project Ga0180437, IMG submission 132410) | Hypersaline lake sediment archaeal communities from the Salton Sea, California, USA - SS_3_D_1 metaG | ecosystem: Environmental > Aquatic > Non-marine Saline and Alkaline > Hypersaline >...
TAACTTCGGTTTTTCCCTCAACCACTGCTTCTGCCCTAAACACCTTAAGTTCTGGTCTAACGCCAGCAGAACATGGCCTTTTTGAATGGACTTTATATTTGCCAGAAATTGACAAAACTATAGAAACACTCCCTTTTAAAGAAATCGGTAAAAAACGGGATTCATTGCTTAAGGAAAATGTTGACCCAAAAATTCTATTCAATGCACAAACAATATTTGGGCTCTTAAAAAGAAACAAGATTAGCTCTTTTATGTTTTTAAACAAGGTTTTTGCAAATAGCACTTATTCAAAACTTTATGCAAAAGGTTCTCTCGTTTCCTCTTTTACTAATTTTTCTGATTTGGTAGTTAATTTTAAAAACCAACTTATCAAATCCCAAGGCAGAAACTATTTCTTTGTTTATTGGGACAAGTTAGATAGCCTAGGCCACGATTATGGACCTAAAAGTGATGCTTGCAAGGCCGAGCTTTCAAAAATATCTCATTTATTTTTAACAGAATTTATTAAAAAGCTAAATGAAAAAACTAAAAAACAAACACTTCTTATTATTACCGCTGACCATGGGCAAATAGATGTTAATCCCCAAGAAACTATCTATCTTAATAAAGATAAAAAGTTAATAAGCAGCTTGCAAAAAGATAGAAAAGGAGAAATTATCTTTCCGACAGGCAGTGCCAGAGATGCATTTTTGCATGTAAAAGAAACTGAGCTTAAAGAAATTCACAGCTATTTAGAGAAAAAACTGAAAAATAAGGCCGATATTATCAAAACCAGTGAAGCAGTTAAATTCGGTCTTTTCGGAGGAAAAGTAAAACCAAAATTTAAAGACAGATTAGGAAACTTAACAATCTTGCCTTACAAAAACTACACAATTTGGAGAGAGTTTAAAAACAAGAAGTTTAAACATCTCGGACACCATGGAGGTTTGACTAAAGAAGAAATGCTCATTCCTTTTTCTATCTGCAAACTTGACGAAATTAGTTAATCTATTGGGAACCATTGTTTGTTTACGACAAAATAATCAGAATCGAACCTAATGACTCCCCCCAGTTAAACTGAGGGCTTCTTTTTATTCGCAAGGCGAAGCCTCGCTCGTCTTTCATTGAGAAAATCCAGCTGTTTGGGGTAAAATGGGGCAAATGGGAAAAAGCAAAGCCAAAGCCAAAAAGGAAATCAAAAAGCTTATTGAAAAGTATGAACGCGTAAGAAAGAACCGCCAGATAAAAAAATACGATGAGGCCAACACTCGCAAAGACTTTATCATGCCTCTTTTTAAGGCCTTGGGTTGGGATGTTTACAATACTCTTAAAAGTTTTCTCCCAGGCTCTGTCCTGGGAGTACAAATAGCATCGGGAATGCGCGTCGTTTAAAATAAAAACTAGTGAGATACCGTAGGTCAGCGCATTCCCGATACAGTATTTTCTATCATTTGGTAATCCTACCTAAGTATAGAAGAAAGGTGCTGACCCATCTTGAAATTGAAAAGGAGCTGAAAGAAACCATCAAGAAGATGGCCTACTTTCATGATTGGATAATAGACACTACAGGGGCTGGAATAGCTAAAAAATCCCCAGCCTCCGTGCTGGGGGATTTTTTAATTCTTTATCAATTGTATCTGCACAACTCAAAAACACCAGCAATTTATAAAATATTTCCGGATAGAATTTCCAATGCTACTAAAAATGCAAATTTACCCGAGCTTCAATCTGCCTTAAACCATGTTTTTAGGAACAGATTCTACGCATTGATAAATCCAGCTAAATGGGGAGAAATTAGTAATTTTGTAAAAAGCATCCAACCGCTTGATTCAAAGAAAGAAGATATCATCCAACTCGTTGATGTAGTGTTAGGATCAATTGGCTACTTTCAAAATCGCTATTTTGAAAAGAAGGGAGCTAAAAAGGCAAAAGTTAAATTGATGAAATATGTGTTAAACAGGCTTATTCTTAACGGGACAATCCTTTTTTCCGGAAAGAAATTTATTGTGGCAAAATCAACGAAGTTTAATATCTGGGTATTTAAACCAAAAAAAAGAAATAAGAAACCTTGGTGAAAGTTTGAGAGGAGCCCTGGGCCCTGGGTCAGTGCCCCATGCGACATTAGTCGCAGGATACGTCGCCCAGTGACTCCACCAGTATTATATAACAAGCATGCAAGCCCTTGTCAAATTTTTGGGAGCAGGGCAAAAAAATGACAAAAAATATTCAACCAGCGGAGGATGATTTTTAATAAAAACCAAAAGACCCGTTTTGGCTGGGAAGAGCCGCAGTAAATACCACCACTACATTTTATTCTCATTCAAAGCCTGCCGCCAACTTTTCTATAGTCTTTTGTGGATCTTTGGCTTTAACTACGGCCGAGGAAACAAGGATGCCGCGAGTTCCAAGCTCAAGACTTTTTTTAACGTCCTTTCTTTTGCTTATGCCGGCACCGACTATTGGAAAATCAATGCCTAGCTTAATAAATTCTGCTAATTGTTTTTGGCCTTTTTGGGAGTTCGCCATAGAAACACCAGTGCCAATCAATTGAGGATTCTCAAAAGCAATAAAATCGGGTTCTAAACCTTTGGCTTTTTTGGCTTGCTTAATGCTTTTGACACAAATTAATGTCCTTAAATCTTGTTTTTTAGCTAAATTGACGGCTTTTTTTAAATCGGCAAAAGGCAGTGGATGCTCTGAGTGGTTCAGCATCACCCCTTGAGCACCATCTTTTCTAACAGCCAAAGCGGTGGTAAAACCGGTTGCCTGGCCTGGTTCAACCGGATCAATGTGCTGAGCCCAGAGTGGCAGAATAACGGCCTTTTTGACCTGGGCAATATCGGCAGCCTGGACAAGAAGAACAAGGGGAATTTTGATATTTTTCTGTGCTTTTTGGCAAGCTAAGCCAAGCTCTACAGCCTTTCTATCGGTTGCTTGGGGGTAGGTTTTAAAGTTGATGAAAAGCACAGAAGAAATTCAAAATTTAAAATGAAAAATGCAAAATTGCAATTCAAAATTAAAAATTAGTAAAGAAAGAGAGGATTAGAAAATTTTAAATTTGAAATTTTCCCGGCTTTGCCAAGGATCCTCGATTGAAATATCGGGACAATTTGTAATTTGTCATTTGTGATTTGGAATTTATTTCTCCACCTTCCCATACACCGCCAGCTTTTCTTGATAAAGCGCTCCAAAGCAGGCAAGGATTAGCAAAAGTTTCACCATCCAGCCGAAAAAAGGGATAAAACTAAGGGTGATAAAAACTAATGCGCCGGTTAGAAAAGCGGCATAAAGGTTTTGCCTTTTAGGCCAGAACAAAAATTTTTTGCTGGCCATTTTCTCCAAAAGAAAATAGCCGGCAAAAACCATGCCTACAAGCTTTGCCGCATACCAGCCGATCGCCAAAACTCCAATTGCCAAAAACCCGATTGGCGCGCCAATGATGGTAAAGATGGCAAAAAGAGCAATGACCGGTCCGACAATAGCTAAAATTGTGCCTTTCACCAATTTTTGGCTAAAGTCTTTTTCTGTCTCTTTTACCAAGTGTTTAAGGGTTTTTGGGAAAAGCTTAATAAGCAAAAAACCAGAGATTAAAACAGAAACCCATTTCATTGCCAAAGCCAAAGCCGACACTCCTTTTAAAAAGCGCGATATTTTCTGGCCTATTTGTTTTTTGGCAAGGCCGTTTTGCGGCGCTCTTCTTATGGTTTTTTGGCCAACTACTTGAGCTTGTGGGTCGACTGTTACCTCGCCGCCGGCAGTAAAAAGACTGCCGGCAATCTGGGCAGTTTGTTCAATACTGACATTGCCGCCCAAGATAGTGGCATTGCGGCCGATTTTGCCGCGAACAATCACCTCGCCGCCCAAAACACGCAAGTCCTGGTCAACCTGGCCGTCAACAACCACTTTGCCTCCCAAAACCAATAAATCTCCTTTAACGCGCTCAAAGACTCCCACCTCACCACCGGCAATATGCAAGTCGCCATTGACCTCTTTGTCGATTTCTACAATCTCGCCGCTTTTAAAAACCATTTGGCCTGTTGAGTTGCCAATTTGCTTCCTTGTTGTGTTTAATAGCTGCCTTGGCACTTGAGCAAAAGCCTTGGGGGTTAAAGTAAAAATAAGAATAAATAAAGGTAGAAAAATGAAAAATATTTTTTTCATAAAAACCCTCCTCCTTATTTACCATACCATAATTAACGATTGTCTTGCCAGTCTTTGATAATCTGCCAAAACTGCCGGTCGCCGCCTTCGTATCCTAGGGCCCAAAAGGCAATGCCGCCCAACTCAGCCTGCTTTGTCAACTCAAGCTTTAAACCAATTGAGCGGTCATTTTCAAAATAAATCTGCTGGGTTTTGCCTCCGTCTTTGTAAATAAGCCATGGGCTCATTGCCAAATTGTCCCAAAAAGTAAGCAGTCTTTTTTCGGCAACCAGCTGCTTAACTCTTTTGTAGGTTGCCAAAACGCCTGAGCGGGGATAGGCATTAGCCTGATGCTCCCCTGAGACCGTTTGCCACTCGTAGCCATAAAGGGGGATGCCTAAGATCAACTTTTGGGAGGGTACTTTTTTTTCAAAGGCCATTTGGAGAGTATCAGTGATGCTTCGTGAACCTAAAGGCGCGCGCATTGGCGCGACAGGCCCCGCCTTAGCCGAGCCCATTTGGTGAAAATCATAAGCCATTAAAATAATCTGGTCGCAGACTGCTGATAGGCGGGTAACGTCATAGGGTTCATTGTAAAAAAAGCCATTGGGATAAATATCAATTGAGACAATACTGCCGGGTTTTTCCTCCTCAAGCCTTTTGTTTAAACGGCTGCTGAATTCAACCAGTTTTTGGGCGCTATTGGTTGCCATCTTGCCTTCCAAAATATATTCAAAGTCTATATTTACTCCATCTAGGTTATACTCCATTACCTTGGCAGCGATATTTTCAATTGCCTTAGCAGATGGTGAGGCTTCTGTTACGACAGAATCAATTGTTTGATTCTCAAAGGATTTGACAACCAACAAGTTTTTAACTCCCGCCTTGCGTGCATTTTCAAAGATTTTTGCCAAGGTTTCCCCTTGAAGCCAGAAAGCGCCAAGTTCTCTTTTGCCATTTTCGTGATAAACAAAATTTCCATTGCTGTCTAAGCTCAGGCCGAAATAGGCAATTTGCGTAAAAGGCAGATGTTTGAAATCACCGGGTTTAAAGTCCTTAACAGTCCAGTAGGGCAAAAAGCCGATGACTTCTTTTTTTTCTTTTTGTTCGGTCAAAAAAGACAACGGTGAGCCGACAACAGGGGAAAGAAGCCCAAAACCAGAGTTTTTACTTTTGTAAAATAAAAAACCCAATCCGAGAGAAATGCCGACAACAACCGGCCAAATTAAATACCACCAGCGTTTATTAAGCTGCTTTTCTCTTCTAAAAATAGAAGTTATTACTTGTTTAATTTTCACTTGACTAAATAGACTAAAATTTCACTTCGTTCATTCACTCTTGGAAAGGCAGCCGCTTTTTCAACCGGCCAGCCATCAGGCAAGCTTTTGAAATGGTTTAAAACAATAAAGTTTTGAGAATCTTTGTCTAAATACTTTTTTGGAAAATGTAAATCTTTATCTAGTTTAAAAGCTTTCGTCAAATTAAAATTTGGCTCCTTGTTTAAATACAAACTTAGGCTAGCAGATATAAGTGTTTCTTCTTCGGCAATGACATTAATCTTATTATTTTTCAATTCTTTTTTAAAAAAGTTAACTAAGTGTTCTACGCCGAAGCCTGAAGGCCAGCCTTCCAAATACTGCCAGCGCTCAACTTGGGGAAGGCGAGCATGTTTTACATAAAATAGAATCTGGTAATTAAGAAACAGATTGGGGAGGAACAATAAGGTTAAAAAACCCATCTTCAAATACCCGGCCTTAGTCCCGCCTAGCAGGATGTTTTTACCTTTCATTAAACAAACCTTTATCCCAAACCCAGCCAGTATTGAAAAAGCAATAAAGGTAAACAGAAAATAGCGAGGCAAGTAAATTTTGGCCATAAAAGTTTCAAAACCAATTGGTAAAATAATCCATAGGCTTAACAAAACCCACAATTTCCTTTTTTTAAAAAATAACCATAACCAGCCAATAAAACTTGGAATGATTAATAATCTATAATATTGCTGCCACCAGATAATAGTTGAATAAAGATTGTTTTTTACCAGCAAAAACGGATTTTGAAAAAACTCTGAAAAACTCAACAGAAAGACTCCGTGTTTTGGCCCAATATTAGCTTTTAAAGGAGAGATATAGGCAACACTTTGAATCAAAAAAGCAATAAAAAGCGCCAAAATTATTTGCTTTAGCCTACTAAGGGTATAGCTTTTTATAAAAATTATAATATTTACCAAATAAAGCCCGACAAAAAAATAAGCAATTGATTTTGTCAAAAGAGCCAGTCCCAGAGCAATGCCGCTAAATACTGCCCACTTTAATTGATTAAAGTGGGCTTGCTTTAAGGAAAAATAAAAAAGCAAGGCGGCTGACAACATTAAAAAACTATCTTTTATTGCCAACCGGTCATACCATAAGGTAAAAGGGCTTGTAATATACAGGACTGGCAGTAAAACCGCCCACCTTTTTCCCAAAAGGCCTTTTCCAATAGAAAATAAAACTATCACTGTTCCCAGGCCGGAAAAAACAGAAATCAATCTGCCTGCTAAAAGCGGCGTTTTGCCAGCGGCCAAATAAGCAAGGCCAGTCAGCCAAATAAAAAATGGCTGCTGGCCGTCAGTTAAAGAAATAAAAAGGTTCTCTTTAGGGTTTTTGACAATTAACCGGCCCCAGTTTAAATACATCGCTTCGTCTGTGAAGATCGGAAGCCTAGTTAGATTAATAAGCCTGGTAACTAGAAAAACTAGGCTTAAAAAAAGCAGAATTAACCAATCTTTATTTTTCATTCTGAAAAGAACCGTCCTTGCAGGCCTGCAATGACGGTTCTTTATTTACTTAGCAGCTGATAAAACTTCTCCTTAATTTTCTCATCAACTTTTATAACCACGCTGCCCTTTTCGGGTTGGCCGTAAAAAATAAGGCTTTCAAGCGGCAAACTTAAAACAAGGGCAACGGTTGCCAAATCTTCCTCGCCAGAAACCCCAACTAAGCCCTTTTTGTTTTTGATTGCCTTTTTTAGAGCCCGGTGAAGAGAAGGGGTTATAAAACCTCTTTTATTGCGGGCCGCAAAAACAGGCTTTTTTTTATATAAAAAATCAGTTTTTTGGCGGACAATGCGGTGGTCAATGACTGCAATGTCAAACTTTAAATTTTTTTTTTCAAAAAACTGGGTTGTGTAATCGCCGACTAAGCAGATAAAAGGAGTTTTGCCTCTTTTTAGGATTTTTTTAGTTTTTTTCAAAATGTTCTTAGTTAAAAGCACTCCTTGGGGCTTTTTTAGAGAAAGCCGGGCCTTATCTTTTAAGCGAATAGTTTTTCTAAAAATAAAGGAGTAAACCTTGCCTTGGCGGTTAGTCAAGCCGCGTCTTATGTATTCTGAAGAAATGCAGTGGTTGCTTTCGGTCTTTTCTGTTTTGGCAAAGATTACCGGTAAAGGTGCCAGACTTTTTTCCCGCCTTTTTGCGTTTACCTTTCTGGCGCCTTTCAAGGTCTTATTGCTGACCACTAAAGCTTCAATTTTGATGTCCTTAAGTGTCGGGCCGTAAATGTCATTAAGAGCTATAATCTTGTAATTTTTAAAATGCTTGTTTTTAAAAAAATCTTTAATAGACTTTTTTCTTGCTTTAAACGGCTCAATTTGAGTGCTTAGTGGTTTTTTTTCAACCCAAGAGTCGCTGGCTAGGCCGACAATTATTTGCCGAGAGATATCAATTGCCTTTTGAAGAAGAGCCTTATGTCCTTTGTGAAAATGGTCAAAAGCGCCGCCTACAGCAACTTTAGAAAAACGTTTCATGAAGGAATTTTATCAGGAAAGACAAAAAAGTGAAACAGTGGGGTTGACAAAGTAAGTTTATTTTTCTAATCTATTCTTTGTGATTACTCTCAAAAATCTTTCCAAAAAATTTGACCAGGACTTTGTGGTCAAAGATGTAACCCTCACCATCAAACAAGGGGAGATTGTCGGGCTTTTGGGGCCGAATGGCGCAGGAAAAACAACCACTCTGCGGATGATCGCCGGCGTTTTGCCGGCAACTAAAGGTTTGGTAATCATTGACGGGCAAGAGATGAGAAAGCACGACAAAACTCTAAAAGAAATGATTGGATTTTTGCCTGAGGAAAACCCTCTTTATGAAGAGATGACGGTTGAAGAATATCTGCGTTTTTGGGCGGATATAAAAGGTATTGCAAATCAAAAAAAGGCTTTGGATTTTGTCGTCAAACACACCGGCACTTCAGAAGTTTACTTTCGGCCGATTGCCGAGCTTTCCAAAGGCTTTCGCCAAAGAGTCGGCTTGTCGCAAGCAATTCTTTCAAAACCGCAAATCTTGATTTTGGATGAGCCGACCGAGGGCTTGGACCCAAACCAGCGCCAGGAAATCCAGAAGCTGATGAAATCTTTAGGCAAAAAAAGAACGGTAATCATTGCTTCCCATGTTTTGTCAGAAGTATCAAAGCTTTGCAACCGCATTATCATAATCCACAAAGGCAAAATCGTTGCCGATGACACGGCTGAAAATTTGCGCAAAGCAAAGTCCAAAAAGCAAATAATTGAAGCAGAGATTAAGGGCAAAAGAGTTATTTCTACCTTGAAATCCATTAAAGGAATTTCTAAGGTTTCCGAAAAAAAGCATGACTATTTTGTTTTAGAAGCCAGCGGAAAAAAGGACTTGCGCCAAGAGATTTTTAAAACCGCTGTTAAAAACCGCTGGACGCTTTTGACGCTTTTTAAGAAAGAAATGGAGCTGGAGGACATTTTTGCTAAATTAACCAAGGAGTAATCACTTAAATGCGAATAAATACAAATAAAAATAGTGTGAATGAATGCGAATTTCTAATAACTAATTTCTAATATCTAATAAAATGTCAAATGACAAAATGCCCAATTTCAAATTTTTCAGAAATTAAATATTAAAGAATTGGAAATTTTGCTAGGAATTAGGTATTAGAAATTAGAAATTTTTATGAAAAAGAGCATAATTCCCACCCTCGCTAAGAAAGAATTCCTGGGCTTTATAAATAGCCCCTTAGCCTATGTCATCACCGTTCCTTTTCTTTTAATCTCCACCTTTGTTTACTTTAGAGTCGCTTTGGTTGGCGGCGAGGCTTCCCTGCGGCCCTTTTTTGAGCTTTTGCCTTGGTTTTTGCTGATTTTAACTCCGGCTCTTTCAATGAAGCTTTTAACTGAGGAGCAAAAGCAGGGCACTTGGGAGCTTTTGTTTGCCCACCCGATCTCAGAGCTTCAAATAGTTTTCGCTAAATTCTTAGGTGCTTTTGCTTTTTTTGTCTGTGTGCTTTTGGCTACTTTAGGCCTGCCATTAACCCTTATCCTTTTTTCCCGGCCGGATTTAGGCATTATACTTGCTCAATACTTGGGTGCTTTATTTGTCGGCGCTTGTTTTTTGTCAATCGGCCTTGCTACTTCGGCCTTTGTTAAAAACGCTATTGCTAGTTTCCTGCTGGCTGCTTCAATCGGCTTTGTTCTTATAATTATTGGGCTTGACTTTGTTACTCTCACTCTTCCTTGGCCGCTTAATTTAATTTTTTCAGAAGTAGCGGTTTTACCGCACATGCAAAGCATTGCCCGGGGAGTTTTGGATATCCGCGATATTTTGTATTTTGCTACCCTTACGGCTTTGTTTTTAAGTTTAGCTACCAGTAGGCTTTTACAATTAAAGACAGAAGAAGACAAGAGTAAGAAAAGAAAAATCAAAGCAGTTTTGGCCTTAGTAATCATTTTGGGAATTGGCCTAAACGTTTTAATGCATGCCCATCCTTTGCGGTTGGATTTAACTAAAAGCAGGCTTTTCACCTTGTCTTACGGCACAAAACAGACTCTTAAAAACTTGCCAGACAAGGTAACAGTTAATCTTTTTGTTTCCCAAAATCTTCCCGGCCAGATGCAGCTGACTTTAAAGCAAGTCCAAGACCTTTTAAAAGACTATCAGCGTTTTGGCAAAAACTTGGAAATAAAAATTCTTTATCCGGAAAAAAACCAAGAAGCCTTAAAAAAAGCCCAAGAGGCCGGCATTGAAGAAGTGACCTTCAGCAAAATTGGGGTCAGCAAATTTGAGTCACAAACCGGCTTTTTAGGGTTGGAGGTGGTTTACGGTGACAAGTCAGAAACAATTGCTTTCATAGAGGATACAACTAACTTAGAATACCAGCTGACGCGTTTTATTCGCAAACTGACAAGCGGAAAACAGAGGAAAATCGGGCTTTATAAAAATACCTTTGAACAGACCAGTGTTTTAGAAGAAGCGCTGGGGACAGAGCATAAGGTAGAATATCTTGATTTGGGAGATGAGGAAAAATTAAAAGAACTTGACAGTTTGCTGGTTATTGACGACGGCGGCCAGGAAAGCACCGCTGCCGGTATTATTAAAAACTATTTGAATGAAGGCGGCAAAGTTTTGGCTTTACTTGACGGAGTAAATATAGAGCCGCAGGTTTTAACGGCTACTCCAAGCGCCTCAAAAATCCCGGAATTTTTAAAAGACTATGGCATAAAAGTTAACAGTGATCTAGTTTATGACTTGCAGTTAAATGAAACCTTAACTTTTGGCGCCGGCAATGTTCGTTACTTGGCGCCCTATCCTTTTTGGCTAAAGGCCTTGCCTAATGAAAAAAGCGATTTTGCCGGCCTCTCAGGCATTAAAGCGGTTACTTTAGGCTGGCCAAGCTCAATTGAGGTGGAAAAAAAGGAAAGCATTTCTTATCAAAAACTTTTGTTGACAAGCAAGGCGGCCGGCCGGCAGGAAGAAAATTTTACAATTATGCCGCAGGCAATGGAAGTTTTGGCCGGACCTTTGAATAAAAACTTAACATTATCTGTTATGGTCGAAAAAGAGAACGCAAAATTGGTAGTGGTAGCCGACAGTCAAATGGCCAGCGACCAGTTTGTCCAAAATAATCCTGAGAATCTGGCTTTTTTGGTAAATACGATTGATTGGTTGACACTGGACCCGGATATTGGCCTAATTCCTAGAAAAACCGCTGGCCGGGCTGTTTTTGAATTTACCAGTCCTGCCCAAGCGGCGATTGTCCAATACACAAATATCCTTGTCCCGCTGGCAGTGGTAATAGTTTTTGCTTTTTTCTGGCTTGGCAGGCGAAAAAGGCTAGCAAAAAGGAAATATTCGGCAACTTCTGGCAACATTTGGCAAGACTAGGAAGAATCTGGTAAAGTGGAATTAATGTTTATTCCACCAAAATATACCCTTACCAAAAAAATTGTTAAGCTTCTTCAAGATATTGAGAGACTAAAAACTAAATTTGATTTACTGCCTAAAGACAAGTTTCAAGAAAAATACTTTCGCCAAAAGTCTATTTTAAAAAGCGCTCTTTACTCAGCTCGCATTGAAGGCAACCCAAAAACTTTAAAAGAAATTTCTTTGCAAACCATCAGAAAATCAAAAGAAAAAACAAAAATCGAGCTTAATAATCTCTACAAAGGCGTAAACTTTATTTTAAAAAACTCCTGGAAAAAAGATTTAACACTAGTTGATCTTAGAAAGTTCCACAAATTGGTTCTTAAAAATTTATCTTACAAAGCCGGCAGTCTGCGGGTTGAATCTTCGGCGACTTTCAACCAGGCAGGGGTTGGTGTTTATGTTTGCCCAATGCCAAAAGAAATAAAACCGTTGCTTGCCAAATGGCTTAGGTTTGTAAACGGCAAAAACGAATCTTTTATTCCAATCAAGTCAGCTCTTAGTCACTATTCTTTTGAAAAAATCCACCCGTTTTTAGACGGCAATGGCCGGGTCGGCAGGCTTTTAGTTCATCTGATACTTAAAAAATATGATTATGACTTACGCGGCCAGGCGGCTTTTGAGGAGTATTTAGACAAACACCGTGAAGTTTACTATCGCTTTTTAAATATCAAGAAAAAAAACATTACGCTTTTTGTTGAATTTTTTTTAAAAAGTTTGAAGGTTTCTTTGCAAAAAGCAGTGAAGGTTAGACGTTCCAGGAGCGTTAAGGGTAAACCACTCTTAGAGCGAAGTTTGCCTCCGCGTCGCTATGAAGTCCTGCAGATTATAAAAGACCACAAGCAAGTGTTTTTTGACTTTCTCCATCGCCGCTTCATGGCCGTCTCCCCGCGCGTCCTGCGCTATGATTTGAAAAAACTGCAAGATAGTGGTTTTATTCGAAAAAGAGGGGTGACAAGAGGGGTGGTGTATGAGGCTAAATAAAATTCAGCCACATTTTTTTGGATTTTCAAGAGGGAATTAAGAGTCTCATCCCAGCATTACCCATTCGGGCTTAAAGATTAGGAGAAAACCAAGGATTGAGATTATAAGGCCGCCGACTAAGTTTGAGGCCCGGGTGTATTTGTGGGAAATACCGGCGGCATGAAGAGTTATCATTGCTACAGAAAAGACAAACAGGTCGTCAATCATAAAGAAAAGAATGTAAAGGGCAATATAGCTATAATATTGCCAAGGAGCCAAATTAGAAAGAGTTAAAACCTGGGTATAAATAGCCGGCAGGCCGGCCGAGCAGACAAGCTCTACTAAATTGACAGCAAAAGCTAAAAGAATGATACCGACTAAAGAAAGCAGAAAGCTTTTTTCACCAACAACCATTTTTAATTTTTCAAAAACTTTTTTACGTTTTTTTCCACCAACCACTTTGCAAGCACCGCTTTTGTTCACCCAGTATTCTCTTAAATGGTAAACACCGCTTCCCAAGGCAACGGTGCCAATAATGATGCGCACGACGGAGATAAAGCCCAGAAACAAAAGTAAGTTTAGCCAAGCGGCCATAAAAAGAAAGTAAACAAAAGAAGAGGTTAAAATAAAAGCAATGCCCAACACCCACATTTTTTTGCGATCGCGCATTCCTAAAAGCAAGCTGATTAAAAAGAGCAAAACCCACATAGCACAAGGGTTAAAGCCGTCAGCTAAGCCTAAAATTACTGTTAGGACCGGCAAAGAAAATTTTTTAACGTCCAAGTTGCCTAAAAAGGGAAGAGAAACGAGGAACTCTTTTTCTTCTATATTTTGCTGTTTATTTTCTGTTTGCCCACTGCAGATAATATCACCGACTGGATCAGGGCAATAAGTAGCCTGATAGTACTCTTTGACTGCTTTTTCTATTGTTTCACCTGTAGTTTCCTCACTTAAAAAGCCGGCAATATTTTTCTCGCCGACGATAAATAAAGGAATGCCTGAAACATCAATATTAAGCTCTTGCCCTACTTTTTGCAAAAGTTTGGCGTTTTCCGCATCGTGGTAAATCTCAAACCTTTTAATTTCCAAAAAGTCATACTTTTTTTCCAAGTGGTCTAAAAACTGAGCCTCTTTTCCGCAATGCGGACAGCCTTTGCCGTAGAAAAAGTAGGCAACCACTTTTTCTTTTGCGAAAGAAAAAGGAGCAAATAGCAAATAGCAAATAGCAAATAGTGAGAATACTTTTAAGAATTTTTTAAACATTACTTTTTATCGGAAACTGCTGCTGCAAGAAATGTTGTTATTGGCACAGCTAAAATCAGGCCAATACTGCTGACCAAGGTTCTTATGATTTCCTCAGCAACAATTTCATAGTTTACCACTTCTGTGAAGGGATGGGGGTTATTGATAAACAGCAAAAGCAAAGGCAATGAGGCGCCGGTATAGACCAAAACCAAAGTATTTACCATTGAAGCAACGTGGTCTCGGCCGACTTCCATTGCTTGCCCGTAAAGCCTTTTAAAACCTAATTTTTTAGCTTGCGACAGCTTTTCTACGACTGCCGCCTGAGCAATAGTAATGTCGTCTAAAATCCCGACACTGCCTATTATAATACCTGCTAAAAGAAGGCCGCGGACATTTAAGTTTTTTTGGGTTATGTTTTGGATAAAGCCAGCCTCTTCAGACACTAGTCCGGAAAGTTTAGCAAGACTGGTAAAAAGAGCCGCCAACCCGATAGTTATGAGCAAAGCAATTAGTGTTGCAATCACTCCGACGGTGGTTTTTTTGTTTAGGCCATGGGAAACATAAAAGGTTATAGGAATTAAAACCAAGGAGGCCAAAGTAGCTACCAAAAGCGGGCTTTTGCCTAAAAGAAGCTGGGGAAGGACAAATTTTAAAATTACCAAAAAGGATAATCCCATACCAATCAATGAGGTTAAGCCCTGCCAGCGGGCAACAAACAAGGCCAGCAAGACAAAAACAGAAAAAAGCAGTAAAAGAGTTCTTCTTCTGATAAAGTCGGTTACTAAATACATTTCTTTGCCTTCAAAATCGCGGGTATAAGTTATCAAAAGCCTGTTGCCCTTTTTGTATTTTATAGGGCTTTTTTCAGGAAAAGTTTTTGCATCAAAGATGATTCTTTCGCCTTTTTTGCTGCCGCGGGTTATCAAAACTTCAAGCCTTTGGGAAAGAACTTTACTCTGCTCGGTTTCTATTTGCTTTTCCTGCAAAATATCAATCACTTTGCCTTCCAGGGTTTCTTCCGGAGGGAGGTTTTGGGCGAAAGCAGAGCCAGCAGCCAGCAGCCAGCAGCCAGCAGCCAGCATTAAGAATAATATTATTTTCTGGAAACTGGCCAGGCGTCGCCAAAGGCTATGCCGGCGGCGCGAAACTGGAAACTGGAAGCTTACCATACAGACATTTTAAAACAAATTTGAAAAAAGTGAAGGGTTGGTATTAAATGTTAAGTAAGGAGGTTAATTATGCCCAAGAAAAAGAAAGGTATTCGAACGGTAAAGGACCTTTGGTTTTTTGCCGCCCTGGCGATTCTGCTTTTGATAGGGATTGTGGTTTTAGGGTAATCCATCCCTCCTCAGATGAGGAGGGGATCTCCGATGAATATCGGGGAGGAGGTGGTGTTGAATAATTTTCACCACCCCGCCTGCCCCGCATTTTGCGGGGCGTCCTTCCTTTAACTGAGGGGAGGCAAAGTTTAATTGCCTTTTATCACTGCCAGCGGCACAAGTTGAACCACTTTTTTAGTTAAGTCAATTTCCGCCAAGGCATCAATTACCTCATGGATACTCTTGTATGCTCCGTGGGCCTCGTCAGCGATTACATGGAAAGGCTTGTTGTAAACGATATTTCCCATTACTTTTTCAAATTCTTCTTTGGTTAACTTCTTTTTAGCCTGCTTTCGGGACATTATTCTGCCTGAACCATGGTTTATACTATGGAAGGTCTCGGTGTTTTTTGGCAAACCAACCATTACATAAGAGGCTGTCCCCATGCTGCCCGGCACGAGCGATGGATGGCCGGTTTCTTTGTAAGTATCCGGATTTTGCTCGTGTCCGGCCGGCAAAGCACGGGTTGCTCCTTTCCGATGGATTAAAAGCCTTTGTCCATGATGCTCTTCGCGTTTAGCGATATTGTGGGCAACGTCATATAAAAGCTTTAAATCTACCCCAAAATTTTTTTCAAAAACTTTTTTTACAAAATAACCAATTATTTGCCGGTTGCAAAAAGCAAAATTAACGCAAGCTTTCATAGCAGAGAAATATTCTTGAGCCTCTTTGGCAGTTAAAGGCAAACAGGCCAGCTCACGGTTTGGCGGGGCAATATTGTATTTTTTCCTTGCATTCCAAAATATTTTGATGAACTCGGTGCAGGTTTGGTGGCCCAAGGCTCGCGAGCCGGTATGGATCATCACGCAAATTTGATTTTCAAATAGTCCCCAAATTTTGGCTATCTCAGGGGCAAAAACTTGTTTGACTTTTTGGATTTCTATAAAGTGATTGCCTGAACCTAAAGTCCCCAGCTGGTTTTTAGCCCGATGGACTGCATGGGGGCTTAAGTGTTTGTATTGAGCGCCTTTAAGGCAGCCATACTCTTCTGTGTGGTTTTTGTCATCTTGGCTGGCAAAGCCTTTGCTTACAAGAAAATCAATACCTTTTTCTGTTACCTTCCTCATTTCTAAATTAAGCTTTTTAGTCTTCCTTCGGCCGCCAAGACCGACTGGAATAAGATGCTCGATCTGATAAATTAAATCGCGCAATTTTTCTTTGTTAAATTTTTGCTCATCAAAAGTCAAGTCAGAAAAAAGCAGCCTTACTCCGCAGTTTATATCCATGCCAACGGCACCGGCGGAAATTAAGTTATTTGTTGCCACTACCCCGCCGATTGGCACCCCATACCCTTCGTGAATATCCGGCATGCCGATAACCGGCGAGATAACGTCAGGCAAAGAAGCAGCATTTGCCAGTTGCTCCAAAGAACGATCTTCTTGGATTTTGCCCAGCATGTTTTCTTTTACATAAAAAACCGCATCAGCTTGATTTTCCGAAGTTTTTTCGAGTCTATATTTGTTTTGGGAGATTTTTTTAAAAGCAATAGGCATTTAGTTTTATTATATAATATTGTAGTGTAGCGGTGTGATTTATCACACCACAAATTAATGATGCCATAAATGGCATCGCTACATTAATTTTTCAAGTCCAATCCAGAGAATGAGTAAAAACTACAAGATTTTTTCCAGAAAAGTCGTTCACAAAAACCCGTGGTATCAGGTAGTTAAGGAAAGTATTAAATATCCCGGCGGGCACCGCGGTGACTATTATGTTTGGGAAAATCCAAGAACAGAAAAGGGTTTTGTAGTGGCAATCGCTGAAGATAAAGATAGTTTCTTTTTAGTTAAACAGTGGCGTCCAACTTTAAGGCACTATACTTTAGAATTTGTTGCCGGCGATGCTCACAAAGAAGAGAAGTATGTTGAGGCTGCTAAAAGAGAATTATTAGAAGAGCTGGGGCTTCAGGCTAAAAAATGGCAGTTTATTGGCAAAGCAGCGGTTGCTCCCGGATATAGTCGGGAGTATGGCAGGGTTTTTTTAGCTACAGGAATTTCTAAAAGCAAAAAAAAAGCCAAAGGTGAAGCAGGAGAAAAAACAGAACTTGTGAAAATAAACAGGCAAAAATTTGAACAAATGATTTACAATAGAGAGATAGAGGACGGCCCGACCCTTTCAGCGTATCTACTATATCTGACAAGGAGAAAAGATAGAGACTTGAGATAGTGATAGTGAAAATTCTCAAATCACAAATCTCAAATCACAAATCTTATATGCGTCTTTTAGTCACCGGTGGCGCCGGCTTTATCGGTGCCAACTTTATACACTACTGGCTTAAAAAACATCCCAAGGACAAGATTGTTAACTTGGATAAGTTGACTTATGCCGGCAACTTGGAAAATCTAAAAAGCATTGAAAAAAATCCCAATTATCAATTTGTCAAAGGCGATATTTGTGATGAGGAAATAGTTGGAAATGTAATGAAAGGCATTGATATTGTTGTCCATTTTGCCGCCGAGTCCCATGTCGACCGTTCGATTTTAGGCCCGGCGGTTTTTGTCAAAACAAATGTTTTAGGCACTCAGGTTCTTTTGAGTGCTGCTTTAAAACACAAAGTCAAGCGCTTCCATCACTGCTCGACCGATGAATGCTTTGGCTCTTTAAAATTAGGTTCAAAAGAAAAATTCAGTGAAAGCTCGAACTATAAGCCAAACAGCCCGTATTCGGCAAGCAAGGCTGGCTCTGACCACTTGGTCCGTGCTTGGTTTAAAACTTACGGCCTGCCAGTTACCATTAGCAACACCTCAAATAATTACGGCCCATACCAGTTCCCGGAAAAGTTTATTCCTTTGACAATTACCAATATTTTGGAAAGTAAGAAAGCGCCGATTTACGGACCGGGCAACCAGGTGCGCGACTGGCTTTATGTTGAAGACCATTGCCGCGCCATTGACCTAATTCTTTCAAAAGGCAAACTAGGGGAGTTGTATTGTGTTGGCGGCTTGACCGATGATATTCCTAATTTTGAGATTGCCAAAAAAATTGCCAAGATTTTAGACGAAGATGAGAGTGTCTTGAAACATGTTAAAGACAGGCCCGGCCACGACCTCCGCTATGCGATTGACTGGACTAAGGCTCAAAAAGAACTTGGCTACAAGCCAAAATACGACTTTGAAACCTATCTTGAAAAAACTATTGAGTGGTATAAAAATAACAAAAGCTGGTGGAAGAAGGTGAAGAGCGGAGAGTATAAAAAATACTATGATAAACAGTACAAAGAGCAGGTAAGAACTTTACTATCTTAATAAATCCGAAATTCGAAGCACGAAGGACGAAACAAATTCAAAGTACAAATGTTCAAAATTCTAAACTGTTTAGTCCGCCAGCTGGCGGATGAATTTTGATATTGTTTCGAATTTCGATATTCGGACTTCGAATTTTAAAAGATTTTTAAAAATAGAGAAAATATGAACCTCGACTTCTTTAATCTAAAAAAAATCGACAATTATAGCTTTATCCACGATATCAAGATACATCCATTGAAAGTCGATCGTGATAAGCGGGGGATTTTGACGGAAATTATGAAAACTAACTGGAAGGATATTTATAATAAAAAAGAGCTTCCTTTTGCCCAAACTTATTACTCAATCACCAAGTCCGGTGTTGCCCGGGATGAGAGACTTTGGCATTACCACCCGGGCGGCCAGCAAGACAGGTTTGGTGTTATTAAAGGAGAAATTGTAGTTGCCATTTTTGACCGGCGAAAAAAATCAAAAACTTTTGGGAAATTGAACCTTTTCCATTTAGGGGAGTTGCCGAGCGATAAAGGCCAGTACATAGTTTTAGTTCCCAAGCGCTGTCTTCATGGTTTTGTAGTTGTTTCTAAAACCCCGGCAATCCTTTTTAACTTTCCTACCCGGCTTTATGACCCAAAGGAAGAAAAGCGTATCCCGATGGACGAGGTAAAAATGGAGGATGGGAAGGGGTTCTCCTGGAATAGAATTAGAGAGAAATTTAGTTTATAACCGCCCCTCCTCAGATGGGGAGGGGATGCCTGAACCATAAGTTCAGGCATGGGTGGTGTTGAAGGGCTTTCACTACCCCACCTGCCCCGCATTTTGCGGGGCGTCCTCCTCTCAACTGAGGGGAGGCAAATTTATTAGCGCCTATGAAAATCATTGGTACCGGCCTTTCAGGCCTTGTCGGCTCACGAGTAGTTGAACTACTTTTCGACAAATATCAATTTATAAGTTTTTCCCTTGATTCTGGTGTTGATATTACTGATTTTAGCTTATTAAAAGAAAAGTTTTTAGAAAATAAAGAAACTGAGATAGTTTTACACTTAGCGGCTTTTACTGATGTAAATAAGGCCTGGAAGCAAAACAATGAAAAAAACGGCACTTGTTATAAAGTTAATGTTTTAGGAACCAGAAATATCGCTAAACTTTGCAGGCAAAATAAAAAATATCTAATTCATATTTCCACTGATTTCGTTTTTGACGGAAAAAATGCGCCACCGGGAGGGTATAGAGAAGATGACAAGCCTTGTCTGCTTAAAAAAGAGTGGTATGGGAAAACTAAATATTTAGCTGAAGAAGAGGTTAAAAAATCAGGCTGTAACTTTGTTATTTTTCGCATTGCCTTTCCTTTTAAAGCAAAACCATCGCCTAAAAATTTAGAGCCTCAAATCAAGTTAGACTTAATAAGAAGAATAAAAAAGGGACTAGAAGAAAAAAAAACTTTGTATATGTTTGCTGACCAAATAATTACTCCGACATTTATTGACGATATTGCTAAGACGATACTTCATTCTATTAGAGCAAAACCCCAGGGGATTTACCATTGCACTGGATCAAGCAAGCTTTCTCCTTATCAGATAGCCAACAAAATCGCTCAAGAATTTGATTTTGATAAAAGCTTGATTAAAAAGGCTTCTCTAAAAAAATTTTTAAGAGAATATCCTAATTCGCGGCCTCGTCAACAAAACTTATCTATGTCAAATAAAAAAATAAAAAAAGACCTAGGGATTAAAATGCTGACTTTTGATGAGGCACTAAAAAAAATAAAAGCTCAACTCCAATAACTTCCCTTAAACTGCTTTAGTTAATTGAAGTGGTGCGTTTCGAACCTGTACGCTATTTTGAATGATCCTGACGCCACTTTCGGATTTTTGCATGGTTGCCTGAAAGAAGAACTTTGGATACTTTTAGTCCCCGATAATCTGCCGGACGAGTGTATTGGGGATACTGAGTGTGATTTGTGATTTGTGATTTGTGATTTGTGAGGCTTTGAGAATAAGACTCTTCTTTTAAAGATTCGGGGTTGCCGAGGGCGCCGGGAAGCAGACGGACAACGCTGTCGACGATTACCATAGCCGGCAGCTCGCCGCCGGTTAAGACATATTTGCCGATAGAAATTTTTTCATCAACGAGTTTATCCACCCGGGCATCAACACCCTCATAATGCCCGCAAATTAGAATTAAATGATCTAATTTGCTTAACTGTTTTGTCTTAGCTTGGTTGAACATTTCCCCCTTCGGATCCAGCAGAATAATTCTTGCTGGTGGCTGGTGGCCCGCCTGCCGGCGAGGCAGGCTGGTGGCTGGTGGCTTAAGCGCTTTCAGTGCTTCGTCGATTACATCGACGCGCAAAATCATCCCCGGTCCCCCGCCATAAGGCCGGTCGTCAACAGTCCCTCTTTTATCCTTTGCCCACCTTCGAAGATTATGGATATTAATCTCAACCAACGATTTATCCCGGGCTCGTTGAATGATCGACTCATCAAACGGGCCTTTAAACATATTTGGAAAAAGCGTCACTATATCAATTTTCATACCCTATTTTTGCATCTTTTTAAAAAACAGGCAAATCTTCATTGGAATTTTTGATTTTCTAGGGATATACTTATTATCATGAAAATTGCCGTTATTGGTACCGGCTATGTTGGCTTGGTCACTGCCGCTGTCTTTGCCAGGTTCGGCCATCAGGTTTGGGGAGTCGATATTGATAAGCCAAAAATTAAAAGCCTAAAGTCAAAAATTGTCCCTTTTTATGAACCGGGACTGAAAAAGCTGGCGGTCGAAGGTATAGATAGGAAGAAGCTTCATTTTACTACCAGTTATAAAAAAGCCCTAAAAGATGCCAAAATTGTTTTTATCTGCGTTGGCACGCCGGCTAAAAGAAACGGCGAATACAACCTTTCTTATGTTTTTGGGGCTGCCAAATCAATTGCCCAGAATTTAAAAAGAAACACGGTTGTTGTCATCAAAAGCACTGTTCCCCCAAGCATCAATAAAAAGGTGAAAAAAATTATAAAAAAATATACCGATGTTTCTTTTGACTTGGCTTCCTGTCCGGAATTTCTAAGAGAAGGTTCAGCAGTTAAAGATAGCCTCCATCCCTCAAGGATCGTTATTGGCGCGGAAAGCGAGAAGGCAAAAAGCTTGCTTTTAAAACTCCACAAGCCAATTGTTGGTTCGCGACTAATCACCGACACCAAAAGCGCCCAGATGATAAAATACGCTGCCAACGCCTTTTTGGCCACCAAAATCTCTTTTATAAACACAATTGCCCGGATCTGCGATGAGATCGGCGCCAGCATTGACGATATTTCAAAAGGCTTGGGGCTTGATCCGCGGATTGGTAAAAGTTTTCTAAAGGCCGGCTTGGGCTATGGCGGCTCATGTTTTCCTAAAGACACCTGGGCTTTAGTGGCTTTCGCTAAAAAGGTCGGCTATGATTTTGCTTTCCTAAAGCAAGTTGACCAGGTAAACCAGGGCCAGATTGATTATTTTGTCAAAAAAGTCAAAAAGGCCTGCGGCGGATCGGTTAAGGATAAAAGGCTGACAATTTTAGGGCTTTCCTTTAAACCGAATACTTCAGATGTCAGAGAAGCTCGTTCAGTGCCCTTAATAAAAAAGCTTAAAAAAATGGGGGCTAAAATTTATGCCTGCGATCCGGCTGCCACAAGAGAGGCCAAAAAAGCAATCAAAAACATCAAGTTTTTTACTGATCCTTACAAAGCCCTTAAAAACAGCAATGCCTTAATTTTAGTTACCGAATGGGAAGAGTTTAAAAGCTTGGACTTTAAAAAAGCAGCTAAACTGATGAAAGAAAAGATTGTTGTTGATGGCCGTAACTTCCTAGACAGCAAAAAACTTAAAGAACTAGGATTTAGGTATAATGGAGTAGGAAGACAGTAAAAAAAATAAAAAATAAAATATCAAAAACACATACTTAAAAACTTTTAAAATTTATGAAGAATCATAAATTTATCATCGGTGTTGGGGCTTTGCCAGTCAGAAAAGACGGCAAGGTGCTTTTGACCAAACGCCATGCGCCGGGCCATAAAGAGTGGCATAACAAGTGGCAGGTGCCGGGCGGCGGCATGGAGTTCGGGGAGACGCCGGAACAAACCTTAGCTCGCGAGATTCAAGAGGAATTAAAGATTTCTGCCAGAATAATCTTCCCATACCCGGTAATAATTACTAACGTGTGGTATGGTGACGATGTTGACACTAAACAAGATACCCATGTAATTTTTATAGTTTATTTAGTCGATATTGGTAATCAGAAAATTGATGTTTCTGGTGATGAGGAAACCAGCGGTTACGCGTGGGTTAAGCCAGAAGATGTTGACTCCCGTGACTGTTTGCCAATGACAGGTGAGATTGCTGCCCAATTTTCGGAGATAATCAAAGAGAATGGAATATTGGAAAAGCTGTAATTTGATACAATTACATCAAATTACAAATCCGAATATCGAAATCCGAAATCCTAAACAAATTCAAATATTTAAATTCAAAATTCAAAACAAGAAGTTTTAATCATTTATATTTAGAATTTTGATATTTTTTCGTGCTCCGCGCTTCGAATTTCGAATTTAATAATGTTAGATATAGATTTTATTAGAAAACACCCAGCCAAAATCAAAACCGCCTGTGTGCAGAAGGGTATTGATCCTAAGATCGTTGACCGGCTTTTAAAAGTTGATGAGCAAAGGCGGCAGTTGATTAACGACATCCAGCAGTTGCGGGAGAAGAGAAATAAATTGGCAAGACACGCGCCCAAAAAGCCGGATAAAAAAATAATTGAAAAAGGTAAAAAGCTTAAAAATCTTCTTGCTAAGTTAAAGCCGGATCTTAAGGCAATTGATGGACAATACAAAGACTTAATGCTTCAGATTCCCAACATTCCAAAAACTGATGTGCCGGTGGGTGAAAAAGGCAAGGTAGTCCGCATCTGGGGCAAAAAACCAAAATTTTCTTTTAAAGTTAAAGACCATATAGAACTTGGAGAATCGCTTAATCTTTTGGATCTAAAAAGAGGCTCAAAAGTGGCCGGCTTCAGGGGCTACTTTTTAAAAAACGAGGCGGTTTTAATGCACTTAGGCCTTATGGATTGGGCTCTGCGCAAAATGATTAAAAAAGGTTTTAAACCTCTAGCCCCTCCAATCGTTGACAAAAAAAAGGCCTTTATAGCTTCCGGCCATTTCCCCTGGGGGGAAAAAGAGGCTTATGGTTTAGTTTCAGGTGAGAAAGCAGATAAACTTAACCGGTATTTAGCCGGCACGGCTGAAGTGCCCTTGGTTTTCTACCATGCCAACGAGACTTTCAGCGAAAAAGATTTGCCGATAAAGTACGTTGGTTTTTCTCCCTGCTTCCGTCGGGAAATCGGCAATTATGGCAAAGACACCAAGGGCATTTACCGGATTCATGAGTTTTTAAAAATAGAACAGGTGGTCATTTGCAAAAATAGCAGCAAAGAATCAGAAAGGTGGTTTGAGAAACTGGCTTCATATTCTGAAGAAATGCTTCAGGAATTAAAACTGCCCTACCGTGTTATGCTGATGCCAACCGGCGACATGGGCGAGCCGCAAGCTAAAAAGTATGATATTGAAGTTTGGATGCCCGGCCGAAGAGATTGGGGAGAGCTAATGTCTGATTCCATCATGGGGGACTTTCAGGCAAGACGGGCTAATATAAAATACAAAGCAAGAGGCGGCCACAAAGAATTCGTTCATACCCTAAACAATACTGCCATTGCCACCCCGCGGATCCTAATTGCCATCTGGGAAAACTACCAGCAAAAAAACGGTTCAATTAAAGTACCGAAAGTTTTGCAAAAATATGTGGGGAAGAAGGTAATTGAGAGAAAAAGCTAAAAGTCTACCTTTTTTTGTTAGGTTTTCCAATACCAGATCCATAGTTAAGGCAAAAAATGGAAAAGCGGTTCCAGTTGTTATATCTTCAACAATTAGGTTTGGTTTTTTCATAAACACCTTCCCTTTTATTAGGCAGGAATAAATAACTAATACGCATTTTACTTCTTCTTCTTGTCAAGAAGCACGCCATAGGTGTGCAGTAATTGAGTAATTAGTAATGAGTAATTGAGGAAAAGATTTTTGGAAAATTCCAGAAAGGACCGTTCTGGAATACTCCGAGGACGGACCTTTCTAAGCCTGTCTGTAGTAATGTTATTTAGGGGAGCCATAAATGGTTCCACTACAATTCTATGGGCAAAAAAGCTAAAATACTATTAGTTGTTAGTAATTAGCTATTAGCAATACTGTTATGCTCAAATGGCTTGGAAAACTTCTAGACTCCAATGAGAAACAGCTTAAAAAGCTTCAGCCCCAGGTTGAAGCAATCGGCAAGCTGGAGGCAGAGGTTAAAAAGTTAAAAGACGAAGAGTTTGCCGGCAAGACGGCTGAGCTTAAAAGACGGCTTAAAAACGGCGAGAGTTTAGATGATCTTTTAGTTGAAGCTTTTGCCCTGGCCCGCGAAGCAGGCAGGCGGACGATTGGCCTTCGGATGTTTGATGTTCAGCTGATGGCCGCTATTGCTTTCCACCAAGGCAAGGTAGCCGAGCAAAAAACCGGTGAGGGAAAAACCTTGTCAGCCGTTCCCGCACTATATCTTAATGCCCTAACCGGTCGCGGCTGCCATTTGGTAACCGTCAACGATTATTTAGCCCGCCGGGATGCCGGCTGGATGGGGCCGATTTTTCATCTTTTAGGCCTTTCAGTCGGCGTTATTTACTCGGGCAAGGGCGAACAGCCGGCCCTTTTGTATGACCTGCAAGTCACTGACTTTTCTGAGCATGATGACCGTTTGGCCCATTTTAAAAAAGTTGACAGAAAAAAAGCTTACGGGGCAGACGTAACTTACGGCACAAACAATGAGTTCGGTTTTGATTATTTGCGCGACAACATGGTACCCGACCTATCGCGCATGGTTCAAAGAGATCACCACTTTGCCATTGTTGACGAAGTTGACTCGATTTTGATAGATGAGGCGCGTACTCCTCTTATAATTTCCGCGCCGGACACCGAACCGACTGACAAGTATTATAAATTTGCCCAGCTTATAAAAGAACTTTCACAAGACACTGATTATGTTATAGATGAAAAACTAAAAACAGCTAACTTGACAGACCATGGCTTAACAAAGGTTGAAAAAAAATTAGGCGTCGACAATCTTTATGAAAAAGATTTTGAAACAATCCATCATATTGAAAATGCTTTAAAAGCAAAAACACTTTATCTTCGAGACCGCGATTATGTAGTTAAAGAAGGCCAAGTGATTATTGTTGATGAGTTTACCGGCCGGCTGATGTTTGGCCGCCGGTGGAGCGAAGGCTTACACCAGGCAGTTGAAGCAAAAGAAAATGTCAAGATCCAGCAAGAGTCAAAGACCTTGGCAACGATTTCTTTTCAAAATTACTTTAGGATGTATGAGAAATTGGCTGGCATGACCGGTACGGCGGCAACTGAAGCTGAGGAGTTTAAAGAAATTTATGACTTGGATGTTTTAGTTGTGCCGACCAATGAGCCGATGGTACGGCGCGATCATCCGGATGTTGTTTACAAGACCGTCAGAGCTAAGTATGCTGCTATAGGCAGCGAGATTGAAAAGGCTCATAAAAAAGGCCAGCCGGTCTTAGTTGGTACCACTTCGATTGAAAAAAACCAGATAGTTCACGAACTTCTCCGCCGCAAAAAAATTCCCCATAATGTTTTAAATGCCAAAAACCACGAAAAAGAGGCGCAAATCATTGCCGACGCCGGCAAGGTGGGAGCAGTAACAGTGGCTACTAATTTAGCTGGTCGGGGTGTTGATATTGTGCTTGGTGGGGCGAAGGCCGGTAGCCAACAAACAACAAACAACAAACAACAAACAAAATTATTAGAAAATTGGCAAGAGGAACATAATAAAGTAATCCAGCTCGGCGGTTTATATGTTATTGGTACTGAAAGGCATGAATCAAGAAGAATCGACAACCAGCTTCGCGGCCGCTCAGGCCGGCAGGGCGATCCTGGCAAATCGAAATTTTTCGTTTCTTTAGAAGACGACCTGATGCGCCTTTTCGGCGGCCAGCAGATTGCTAGCCTAATGACGACTTTTAAGATGCCTGAGAATATTCCCCTGGAGCATGCGATGGTCTCAAAGGCGATTCAGCAAGCCCAGGTTAAGGTAGAAGGCTTTAACTTTGATATGCGCAAAAGAGTTGTTGAATACGATGATGTGATGAATAAGCAAAGAGAAATAATTTACAAACGGCGGCGAAAGGTCTTGGAGATGGATAAAAAGTCGGGAGAACTTCGCGACAAGATTTTAGCAAACTTAAAAGCGGATATGGAAAATTTGGTCAATATTTATGCGCCTGAAGGTTTTGAAAAAATTGAATATGAAAATATGGTTCGAGAGTTTGTTAAAGTCTTGCCTTTTGATAAAGCCTCGCAAACCCGGCTTAAGGGAGATTTAGAAAAATTAGGCAATAAGGAAAAAGTTAGTCAGAGGTTACAGCAATTGGTAGAAGAGGCTTACGCGAGCCGGGAAAAACAGCTAGGGGAAAAACTGATGCGGGAAATTGAGCGTTTTGTTACCCTGCGTACTATTGACGAACTTTGGATGGACCACTTAGACGCCATTGATGATTTGCGTGAAGGCATCGGGCTTCGCGGTTATGCTCAGCGCGACCCCTTGGTTGAATACAAAGCCGAAGCCTTTTCCATGTTTGGACAGTTGATTTCAAACATTGATTATGAAATCGGCCGCAAGATTTTTAGAATCCAAGTGGCTGTACCCCAAACTAAGCAGCCAGCCAATATTGTCCTTGGCCGGCAAGACATTGCCAGTGATTTGATGCCTGAAGCCCAAAAATCTACTGGCCAAACCCAACAAAAACAATCTGCTCGCCAGCCAAAAATCAAACCAGTTGTCTCCGGCAAGAAAAAAATTGGGAGGAATGACCCGTGTTGGTGTGGATCGGGGAAGAAATGGAAGAAGTGCCACTATCCGGAGGTTGGGTAAGCTACTTACTATGAGAAAGATATTAGTTACAGCTCTAACCATCTTTGCCTTTTTTTCCCCCAAGCCTGCATTTGCCCAAGAAGTAATTGATAAGGCTACCAATTTCTACTCGGAAATTACTATTAATCAAGATGCCTCAATTTCAATAAAAGAAACGATTGATTATGAGACAAACTTACAAAAGCATGGCATTTATAGGTATATTCCGCTGAGGTACCAGATTAACACCCTGTGTTCGCCGCAGGCGCAACACAACATCGGGTGTTTACTAGGTTTTTCTTATACCGCTAAAATCAAAGATATAAAAGCCACTGACGAGCTAGGTAAGGCGATCGCCTACACTTCATTTAAACAAAGCGGCAATCAGGTCATAAAAATCGGCGATCCGGATAAAACTTTTACCGGTGAAAAAATTTATATTATCTCCTACACCACTGAAAATGCTTTAAAGCGGTTTGAAAACTTAGACGCTCTTTACTGGGACATAACCGGCGAGGGCTGGCAAATCCCGATTGAAAAATCAAGCGCCAAAATCATTTCTCCTCATGCCGAGATTACAAAAGTTGACTGTTTTACCGGGCCGGTTGGCGGCAATGATGGTCTTTGTGAGAAAAGCTTCACTAAAGAAACAGCCATTTTTTCTTACCCTGAAACCATTGGTTATGGTAAAAACTTTACTGTTGCTGTTGCTTTAAATCAGGACAATCAAATAATCTTCCCCACTAAGACAGAACTTTTTATTAAATGGGTAAGGGATAATTTCTTTTTGTTTCTAATTCCTTTGCCGCTTTTTATCATTTTTGCTTTTTGGTTTAAAAAGGGCCGCGACTTTATTTTCACCTCGCCTAATGTTTTCAATCTTGATAAAGATAGGCCTAAAAAATTAAAGCCCTTGTTTTACAAGCATCGCACGCCCTTTGTTTACGAACCACTAAAAGATTTAACGCCTGGCGAGGCCGGTGCTATTTTAGACGAGCGGGTTGACAACCAAGACATTGTCGCCGAGATTTTGGATTTGGCGCGCAAAAAGTATTTAAAGATCGAGGCGATTGGTGAAAAAAGTCTTTTTAAAACTCAAGACTTTAAATTTATAAAGCTTAAAAATCCGGACAACGAATTGCCCGAGCACCAAAAGTATTTGCTTAAGAGCATTTTTGGCCGATACAAAGAAAGGCTTCTTTCAAAACTTAAAGGCAAATTCCACACCAAGATGCAGAAAGCAAAACAAATGATTGGCAACTCGGCAGCAGACAAAAAGCTATTTACCAGAGATACCAGAAAAGACAGGATTTTATATATGGTCCTTTTTGCATTTTTGTCTATCTTGGGCTTTTTTCCGATGATTTTTGCTATTGGTGCTACCGATTCGGTTTTGCCACTTTTAATCTTTTTAGTTTGCGATATTTTTGGTTTTATCTTGGCCTACAATATGCCTCAAAAAACCGCTATCGGTACCAACTTGATGCTTCAGGCCAAAGGCTTGCGAAAAACTATCAGGCTTGGTAGGTGGCGGGAAGAGATTAAAGAAAAGCACCTGTTTATCGAAGAGATTTTCCCTTTTGCTGTTTCTTTAGGTGTTGTTACAAAACTGGCTCGAGATATGGAAAAGTTAAACTTAAAGCCGCCTTCGTATTTTCCAGGCTATGCTGCCTATCACAAGAGCTTTGGCAGTTTTGCCAAAACTTTCAATTCCCAAGTCAGTTCCGGCCTTTCTTTAAATCCTTCGTCGGGAAAATGGTCCGGCGGCTCAGGATTCTCAGGCGGCGGCTCTTCCGGCGGCGGCGGCGGCGGGGGAGGAGGAAGTTGGTAAAACTAAATTCGAAGCACAAAGCACGAAGCACGAAACAAATTCAAAGCACAAATGATCAAAATTATAAACTGTTTAGTCCGCATTCGGATTTAAAATTTAAAGCAATATGTATATTGCAATACTAGGTGGTTCTTTTGACCCGCCCCATTTTGGCCATTTACTAGCTGCCCGGCAAATACTGGACTTTACCAAAACAGATGAGGTTTGGCTGATGCCTTGTTTTTCCCATCCGTTTGATAAAAACACGAGTTCGGTCAAGCATCGGTTGGCAATGGCAAAGTTATGCAGCAAAGGAAAAATTAAAGTTAGCGACTGGGAAATTAAGCAAAAAAAGATAAGCTATTCAATAAACACCTTGAATTGTTTATCGCAAAAATTTCCCCAGCATAAGTTCTCTTTTATAATCGGCAGTGAACAAGTCAAAGACTTTAAAAAGTGGAAAGATTGGCAGCAGATTTTAAAAAAATACAAAATATGGATATTCCCAAGAGACGGCCTTTTCGCCAAGACAAGGACGGTCCTTGCAGGCATGGTATTGGTGAGACACAGGCTTTTAGTCACCAGCGCATTGGCTTCAACTAAAATCAGAAAAAGGGCAAGAAAAGGATTGGACTTGGACTACTTTGTGCCTGAGAAGGTAGAAGCCTATATTAAAAAACATAATCTTTATAAAGATTATAAAAATTGTAAATGAGATGGTTTTTCCCAAAATAGATTCCAAAAAGGAAACCAAACGAGTGCTTTCTTTTATCCAAAAAACCGTTCACCGGGAAGGATTTTCTAAAGCAATCGTTGCCTGCTCCGGCGGTATAGACTCGTCGCTGGTCTTAACCCTTGCTAGCAAGAGTTTAGGGAAAGACAATGTTTTAGCCCTAAAGCTGCCGATGGCTAACCAGTCAATGATTTTGGCAAATTTGGCAATTAGCTTTGCAGGGATTGCTCCGGAAAATATTTTTGAAATAAAAATCAAAAAGCCGGTAGAAAAAATAGCTGAGAAAATGTTTTTTAAAAGTAGAGGAGCTGATCTTCGCCAAGGAAACATTGCTGTCAGGACAAGAATGATTTATCTTTATGATTTAGCAAAGGCAAGAAGGATTTTAGTTTGCGGCACCAGCAATCGTTCTGAGCACTTGCTTGGCTACTTTACCCGCTATGGCGATGAAGCGGCAGACTTGGCGCCCTTACTGCACCTTTACAAGACCCAAGTATTGAAACTGGCAGAACATTTGGAATTACCTAAAGAAATTATTGAAGCTACCCCTTCAGCCGGAATGTGGAAAGGCCAGACAGATGAGGACGAGCTTGGCTTTTCTTATGCGGAGGCTGATCCAATTTTGCACCTTTTTTGTGATAAAAAGATAAAGAAGAGCCAAATTATTAAAAAAGGCTTTGATAGAAAACTAGTGGAAAAAGTGATAAAAAGAGTTAAGGAAAACGAATTCAAGCACAAGGTGCCGTATAGCTTGTAAAGGTTCACCCTTGCAATCCTGCAAGGGTGAACCTTATTGAAATTTATGTTTAGTTTTATACGAGATATCCTAATTACTATTTTCGGAGAAAGGGTTGGCGAGAGCCTTTGGGTGGCGCCTTTAGCTGTTAACTTTACTATAAATTTTTTATGGCTGACCTTTAAAAATATTTTCAAAGTTGCCACCCAGTATCAGGCAGCCAGGGAAGCTAGGGAAGAAGGCGGCACCGGCGCTTTTTTGGGTATCCAAACGGTTCTTTTCCTTTTTTCTTTTTTAGTAACGTTTTTTATTTTAATAAGCGTCAACTTTTATCTTGAAATAAACGATATTCCCCAAGCGCACTTTTCTCTATGGGTGCCTTCGGTTGCCTCAATAGTTTTGGGCGAAATTGCCCGAATATTTACTGGCTTCAGAAGGACTGGCGAAACAGGTCTTGACCAAAGACAGCGCCAGTTTTCCTGGTACTTTTTCCTTACCATTTTTACCCTTTTTATCTTTTGGGCCTACATGATTTTTGGCGAAGAACTGATGCCTTTTCTTAAGAACTTAAATAGATTTCTTCTCTAACCTCCTCATGATAAAATATTGTTAAGAATGCGGAAAACGCACAGAAAGCTTTTAACTATTGTTGGTGTTTTATTAGTTGGGTTTTTTGTGGTAAAAACCTTTTATCCTCAGCTTATTGACCAGGCATTGGGTTTGGTTTTAAACCCTTCTCAGCGAGAAAAGGCTGAAAAAGAAGTTTTGGCTACCCTTCAAGATGCTGACAAGGTCTTAGGAGAAAAAGTTTCCCTTTTTAGCAAGAAAGTCTCTTCCGGTGAAGGGCCGGTAGACATTGAAGCAATTGTTTCAAAAATTGCCAACACAGAAACAGTAAAGGAAGTAGAACAGAAAATAGAAGAAGTGGTCCAAGAAAGAACTGAAGAAATTCAAAAAATTCCTGAAGAAGCAATAGATGAGGTAGAAACTGCCGCCAAAAAAGAAATCAGGAAAAAGGTGTGCGAGGAGTGGCTAGGGGATTAATGGATAGATGGATAATGAATAATGGATAAACTTATGCAAGATCTAATCGGAAACTTACAAAAATTAAAAACCAAAATTCTTGATTTTGAAAAAAGGCTTGACATTGCCGGTAAAAAGAAAAAGGTTTTTGATATTGAGAAAAAGAGCGCTGTGCCCGGCTTTTGGGACAAGGAAGGCGCGCAAAAATTGATGCAAAAGATGGGCGATTTAAAAGATGAAGTAGACCAGTTTGAAGGTTTAAAGAAACAGATTTTAGAAAACCTGGAGATGGCAGAGCTGTTAGAACGAGAAGAAGGTTATGACAAAAAACAGTTAAAAAAAGATTTTAAAAAGATAAAAAAAGATCTCAAAAAACTGGAATTTAAAACTTTTTTATCAGGTAGATACGATGTAGGCGGGGCAATTTTATCCCTCCATGCCGGCCAGGGCGGGACCGAAGCCTGCGACTGGACAGAGATGCTGCTTCGCATGTATATGCGTTATGGGGAAAGAAAAAACTTTAAGGTGGAAATAACCGACGAGAGGCCAGGCGAGGAGGCTGGTTTGAAACACGCAACTATTCTAATAGAAGGAGCTTATGCTTATGGCTTTTTAAAGCACGAAGCCGGTACCCACCGTTTGGTGCGGCTTTCCCCTTTCAATGCCGATAATCTTCGTCAAACTTCGTTTGCCCTAGTTGAAGTTTTGCCGATGATTGATGATGAGATAGAAGTTGACTTAAAAGACGAGGATATTGAGTTTGAGGCCTTCCGTGCTTCTGGCCATGGCGGCCAGAATATTAACAAAGTATCAACTGCAGTCAGGCTTCGCCACAAGCCAACCGGTATTACTGTCGAGTGCCAAACCCAGCGAACGCAGGCCCAAAACAGAAAAACTGCCCGCCGGATTTTAGCAGCCAAACTTTGGGAAAAAGAAGAGGCAAAAAGAGAAAAGAAAATCAAAGACTTGAAGGGCGAGCACAAGATTGCCGGTTGGGGCAGCCAAATCCGCTCCTATGTGCTGCATCCTTATAAAATGGTAAAGGACTTGCGCACTAAAGTTGAGTCCAAAGAGCCGGAAAGTGTCCTGGATGGAAACCTGGATGAGTTTATCAAGGCGGAGATTGTGCAATTATAGACTTTTTAATTGGGAAAGTGGTATAGTGAAAAAGATTGTTAGTTGTTTATTGACTTTTATAAGGAGGGCTTATATGCCTAAAAGGTCCAAAATAAAACCAGAAATGAGTAAAAGCCAACCTGCCCTAAAGCCTAGCCCGATGCTTAAAACTTTTGAAGATAAAAAGGAGACAAAAAAATCTATGAAAAAAAATATTTTGCTTGGCAGCGCCATCATTTTTACCATTCTTTTAGGCATTGGCTCAGGTTATGCTCTGGCTCTTAAGAAAACCGGCCAGTTAGGGAGTCTCACAGAACCAGGCCTTAAAAGAAGCATTGAAGAAGGGGGGGAAATCAAAAAGGGTACTAAAGTCGGCGTTGCCGATGAGAAAACCTTCAAAGACAGCGCCGAAGGCGATTTAGAAAAAGGTGGGGTAAATGGCGAAGGTTCGCACCATCTGGTGCGGCCGGGGGGCGAATCGCAAAATGTTTACCTGACGTCTTCGATTATAGATCTGGACCAATTTGTCGGCCGCAAAGTCAAGGTCTGGGGGGAAACATTTGCCGCCCAGAAGGCCGGCTGGTTAATGGATGTGGGGAAGCTTGAAGTATTAGAATAAATTCTAATAATTCAAGCTATATCAAAAATAAAATATCAAATAGCAAATATACATATAAAAAATCAAGTATATCTTAAATTTTTTAATTTTTAATCTGTATTTTTAATTTTTGCTTTTTAATATTTCATATTTTTATTGTGCTTCGTTTTGATAATGTTACTCACCAGTTTGGCAATGGAAAAGTGGCGCTTCAAGATGTTACTTTCCAAATTGCGCCGTCGGACTTTTTATTTCTAGTCGGGCCGTCTGGTGCCGGCAAAACAACGATTCTAAGATTGCTTCTTCGTGAGTTTTCGCCGACTAAAGGCAAGATTTTTCTAAAAGACAAGGAGTTGAGTGATATTAAAAAATCCAAGATCCCCAATTTGCGCCGCCGGATCGGCGCTGCTTTTCAGGATTTTAAACTCTTGGAAGACAGGACTGTTTTTGAAAATATAAGCTTAGGTTTGCACATTTGGGGCAAAAGGGAAAAAGAAATAAAAGAGGCAGTTGGGAGGATTTTAGACTTAGTAAGCCTTGAAAGGGAAGCAGACCTTTTTCCTGCCCAGCTTTCAGGCGGCGAAGTGCAAAGGGCAGTTATTGCCCGGGCTTTAATCTCCGGTCCGGAAATTTTGTTTGCCGACGAGCCGACCGGCAATTTAGACCCGGAGACAGCCTGGCAAATAGTTTCGCTTTTAAAGGAGATCAACAAAAACGGCACTACCGTCATGGTAGCCACTCACAATGCCGACATTGTCAATAGTCTAAAAGATAGGGTGATTCGGTTGGAGAAGGGAAGGATGGTGAGTGATAGCAAAGCAGGGAAGTATCGGAAAACAGCTACCAGCAGCCAGTCACCAGCTACTAGCAAGAAGAGAAAGAAAAAGAAGTAAATTTAAAATTTAAAATGAAAAATGCAAAATTGCAATGCAAAATTCAAAATTTTTAATTTGTAATTTCAATTTGGAATTTGTCATTTGTAATTTGTAATTGAAAAGTTGTCTCATGCTTTTTGGACCACCACCAAACAACTCCGCCGCTCCCCATACCAGGCATTGATTGCCAGTATGGTTTTAACACTGACGTTTTTTGCCGTCGGCGTCTTTTCTATTATATTTGCCGGTTCGCACTTTTTGCTAAAACATTTTGAGGCCGCACCCCAAGTGATTGCTTTTTTTGAAAAAGGAAAGGATATTTCCGACTCAAGGCAAGAAGAGATTAAGGCTAAATTTGAAGCAAGCGGCAAACTGGCGACTTTTAAGTATATATCGGCCAAAGAAGCCGAGGCAATTTACAAAGAAAAAAACAAAGACGATCCTCTTCTTTTAGAGCTGGTTGATTACAAGATCCTGCCGCCCTCAATAGAGATTTCTGCAACTAGCATCGAAGCATTGCCTGAACTTAAAAGCATTTTAGAGTCAGAGCCGGAGGTGGTTGACATTGCTTTTTATGAAGATATTGTCAAAAGCTTAACTAACTGGGTTAAAAACATCCGTTTAATCGGCATTTCCCTCATCGGCTTTTTGATCTTTTTGTCAATCCTGATAATTTTCGTAATCATCAGCATGAAAGTGGCTGCTAAAAAAAGGGAAATCGGCATCTTGCGGCTTTTGGGCGCCTCAAACTGGTTTATCCAGGGGCCTTTTGTCTTAGAAGGGATTTTTTATGGGGTAGTCGGCGCTTTCTTCGGCTGGCTTTTTGCTTATACCCTGCTTCTTTATGCCACCCCTCTTTTGATTTCCTGGCTTGAAGACCTACAGCTTCTGCCCGTTGACCCGATCTTAATGCTTATGCTTCTTGGCGTTATGGTTTTATCAGGGATGATAATCGGCAGCCTATCAAGCCTTTTGGCAACGAAAAGGTTCTTTCGTAGATAAATTCGAAATCCGAAGCACGAAATCCTAAACAAATTCAAAATATTAAATTCAAAATTCTAAAATTATTTTTATCTTGTTTTGGTCATTTGGATTTTGAATTTAAATATTGTTTCGAATTTCGGATTTCGATATTCGGATTTTTGCAAACTAATGAAATTCCTCAAGACTTTAGTTTTATTATTTACTTTTTTATTGCTTGTTGCTCCCTGGACTTCGTTTGCCGCTGCTCCCTGCGATGACAAACCCGAGGATGAAAAAATTCAGTGCCTGACAGACTTAATGGCTGAGTATGAAAACAAGATCGAAGAACTTCAGGGTAAGCAAAAAACTTTAGCGACCACCATTGGCGTTTTGGATGGCCAGATTGTTTTAACACAAACCCAGATTATAAAGACAGAGCAGGAAATAGATTTCTTACAAGAGGAGATTGATAAACTTTCTGTTAAGATCGGCAAGCTAAGCGAGATCGTAGTTGGTGTTTCTACCCTTTTGTCTTCAAGGATCGAGGAAACTTACAAACGCTCTTTTTTACCCCAGGTTTATCTTATTTTTTCTTCCTCAGGCTTTAGTGACTTTGTTTCAAGACTCAAGTACTTAAAGATGGTCCAAAAGCACGATAGGGAAGTGCTTTTTGAGCTTGAGCAAGCAAAGCAAAACTATGATGCCCAAAAAGACTTAAAAGAGGAAAAACAGGAAGAGTTAAAAGTTCTCCAGGAAAGACTTGAAAACCAAAGGGTTCTTTTAGCCCAGCAAAAAGCCAGTAAACAAGAGCTTTTGCAAGTTACTAAAAATGATGAGGAAAAATTCCAAGACTTACTCGCTAAAGCCCAGGCAGAGTTTGCTGCCATCCAGTCAATCTTGGCTGGCAAAGGCGATGAAGTAAAAGTCAGCGAAGTCGGCCAGGGAGAAAAAATTGCTTCAATTATTTCCGGCGTTTCTGCCTGCTCAACCGGTACCCACCTTCATTTTGAGGTTGCCAAATCAGGCGGTAATATAAACCCGGCCAGCATGCTTAAAGCTACTGATGTTGATTGGGACCTTTGCGGCTGGTATGGTTGTGACCAGCCCTTTGGTTTCTCTGGTTCTTGGAACTGGCCGATCAATGGCAAACCGAGGATTACCCAGGGCTATGGGATGACGGCCTATGCCCGCTCAGGGGCTTATGGCGGCAATCCGCACACCGGGCTTGACATGGTTTCAGGCGATATGTCGGTGAAGTCGGTCCAGCCTGGAGTTTTATACAGGGGAAGCATTGCCTGCGGCGGCGGCACCCTGCGTTATGTCAAGGTCGACCACAAAGACTCGGATATTGATACCTACTATCTTCATATAAACTATGTGAAGTAAATTTAAAATTACAAATAAAAAATTACAAATTGAAATTTCAAATTTTAAAATAATTTATAAGAAGAGACATTTTGCATAGAGTCGGTCTTATGCAGTTTCAGATCTACTAGTACGCGTCCTTGGATCAGTTAAAACTCCAGTTAAAGCGCCGAGGACAATCCCGACTTCAACGCGAATTTTAAGAAGGGTTGCTGCTAAACCTCCCAAAATAGCACCCATCAACCCTCTTTCTATGGTTTTTCTTTTCATTTTCTATAATTATAGCAAATTTGTTTTGTAGTAAGATTAGATTATGCCCTTACCTGCCAGACTCCTTTGCTTTTTTCTTTTCTTTATTTTTCTTTTTGCTTTTTCTTCAAAAGCCCTGGCTTTTTCTATAACAAGCGTTAACCCAAACACAATTGATTCTCCAGAAAAAGTCGTAGAAGCAACTTTAAATTTAGATGATTTACCCAATAGTTTTTCTTATTTCCGAGTAGCTTTTACCAAAACTACCGATAAGCCTAGTTATTTTGGACTTATAGAAAATAATGAAGGTAAATGGGGGAATATAGGCTCTTTTAGTGATAAAAATTGTCCGAACTACTATAGAGTAGAAAGCCCCAGTGCAACAAACCAAATAACTATTAAAGTAAAAATGGGAGAGAGCAAAGAATCAGGAACATATTATTTGAGAGCTCACCGTCTAACAGAAGGTTGTAACTCAAGTAATTATACGGATTTTATTTCAGCAACATATACTGGTTCTTCTCCGTCCCCCAGCCCCTCTTTTAGTTCATCACCCACTTTAGAGAACAACTCACCCCAAGATTACAACAACATTTCTGTTACAGAAGTTTACCCTGCTCCCAACACTGGTGAAGACAAAGAATGGATAGAGGTTTTCAATAACAGTGGTAATCGAGTAAATTTAAATGGCTGGTATATAGAAGATGAAGATGGGAGATCAAAAACCTTTTCTGACTTTTCCATGGATAACCAAAGCTATAGGACTTTCGAGTTTAACTCCGGATTTTTAAATAACAATGGAGACACTGTTAAGCTTTTCAATGCAAATAAAGATTTAAAGTTTTCTCTACCAGATAAATATCCAGAAATCCAAAAAGGTTACTCATGGTCAGAGGTTGGCGATTCTTGGTGTCAAACTGAGAAATCCCCCCAGCAAAGCAACAGCAGCTGCCTGTCATTTGATAGCGATAGCAGTGGTAATAGCGATAGTTCTGACTCTTCAAGCCCCAGTCCAACCAAAACAACGCAAACCGCTACTACAACAACGACAAATAAACAGCCAACCTCGGCCTATAAAAAAGAAAGCGCCAGCTCAGAAGAGATGCTTTTGGATGAGCAGGAAATAGAAATTGGTGAGATTTTGGGAGCCACCGAAAGCGGAGAGGAGGAAGAAAAAGAAGAAGAGGAGGAAGAAAAAGAGAAGCCATTTTTAGCGCCGCTTTTTATAAGCGGCGCCGGCCTTTTAATGCTAGGAGGTGCTTCCTTTCCTTTTGTAAAGCCAAAGGTGGTGGAGCTTATAGAAAGGTGGAGAAAGAACAGAGACGTCCACCCTTAGGGTCGGTGTCAGAATACGCCTTCCTATACCTTAGATTTATTAAATAAGTTTTGATTTCGATATATAATCTTGAGTATGTATGAATAAATCAGAGCTTTATGGAATTTGGGGGGAATCAAATAGGCGTTTTAGATACGCTGAAGAAATTGCCCCCGATATATACGAAAAATACCCAATTATTAAATCTATAGGCGTTACTGGTTCAACAACTCGAGGAGAAGCTCATGGAAAAAGAAAAGGTGAGCCAGCTTCAGACTTAGATTTGATAATTGTTGTGCCTGACAAAAAAATGAAGCAAGCAATGGAAATTAAAAGAGAGCTTACTCACAAATATGCTAGAGGCCCCTATTATGTTGAAATTTATCCTGTTTCAGTAACTAGCTGGGATAGTCCTGAAAAAAGTTCTGAGTACGAAACGAAATATAGCACAATTTTAATTCCAAAAAAGAAACAAACTTGATTTGAAAATAAAGAGCAACATATTAGTACTTCAGGCTTTTTGGTAGAGCCTGAAATCCACCCCGGGGGTGGATGTCTCTAGACACCTAAGGGTTTTTGCTACATTTGCTATACTATAAAAGTCATGAAATTTAAAAAACTTCTTTTATTATGGGGGCCGGTTGTTTTTTGGTGCGGGGTAATTTTTGCTTTTTCTTCAATGCCGACTTTGGCAAAAGTGCCGATTATTTGGTGGGATTTTGTTTTTAAAAAGGCTGCCCACATGGTTGAGTATGCCATTCTTTTCTTTCTTTTATTCCGTGCCTTTAAACAAACTTTTTCCGTCAAAAAATTTGATCTTGCTTTTTGGACAATGATTTTTATGTTTTGCATTTTTTATGCTCTTTCTGATGAATGGCACCAAAGCTTTGTCCTCGGCAGGACTTCAACAATTCGTGATGTCGGTTTTGATTTTTTGGGCATGGTTTTAGCGTGGTGGAAGATAAAAAAAACTTAAATATAAAGAAAAAATGGAATGTAGTGGTGTCATTTATGACACTATTAATTGTGCGATAAATCGCACCACTACAGACTGTACGAGCTTGAAGCTTGTTTTTTCAAACTCTTCACTACAAACTCAAAAACTTGCCAAAAAATTTTTAGAAAAACTAAAAGGTAAAAACCTTATCTGTCTCTATGGCCAGTTAGGCAGCGGCAAGACTACCTTTGTTCAAGGCCTTGCTAAGGCGCTGGGAGTCAAAAAGCGAGTAGTTTCTCCAACATTTATACTCTTAAGAGAGTATGAAGTGACCAGTCACCAGTCACCAGTTGCCAGAAAGGAAAATAGCTGGGAACTGGAAACTGGTGGCTGGCAGCGCCTCACTCACCTTGATTGTTATAGAATTGAATCAGAACAAGATCTCAAATCGTTCGACCTAAAAGAACTATGGGAAGATAAGAAAAACCTAGTTGTTATCGAGTGGGCAGAAAAACTGAAAAAAATTTTACCCAAAGAGCGGATTGATATAAAATTTGAGTATGTGGGAAGGAATAAAAGAAGAATTTTAATTAGCTGCCAGCCACCAGTTTCCAGTTACCAGTAAGAAGAAAAAAACTAATTCTGGTTTCTGGCTGTTGGTGACTGGCGACTGGTAGCTTGTTAATATCTATAGATACAAGCGACAACAAAAAAACCATCGTCAAACTCGGCGATCTTGAGATTATTGAAAAATACAAAAGCCCCCGCGAGCAGCGTTTGCTGGAAATAATCGAGAAAGCTTTAATTAAAAAGAAGGCAAAAGTGACAGATATTGGTAAAATAAAGGTAGCAACTGGCCCGGGTTCTTTTACCGGCCTGCGCGTCGGCTGTGCAGTTGCCAATACTTTAGCGTGGCTGTTAAATATAAAGGTAAATGGGAAAGATAAGGTGTTTCCAAAGTATGAATAAAAAAGCTGCCAGCCACCAGTTTCCAGTAAGAAAAAATATAAGAAATTGAAAGTCTGGCAGGAAAGCCACAGATTAGTTTTGGAAATTTATAAAATAACTAAAAGTTTTCCAAAAGTAGAAGGGCAATCAAGATATGGCAGAAAAGAATTCCTTAAATTCCTATATATTGCTAGTGCTTCATTAGCAGAATTGGAATATTATTTTGATTTAACTCTAGATTTAGGATATATAAACAGAGAAACTTTTGATAAGATTGATAATCAAAGACTTTTAGTTGGGAAATTACTTCAGGGA
>Ga0180437_10001490_pt1 | contig 40120 bp, 39 predicted proteins | sample SS_ome_4_FD_132410 | JGI IMG/M metagenome (GOLD analysis project Ga0180437, IMG submission 132410) | Hypersaline lake sediment archaeal communities from the Salton Sea, California, USA - SS_3_D_1 metaG | ecosystem: Environmental > Aquatic > Non-marine Saline and Alkaline > Hypersaline >...
TTATACGCTGATTCATTTTACCAATTTACCTTAAGATCGAAAGGGAGTCGCAATTGAACAAAAATCTATCTAATTCAATATAATTCTAAAATACGAATAATAATAATATTCTAATCTGAATTATTTCCCATCTTTTTGGGAATATCCGAATTCTCTTCGCTCAATTACCTTGATCGTAGAATTGGGTTCGACATATTTATAATCAATAATTAACATATATAAAATTAGATACGTTAAATTATTAAATTTAATAAAAAAAAGCATAAACGAATATTATTCGATTAACTTGTTATAAATAGGTTGGAGGAGTCTATTATTATAGAAAAAGTTGCAGTTTTAACTGAAGAAATTACGGGGCCTAAAAAGGCTAAAAAAGAATCCAAAGTAGATATAAACCCGTATGAAATGGCCAAAAGACAGATAGATATTGTAGCAAAAGAGATGGGTTTAGATGATAATATTAAAAAATATCTTCAACGAGTTGAACGTTGCTTAATCGTTTCGATACCAATACTGATGGACAATGGTAAACTTGAAATGTTTGAAGGGTACAGAGTTCATCATTCAACCATTCGGGGTCCTGGTAAGGGAGGAATTCGATATGCACCAAATGTTACTCTTGATGAAGTTAAGGCATTAGCAACTTGGATGACACTTAAATGTAGTCTTTTAAATTTACCTTTAGGGGGCGCTAAAGGTGGAGTTTGTGTGGATCCTACAAGGTTATCAAGGACTGAATTAGAAAAGATCACTCGGAGATTTACTTCTGAAATTTTGAATATTATTGGACCAGATATTGATATCCCGGCACCAGATGTCAACACGAATCCTCAAATTATGGCATGGATCATGGACACTTACTCAATGAATAAGGGGAGATCTATTCCCGGAGTGGTTACAGGGAAACCGATAGAGATAGGAGGTTCAGTCGGGCGAGAATCAGCGACAGGAATGGGTTTATATTACATACTTGATGCTTTATGTAATAGAGAAAACCTTGATCTTGAATCTCAGAAAGTTGTAGTTCAAGGATTTGGTAATGTTGGAGGAACAATTGCTAAAATACTCTTTGACAAAGGGGTTAAAATAATAGCAATATCGGACATTAGTGGAGGATTATATAATAAAGATGGATTAGATATCAAAAGTTTGTTAGAATGGAGGGATAATAAACATCTATTAAAAGATTATGATAATGATAATTATGTTTATATCAGTAATGACGATGTGTTAGAGATAAAATGTGATATTCTAATTCCAGCTGCTTTAGAGAATCAAATTCATAAAGCAAATGCGGATAATATAGAATGTAAAATAATATTAGAAGGAGCTAATGGTCCAACTACTCCAGAAGCAGATGAGATCTTACAGAATAAAGGAATTATTGTAGTCCCAGATATCTTAGCTAATGCAGGTGGAGTTTGTGTATCTTATTTTGAATATATTCAGGATATTCATAGTTATTTTTGGAAATTAGACCGAATTAATCAAGAACTTAAAAATATAATGGTAAATACCTTTGAAGAAGTTTATAATTTAGCAATAGAGAAGAATTTGACTTTAAGGATTGCTGCTTATATTATTTCTATCTCTCGATTAGAAAAAGCGATTGAATTGCGGGGAATTTTTCCTTAATTTTTTTATTTTTTTTTCCTTTTATATCCAAATTGGGTGAACAGAATATTTTCCTTTTGTAAGGATAAAATTAAGTTCGAGTAACTCAAAACTCCAATACCTATATTATTGGATTTTAAACTTGATTTTATGAGTCATTTTGAAAATATCAATAAAGCTTGACACATTCATTTCCTGCCGGATTCCTTCTATAGATTTTAATTTCTCATTTATAAATCGCCATAACTCTTTTTCATCTTGAGCTATAATTTGAAGAATAATATTATATTCTCCTGCTGAAGACGCTATTAGTTGAATTTCATCAAATTCTGCTAATTTTTTAGAGACCTGATTTATTTTCAGGGGATCAACAGAAAGACCAACAATTGCTATAGTATTATATCCTACTTTAAATGGATCTACAAATGTATCAAATTCTTGAATAATGCCTTCATTTAACATACTCTGAACGCGATTATGGATAGTGCTGGCTGCTAAGCCTACTTTATTACTTATATCTTTATATGATATCTTGTAATTTTCCTGTAAAATGTTTAAAATTAATTTGTCTTTTTCATCTATTCCCAATTGATATTTATCTTCGACGATTTTAGGCTTAATTTTATGGCGCTCAATCGCATATAAGATCGCTCTGGTTAAAATGGATTGATTAATTTCTCCTTTAACTAAATAATCTTGGAATCCTTTTTTAAGAGAATTTAGAGCAATTTCCTTGTCATCTAATCCCGTTAAAACAATAATTGGGATTTTAGAAGTGAGATCGATAAGATTTTCAAGTGTTGATTGTTTATCACTATCTGGAAGGGTTAAATCTAGCAAAATTATGTTAAAATGTTTTTCCTCAAGTCGATCTAGACCTTCAGAAAGTCGGTTATAAGATTCTAAATCATATAAAAAACCTGGTGATTTTTTTAATAATTCTTCTATAAGACGAACATCAGCTTTATTATCTTCAATTAATAAAATATTCAACTTTGAGCTTACGATAAGTATACACCTTGAACTGATTCTTCTTCAAGATATTAAAATATAAGTATCTTTTAACTGAATAATATTCGTTTTTCTATATAAATCCTATATCATTAATCCATATAGATTGTTGTTTTTAGAAATTTTTTCAAATATAGTCTAAACAATTTTTATTCGATTTAAGCAATAAAAAATGAAAATTCATCTATAGATTGGAGCAATTTATTATTTTTATTCGGCAATTTCAAAATAATAGCCGATAAGATTTTAATAATTCACAAATTTCACTATGATATTTAAATATATAATTTCACTTGAATAACTAAAGGACTATTTACATATCCTTTATATTAGCATAAATAATTTTGATATATAGAATCGATATTTTCTTAGAGATATATGAGTTAAGCGATAAATGAAATTCAAATTTGAAGATGAAAGAATAAGAGTTTTTATAATTATTATTTTAATCATTATTTCTTGTGTATTAATTTATTATTTTGAAATTATTCTTGGAACTACGCTCCTAATTGCCCTATTTTTTTATCTTCCATCAATTTTAGCTTGTATATGGTGGAATAAAAAAGGCATAACTGTACCTTGCTTTCTCTCCGTAATATTAATAATTTTTCATCTAATTCAAGATCCAAATATATTCAGCCCTGTTACTATTAACAACTTATTAAGAGCCTTCTCGTTAATAGTTGTCGGGACAGTAGTTGCATTATTATCAGAACAACTTTCAAATAGAGAATATGAGTTAAATGATATAATTGAGGATCTAAAACGTTCTAATGAAGATCTACAACAATTTGCATATGTAGCATCTCATGATCTACAAGAACCGTTAAGAGCAATAACAAGTTTTTCTCAACTCTTAGAAGAGAAGTACCAGGATAAGATAGATGAGGATGGTAAAGAATTTCTTTATTTTATTACGGATGGTGCTAAAAAAATGAATAATTTGATCAAAGATTTACTATTATATTCAAGAATTACCACCCATGCTCAGCCACCTAGTCCAAACGACCTTGAGATCATATTAAAAGATGCCTTATTTAATTTACATGAAGCTATAAAAGAAAGTGGTGCAACTATCACCTATGATAAATTACCAATCTTAACCGTGGATAAGACTCAATTTCTACAATTATTTCAGAATTTTGTAAGTAATGCTATAAAGTTTAGACGAGAAGAGCCTCCTAAAATACACATTGGGGCAGAACTTGTTAATAATGAATGGTTATTTTCAATAAAAGATAATGGCATTGGAATTGAATCGAAATATTTTGACCGGCTTTATAATATCTTTTATCGCCTCCATACAAAAGAAGAATATCCCGGAACAGGAATAGGATTACCAATTTGTAAAAAAATAGTTCAGCGATATGGTGGAAAAGTATGGGTGGAATCAGAACTTGGGAAGGGATCTACATTTTATTTTACAATTCCGATTAAAAAGTTAAAAACTAGTTAAAGAGTCTGATAAACAATGGTTGAACAAAAGTTAAATGATTTTGAAATTTTACTGGTAGAGGATAATACCGCAGATATTCGTCTCACTCAGGAAGCAATACAGAAGAGTACAATTACTAGCCATCTAAATGTAGTAAAGGATGGAGTTGAAGCCATTAATTATTTAAAAAGAATCGGAAAATATTCTAAAGTAAAACGTCCTGATTTGATATTTTTAGATTTAAACTTACCTAAAAAAGGCGGATTAGAGGTTTTAAGTGAAATTAAGCAAGATACAGATTTAAGACGAATTCCCGTAGTAATTTTAACTATTTCGGCTAATGAAGAAGATTTAATTAAAGCTTATAATTTCCATGCTAATTGTTTTATAAATAAACCATTAGATATTAAGGAATTCTACACAATTATGGAATTTATTTGCATCTATTGGTTTAAAATTGTAAAACTTGCAAGATAATAATTAAAAAAGATTTAACTTTTAACTATTTCAATAAGTCTTTTAATGGTTTTTAAATATTCTTTATTTTCTGCTTTAGGTTCATTATATTTGTCAATAGGATTACAATTCCATGGTCGAGAGACACGATCTCGTTCCCAAATTATCCCATGGCAGATTTCATTAGTTTCACAAGAATGATATATTTTTCTACCTAATGAATACTCTATCCCACATTCTGGACATTTAATCATAAAATTCATCTTATTATCTCCTTTTAAGAATAATATTCAATTCTAATTTTAAATAGAATTTTAAATAATACTAAGTTCTACATTTTAATATATGGAGTTCATTTTATTTAAATTTATTGAACTCTATTCGGTAGCATGATTTAATAATGTATAGAATTCGGCGTGGTATAATATTTTATGAATTAACTTCATCGTAGATTATCAGTTAATTTATTATATCTTAAGTTTCAGGTTATATTCATATCTTCATTTTGGTTTAAAAGAATTACTTTGAAATTTAGCCTAGCAACAATTAATTATAGTGGTAATTACATAAAGATCAAATTTACTACATTCTTGTTAGTTCTTAAGAAAAAGCATAAAACATAAATTACTATATAAATTCATTAATACAATTACTGTAAAATACCCCCCTTAGCTCAGTTGGTCAGAGCGCGCGGCTGTAGAATTTATTCGCATGCTAAGGTTTACACCTATGATGCATTGTCAGCCGATACCGTGAGGTCCCCGGCTCAAATTTACGTTTCATATTGAAAGTGATGAGGATCCGGGAGGGGGGACTAATTTTTTAAAATTTAAAAAAAAGTGAAGTTATTTCTTATTTTTTTGAATATTCCTTCGAGTAAAAATTATTAATAACCCAATTACATGTACCGAAAAGACCAAAATCATCCCTAAATCATAACCGGGTATCCCATTAGGGATCGACTTCAAATATAGATCCAATGAAAGATCATTAGGATCATCTAATTGAACTAATACATAATTATCGTATAATAGACTCACTTTGTAAGGAGTTTCAGTTAATTCAAGGTTAATAGTAGTAGTATCATCTATCCATATTTCCTCATAGTAGATTTCATTTCCATTATTGTTATATATAGCTAGCGGGACCAATTGTCTATATGTATACTCATTTAAGAGTTCATTATTATCCTCAATTATAATAGTTAGATTATTCGATCCAGAGTCAAATTCGACTTCTCCAAATGAATATTTTGGTAGGTATGGATTATCAAACCATGGAAAAAAGAACCAATCTAAAGAAGTTCCAATAATATCTTCAAAACATTTCTGTAAATCAGATAAGATCGCGTGTTTGAATTCATATTGTATAAAAAATAGTTTTAAACCGTTAATAAAATTTGTATGACCAATAGTTTGCCGTAATTTTTCAAAGATTAAGGGAGTTTTATAATATCCTATAAATACCCAATCGGTATTTGTAGCTATAAATTCATAAGCAGTTTGATTAATTTTCGAACTCAATCCGGTTATAGCATAGTAAGTTCTGACTTTGTCAATATAACGAGTTACCATTTGAAAATATTCCCAAGTTCCATGATAATATTCTCCATAATAATCCGTGGACCAAACAACAATTCCCTCATCTAAGAAGGGTAAATCAACTTCATCATTTCCTACTATATTATACCACCATTGATGACAAGTTTCATGTGCAATTATTTTTTCTAAGATTCTACGGTTGATGGATAATGGATATGAATAAGTATCAACTGCTTCGGTTGCATAGATTTGACAAGGATATTCCATTCCCCCAAAAATAGTATATTCTTCTACGATATTTAGTGTAGGATAGGGATAAGTACCAAAAGTGCTGTTATAAAGGAGTAAGGCATTTTCTGCATTATCTATCGCATAAGTTGCCCATAACTCATCGGATTTTGGCAAAAAGAAGGTAGAAAGGTTTACACCATTAACAAGCTTTGATTCTACTTGAAAGTAACGTGAAGCGGAAAATGTAACCTCTCTAACAGGATAAACTGGATTAAAGTGATGAAGTAGAGTGGAACCTTTATTTACTTTTTCTTGTAATTGACCCGTTGCAGCAATGATCATCTCTTTAGGAGCTTCTATAAAGAGATTATAATATGCCATATCAAAATAGAACGGATCTCCAACATCTAAATATGGATCTACATTCCAACCATCTTCCTGATCATAAACACAGGGAATGGGATAAAATCCTGTAAATTTGAAGATTTTAGTTTGATTAGAATCATACCCAAAAACATTTGCTCGATCATATGGTCCATCGGGAAGAGTTGCGGTAAACTGAATCACGAAGCTTGCGCGTTCCTTTTCTTTTAGTTCTTTAGTGAGATTAACCCACATTAGTTGTTGGTTTGGATACACATTATAAGAAAGAATTTGACTATGATTTTCTTGATCAAACACCTTCTGAATTTCGATGGTTCCTTGTTTAGTTTCATACATCATTCCTGATAAATAAAGGTGAAAGGGAATTCGGGTAAAATTTTTTGGATCATTATTATAAAAATCTATAGATAAATTTCCTTGGACTGAGGCCACTCCCTCATTGAAAATTACTGATAAATTATAAGAGGAGAAATTATTATCTGGTTGAGCTAACTTGAGCATTTGTTGTTGGTCTGCAAAAGTTTCTTCTTCCGAAATAATTCTTGGTTCATAGGTAGGATAAAGTGCATTTTGGGACGAAATAAGTGCGAATTCAAGCATGAAAAAGAGAGAGAAGATTAAAATCTTATACAATTTAGAAGTTCGCATATTAATCATGGTAATAAATTGTTAGGATACTAAAGGATAAGTAATTAATTAAATCTTTTCACTTCATAGTTTGAAGTTCATAATATTCTTATGGTTATTCTTATTATTGTTATATACAACTAATATATCTGAGATCAATGAAAAAGAAAAATACTGCTGTAATTGGAGCGGGTTGGTTTGGCAAGGCTCATATTAGAAATTTCTATAATCTTTCTAATCTTGTTGGCGTGTGTGATGAAAATAAAGTAAAATTGAAAGAGGTAACTGATATCTATAGTGAAATAAATCCTTATACCAACGTTGACGATTTAATAAAGAATGAAAACATTGATGCTGTGAGTATAGTAACACCTCCAAAAAATATACCTAAATTAACTCAAAAATTTGCTGATAAAGGTATAGATGTGCTTATGGAAAAACCAATGGCTCTAAATTTAGAAGATCTAAGCTTTTTCAAAAAGTATGATAATGTCCGTATAATGCCAGGATTTATAGAGTTATTTAATCCTGTATTTGAGAATTTGTTACAAAAATTACCAGAGATAGGAGAGATAATTTCGATTGCCTCAAAGCGCATTGGTTTGTACCCTAAGAGAGATTGGGATATGGGAGTTATTCTTGATTTGTCTATTCATGATATCTACTTGCAAGAACGGATAATGGGAAAAAATAAGATCAAAAATTCGTTTGGCGTAAAAAAGTGTTTCAAAGATAGCAAACATGCTGATGCTGCATTCATCATATTAGATTTTGGTACTGCAATAGGACAGATTGAATCAAATTGGCTAACTCCTTCAAAATCTAGAATATTATATGTCAATGGCGAATTAGGGGGAATTTCTGCTGATTTTATAACTCAACAAATTAATATTCGAACAGGAATTGATCTTCAAGGAGAATGGCCTATTACAAAAGATGTTACATTTAATCCCCTACGACAAGATGAACCATTAAAAAGAGAAATCGTTAATTTCCTCTATGATAAAGAATCTATAGTTACTTTAGATGATGGAATACGAGCTTTAGACATTGCTTTAAAAATCGTAAATTCTTAATTTTATAATTCATGTTATAGATTGAGGTTAAAAATATGAGTGAGAACGGGAAAAGTAATGAGGAACTAGAGTTGGAACGAATTCGATTAAAAAAAATGCAAGCTATGATGGAGGCTCAAAAAAAACAACAGAATGTAAATGATAAAGTAATCAGCTTATCAGAAAAGCTAGACTATGTCCTTAAAGTTGTTTTACAGCCTGATGCATATACTCATCTTGAAAAATTAAAAAAAACAGAACCTAATGTCTATCAATATATTTTTAATGAATTAGTAAGTCAAGATGTAATAATGAATATTGATTATCTAATAACCATCATTAATCGTCAACGTGGAGTAGGTAGAAGAATTCCTTTGGATATCATCATATATTTAGAACGTAAGGCGAAAGGAATAAGAGGTAAAATTCAAGTGAAAAAAGGGGACGGCGAAATGATGGATTTAGGTTCATATTTAACAAAATAACTGACTTAAAAGATAATAATTTATATCTACTGTTCTCTTGCAGAAATAATGGCAATTACCTCCCATTCTCCCGTCTCTAGAGCTTTAGCATCAATATTAGAGAATTGAAATGCGAAAGGTCTACCAAATACTTGTTCAATCATTGGTCCGAGAGAACTTATGGCAAAAATTAGCAGTCTTTTTAAAATGGCTTCCACTTTTCCTTCAATTTTTAAGTTCTCCATAACCACTTTAATAGTTTGAATTTCACCTAAGTTGTATAGATAATGATATTCTAACTTAAAATCAACAGGTGTGGGAGCTTCAGGATTTAGTAACTTCAACCCTCTCTTCCGAAAAGGAAATATTGTGTTCAGATAAAAAGTGAATATCTCCTTATAATGATCTCGTAATAGATAGGAAATTCTAGAGCCTTCTTTATACTTCGGCCAATAACTTTGCATCATTTCTAGCAACCGAGGATAATTTTTGTACTTGTTTTCACTTTCTTTTTGTAGATAATTTAATAATTGGTTCTTTAACGGCTTGAATTCATTGTCTTTTGCTACTCTTTCTGCGAAGTTTCTAAATCGTTGGCTCATCTTTTATTGTGGAGGAATAATTTACTAAGAACTATACTTAAATATCTATATTTTTTTATATGATACTCCGATAATATAATTCTTTGGTTTTTTTTCGAGGTTCTATAGTTTAAATGAAGAATCTAGAAATTTTCGTGAATTTAAACTTATGAAACATCTTTCGAAAAAATAAATAGGTAATTTAATACTAATAAGTATAATGATTGATAAAGTATCGCTCCTTTATACTGATAAATATCAAAGCTACAACTTTGGAGCGCAGCACCCTTTACGTCCACTTCGTCTGAAATTGACGTATAGTCTTATGGAAAAATTAAATCTCTTTAAGAATGAGCGGTTAACGATAAAAGAACCGATCATGGCCACACAAGAGCAGATAGAGCGGGTTCACAGCTCGGATTATGTATCTGTTGTGAAGAGATTGAGCATTAATCCAGAAGATCGGATAGTTAAACCTTATGTCTATGGATTAGGTCCGGGAGATAATCCTATTTTCCCAGGTATGTATGAAGCTTCTGCATTAGTATGTGGTGCTAGTATTCTAGCTGCGGATTTAGTATGGAATGATGACGAAATGATGGTAGCATTTAATCCGGCTGGTGGACTCCATCATGCACAAAAAAATAAAGCATCCGGTTTTTGCATATTCAACGATATTGCTGTTGCAATACATCACCTTAAACATATAAAAAAGGATATTCGAATAGCATATTTAGATATTGATTGTCATCATGGAGATGGAGTACAATGGCTTTTTTATGATGATCCAAATGTGCTAAAAGTATCTTTCCATGAAAGTGGTAAGTTCTTATTTCCAGGTAGTGGAAATACCAATGAAATTGGTGAAGGGCGGGGGAAGGGATTTTCAATAAATTTTCCACTACTTCCCGGTACGAGTAATAGAATGTTTGTTAAATTATTTCGATACTGTGTTCCAAGAATCTTAGAAGCCTACTCTCCAGATTTATTATTTACTCAGTTAGGGGTTGATATGCATTTTAATGATCCGCTTACTCAAATGGGGCTTTCGATTGCAGCATATAAAGATATTGCCCAAACTCTTTATACTTGTAATCATGACTATTGTAATAATAAATGGGTTGCAGTCGGAGGTGGAGGATATCTGATGACAGTTGTACCACGTGCGTGGAGTATTTTCTTAGCAAGAATGTTAGATATTAATTTACCCAATGAATTACCCGAGGAATGGATACAAGAAGTTAAAAAGGAAGTCCCCTACGAAGAAACTCCTTATCAATTGTGGGATCGGGACGATAGATCAGAAGTTCAATTACTTTCTCATCCTGAAATTGCGAAAAAAATGATTGATTACAATAATGATTTAAAAAAGTTATGTGATGAAAAATATGTACCCAATATTTTAAACGGTTTTAAATCAACCTCATAAAAAAAGTTACATTGGAACCAAACTATTTTTTTTTAGAATCCAATTGTCGATCAAGAATAGTTGATCATTACTTTCGTTTGATCTATAATCAGAATGTATCCCTGATTTTGGGATCCATACTTGCTGGTTATTGTTGAATTTTATTAATAAAGCTTTATCAGTTTCGCCTTCTATATTTCCAGTTATCTCAGATTGAGCGTTATCTATATATTCAATCGATTCTTTAACAAATGGAATCGCATTGGATTGAGTTTTATTAACTTTTTTCTTTAATGGTTTTTCTTTGTTAGAGCTCGTATAATTTTCCGATTTATTAAGAGTTGTAGCGTACACAATTTTTTCTCCTAATATATGTTCTAAAATGCGCCTAAATATCTCTGATTGCGCAAAATTCAGCATCTTAGAGTATTTATCTACATATAATTTGAGCTTTTTTTTTGTTTGATCTTCCCATTGAAACGAAATTTGAGTCTTTACATCATTGAAGCTATGAAAACTTGACCACGATTCTAAATTACGGTTGAGTACTTCTAAAATCATCACAATTTCATCTAAACTTAATTTAATCGTCTTTCCCTCTCCTTGAGATGGTTTTTCCCAATTACCATCATTTTTTTTTTGAATACATTTCAAGAAAATGAATGGTTCCGTTCTCGAGGAACTTTGGAGAGTAAGCCCTGTTGATTTGCCAAAAAAACTGTGTGAATGCTTATCGACCATATTCTTCATATTTTAAAAAGATTAACTATGTTTTAATTCATTAGAGTTTGCCAGATTTATAATATTCTAACACTATTTTGACAGATTTTTTTCCACTAAAAAAGAATCACTTTAATAACAAGCTAAACTGTTTTATCAATATTCGATATTACTTAATGAAAAATAATTTTTGCTCTAATTTTAGTGATTTGAATGCTTAATCGATTTGAACTACTATTTTCTATAGTTGGTGGTTGGATGATATCAATAATTATTATTATTATTCTGAAATTAAAAAGAGGGAGAAAATTACCAAAAGGTTCAATTATTATTGATTCGTCCTCGAATAGTAAGGAAATTATTATATCTGGCTATAATCCCTTATTATTAATTGGTATGGGCTCAATTTCGTTTTTGACTTTTCTTGTTATTTTTTTATGTATTTTTGATTTTTGGAGTACATTCGCAAGTTATTTAGCAGTAAATTTACCCATATGGTTAAATTGGACAGGTATTATCGGAATTTGGATCCAAGATTGTTGGGGTGGATTAGTTTTTGCATATAATGTAAATTACACACCTGCTTATAAACCTATGAAAACTGAATATATATTAGCAACAGGTGGACCGTACAGAAGTATTAGGCATCCAATGTATACTGCTAAAGCTTTTCTTGTTATATTCTTTTTTCTTGCCACAGGTATTTGGTTTTCTTTTTTAGGAATAATATCTTGGTTCGTATTACCCTCTCAAGCAAAAAGAGAAGAAAAAGCATTACTCAGAAAATTTGGTATAACTTATGAAAATTATGTTAAAAAGACCGGAAGATTTTTTCCTAAAAAATAAGGTTTACTTCTTGAATTTTATTTTTAATCTGAGTTTAATCTATGACTCAAGATTGAATTTAAAAATTTAAACACCTCCTTTGCTTTTTTAAATTCCAGTCTCTATTTTACCTAAGTTATCAATTCTAAATAAGAGAAGAGGTATGATTGAGCATTCATTAAGTGGTACTCCTTCTGAATCTCATTATCATAAAGTAATCAAATCACTCCTATATAACCATATTTTTGAAAATAATAAATTTTTAATACAACGGTCTTTAGAAAAGTATTTTGGTAATCGGTTTGCTGATGTGTATTTTAAATTTAAGAATGGGAAGGAAGTTGTTGTTGAAGTTCAAAATTCTCCAATTTCAGTAAAAGAGATCATTCAAAGAACAAATGATTACAATAAAAGAGGAGTTTATGTGCTATGGATTTTATTTGGAGAAGGTAAGTGCGTTGCATCGCCAAAATCACCCAGAGATTCTAAAGAGATTAAAATAAGTATGGCAGAAAACTTCCTCCATAAAATGTACGGAGGGAGGGTTTATTATATAAACTTAAAGGTTCAGAAAGGAAAACTATCCATTTCAGATCTTTTTGCCCTACACTTTATTAAACCGTTTAAGAAAAAGAAACGGAGTCTTTATAAAGGAAAATTCGCTCATTTTTATATTAGGGATGCTATTCACACTCCAATCACGCGATGGACTATATTATGTAATGATTTTGCTAGAAATAAGATTGCAAGGTTTTATGATAAAAATATAAAGAGTTTATTGAAAGAAAGTATAAAGAATTTATCCCATACTCAGAGTTACAAAAAAGTATCCAGCAAAAAACTAATTTCCTTAATATTACATACCTTCAAAAAAAAATATGGTAAATGTTTGATTTACAAATGTTTGATAGAACTATATAATGAAAAAGAAATTAATTTAAATAAAAAATTTATTGAAAAAGCTTTGAAAAAAATATCTTAAACTTAATTAAAAAATTTTCCTTAAAAACTCGCAGATTCAAGGCTAGATAATATTATTAAGAAGTATTATTTCATGAAAATTATAATGAAAAGAATTTTAGTTATAATAATAGTGATAATCCTAGTAATTCTTGGATCTGTTTTGACCTATTTCTTATACAAATCCGGATTGTTTTTCAGTGCAGAGGGAAGGTATAATGAACTGAATTTGAATTACATGGGAGTTTTATTTGAGAATGAGTCAGATATAAATGCATTTAATGAAGGTTATAGCGAATCTTCAACTTGTCCTTGGGGATTTCAACATAATGGGATTGATTATTTTTTTAAAAATAATTCTAATGTATTGGCAGCAGCTCCAGGGCAAGTATGGGATATCCAAACACGGACAAGTGAGGGAGAGAATAAATATCACGTCAGAATAAGAATCAGATTTAATAAAACAACGGAAATTGGTTATAATTTTGAACCTTGGACCACCAAATTAAAGGATTTGAATAAACAGATTAATATGTTTAATGTAAAAGTTGGAGATTGGGTATCAAAAGGAGACATTATCGCTAGATTTTTACAATGTAATGAATCAGCACATATTCATTTTGACATTGTGGAAGGAGGAAATTACTATTGCCCAATTAAATATTTTGCATTAGATGCGTATTCTCAGTTAATGAATTTAATTCATTCATACCATCCGACATGGAATTTATGTTATTCATAATTAATAATAAACGATTTTTCAATATAGAGGCACTATTAAAGAAAATGTGTGAATTCTTTGCCTAATCGTTCAATAAATCTTATAATGCCAAGGTAGAAAAAGAAAAGTTCTCTATTTTTATTACATGTATTTTAACATCTACATTTTCGATTTTCCCTTTCGTCATAGGACAAAAAAGAATAGTTTTATATAGTGATTAAACTAATAGTTTAATATCAACTAAAGATCGGAACCATGATAAGAAAATATATTCTTATACCTAAAGCCGCAGAAGCGGTAAAATACCTCAACCCTTAACCCTGTTATTAGATAAATACGTCTCCTCTTTTTATTATTTAAAAAAATCGTGGTTTCCGATTTTACTCCTTTTATCTTGTTTCTAATCTTGAATTGATGAAAAGTACAATGATAAATCAATAAATGTACCAAAAGATTAAAAAATCCATCAACTATTATTTATTAAAAATAAACCGAATCTAGAATTGTGGTTATAAGTGGCAGAAACAATTAATTTAACAAATGGTATAGAAATAGAATTCGATGAGAAAGAACCAGTTCCTCTTTTTGAGGCAATTATTATGGAGATTTTGATACCTAAATACAAGGATAATAAAGATTGGAACTTAAGTTTAAATATTATTATAGAAGAGATGAATCAATTGATAAAAAAATATCAGTTGGATCCCAAATTAAAGTTAGGATTGCTAAATCAAGTAGAGAAACATTTAGACAAAGAAATCGAACAATTGACAGGAACCGCCAAAATAGAGATCTTATTTATGAATATGGATGATTATATTGAAGATATTAAGAAGTTGATCATTGCAGGTAAAAATAAGCAAGAACTCAGAAATGATATGGCCCAATTGATTTATCCATTAACATTATTTGAATTAGGAGAGTTATTTATCTTTTTAGGAAAACGTGCATTTTTAAAATAAATTCTTACTAATTCACTTGCCTTTCTATATTACCATTTGTTATTACTTTATTGTAGTTATTGGACGGGATTGTAGAATATAAACTCTTTCTTCTTCAATAGCCCATTCAATATCTTGAGGATAATTAAATAACTTTTCAATCCTAATTGCTAATTCATAGAGTTGTTTTAGTTGAAGGTTGGTTAAGGAACATTTTTCTCTTAACTGTTCATTGGTGTTAATCAAGATTACAGAAGACGTATCATTATCAGGTATACTCATCTTTGCTTTTTCTCCAATATCTATTTTCAAGACTTCAAATTCACTTTTATTTAAAATTATTGAATCTGGTATGATAGAACTATTAGTAATGGTTTCTCCCAAACCCCATGTTGAATTAATTAAGATTTGCTCAAGGTTATTATTTGTTACATTAGCAGTAAATAATACTCCTGAGACTTGAGCATTAATCATCTCTTGGATTATAACTCCCGTTTCAAGTTTAAGTGGTGAAATTTCAAAGTTTTTTTTTTTCTTTAATTGCAATAAATATAATAAACTCTGGGGACTAAAGATCGATGCCCAGCATTTTTTAACCGAATTTAATATGTTATCAATTTCTTTATTATTGAGAAAGCTTTCAGCTTGTCCAGCAAATGAAAAATCCTTTAAATCCTCAAAATTGGAAGAAGATCGAACTGCAAAATTAGGTTTTTTTCCAAATTCAGTAAGTCCCTTAATATAAGCTCTTTTGATATTCGCACTAATTCTTTTTGGCAATTCTGAGGCTAAAATTAGACTTTTTACTTTTTTTGATAAATCTATTATATCTTGAGCTAAGTATCCTTTTGAAAAGAGTTCCTTGAGCTTTCGTTTTAATTTTGTTTTACTTAAAAAGTATTTATAAGATTTGATATCTATTATAAATCCGCTAGGTACTCTAATACCTGCTTGAAATAATTTAATAAGGTTTGAAGCTTTACTCCCTAATTTATTCGGGTTTGGTTTAGTGTCTGTTATAAATTTTATAAACTTCATATAAAAACTAATTAATATTTAGTTAATTCCTATTCAATCTATTAAGTAAAGAAAACCTCTATCTTGACCATTATGAGCGATTTTGGCCTTCTTTCCTTGGAGTGCAGAGAGATTTGAAGTAGAAAATCTTGCGGACATAATGCATGGAAGTCCAAATTCTCGAGATACAATTGCTAAATGGGATCCTGCTCCTCCAGTGGTACAAACAGTTGCACATAATTCTGATAAAATAGGACCTAAAGTAGTTATACCTGCATCATCTACAATGCAAATTTTCCCATCTGCTTTATCAAATAATTCAATTACGTCTTCGATTGTTTTAACATATACAATTTCTCCCGCAATTTCCACCTTAGAAGAACAAGATAGACCTTCCGCAATTTTTTCCATGTGGTTTAGTCCACTTTATATTCTAATTATAAGTAATTATATGTTTTATTGTTCAAATAATTATAATTATAGCTTTTAAAAAACTTAAAACTAATTTATTAATTAAAATAGAATTAATCTTTATATACTAAATTTATTTCAAAAATAGGAAGGGATGAAATTAAATGAATGTTAAAGAAGCTAATGAACTAATTGCTCAGGCATCAGAATTAGTTGATTATCAAGTTTCGAGAAGAGGATTGCTCGAATCAAAGTTATTTCCAGTGACTGCATATATTTGCTTATCTTTCTACAATGCATATGATATGTTATATCCTATTTTAAAGAAAGTATCAGATATAATCTCTCCAGAAGAGTTAGGAAAACAAAGTAGGAAGATTTTATCTGAAATTCACGCTCTAAGTATCTTTTATATTCCTCTATATTATATGGTAGGAAGAATGGGAGAAATCCAGAGAAATAATGAAGATGCAAAATCTGAAAACCAAGAAAAGCGAGAGCAAACAAAATTTATATTAGAATTCTGGAGCCGATTAGCTACGTCATATTTTCCAGATAATAAAATCTCGGTATATGATTCAAACAAAAGGAATATTGCATTAGACCAAAAAGACGTAGATTGGGTCCTAGATCATCTTCAAGATGTGAAAACGGAGAATGCCTTGAAAATTAAAAGAACTATGGCTAATTTAGAAGTAGTGTCTTTTTTAGATGAATGTGAAGCAAGGGCAAAAATATGTGATCATGGTCCTTATATTCTTGATAATAATGAGATTTTAGTTTTTAGGGAAATTTCTCATCTATTTGATGGCAAAAAACCTCATTTTCCTTGGTCAGAAACAGAAGTAAGTTCACCATATAATAATATTGCGTTTGTATATCGTTTAAAAAATGTCGATGTCAGTTTTGATGAGTTTGCAACACTAGAAACTACTCCTTCTGATTTTACCGAACATATTACAGGAGTGGCTCTTTTAACACGAAAGGGAGATACCATTAAACCTGTTGATTTTGACATTTTGGACACATTTAATGATTATTCTGTGAAAGCAAATAAAGAGCTCTTTTTAAAATTCTCAAAATGGGATCGAAGGCAGCGATTAATCGCTGGAGCGTATGCTTACTGTTATGGGTATGCTAGATATACTAATTCTGTAGGAATAACTGATCAATTTAATTGGGAACTCACGGAAAGAACAATGAATAAATATCTCCCAGAGTTTATGGAAAGTGATTTTGATCCTGGAATCCCAAGACTTTTTAGAAGTAAGACGAAGAAAAAGAAGGAAGGTCCATCATTATTTTTATTTTCAGAGGATTGATCGTTATGGCCGAAAATGTTGTCCCATCAGGTTTAATTGAAAAAGATGAATTCTTACACTCACCGACTAATGAAAATAAATGGCGTGAATCGTATTATTTTAATTGGGTTGATCTTACAAATAATATTTCGGGTTTTTCTACAATTGGATTATTACCTAATGAAAAACGGCGAGAATTTGTCTTCTTATTATTTATGAAAAGCAAAAATGAAATCTATTATAGAGAACCAGAACTTCTTAGCTATAGCAATGATGTTAACGAGATGTTGAAAGATAAACGTTTAATTTATAGACTTGTTAAACCCTTCAAAATATGGGAACTTAATTATGTAACACGTAAATTTAAATTTGAAATTATTTTTGAAGCAAGATATCCTACCTACAATTTTGGAGTTGGCTCATCATCTTCATGGCACCAACATTTTGAAACTTCAGGAAATATTAGAGGAAAAGTGAAATTTCAGAATGGAGAACAGATTGTTCTAAACGGATATGGTCAGAGGGATAAAAGTTGGGGATTTAGAGATTGGCACCAATTCGAGAAATGGTATGCAGGTCATTTCCAGTTTAAAGATTGGTCTGCTACATTTCGAGAAGATTATTATGGGGATAATGTGGCACTTTCGGGACACACATCAAACAAAAACGGAAATTATCCTATAACCAAAATGAAAGTTGATACAATCACTGATTCGGATCAATTCAAGAGTCCAATATCAGCTGTTTATGAATTCGAAAATAATGATGGGAATACTTTTCATATTAAATCAAAAAGAATATCTAAAAGATCTTATATTCGATTCGTTCGTGAGTTTCCGGGGGGTTATACCGAATTATTTGAACAAATGGTAACCATGGAAGACGTAAATACGGGTGAAATTGGATCAGGAATGATGGAGCATCTAAGGACTAGTCATATCCTCTAAATAGTATATTATATAATAAAAAAAATTAAATTTAAAATTAAGATGAAATTTTCAAAACTAATATAATTATTTCAAGAGAACTCAAATATGCGCTTATTTGAAAAACTTAGTAAAAATGAATTAAAGGAATTACTAGTTAAGTGTTGGATGACTCATGATGGGGCCTGGTTTTATAATTGTTCTAAAGAATTAGGGATTAATGTGGCAAACAAATTGAACAAAGCGGCAATAAAGTCTCTTTCGATGATTGAAATTCAACGGATAAAGAAAGCTATAGGTCTTAAAACTAAAGAAATTCAAAATTTTGAACAATTAAAGCAAATTATTGATGATGCTTTCAGTGTATTAAAAGGAGAATTCATGAATTTCAGTTACACATTCCCTCAGCAAAATCAACTTCATTGGGTTATGAAAAGGTGTTTTGCTAATGAGGGTATGAAAAGAATTGGTGTAATTGATGAGTATGAGTGCGGTGTTTTGTATCGTGTTTGTTGTTGGTTAGACTTCTTAGGAGTAAAATATAAAATCGAACCTACAATTAAAAAATGTTTATTATTGACTCAAAATTCTTGTAGTGGAGTTTTAACATTTTATTTTTAAGGTTAGCCATTATTATGTTCAAATTAATTCTGGCAAACCTTTAATAGGGCAACTATACTGAAAAGTTTAAATGCATTAAAGTTGAATCTTTTATAATTACGTAAAATTAACTATCAAGTTTTAATACTTATATAAATAATTAGGAAAGTTCGGGTAATTTTATGTGTGATTGGTGTACAAAACACGGTAATGGAAAAAAATGGTATATGAATGCTCGCAATTATTCCAATCAGTTAGCCGAAGAGACTAATATGGAGTCTTATTTGACGGAACAATGGATGAATTTCGAGCAGGTATTTATTAGAAAGATTATGGGTTTTTCTTCAAAGGATTTAGGATATAAATTAAAAATGCCTATTATTGGAAGAATTCTGAGAAATAAAGCAGAAAGTATGATTCATAGCGAAAAAAAAAACAGAAATCCCGTTAGGGCAGATGGTCACTTTGGACAGGTAATTCCCCTTGAGGATGCACAAATCATTATGAGTGAATTAGCTGCTGAACCTATTATTTGTAATTATTGCATGTGTCGATGGATGCAACGAAAAGAGAAAGAAGCTGTTTGTATCAATTTTGGGGTGTTATCAGGTGTATTAGAAAAATTACCTCGATTTATACCAAAAGATAGAACCTACAAAATTGACAGGGAGACTGCTATTCAGAAATTGGAAGAATTTAATAAAAAGGGCTACATCGCATCTGTTTGGTTTCAGCCAGTGCCCTATATCAATGCTATTTGTTCTTGTGAAAGCCCAGAGTGTGGAGGATTAACTCTCCGCAACAATTTCGATTTGAAAGCAGTCTATAAAGCAGAGTATATTATTCAATTAAATCAAGATAATTGCCAAGGATGTAAACAATGTGTTGCTACATGCCAATTAAGCGCTATTAGATATATTCCCTCACTGAATCGCGTTACTATTGATTATAATAAATGCTTCGGATGCGGGGTTTGCCGTCATGCTTGCAAACATGATGCTTTAAAATTAATTCCTAGAGAAGAATATCCTGGATTTGATGGAACCTACTAGGTGATAATATGAGCAAAGCAAAAAACAAAAAAAGGACTAAAATCAAGATTGATTATTCAATCTGTGGAGAAAAAGGAAAAATAGATCCGAGGGAATGTGGTTTATGTCTAAGAGCATGCGATCCTGCGGTATTTATCATGCATCCTACAGTAGGATTAGAAGATAAACAAGAAAATCCCTATGATCCTCAGGATTGGAGAATTACACCTATATGGGGTTCATTATGTACACGCTGCTTTAAATGTGTTGAGGTATGCCCTGAAAAAGCAATTACAGTAGCATGGTAATATCGGATTTTATTTTTATTTTAGTTTCTAATTTCATATTATTAATATAGATTAATTTCTATTATTTCAATAAGGTTGTCTTAAAAAAGGGGAGAAAAGTAATTTGTTTACCAAATCAGAAAATACTCAAAATAAATTTAACCCAAAGGAGATTAGAACAGGTTTTAAATTACCGATATTTTTTAATTACATTGATTGGCTTTTTCTTTTAATGGCTCGTTTAATCCGTTATGTCCATCCAATATTATTGAAAATATTTAGTCTAATCGGAAATTTTAGAAAATTACTTGATCCTTTATATTTACCAGAGAATAAGGTAATAAGATTGAAAGAATATCTCGTTCCCCTAGAGGATGGTGCAAAATTAGCCACTGATATCTATATGCCAAAAGAAATTTATTCTCAAAAAGGAAAAGGTCCAACGATATTAATACGCCTTCCATATTGGAAAGATATCTTGAGTATTATAGGTTATTATTTCGCGTCAAGAGGATATGTTACAATACTTCAGGATATCCGCGGGTGTGCTAGCTCCATAAATTATGGGACAAATTCGCTTTATATATATGAACGATCTGACGGTAAAGATACATTAAGGTGGATCTCAAAAAGGTTTTGGTATAATGGAAAAATTGGTATGTGGGGATTATCCTATCTGGGAATAACTCAATTAGCAGTTTCATGGGATAATGAAGGTCTTTTATCTGCCATTGCCCCGATTCATTGTTCTTATGCTAATGTATTCTGGCATCCTGGTGGATTATACCCTGTTGGATTTTCCGGTTCTTTAATACTTATTATGAAATCTATTTCGACTATATCCCATCTTACTACTATTAATTTTGATAAGTGGGATAAGGAGGGTCATTACCGCCAATTATTTTATAATCCTCAGGTAAGCCTTTATAATGAACCTTTAAAGTCTAAAAAACCTAAACTTTCAGATATGTCCTCAGTGGAATCACCAAAGTTTCTAATGAAAATAATGAATAGAGTGTATAATACTAATGTGATTGTAAGTAAAAAAGATAGTGGAGCATTAAAAGATTTAATTAGGGAAATCTTTTATAAAGTAAATATTTTTCATGATTATGAGTTGTCTCCTTATGCTATTGGATTAAATTATCAATTGGTTACTCCAATGCTTTATATCGGAGGTTGGTATGATATGTTTATTGAGCATATGCTTAAAGATGTGAAGGAAATCCAACAGAACGCTCCTGATTTTTTTAAAAACAAATTTCGAATGGTTATTGGACCATGGAGCCATATTAATCTGGACAAACTTTTTATACAGCCATTAAAGCCCAAACATCTCCGAGACAGTTTTACGTTCTTTCAACATTTATTGCCTTTCTGGTGGTATGAATACTGGCTAAAAGAGAAGGGTGACAATTTGAATAAACTCCCTCCTTTACAAATTTTTATAATAAATAAAAATAAATGGAGAGGATTTAATCAATGGCCGCCTAAAACTGAAAAATTAAAACTTTATTTACATTCCGAGGGTAAAAGAAATAGTTTGGTAAGTGAACATACTCTATCTGAAAAGATTTTAAAAAGTAAAGCTTATACCATTTACCAATTTGATCCATCTAATCCTGTTTACACATACGGGGGAAGAAACTTATTTTTATTAAGTGGCCCGCATAATCAGATAAAAATTGAAAAAAGGAATGATGTGTTAGTATATACGAGTGAAACCCTGAATAAAGGTATAGAAATTATAGGTGAGATTGAAGTAGTGCTCTACGCATCGTCTAATGTGAAAGATACCGATTTTATGGTTAAGCTTGTTGATATTTTTCCTAAAGGCAAAAAGAGTATTAATATAATTGATTCAGGTCTTAGGGTACGTTATCGAGAAGGGAATTTAAACAGTCCTAAATTTATTGAACCTAATGAAATTATAGAATGTAAAATCAAATTGGGTTCTATCGCTATTTATTTCCCAGAAAACCATAAAATCGGTGTAGAAATATCATCTAGTAATTTTCCTCGATTTGATATTAATTCAAACTTAGCTGGAGAAATAAGTGTAAGGAAATATAAAACAGCAGTTCAAAAGATTTATCATAATGAACGATTTCCGTCTCACATTTTACTTCCTATTTATCGAAAAGATTAAGCGAGTATTTAATATTAGCTTATATGTAATTGATCAACTAAGTAAAGTTCTGTTTAAAAATTTTCTTCAGAATTGCATATACAAATCAAATAGGATATCAAAATTAAAAAAAGAATTAGATTTTATTTCGGTTTTTTTTTAAATATATTACTAGCCCTCCAATTAGCAAAACCGATATAATAATTATAGTGTTATATCCAAATATTTCTAAAGGAGCTTCCGATGAAGAAATATCTTTTATTATTGTAACATCCGCAAATGAAAACTTGTTATTGGTATCATTTGCATAAAACCGAATAACTTTTGACCCATTACCAATTAATTTCCAAAGATCACTATCGATAGTTCCAGTAAGGCCTGTAAAACTTATATTATTAAACCATTCTGTTCCATTAAATATAGAATACCAAGTTGAATCTAAATTTGGCTCATTTATAGCTAATTCAAAAGTAGGGGGATTTAATCCATATATTTGACTATGAGTAGGTGAGAGGATCGTAATTATAGGGGGTTCCCGATCGACAGCAATATGAACTTCAATATTAAAGAACCATAAATTCTTCAATGAATTAATAGATAACCCTGAAATACCATTTCTGTAAGCAAAGTAAGAATAATCAGAAAAGCAATATACCCAAGGCATATCTTCTTCAACTAATAGTTGTTGTATTCTATTATAATACCCCTGTCTGATGTTATTATCAAGTTCTTGAATCGCTTTTTCCATTAATAATTGAACATTATCGTTTATATTAAAGGGATTTCTTCCCATCTCAATTGCAGATTGATAACCATTATAAGAAACCAAATTACTGTCAGGGTAGTCAGTAGTTCTGTTTGAAAACAATTTTTCTATGAAATTACAAGGATCATTATAATCTGCATGCCAATCTAATTGGAATAATTGAAGATTATCTCGTATTAATCCCGCTAAATTGTATGCTTTAAATATGAAATTAGCCCAAGTTGTACCAGCATCTAAAAGACAAATACCAATATTCGCGAGATTAATTGTTAGAAGGGTATAAAATGATTCTCTTAAGTCACTCCCTATATTGTAAGTAAAATTAAGAGTTATAAATGGAGTTTTCCCATTTAAGCTATATGCATGATCAGTCCATTCAGTATCGATTGTATAGCCAACTCCATAGCCCATATTTTGCATTATTTCTCTTGCTTTAGTTAAATTACATATCGCAGCATTCAAAGTATCATTTGAATAATAGATAGTTGAAGGGATTGGTGATTTTAATCTTATGGCATGATTTTGTCTTATTAAGTCAATAAGAAAAGAGTAGTTAAATGCATACGAAATTGCTTTCCTAAAAGATTGATTAATCCAATTATTATTCATTCCGATAAATTCAACTTCTGAATCGATTATCTTATTTATAATAAAGTTGGGATTACTTTCAAATACATTTGGCAAATTAGAGAGCTCATTTTCTCTTGAATTACGTTTATCAATAATAAGATCTACATCGCTATTTAATAATGCATCAATTCGGTTCTGTTCTGTGGGTAATATTTTAAATTTTAAATTGGTAATATTAGCCACTCCATTTCTATATTGATCAAATGCATGAAAATTAACTTCTAATCCGGGAAGATAATTGTCATAAACAAAAGGTCCTGTGCCAATTAAATCACCTGTAGCAGTATCTATAACTGTTGTTGCGGGAGTGGAAGTTGGCGAGAGAATTACAGAACTAGGAAAACATAATAATGCTTCGAAAGGTGCATATGGCGTATTTAAAATAAAACGTACCAAAAAATCATCTAATCTTTCAACTCGATTAATAATTTCTTGATAAGATTCTGATACAATATCATAGTATTTATAGATTTCAGCTATTTTAGCAAAACCAATTCCAATTAGATAATGTAATCTAGTAAAAGTGAATACAACAGCATCAGCATCAAATTGGGTACCATCATGAAATTGAATTCCCGATTTAAGTGATAAAGTGTAGTTGAGACCATCAAAAGTCCATGTTCCAAAATCAGTAGCTAAATTTGGTATTATATTCAGATTAGAATCACTTAAATTGTATTTAAATAATCCCTCACATATTTGTGTTATTGCTAAATAAGAATCATCATCCCACGAGTCTTGGGGATCAAGGTCTTGTATTCCGCTATCAATACCAAAGATAAAAGTTAAATCTCCATTAGATGATTTGGGTTTTGCCGAATATTGATTTATAGTGATTAAAAAAGGGTTTAGAGCAAAAATGAGTAATAGGGCTATAACTGAGATTGCTCTTAAATTAGTTTTCAATTATTATCACCAAAGATTTTTGTGTTTTTTAATTAGATTTAATTATATTTAAATCTATCTTTTTTATGGTAATTGTTAAGTAATAATGTTTTATTTAGAAAACGAATAGGTCTAACCTAAGAGACGATATTTAACTTCTTCAAGACAATTTAACTTCTTTAGCAGTATTATATAAATAGCTGAAATAATAATTCGCAGCTGGGCCGAAAGCGATGTGGTCAGTTACTGCTCCAAAATAAGAAAGTTTCTTGAAAAATTTTTGAGTTAGTATAATAAAAGCATCTTCACCCTCATCCATTACTACACAGGTACCAAATACTTGATCTCGTGATTTAATTTCCGCTATCGTGTTATACTTTTTAAGTAATACTTTGAATTTTTCATCCTCAAGCGTTTCTTCTTCCACTAGTAATCTAATATCAGTTACTCCTCGTGCTCTTGCCTTTTCTAAATCGCTGTAAAATTCCTCTAAAAATTCTAATTCTGGAGCAACAAGATATAAAGCGGTTTTTGCCATATTGATTAAAGCAAGACTTCGATTGATGCAAACATCTCTTCCACGATGAACATATAAAGCGATCTTTATTGGAGTATCATGAGATTGATATATTGGAGTTAAAGTATTAAGGATTTTATTTGATTGGTCGTCAAAACTGTCATTATATTGTTTTTTTGCAATTACTAACGCCTCATCCGGGCTTTTTGCAAAATACCTGCTAGGTCTCGATTCTTCTTCTTTTATTATCCACATTTTCTCCTTTTCTAACTGTGTAAGTATGTTATAGATACGAGAGTAAGGAACACCTGAAGCTTCTGACAATTCTCGGGCATCCATTGGACCTTTAGAAATCAAAGTAAGATAAATTGATATTTCATAATCAGTGAGACCAATAGAACGTAGCGCGTCCTTAACATTCTCTGGAATTTCTTTACTCATGATTCACCACCATTAAACACATCAGTTAGATAAGGTGCTTTTAAAAATTTAATTGAATTATTGTAATTAAAAAATAAGAATAACCCATAATATAAAAAATAATCCTATTAGCGTGAAATTTCTTAACCCATGCGGGGAAAGTCCTCTTATGACTAAAATTTTTTCATAAGCATCATTCTTTAGAGTATTTTTAAGAAATGGAACCGTTTTTGATAAAATATTGAAGCACACCCTCATGTTCCATCACCATTATTATTAGGAATAGTTAGATTTGGAAAAAATATTATCAAAATAGTCATAACTGTGGCAATTGCTAGTATCGAAACAATAACAATAATGGTTTTTTTCCTATGTTCTCTTTCAAATATTTTTAAGGTCATTCTAGGTTTTAGGTTGATCTTTTTATAATTTAATACATTAATTTAGTTTTTTAATTATTAATAAGTATGTTTTTGATTAAAATAAATCTATAGAATGTGGTTTAGCTAAAGTATTTATTAATAAATTCGATTCGATATTTTTCAGGATTTTCTTCTTGGTTAATTTTGAAATTTTCATATTTGCGATATAATTCTAGCATATCCGTATACAATTCCTTAAATTCTGGGCGCGTCTTAATTAATTCACTTCTTTGAAAGGGTAAAAGTTCTTTTGGAATTTCTTCCCATTTAATTGATTTTCCGCTAAAATCATAATATGATTTTATACTCCTAATAGCTGCACCTAAGGCCGCAGAATTAGTAATTGAAAATTTTATGATGTCAACATTAAAGATATCTGCAGCAATTTGTAAAATTTCTATATTTTCAGAAGCTCCTCCGGTACTATAGATGTGAATAGGTTTCTCTTTAATCCACTCAGAATGTAATTTCATTGAAAGAAACTGGGCTTCGATGATAGCTCTAATACTTCCATTAAGATCATCTTCCTCAAATCCAACCCTAAAAACTTGAGGATCAAGTATTAATGGAACTATTTCAGGAAAAAAGTAAGGTAACATTATCTTACCATAATTTCCCGGTGGGGTTTTTCTTAATATTTCAGAAAATTCAGTCCAGCTAAGTTGAAACTTTTCCTTTACTTTTTCTCTAGCTAAAGAGCCATTCTTATAACAGATAAGGGACATATAATCACCTGTTGGTGCTCCAAAGATATGCCCTTCCCCTTTCAGATCAAATGATAATTCTTTCATATAAGAAAAATAAGTGTCACTAGTTCCCAAACTAATCGCTGTAGTTCCTTTTTGTGTTACTCCTAATCCTATAAGGCTATTAGGGTTATCTCCAGACCAAGGTATTAATAAAGTATTAGGAGAAAAGCCATACTTATTTACAAAGTAATCAGATATGGTTCCTATTACATTATAAGAAGGGGAGAGCCGCGGTAATTTATTTGATAAATAAGGAGCTGTTGCCTCTAACGCCCTATTGTCCCATTGTTTAGTTTTAATGTTCATTAAATTCATTCCAGCCCCATCTCCGTGATCTATAGGTGAATTTTTTCCAACCAAAAGTGATGATAAAAAAGAACTTACCAGATGAATAATGGAGGTCTTTGCATAATTTTTAGGATCTTCTTGATAAAATTTTCGAATTTGAGGTCCAGAAAATCTTTCAAATGTATTTGAACCAGTTATTTTAATCAAAGCTTCCTTTCCTCCTAGAACTTCTCTTATCTCTTCACACTGCTTACTTGTACTGGAATCCATCCAGATTGGACTGGTTAAGCGAGTAAAGACATTGTTTAATTGGGTTGTTAGTGTTTTGTGATGATCTAATGAATTTAGCACATTTTCGAAGAACTTATTTAGATAAACAGTCCCATGTTGCTGACCGGAACCTGAAATAGCTTTTATCATATGAGTTGGTAGACCACTTACAATTAATTTTTTCAAAAGCATCTCTAAAGCGTCTACCCACATCAAAGGGTTTGAATGTACAACTTTTCCATCTTCAGAAACATAAACCCCGTTTTTAGTCTTATAATGTGGCAAATCGTGTTCATAATTGATGCTATTATTATAGACTATTGTTTTATTATCAAAATCAATAACAAGTCCAGTCATACTTTGGGTAGAACAATCAATACCGAGAAATAGATCCGACACAAATTATAGAATTATTTAGATTAATATCAAGTTTTTTGTTTAAGCGGTACAAACATTTAAATTGATGATTTATGATTACATCCTAAAATTAACAAATAAAGTGAATTGATAATGCTTAAAAGATCATTTAATAAATTTTTAGAAAAACCTCCAGATAACTCGGAATTATATCCCTACCTTTATTCTATTGGTTTTAAGGGATTAACTACATCAAAACAACAAATTAAAATAAAGCCAATAAAGTGTAGTCAATGTGGTGCTATATTAACTAATATTGACGAGATAAAAGAAGACTCAAAAATAGGAACATATTTTAAATGCGAATTTTGCGGGACAATAAATTCAGTAAGTAAAGAACAGATTCTTGAGCATTTATCTGATGATGTTGATTTCATTCTAGAAGATATTCAACTAAAAAAACCTGAAGATGAAAAAAAAATTACTAGTGTGGGCTATTCGGAAGGAGAATTATATATATCAGTTATAGATATTTCAGGTAGTATGAGTGGAGCTAAAATTGAAGCGGTGAAGAAATCATTAATTCAAACTATTAAGGATTTCAAAATTAATGCACCAACAACTAAATTTTTTCTAATTGCATTTGAGAGTTCAGTATATTATTATCTTAAACATGATAAGGCTCCACTCAATTTTACTGGGGAGCTCTTATTATCACTAGATGAAATGAAATTGAGCCTCGAAACATCTATTACAGGAGAGCAAAAAATTGGCTCCCTTGGTGAATTTGCTGACAGCTGGATAAAAAAAGTAAGTGATCTCCGCTCTATGGATATGACGGCACTTGGCCCTGCACTTTACTTTGCAATCATTTCTTTCGAGCTTTTTAAATTCTCAACGGGACGGATAACTCTCTTAACGGATGGTATGGCAAATCAAGGTATTGGGAATCTCTCAGGTACCAGTATAGGAGCAGAAAAGTTTTATAATCATATGGCGGATCTATGTAATAAGAATAATATTGTAGTTGACATCGTAGGAGTTTCTAATCCAGGGGATAGCAACGAGATGGGGTTGCAGATATTAGGAAATATAACCGATAAAACTGGTGGCAAAATGTTCTTAATTTCAGATCAAGAAATGGGTGCCGTGTTCAAGGAATTACAAGAAATACGCCATATTGGTAGGGATGTCACTATAAAACTAATCACTCCTTTAGGCATAAATATAAAAAATGTTACAGGAGCATATAGTTCTACTGATATTAAGGAATCCGAGATTAATCTTGGCGCTGTAACTGAAGATAGAGAACTCTACATAGAACTTGATGCCAAAAAAGGATTAGAAAAGGAAATTGGTGAAGTTCCAGTCCAACTACAGGTAAATTATAAGGATAAAGATGGAAGACGACGTTTAAGAGTTATAAATGATCGTGTTAAAACCACTAAAAACGAAAATGAATTTAAATCAAATTACGATCAAAAGTTAAATGCAATGTATAATATACAATTTGCTGGAGTGGCTCAATATGCTGGTAAAGGTGCTGAATCTAAGAAGCGATTACAAAATTTGAAAGAAAACCTTGAAAAGGAGTATTCATCATTAAAGGCTCAAGGAAAGGCTTTTTATGCTGAAAGTGATTTTAATGAAGGATTAGAATTTTTAGACGAGGAATTAGAAGAATTAAAGATGGAAGATGAAAGGGCTATGAATGCACCCCAAGCAAGTTTTATGGCTACTCAAGGGCAATCTCGATATCGAATGTCTTTAAATGAATTGAAAAAGAAAATTGAAAAGAAGAAAGAGAAGTAAGTAACCTTTTTTTTTACTTTTTTTTATCAGTTTTTTAATCTAATATTAGTTTTTTATTAGCTATTTAACATATCGTAAATGACTTATTGCTTTTCTTATATTATTAGTAGTAAAACCACTAGTTTAATTTATTAGATCGACAAAAAAAATAACTTTTCGTTATTTTTTATCATCTTTTAACAAAAATATATATAGAAATCCATCACTTATTATCATAATATGAATATAATTTAGTATAATATCAAAAAATTATTAGAAAGGTTGAGGCTATAGTGGATGCAATTGATATTAAAATTTTAGAAGAATTAAAAGAAAATAGTAGAATCTCATTTAATGATATTTCTCATACAGTTGGAAAGACTGAAGCTACGGTACGAAGGCGTGTAAAAAGTTTAGAAGAGCAGGGAGTAATCAAAAAGTATACTATCGAATTCACTTTGAATTCTAAGCCAAAAACAAGAGCTACTCTTAAAATCGAACCAGATTTTAAGGAAATCAAAAACATTCTAAAGGAGTTGAAAGCAATTGAGGAAATTACCGATATCTGGAGATTGAGTGGTGAATGTGGTTTATTCATTAAAGTAGAAATTCCCTCGATCGAACAATTTAACCCTTTAATTGAAGAGAAAATCTCTCAAATAAAGGGTGTAAAAATAATGGAAACTTGTTTTATAACAGATATTATTAAATAAGCTTTTTATTATTCCTTATTTTTTGATTTTCAGATTAATCTTTCATATTTCATTTTATGAATATAAAAAGGAAAAAATTAAAATATTCCAAAAATAGCAAAACCAAAGTGAAATATTCCCCCTATTAATAATGCTATTGAAATCTCTAAAAAGGAAATTTGTAAGGCATATTTCCAACTCGTTTGCTTTGCAATGATAATGATAGTTGCAAAACAAGGCACATATAACATGGTCACTAAGCTAAAGGTTATCATTTGGATGGGGGTTAATAAATCTATCAATGTCATTCCCATATTTTCAGCAAATAGCACTAATAGTACTAGAGTTAGTTCTTTTCGTAAAATGCCATAAATCAAAAATACCCCGGTAACAATAGGTAACCCAAGCCAAAAGACGGTTATAGGGGAAAGAATGATATTGATAGGTAATAAGATATTAAAAATAACTAGAATTTCTAATCCAATACCGAGAAGAATAATGATTGGAAGTGCTTTATATACAAATTCTTTTGATCTTAACCATGTTTGTTTTATAATCACTTCAAAATTAGGAGCCCTATATTCATGCATTTCCATAATCAATTCTGTACACCTTCCTGACATGAATTTATTTAAGATTCGTCCCATAAGTAAAACAACGCTAAAATTAATGATAAAAAGAAAACCTACCCAACCTAATCCTAAATATCGTCCAACTAAACCCATTACTACAGTCATTACAGCAGCACAAGGAACTAGTGAAGTTAAAGCAATCGATATTTTTTTCTCTCTCTCAGTTTCCATGATTCTACAACCTGCACAAGCAGGAACATTACATCCAAATCCAAGTATCATTGGTATTACTGTTTTCCCATGAACTCCTAGCGAATGCATGGCACGATCCATTAAAAAAGCAGCTCTCGGCAAGTAACCTGAATCCTGTAGTATTTCGATTATTAAAAAGAACGGTACTACGTAGACTAGAACGCCTGAAAGAGCTCCAAAAAATCCACCCCCCGCACCATCCCAAATTATTTGTATAAGGGGATAATTTTCATCGAAAGTTGTATGTACTAGTTCAGTTAATGCTGAATAGATCTCATCAATAATTCCACCTAAGAAATCTCCTATAGTAAATGTAAAAAAATAGGTCCCTAAAAGCACTATCAATAAAATTAAATATCCGAAAAAGGAATGAGTCGTTAAATGGTCAATCCAATTTACTAAATTCATTTTAGTTCTTTCTTTTTGAGACTTTTCAATTAATACTTCCTCTATTACTTTGTTTATATTATTATATATCTCTGAAGAAATAATAGTTTGAATGTCCTCACCGTGAAAATCTTCTAGATTTCTTCGAAAAAGGTCTACTGTTTCAATGAGATCTCTATTATATTTTATATCTTCAACGATTGAAATAATTTCTTCATCATTTTCTAATAGCTTTATGACTAAAAATCGTGGTGGATAACCACTTTTTCGAAGAATATCCGGATATTCTAACAATTTATCAGTTAAGATTGCTAATTTATTTTCTATTTCTTTGCCAAATGTCAACAATAAGGATAAATCTGGAAAAGTGTAATCCTTATTATTATATAACTCGATTGCAACCTCCAAGATTTCATGAACTCTTTTTCCATGAACAGCTACTAATGGTATTACAGGTAATTTGAACATTTGCGCTAGCTTATTAAAATCAAGGTCACGATTGCGTTTCTGCAGCATATCCATCTGATTAATTGCAATTATCATTGGTATCTTTAATTCTAATAATTGAAATGTGAAAAAGAGATTACGTTCCAAGTTTGTAGCATCAATCACATTAACGATTAGATCAACGTTATCTGATACAATATAATCTCTACTCACAATCTCTTCTAAAGAGTAAGTAGATAATGAATATATCCCGGGTAAGTCAACGATGTTAAAATGATACCCCAAGAATTCAAGTGAGCCTTCCATTCGTTCTATTGTTTTACCAGGCCAATTACCAATTGTTTGACTTAGACCAGTTAATTGATTAAATATCACAGATTTTCCGACGTTAGGATTACCTGCTAATGCAATGTTTATAATATTATCTGACTTTTCATAATTTTTTTTATTATGTGTTTTAGGTAAATGGCAGCTCATTAAATCACTTAGAAAAACCAAAATTTAAATTTATATAAAAATATGATGCCTAGATTTTCTGTGTTGGTTTAAACATGCATGATCGCATTGTACCATAATCCTAGAAGCAATTCCTCTACCAATCACTAATGAAGTCCCCTTTACAATAATTTCTATAGGGCCTCTAAAGGGTGCACTTTTAACTTTTCTAATTCTAACTCCTGGAAAGAGTCCAAGGTTCGCTAATCTTGTTCTTTGTCTATAACCAATATTTACACTTTTTACAACCACTTCTTCTCCTGAATCACACTCAGTTAAGCATTTTAACAATGGTGTATAAAGTTCATGAGGTCTTTTGGGATCCTTATGATTGGATGAAATAATATCAACTCTATTAGTATTTAAAAATTAGATCACTTCTATGATTAATATATGCAAGTAATCATTTAAAACTTTTAGTTATATTTAATAATAAAAAATATTACTATTAAAAATGGGAATATAGTATGACAAACGTAATGATGATTAGCCGTTATAAAAAATTTTATTATGCAGAATAATATATCAAAAGATATTAATTATATTATTCGAAAGAGGATAAAAATCAGGGTATTAATTAAAAATTAATTTTAGTTAATATTAAATTTGTTTAATACAACATCCAAAATATTTGATCATTATAGATTTTTCTTTTGATTTTTCTCTCAGATTCAAGATTGTATAATAGTTGTTTCAGATGGTTTTCACTTAGATTATTAGATGGAAAATTCATTATTATCTGTTCTTGTCTCATAGGATGTCGTTTAATTACGGAAAGTAGCTCTTTTTCAAAATCTGGGGAAAATGTAAGAAAAACGCCTTGTTCAGGAAAGGTAATATTGTTATATTCCTTAAAGATTTCATTTAACCTTGAAAAGATTTGTTTATCAGGTATCTTTACCCATTTTTCTGTAGGAGGTCGAATGGGAACATTAATATCAATTCTATCAGGTTGAATAAGATCTATGGTTTTTTTTATACTTTTAAGTTGATTTCTCGAATCATTAATTTCTTTCATTAACATTATTTCTATCCAAAATTTACCCTTGAAATTTTTCCTAAAATCTATAAATCCTTGAATAATTTTGTCAAATTTTAATGAAGGATGTGGTCGGTTAACTTTCTTAAATAAAAGCTCATTTCCTGCATCCAAACTAGGTAAAACGACGTCAGTTAATAATAAAGCGTCAATCACTTCTTCTTTGTTAAGTAAGCTTCCATTAGTGATAACACAAATAGGTTTGTTAGATACTTTATTTGTATACTGGATTAATTCTTTTAAATCTTTATATAAGGTTGGTTCTCCACTTCCAACAAAAGTAACATAATCTATATTATCTTCATTTAATTCGATTGCAGTTTTTATTTCAGAAATAATTTCTTCTTTTGGATAAAAATTTCTTCTCCTATTCGTAAAACACGTGGTTTTTCCTAACTGACAGTAGATACACTGATAATTACATGTTTTTGAAGGAAGAGGATCGATCCCTAAGGAGCGCCCTAATCTTCTGCTAGGTACAGGGCCATAAACATATTTCATTTATATTTCTAATTAGATTTTATTAACTTTATATTTATCAATTGCTTGTTTAATTGTTCTTACTGCTAATTCTGCACAGTGTTTATGATCATCGGGAAGTCCATGAAGGGCAGAATCTATATCCATAGGTGTCAATTTTTCTGCAAAATTTAAAGTTTTTCCTTGTAAAATGATTGTTACTTGACTTCCCGTTGCTATACTCGCACCACAACCATCCGTAATGAAAGTAACTTTCTCGATAATGTTATTCTTAATTTTAAAGAAAAATTGCATAGTATCACCACAGGGACCTTTATATGAGTAGGTAACTGAAGCGTCTTCTGGTGATAATTTGCCCCAATTCTTAGGATTATGGAATAAATTTACGATATATTCGTTATAATCCTCCAATTCTTTTTTTATAACTTCTTTTTGAAGTTCATCAACAAATTTATCAAATTCCTCTCTAGACATAGCTGATTTTTTTGTTATTTCTATAACGAATAATCATTCAAAATATTTAAAATCTGCAATTACTTCTTATTATATGATAAAACTAAATTTAAGAGATGAAATTGATTTGATAATTGGAATAAGTTCTGAATTATCTCGTGTATATCCTCATTTCGGGAGGGCACCTGAATTTACCTTAGTAAAAATCGAAAACAATAAAGTTGTAGAAAAAAGAGTAATTCCAAATCCAGGTCATACTGTGGGAAGTATCCCTAAACTAATGAAGGAAAATGATGTTAATTATATGATTGCTGGCGGAATGGGTCATAGAGCAAGAGATTTTTTTAATCAATATAATATTGAAATAATTACTGGTGTTGAAGGCGATATAGATAATATTATCGAGAAGATATTGAATGGAGAAATTAAAAATTTACAGGGAGAGAACCTTTGCAATCCAAGCGCAGGAAAAGGATATGGCGTAGAAAAAATTCATGAGGATGGTGAAGAACATCATCATCACCATGATTAATTCATTAGATAGAAGATTAAAGTAAGTTCAAGTTTGAAATATTGTTGAAGGGGCAAAAATATAAGTTTAATTTAAGAGCCTCTTCTTTTTAATTCTAACATATTAAATCTAATAAAATTCTTCGATTTTATTAATATTAAATTTGAAGTCCCATATTGGGGGATGCTCTGGGAACCATAGAACGGTTAACTTTTTTTTAATAATTATTATTTTTATGAAAAAGGGAATATATATATGTACTAATCTTGTAAATGAAGTATAAAAAAAGAGATGGTATACTATAAAAGTAGAATATAGAGATGCAAGAAGTATCATAACTAAAAGTAATATCCCTGAAGTAGATTATGTAATAAATCCATATACGGGGTGTCAGCACGGATGTATTTATTGTTATGCTGAATTTATGATAAGGTTTACCAATCATAAAGGAGAAAAATGGGGAAATTTCTTAGATATTAAAAGATATGATTTTAATAAGATTAAACCTCAAAAGTATGATGGGAAACGTATATTACTCAGCTCAGTAACTGATCCCTATATTCCATTAGAATTAAAATATCAGAATACTAGAAAAATTTTAGAGCGTTTAGTTGACACTACAGCTTTTGTTTCGATATTAACGAAATCAAAATTTGTTACTAGAGATATTGATTTATTTAAACAATTCCAAAATCTTGAGGTGGGAATTTCAATCAGTACTTTAGATGTTAACTTTGCTAAACTTGTAGAAAGGGGCGCGTCAAGACCGCAAGAAAGATTGGATGCGCTAAAAGAAATTCATGATAATGGAATAAAAACGTACACGTTTATCTCTCCATTTTTTCCAGGAATTACACTTTATAAAGACATTATTGAGAAGACTTTAGAATATACTGATTCATACATGTTTGAAAACTTAAACTTTAGACCCCATAACGTGCCGCGGATATTTAAATTAGTTAGAGAGCAATATCCTAACCTTTTATCTATGTATGAAAGGTTCAGAAAAGATAACTCATTATGGGATGGGTTAGCGTCAGAAATAGACGCATATTGTCAAAATCTAAATATTGAATATTATATTGAATTTCACCATGGTGGTTTTTCAAAATCCTAATTCATATAAGCAATTTTCTAATTATGAGTGTGATTTCATAATACTTTTATTTTTTAAATTCCCACCATGTATTCATTTTTATATTATAACCAAATTAGTATTAAAGAAAGAAATAATGTATTATTTAGATAAGAAGTAATTACTGTTTGTGGCGAATATGGGAGTAAAAAGTGGGGATGTAGTTAAAATAGATTATATCCTATATGAAGAAGATGGAGCATTTATTGATTCAAGCGAGCTTAGCAATGGGGAACCAATAAAAATCCAATTAGGAACTGGACAAATAATAAGAGGGTTAGAAAATTCCATTGTTGGAATGGAAGTTGGAGATGAGAAAGTGATTATACTTGAACCAGAGGACGCTTTTGGAACATTTGAGCCTTTATTAGTGGAAAAAGTACCACGAACTCAATTTTCAGATCAAATTAAGGTTGGAGATATGGTTGATTTTATTGGAGCAAATGGTATGAGTTCCCCAGCGTGGGTTAGACTTATCGAGGATGACTTTATAATAGTGGATATGAATCCACCCCTTGCTGGAAGAAGAGTAAAATTTGTAATAAAATTGATTGAGGCTGGTTTAGAACCAGATCCTCTCCCAAATCCGTTTTTCATGGGAATGAGTTGTAATAGTAATTGTAGTCATGACCATTCTGATTCTAATTAACTAATTAATTCAATTTAATAATGTTTAATATTTTCAGCTCAATTTAATTAAACAATTTAATTTATTTATTCTCAAGAATTTTACTACTCAACTTTATTAGTCTTATTTTCATATAAAAATGAGCTATAAATTTACAACTGAAGAATTAGAAGAGCTACTGATAGATTATAATAAAGTAGCACTAGAGAATTTAGATTTACCTTCAGAAGTATACATTTGGGATGAAACCCTACGTGATGGAGAACAGAGCCCCACCGTTTACTTAACATTAGAAGAAAAAATCCATCTTGCAAAATTAATGGATGAAATTGGAGTGAAATTGATTGCAGTTGGATTTCCAGCAGTTTCAGAATCAGAGAAAAAAATAGTTAAAACAATTGTTAATGAAGATTGTAAAAATGCAACTATTTTGGGAATTGCTCGCCCAAAGGAAGAAGATATTAATGCTTGTATTGATGCGGATTTAAGTGAGATAGTGGTTTTTATGCCAATATCTCCAATATTTAGAAAAACTTTAAAGCAAACTCCAGAAGAACAATTAGAGAAGATTAATAGTTCTATTCTTTATGCTAAAGATAATGGTTTGAAAGTTAACTGGGTTTCTGAAGATGGAACGAGATGTGACTTCCCTCACTTAAAAAATGTTTTTCAGACAGCTATAAAAGCTGGCGCAGAGAGAATCGTTTTAGGAGATACCGTGGGTATATTAACACCTCAATCTACAAATTATTTAATTAATCGGATTAAAAGGGAAGTCCTAAAGCCGTTAGGAAAAGAAATACCAATGGGAATTCATACTCATAATGATTTTGGCTTAGCAGTAGCAAATACTGTTACTGGAGTATTCGAGGGTTGTAAATACCCTCATACATGTATAAATGGTTATGGTGAAAGAGCGGGGAATGCCGCTTTAGAAGAAGTTGCCACAATTCTAGAACGAATGGGAATCAATACAGGTATAAATCTAAAGAGATTGCCTGAATTGAGTGAAATTTGCGAGAAATATTTTTGCAAGCCTCTTTCTCAATATAAACCAATAGTAGGAGATTATGCTTTTAGTCATGAAAGTGGACTTCATATTGCTGCAATATTAGCGCACCCATTGACATATGAGCCTATTAATCCACAAATGGTTGGCAGGAGAAGAAAGTTTTATCTTGGAAAATTTTCAGGGTCTCAATCGATTTTACATGCTCTAAAGAATAAAATTGAAGTGTTAGATTTAAACATCCCTGAGGATATAATTAAAAAAATTGTATCTGAGGTAAAGAAAAAACATGAAGAGACTTCCAAGGAAGAATTAAGAAAATCATTTAAGAAAATTAAACAAGAATTAAAGAAAATAACTAAAGGTGTTGGAGATAAAGAGTTTTTTGAAATAGTGAATAAATATGCCCAACCCTACGTTCCAGATGAATTTAAACCTAAAAAAAAGCAAAATAATAATAATAATTCCGGCTAAAGTTCTTTATTAATCTCTTCAATTCGAGATTGAGCTTTTTTCAAATCAGTTTTTAATTGAGATATTCTCTTATCATAAGATTTTTTATCAATACTACCTGCTTTTAATTTCTTATCCATGAAATTAATTAGGCTTTTTATTGAATTAAGCTTATCTTCTAATCCATTTTTCTCTGCTATTAAGTCTTCTTTCTTAGTCTTTTTCTTAAAGCGAAGTTTGGGAGCAGATTTCAATTCTGAATTATCATCTATGGAAGGAAGCGCGATTGAAATACTTTCACCTGATTTCTTAAAACTTTGTGGTTTTGGGGGGAGTTCGGATAATTCACCGTTAGATTCTAATAAATCATCAATTCCTGGAGTAAAAGATTTCTTTAAAAATTCTTCCGATTTAGATTCTTCCAAAATAATTGGATTAGAAGGGGTATTTTGAGAAACTTTTCTTTCAAACTTATTTTCTTGAGTAATCATCACGGAATCAACAAGTTTATCTATAGTACCTTTAATTACATTGATTTGACTTTGAAAAAGTTTAAGAAGTCCAATCAAATCACTTGAACCAGAAATTTTACCAGGAAAAGAAATATCAAGATTTTGAAGTTCAGAATTCATTGACATTGAATTAAGAGATTGCGGAGGATTAATAACTTCTTGTGGAGTAATTTGAGGTATCGCTCCAGATGAGTGTAATTCCATTCGATAATCTGAGATTAACCAAGAAAATAAATTATATGCAAAACTGGGATGCTCTTCATTATTAAAGCCCCCTCCGATTCGATCTCTAAACATCTCATAACTACCTATTGCACAGACTCTACCTTTTTCTGGTTCTGCCACACAAACTAATGGTGTAGAAAAAGGTTCAGAAGTTTCGTTAGAGGAGGCAATTGAAAAAGCAGTTCCTACAATTGCTAAAGAACAACCAGAACGGTAACATAGGGAGGTGATTCCATTAGTAATAGGATGTGGTGGGATAAACGAGGTTATTATCGGCATATTTTCCATGCCTAAATTATAAGAATTATCTAATACTTGATCATTTTCAAATAAAATACCGAAATTTTGACTTAATTCGCTTAAATTACTATTTCTTCCTCTATCACCCCCAGCATGGGAGAGTAACAATAATCCACCACCCTCTTCATGTACCCAGCTAGAAATTTCTGAAATTTCAAGTGAAGACACTTTTGAAAAATCCGGGCATGCAAAAACTAAAATATCAAAAGGTTTTAATGAATTATGTGTAATTGGAGTTTCTAAGAAGTTATAACAAATAAAACCATTATTATTTAAGAAATCCCGTAATTCAGTTAAATTTTCATCCAATTTTCCTCGAGGTTTATGACCTATATCAAAAGCTATTTTGTATGGCATTTTTTCACACTCTATTTTGATTATATTAGATTTAGTATCAAATAATTATTTCTTTTTCTTTTGTATTTTAATCTTACTTTGAATATATTTACTAGGTATAATAAAATTATTTTATATTACCAGAGGTAAAAATAATTCCCACAAAAATTAAGAGCCCTTCTAATATATGCTTTTATCTCCGATTATGAGGTTATCCTTAGTAATATTTTCAATATTAACATAACTTCCAATTATGGAATTATCAGTAATGACATTTTTAAGAATAGCATTTCTTTCGATAACACAATTCTCTAAAATACAATTCTCGATATAAGAGTTCTCTCCTAAGGAAACATCTGGTCCAATTACAGAATTGAAAATCTCAGTTTCTTTTCCAATATAAACCGGATTTTTTATAAAAGAA
>Ga0180437_10001492_pt1 | contig 40112 bp, 38 predicted proteins | sample SS_ome_4_FD_132410 | JGI IMG/M metagenome (GOLD analysis project Ga0180437, IMG submission 132410) | Hypersaline lake sediment archaeal communities from the Salton Sea, California, USA - SS_3_D_1 metaG | ecosystem: Environmental > Aquatic > Non-marine Saline and Alkaline > Hypersaline >...
GATCCCATGGGCAGCCCCCCAAATGTCCCACACCGCCCGCCGGCCCCGCCGGAAATGGCTGCCATCCTGGATGTCGTCGTGGACCAGCGAAAAGTTGTGGACCAGTTCCAGAGCCGCGGCCGCGGGAAGGGCCTGCCGCGGATCGCCACCGGCCGCCTCACAGGCAATCAAGCAGACCACGGGACGCAGCCGCTTGCCGCTGTTGGCCTGGATCGGACGCAGCGCCTCGTCAGCCCAGCCAAGGTGATAGCGCATCATGCCATAGTAGGCCCCCAGGCTGTGATGCGGTATGTCGACCACCTCTTGCAGCTCAGCTTCAATCTGAGGGAGAAGGCGCTCAAAAGCACCCTGGAAGCTCATGCCAGAACTCCTCTACGCGATCCGTCTCAGGGCAGGCGTGCCCTTCAGGCTCTCTATGTCCTTGATCCCCAGGCTGAACATCACCGTGCGCAGGGTATCGGCGATCTCGATGGCCAGGCCGGCCACCGCCTGCGCCGAGGTATTGGCTGCCTTCAGGAACGGCCCCGCCAGGCCGCCCAGGGCAGCGCCCAGAGCCAGGACCTTGGCCAGGTCCATGCCGCTGCGGAGGCCACCGCTGGCAATGAACGGTATGCCGGGCAGGGCTGCTTTCACTTCGGCCAGCGCTTCGGCTGTGGGGATGCCCCAGTCGGCGAACTGGGCACACAGACGGCGCCGGCCCTCAGTGGGCGCTCGATACATCTCTACCTGGCTCCAGGAAGTACCCCCCGAACCCGCAACGTCGATGGCCGCTACCCCAGCGTCCACCAGCCTGCGGGCAACCTCAGCCGAAATGCCCCAGCCCACCTCCTTGGCCACGACCGGCACCCCCACCTCCCGGCACACAGTTTCGACCTTGGTCAGCAGACCGCGCCAGTCGGTATCGCCGTCGAGCTGCAGAGCCTCCTGCAAGGGATTCAGATGCAGGTACAGCGCATCGGCCTCGGCCAGTTCCACCGCCCGTTGGCACTCCCTTACACCAAAACCGGTATTCAACTGGGCGACGCCGAGGTTGGCAAACAGCAGCACGTCGGGGGCCAGGTCGCGGACCCGAAAGGTGTCCGCCAGATGAGGCGCTTCGATAGCGGCCCGCAGAGAGCCCAGACCCATGGCAATGCCTGCCGCCTGCGCCCCTTCTGCCAGGTGGCGGTTGATCCGCTGGGCTTCGGACGTTCCCCCGGTCATGGAGGAGATAAGCAGGGGCAGCCGCAGTGCACGGCCCAGAAACGTGGTTCGTAGATCCACCTCCTCCAGGGCAATCTCTGGCAGGGCATTGTGGACAAAGCGGTAGCGCTCCAGACCGGAGGTCAGCAGCGGAAAGCTGACATCCTTGTCCAGGTTGATGTGCAAATGTTCTGACTTTCGTTCCTCTAGCATGCGCTTCCCGTAACTTTTTCCCCGGCGGGGTGTTCTACGACGTGTAAAAAGGTGTTGCGGATCTTACCAGGGGTGGCATAGAATGTCAAACGAGTTGACAGTGTAGGCCAGACCTGGTAGAATAGGAAACCTTGAAGCGCCTGACACACAATGCCAGGCAGACATTCACCAGGAGGGACGCAAAATGTACAGTCGCGAAGAACTTTTCGAGAAACTGAAAGCAATCATCGTCGATCAGTTGGGTGTAGATGAGGACAAGGTCACCATGGAAGCCCGCTTCCGCGAGGACCTGGAAGCCGATTCGCTGGACCAGGTCGAGCTGATCATGGCCTTCGAGGATGAGTTTGGCGGGGAGATCTCGGACGAAGAAGCACAGCAGATCAGCACTGTCGGCCAGGCTGTCGAGTATATGGAGAAGCGACAGGCAGAAGGAGCATAGCAACCCTTTCCGTAGGGACTGACACAGACGCTGGGATTGACACAAGTCAATGTCCAGCGTTTTTTGTGTTGACGAGGCGCCATGGTCCAGGTAGATGCGACACGTTGCTGTTATTGCGGAGGGTGTGTGAGCATCTGTCCCGAAGATGCCATCCTCCTTGCCGAAACGCGGCTGGTGGTCCGCGAGGCCTGCACCGAGTGCGGGCTGTGCGTGGCTGCTTGTCCCGTCGGCGCCCTGTCCGCGCCGGGTACCGCGGCGCCAGCGGCGACCGAGGGGCGCCTCGGCGAGCATTGTGACGTCGTCGTCGTGGGGGCAGGACCGGGTGGATCAACGGCAGCCTGGCAGGCAGCCCGTTTGGGCCTCTCGGTCCTGCTCCTGGAAAAACGCCAGGAAATCGGCTCGCCAGTCCGCTGCGCCGAGGGCGTGCCCCACCAATCGCTCGTCGACTTTGTGGAGCCGGATCCTGCCTGGATATCGGCAATCGTGGACCGCGCCCAGATCATGGCGTTGGATAGTGGCCGGGTCGTACAACATTGGGAGGGAGCCGGCGGGCTGGGATACGTACTGGAGCGGCGCGTGTTCGACCGGATGCTGGCCGAGCGGGCTGCCCAGGCTGGCGCACAGGTGAGGGTCAAGGCGCCGGTCGTCGGGTTCTTGCACGGCTATGGCACGGTATGCGGGCTGCAGGTATCCTGGCAGGGACAGATCACAGAGGTCAAGGCCTCGGTCGTCATCGCTGCCGACGGCGTCGAGTCGCGCGTAGGCGACTGGGCTGGATTGGATACCCAACTGCCCCTGGAGGACACCATGACCTGCGCCCAGTATCTCCTGTCCGGTGTTGACTGGAATCCCGCCTGCCTGGGCTACTGGATAGACGAGGAGATCGCGCCTGGCGGCTACGCCTGGGTCTTTCCCAAGGGTGAGGGGCGAGCCAACGTGGGATTGGGCATCCAGGCCGATCTGGGTCGGGAGACTGCCCTCAGCTACCTGACCCATTTCGTCGAGCGAGAGCCGGCCCTTGCCCAAGGCAGCCCCGTCACCCTGGTGGCCGGCAACGTGCCGGCATCACTTCCCTGCCGGGAGCTGGTGGGAGACGGCCTGATGCTGGTGGGCGACGCAGCACGCCTGGTGGATCCTTTGACCGGAGGAGGCATCGTCAACGCTATGGTCAGCGGCCGCCTGGCCGCCCAGGTCGCCGCCGAGGCCCTGGAGGAGGGGGACACCTCGGCGCAGGGGTTGGCGCCATACCAACACAGGGTCGAAGGGGCCATGGGGCGACGGCTGGCACGCGACTACCGCCTGCGAGAGCGCTTCCCGCCCGACCGGCGAGCCGCCCGGAAATTCCTGCGGATCTTTGCCGTGGCAACGGGCGGCAAGTAGCCTGTGTTAGAAATCCAGCTCAGTTTTCTGAAACCACCCAACCCAGGTAAGAGTTGGGCGAAAAATCGACAGGCTTGGGCTTTTGCGCTATACTGCCCCCATGACCGAAAGAACCCGGCCTCCAGCCGATCCACCTGCCAGCGTGCTGATCCTCGCCGGCGGACAGAGCCAGCGGCTGGGACAGGACAAGTCTCTCTTGGTGCTAGCCGGCCAGCCGTTGCTGGTCCGCACTGTCCACAGGCTGGCCGCCCTGAGCGATGATCTAATCGTCGTCACCAACCAGCGGCAGCGCTATGAGCGCTTTGCGCTGCCAGCCCGCCTGATCCCCGACGAGCGCCGAGGCGTAGGATCGCTGATGGGCATCTACTCCGGACTGCAGGCTGCCCAACATGAGCACGCGCTGGCCGTCGCCTGCGACATGCCCTTCCTGAACCTGCCGCTGTTGCGCTACATGCTAAGCCTGGTCGACGATTACGACGTGGTCATCCCCCGCCTGGACGGCCTGCTCGAGCCGCTCCACGCCGTCTACAGCAAAGCCTGTCTGCCCCATATCAGAAGCTTGCTGGATCAGGGCCAGCGCCAGATCATCGCTTTTTTCGATCGGGTTCGGGTCCGCTACGTGGAAAGAGACGAGTTGGATCGGTTCGATCCCCTGCACCGCTCCTTTATGAATGTGAACACGCCAGCTGACTGGGAATGCGTGCAGTCCCTACTGGAACAGAATGGACATTAGTACTTGTATCCGCTCCCCCCGATAAACTCGCGCAGGTGCGAGGTCGGCGGGATCGCCTGCTCGTCCTGCTCTTGAATGGGGGCTACCATCTGGAGGAGCTTATGGACCCGGAGGGCGCGGCTGTAGGCATCCACCCGCAGCGGGTCGTTTTGATAGTCCTTGAGCCACTGGGCGAAAGAATCCAGCAGCCGGCGCCTCATCACGGGCAATTCGTAGGATAGCGCACCATTGATGATATAGTCGGTCGTGTTGGCGAAGGGGATAATGTTGCGCATCTCGCTGCTCCGCACATAGTGCCAGTGCTCCAGCGTCTGCCGCGGGTCATAAGATCGAAAGTTCACATCGCGTACCATGCGGCGCATCAGTCGCAGGTCGGTCCAGCGGATCATGCGGCCGTCGGGCCCCTGCATCTGCAACAGGGTCTCGATGTATAGCTGGAATTTTCGCTCGTCCTGCACATCCTCGGTCATGGGTGGGTACAACCCATGCAGGCTGTCGATCAGGATGATGTCGTTCGGTCCGAGGCGCATGGGCGTGACGTCTGCGTAGCGTTTGCTGGTCTTGAAATCGTAAAAGGGAATGCGAACCTCTTCGCCAGCGATGAGTCGGGCCAGGTGCTCGTTGATCAGCGCCAGGTCCAGGGCCTGTGGCGTTTCCCAGTCAACATCTCCGAACTCATCCCTGGGATGGAGCTCCAGGTCAAAGAAATAGTTGTCCACATTGAGGGTCACCAGGCTCAGCCCTTCCCGACTCAACCGTTCGCCGAGCTTGATGGTCGTCGTCGTCTTGCCCGACGAGGATGGCCCGGCGATGATGACCAGCTTTATCTCTTCACGTCTATCGACGATGCTCTGCGCCGCCGTGTCTATGTCCTCCTCGTAGGCGCGGTCGCTCTCCTGCACGATGCGCGAGAACTCGCCGCGGGCGATACGGTCGTTCAGGCGCCCGATAGTGTGCAAGTCGTGGTCCACCGACCAGCGCAGCACCTCGTAGATCTTGCGCCAAGGGATGTTGCTCGTCTCACGGTAGCCCCGCGCAGCTTTTTCCCGGCGGCGCCGGGCCCGCTCCTCGCGGTAGAGGATGTAGGCCTTGGCAACTTTGGCATGGCCATTCTCGATAAGGACCTTCTCGACAATATCCTGGATCTCTTCGACGGTAGGAGCCTCTCCCGGTGGTGTCTGTTCTTCCAGGATCTCGACCACCTGCCGTGTAAGGCCCTCGGCGATGGAGCGGTCCCGACCACCGACGGCGACTGCCGCTCGATATATGGCGTTGGTGATGCGCTCTGGGTTAAACGGCACCATAGAGCCGGTGCGCTTGACAATTTGTGTGATCGTCGAGGTCATCTTGGCCTCCGCTGCGAACATAAGAGGGGAGCGGAATTGCTTCCACTCCCCTGCACGACTGGTGGAGATGGCGGGAATCGAACCCGCGTCCAGAGAATTCGAACAAGGACATACTACAAGCTTAGTTGACCTTTTGTGTCTCGCCCGGTCAGCCGCCGGCCAACAGGCTGCATCCCAGGCCAGCCGATGCGGGACGTATGGTATCCCCGCCTCTGGTCCCACTTATCGGCGTCTGTGGGAGGGCACCCCCGGTTTCCTGTCGCCCACCGATCTCTCCCCCGGGGGCGGGAAAGGGCGGGCGTGACCGTCAAGCGGTCAAGCTATTACGCCGCTGCCTAGGCAGCTAGCGCCATAGCGGGTTGAGTGCTCTGCTTGGCACTTGTGTTTTGCCCAGTTTTCACGCGGTCCGGGCGCCTCGGCTTGCAGTCCCAGCCCAGCCTTCCCTGTCGAAACCATTTCATCCCCAGGCTGGTTCTCCATTCATATTATACCACAGAGGAGTCAATTTTTCAAGATCTGAGCAATGATCCGCCAAGGTACAAGATCTTGAATTCTTTGGAATCTATCCGAAAACTCGCTCAGAGGCCCTGTCTCAGGGCGCTGTCCACCCTCGAGGGACGATGCTCGTCCGCTAGCGAGGGCTAGAGCTTTTTCCGGTAGGCACTCATGATAACTGAGATTGGGCGATAAGTCAAGTGCCATGGAGGCAATTTCGGGATTTCGGGCCTACGTGGTAAAATGGGCAGGCGAAAAGCAGTATACACAGGGAAGAGAAGAGAAAGATGATCAGGGACCCATCAAACGGACACATCAGCACCGGCCCCACACCCTACGTGGCTCCCCTGCAGGGTTCGGTGGGGATTCTCTCGACCAGTGCCACCGGCCTGCAGCGGGTGGACTGCTTGTTGGCGCAGGAGGCAGTAGCTGTGTCGCAAGCCATCCTCGTGCGCCCAGATGACCTGCGCTCAGGCGCCGGAGGCAGTGAGATGCAGGCTGGCCTCCGGGTGTTACAGAGCGACCCCAGTACCGAGGTCGTCGTTCTCATCGCGGCGGAAGCAGCACACGATGCGGCGGAGCAGATTCTAGCGCAAGTAGGAGAGAGCCAAAAGCCAACTGTAGTCTGTTTTCTGGGAACCAACCAGCGCCTGCTGTGGAAAGCAGGCGCCATACCAGCGGCACGGTTGGACGAGGCCGCCCTGCGTGCCGCCGCGTGGGTGCGCGGCAGGGACCAGGCGCTGATCTCTTCTTCGCTGGAGGAAGAGGACGAGGAACTGGCCCTCCGCGCCACCGGGCTACGAGCCCGGATCGGCGCCGGTCGCCAGCTACTGACAGGGTTCTTTGTCAGCGCGATCCTGCTCGCCGAGGCCAAGCTGATGGTGGTTGAGGTGGTCGGCGAGGCGCCCGGGCATCTATGGCAGGTCCCTGATCGGGAGACCCAGATCCATCGCCTGGGCGATGCCTGCGCCGACCCGCGGGTGGCCATCGTCCTCCTGGACACGCACATGAGCCCTGAAGCTGATCTCGCCCTTTCGAGCGCGGTTGCCGACGGGTTACGGAGGCATGCCAGTGAGCTCCTGGTCATTACGCACACCGCAGAGGATCCCCAATATCAGGCCGAAGCCGCGACGATGTGGCGTGGCAGCGGTGCGATCCTGGCATCCAGCAACGCAGCAGCGGCAAGACTCGCCGGAATGGTGCTCGTTGGACAGAAAGGCTAGCCTTTACCCATGTCCCAGCGCCAGGGCCAGTCCAACGTGACCAAAGGCGTGGCTGCTCGGGCCTTGTCACACGTTGCCATGGCGGTGCTGAGCGATCTGGGGGTAAGGGGCTGGAGCCCGTGGACTGAGCTCCTGCCTTTGCATCTTCGTTGACAGTAAGTCAGAGTTGTGATACCATGTGCCTCGTTCAATGTGCCGGGACAAACGGGAGGTGGCCATCTTGGATAACCCTGAAATCCGCAAGCTGATCCGCCACTTTGCGATCGAATTGCTGATCTATGCCGTCCTGGTCGTCGCGTACTTTTTTCTGGTCCTGCGGTTCCTGAACGAGCCGCTCTACAACCTCTACGGGAGTAACCTGCCAGTCTACGCTTTCATCGCCCTGGGGCTGATCGTGGCTCAGGGTGTATTGCTGGAATTCGTGACCTCCTTTATCATGCACTTGCTCGGCCTCGACCAGGTTGAGTAGCAGGATAGGTTCATGTATTTCCCAATCTCGGATGTCACGGTCAATCCCCTGTTCCTGGTCGGCGTGGGTTTCCTGGTCGGCGTACTCGGCGGTTTTTTCGGCGTGGGGGGTGGCTTCCTGGCTGGGCCCATGATGTTCCTGGCCGGCGTGCCGATGAACTTTGTGGTCGGCACCGACCTGGCACACATGACCGGGAAGTCCATCGTCGCCGCCCGGCGACACCGCATCCTGGGGCACGTGGACATCAAGCTGGGATTGCTCATGGTCCTGGGCACAGTCCCGGGCATCGAGATCGGTGCCAGCATCATCGAGGGCCTCGAGACATCCGGGAACATAGACGTGATCATCGGCGGGGCGTACATCACCATTCTGCTAATCATCGGGAGCTTTACCGCCTGGGAGAGCATACGCGCCTTGCAGATGGTGCGCACCGAGCGGATGGAGGCCAAGGAGGCGCTTGCCTTCCAGAGGGTGACCCGCCGTGTCCATCGCTTCCGAATTCCACCCCTCATCTCCTTGCCCAATTCGGGCATCGAGTCGATCTCGCTCTGGGTCGTGTTGGGCGTAAGCTTTGCGACCGGGCTACTCGCCGGTGTACTAGGCGTCGGCGGAGGCTTTATCCGTATGCCGATGATGGTTTACTTGCTGGGGGTGCCCACCCACGTGGCAGTTGGTACCGATCTGTTTGAGGTTGTCATCTCGGCAGGCTATGGTACATTGACCCATGCATTCAAGGGCAACGTGGACATCCTGATGGCATTGGTGATGCAGACGGGCGCCGCGATCGGCGCGCAGATCGGGGCGGTGTCCACGCGGTTTTTCGTCGGCCCGCGCATCCGTCTTTTCTTCTCGGTCCTGCCCTTTGTGGGTGCGGCACTGGTCATACTGAGATTGTTGGGTATCGTGGGCGGCTAGGCCGCCCGGCCTGGAGGTGTTATCAGGAACAGAACCATGAGGATGCTACTTTGTACCATTGGCTCGAAGCAACGCACGAGCACACTGCACATTGGCGCGGAGGTCGCCAGGGCCCTGAAGGCAGACATCACCTTGCTGGGCGTGGTGGACAAGAAACGGGAAGTAGAGGAGCTGGAACGCCTGCTGGATCAGGTCAGGTGCGACATGGCGGAACTGGGCCTGCCGGTTTCGGTCCGGGTGGAGAAGGGTGAAGCCGAGGGGATCATCATGGCCGAGCTCGCGCGAACCACCTATGACCTGGTGAGCCTTGGTGCCCTGGGTAGCAGGCGCTCTCGCCGGGTCTTCCACGAGTCTGTAGGGATGCGGATCGTCGAGCGCGCGCAAAGCTCGGTCCTCCTCATCAAAGGAGACCGTCCCAGTATTTCGCGCGTGCTCATCTGCGCCTCGGGCGCCGACCATGGACGCATGTCGATCTGGGCCGGCGCGGCCCTGGCGTGCGGAGCCAGTGCAGAAGCCACTGTACTCCACGTCGTAGACGCCATGCCGGCCATGTACACCGGACTGGAACAGATGGAGGAAACCCTGGCCGAGCTGCTGCAGTCGGACACGGACAAGTCCAGAGAGCTCAAGTGGGCAGCCCAGGTGATCAAGGCCGAGTGCGAAATCTCTGAGCTAAAGCTGCGGCGGGGGATCGTCGCCGACGAGGTCCTGCGTGAGGCCAAGGTAGGAGACTATGACCTGATCGTCCTCGGCTCCTCCATGTATTCCGGTGGCCTCGTCCGCGCGCTCATGGGCGATGTCACGCGCGAGATTGTCAGCCGGGCACGGAGACCGATCCTCGTCGTTCGCCCCATGGAAAAGGACTAGCCGATCACACCATCCAGGACGGGAGATGTGTCCGCAGCCTGGCTGCCAGCGCCTCCCCTTCTTCCTGGCTGAGCTGCAAAACCCCCCGATCTTCTGCGTCGAGGAGGGCCAGTTGCTGCTGTTCCAGTGGCACGCCCGGAGGGCACGGCACCACGTGCCAATGAACGTGCGCGTTGGCCTGCTGGCTCCCCAACGACAAGAGGTAGACCCGTTCTGGCCTAAGGGCCAGGCGTACCGCCTCGGCTGCAGCGTGGACCACCCGTTGCAGGCTCAGGTAGCGATGCAGGGTGAAATCGCCAGTCACCTGCTCCAGGTGGGCCAACGGCGCGACCAACAGGTGTCCATAGACCGTGGGAAAGCGGTTGACAAAGATGATTGCCTCCTTGCCCCGCCACACGACCTGGTGCGGTTCCAACGCCGGAGACTCTTGGGCCAGCCTGCAAATAAAGCAGCCGTGGGCCACTTCCCGATCATAGTCCGCCCGATCGAATTTCCGCCGACCAGGCTCAGTGCGCACGCCAGCCGCAAGTAAGGCATCAGCTACGAGCTGCCGGTCGCGGGTAGGATCACGCTGTAGCCGTCCCTGCTCGTCGGTCTCAAAGCCACGATAGTCCAGGATCACCAACCGAAGGCCGTTGGCCTCAGCCCAAGCCTGGCGACGCTCGTCGTACAGGCGCCGCTGCTTCCCTCGCGATACGCCGCTGACCGTCATCCCTTCATCCATGATCGGCACTGGGGCGCTGTGCTGCTTCTCCCAATACTCGACGATCAGCCGGTGGCGGGGGAAATAGCCGTCCACTGGCAGAGGATGCCGCCTGCCATCGACACCAGGATCGCCCAGCAGCGTCGGGAAGCGATGTTGCCAGCGGTAATCCGGCTCGGCCAACACCTCTGCTGCCAGGTCAAGGATATACTTTTCGTCGCTCTCAGTACGCGGGGGCATAACAATCAGCGGTCCTCAGCAGTCACAACGGGAACAGAGCGCTACAGAGAAGGAGCCAACCTTCTCTGCTCTCGCCGAGCACAATAGGATCCAACAGCACAAAGTGCGATCCGCAGTGTCCAAGGATCCTTCTCGGGGAAATGACTTCTCTGGTCCTCAGGGAGCAAACCACAGCTCTGCCGTTCCAGCCACGTTCAAGGCATCGTCGGTAAACAACACCGTTCTCAAATCAAGTTCGATCCAAACACGATCGCGGACCTTGCCCTCCCACACGATCGAGTCTCCCGGCTGTCGATAGGCATAGCCCTCCACATTGCCCAGACGGGCCCCGTCGTCCGTCTTGCCCAGGTAGGTCACCACACTACCCGGGATAGCCTGTCCTTTTTCGACGCGGTAGGCCACGGGAACCTTGTACCGGACAGGAGCTCCGCTATTCACGGGCTCGGGCCTGGGATCTGGATCAGAGACGGTCATCTGGACAGTGCCAACAACGTGCAGTTCCTCCTCGGTGATCAGGGCCACCCGCAGCTCCAGGTCGACCGCCACTCCGTCCATCAGGTCGCCTTCCCAATTCAGCGAATCACCAGTCTTTTTGAGCGCCTGCTCACCCCGGATGGACACCTGGGCCCCATCCGCGACCTTGCCCAGGTACTGGATGTCGGTACCCGGCAGAAGCTCCCCCCTGACTATCCCGATCTCGACAGGACCCGCATATCGTAGTTCACCCTGCTCACCTGGACCCAGGGGTGCGCAGGCAGCCAGCAGCAACCCAATTCCGACGACAACCAGCTATGTCTTCATCTCTTGTCTCCTCAATCGATCCAACTCGCGAGATCCGCACACGCAGTCCAGACCTCGAGACTCAGAGCGACTCCTCCGGCACTCCTTCCGCAGGAACCTGTGCGGCGACCTGCCCCAGCGAGTTTGGCACATCACCCCGCCCCGTCTCTGTCGCCTGACCCCGTTTGCGCACGTAAATCGTCAGCGCCAGCAGCACCAATCCCACCAGGACGGCCAATAGAACCAGCAGGGCGAGCAAGGCGAAAACCCCAAAACCAGCCAGCATGCCGCCGGGCTCGATCGCACCCCCATCCTGGGCAGTGAGCGAGACCAGGGTCATACCGGCAGCAAGAGCATTCCACACGGCATGAATACCCACACTGGTGAAGAAAAGAGCCAAGGCCCGCACCCAACGTCCCTCCCCTATCGAAAAGTACCAGGCCAGACCCATCAAACCGCCGGTAAAGCAGTGCAACAGGGCAGCCCCCAGCCGGAGTAAACTCATGGGCGCCCAGACGTCCAGTCCTCCAGTCGTGTTGAACAGATTCTCGACCAGCGCAAAACCGGCGCCACAGGCTACCCCCCACAAGAATGCCTCCGAAATCGTGGGACGCCGGTAGGACATCAGGCCTACCCCCACCGTCTTGACCGACTCTTCGATGATGGGCACGAGCACCGCCAACACGAAAAAGATGCCGGCCACGATCAGTGGCGAGCGGGACAAAGAGACCTGGCTGGCCGGATCCTGCAACCACGAGGGATCCTGCAGGCGTTCTGCAAGCATCTCAAGCAACTCCATGCCCCCGGGCTGAACCGCTATTGCCGCAAATACCGCGAAAAGCAGCCCGAGAACAAAGACAGCCTCGAGCGTAAAGGCCAGGGCGGCAGACAGAAACGCCCCACTGCTGGTCTGCAGTACGACGTCACGCCATCGGGCTGGCCACCGCAGCCCCAGCCCCACCAGCACCAGGAGGATCAGCGGAGGCAGGACAGCCACGACCACGTGAAGGGGGGGAAACAGCAGCACAGCCAGGAGATCCGCTGCCAAGATCAACTGGCCGAGAACCAAGGCCAAGACATAGAGCAGCCCCCACAGCCAGAGCCTCTTGACCTGAAAGGGACCGGATTCCTGCCCCTGCATGGAGCGCCAGCTCTGCCAGGCCAGGGCCGCACCGAGGCTCACCGTCAGGAATAGGAAGGCAGCAGCGGCTGTGACCATCGTCAACTGGTCGCCGGCCGGCCCAAGCAGGCCTACGATGACGCCAACGCCACCCCCCACAGCCCCGAGGGCCACGATACTCAGCGCTCCGATCAATACCAGAACGCGCAACAGTTTCAGCATTCGATCCTCTCCAGGCGGGCTCATCACCCCAAAGCGTCTGCCAGACTGTATCATACTTTGATCCTTTTGTCCAACCCAAGCGGTGCGCCACAGGTCCGCTGAAACTTCTTCCGTGTGCAGAAACCCACAAGGGTCCGGTCACGGCAGAAAGGTTAAGTCATGGGGGAGTCGTGACGGGACAGAGTGTGCTGGATGTCAGGTATGGTCCAGTTTGCTTGTAGTCGATGGTTTGAGGTATACTGATGTGGGATGCCGATGACCTGGACGTCTACGGCAGTTGGGTTCAAGGATGCATGCAACATGCAGCAGGGTCTACTGCGATGAAACGCTGGCCATTCAACTTGCAGAGTCTTTCGGCCCAGATGATCCTGAGCTCCATCGCGCTAGTGCTGCTGATGGCAGCAGCCGCTGGACTGCCCGCGATATGGTTGATCCGCGGCCAGTTCGATCGCCAGGCCTGGGCCCAGGTTAATCAAGGAAGCCGGGCCGCCCAAGCTCTCTATGAAGCCAAACAGAGCGAGTTGGCCGGTCTTGCCACCCTCACCGCCCAGCGGCCAACCCTGCAGGATCTCCTGGCACAAGGAGATCAAGCAGAGTTGAATGCCTACCTGGGCACACTCCGGGAGGGTTCAGGACTCGATCTCGTCGCCGTCTGTTCGGCCGACCAACAGCCAATTGCCCAGTCGGGGGAAGCGATCCTGGAAGTTCAGTGCCAGACAGGCACACAGTCGGGCTTTTACCTCTCTTCCAATGGGCCCTCTCCCCAGGCTTGGCTTCTGGCCACCCACCCTGTCGTAGAGGAGGACTTGGGTGTTGTGATGGTAGGCCTTGCCCTCGACGACGAATTCGCTGAGACAATGGAAGCCCAGACCGGCCTTGGCCATACCCTCCTGGTGGATGGCCAGCCGGTGGCCACGAGCCTGCCCGCACGACGGTCGCTGCCCCCTATTCCCTCGGGTGATCTGCCTCAAAGCACTTTCGATCTGAATGGACAACCCTACTTTGCTGCGAGGCTGCCCCTGGAGGGCACAGATCTGGAGGCTGAAGTCGCGCTGGAGGTGACCGACATCAGCGCCACGCAGCGAGGTTTGGTCTGGACCCTGGCCGCCAGCATCCTAGCCGTGGCCGTGGTCGCCTCCCTGTTGGGCACCTACCTGGCACGCCGGATTGGCCAGCCGCTAGCCCACCTGGCACAAGCTGCAGATGCTCTCAGCAACGGTGATCTGGACACCCCCCTGGCCGTCAAAGCCCATGTCCGCGAGGTGGCGCTCGTAGCACAGGCCCTTGAGGGAGCCCGGGCTGACTTGGCCAACACGCTGGTCCAATTGCGCCAGGAGAAGGCCTGGACAGACCACTTGCTGGATGCCATCGTTGAGGGCATCGTGACTCTGGATCGCCAGGGCCACATTACCTTTTTCAGCAACGGCGCGGAGCGGATCACCGGCTGGCTGCGTAGCGAAGTCAGGGGACGATCCTGCGATGAGGTTTTCAAACCACTGGAAGCGGACGAGCCTTTTAGCCAGCTCATTCCGCCACCCGGACAACGCCGCAAGATCTCCATCGAGCTGCGCGACCGCCGCCAAGCGATCCTGGCCATCACCGGTGCCCGGCTTCTCCCCCCTGAAGGAGACGACGCCCGCGTCGCTCTGGTATTTCGAGATATCAGCGAGGAAGAGGCGATCCACCGCCTTCTGGGGCACTTTCTGGCCAATGTGGCCCACGAGTTTCGCACGCCTCTTTCCGCCCTGGCCGCCTCCGTCGAACTGCTCCTGGACCAAGCGCCGGATCTCAATGCGTCCGAGCTGGGGGAGTTACTCACTTCGCTCCACCTGGGCGTATTGGGCTTGCAGACCCTGACGGACAATCTGTTGGAGAGCGCCAGCATCGAGACGGGTCACTTTCGCGTATACCCCCGTGCCTGCAATCTGGGAGACATCATCGGCGATGCCGTTGGCATGATGCAGCCCCTGCTGGAAAAACATGGACAGACACTGGTGGTCGAGCTGCCGGCGGCGATCCCGGTGGTGCGGGCCGACCCACGGAGGACCGTTCAGGTCCTGATCAACCTGCTGTCCAATGCCAGCAAGTACGGACCAGACGACGCAGAGATCGAGATCCGCGCCGCGATGCATGGGGACTGGGCCCGGGTATCCGTAGCTGATGCAGGACCAGGCGTGCCGCCAGAGCACCGGGAGGAGCTATTCCGACGCTTTGTACACCCGGGCCTGGGCAGCGAGAAAGCCCAGGTAGGCGTTGGCCTGGGGCTCTCGGTCGTCAAGGCGATCGCCGAGGCGCAAGGTGGAGAGATCGGCATGGAAAGCCGGCCCGGTGGCGGCTCTGTCTTTTGGTTTACCATACCAAGGGCGAGAGAAAAATGAAAGCCCTAATCGTAGACGACGATCGCGTTTTGGCCGACGTGCTGGCCTTCACCCTGCGCCGCGAGGGATTCCAGGTAATCCAAGCCTATGATGGAGAGGCCGCGCTGGAGCACTGGGCTGACGACAGGCCCGACCTCATTGTGCTCGACGTCAACATGCCGCGGCTGGATGGCTTTGCCGTCTGCCGTCGCATCCGCGAGCAGGACAATACCCCTATCATCCTGCTCACTGTACGTGGCGAAGAGGACGACATCGTCCATGGCCTGGAATTGGGGGCCGACGACTATATCACCAAGCCCTTTAGCCCGCGCCAGTTGGTCGCCAGGGCGCACGCGGTCCTGCGCCGGGCCGGCAAAGCGGCAGTTCCTGCCATTCGCCAGGTAGGAGATCTGGTCCTCGATCCCAGCCGGCGCGAACTCGTCGTGACTGGGGGCGAGCCCGTATCTTTGACAGCCCTGGAAGCCCGCCTCCTCGACTACCTCATGCTCAATGCCGGGCACGTGCTGACCGCCGAGGCCATCATCGACCACGTCTGGGGACCTGAAGGTGGCGATCGTGACATGCTGCGCCAGTTGGTCCACCGCCTACGGACCAAACTCGCGCAGGCAGTGGAGCCCAGCCAGGCCGAGATGGCCGACGACTCTTCCTTGCCCTGGATCGAGACCGTCCCAGGCCTGGGATACGGTCTTAGTATCCCCTCCACCCCGTAGCCCCATTTCCTGATGCAAAACTGCTCCCCATAGACCAATCGCAATTGTCACAGCTTTGTCACAGGTGCATAACGGCCCCTGTCACCCCCCTGCGCTAGAATGGGACCATAGCGTGGGGAGGTGTTGCGCATGGAAAAGTCCGGATCGCGCAAAACGACATACCTGACCCTTGACAAGCTGGCTCCGAATCCGAGCCTGGCTCGACGTCTTCCCGCTGAACTGGCCCGGCGCCTCCACGTCCTGCCACTCTCCGAGGATAGTGGTCGTGTGACTGTGGCCATGGCCAACCCGGATGACGTCATGGCACGCGAAGTGATCGATTCTATGCTGGGACCGGCGCCTTGCGTGGTGCAGGGCAACGAAGGAGCGATCGATGCCTGGCTGGCAGCTATCTGGGGCGAAGAGAGCAACACCCTCCACATAACGGTGTGTGACTTTCCTGAGCCGCTCTCCACGGAAGTATTGGACTATGCCAGGGCTCTGGGCGACCTACTGGGTGCACACCTGGGCCACATTGGCACAGCAAGCGAGATGGAGACCGTGATAGAGGGACCAGATGGCCCTGGGCGACACCTGCTCATTGTCCAAGATCCAGGTCATCCACTGCTGAAGCGTCTACTGCCGCGAGCGACATACCGACCGGCGAGTGACGGCAAAGAGAGCATGTCCCCTGCCGTAGTGGTCGTGCGGAGGCCCCGTTGGCCGATCAAGCGTGTGCTGTTGATCGTGTGCGGCAATGAAGGGGACTCTGCCACCACCGACTGGGTGCTGCAACTGGCCAAACGGGGTCAAAGCGCTGTCACTGTGCTGGCCATCGTCCCGCCCGCGCCAGCCATGTACGGCCGCCGGGCCTGTGGAGATGAGGGCCTGCCCGACCTGCTGACCGCCGACACGCCGTTGGGTAGCCAGATGCGCCAAGTCGCGGCACGCTTGGTCGATTGGGGGATCGAGGGCACATTACGCCTGCGGCAAGGACCACCGGACTGGCAGGTGTGCCGCGAGATGGCCGAAAGCGACTGCGACCTGGTCGCAGTCGCTGCCAGGCCTTGTTCTTGGCTACTGCGCTGGCTGGGAGACGACCTTTCTGGTTGCATACTGCAGAGGGTCGAGCGCCCAGTGTTGGTAGCCATCCCGAAAATTGCATAAGAAGACTGTCGCCTAGTCGATCTGTGAGGGATCGAACGGGGGACCCAATCTCAGGGGTGTATCTCGGCTTCGGTGAGAAGGGCACCTTCCCGCCCTAACCCGTCAGCTAACCCCGTCGGCAACGGAAGGGACAGATCTGCGAACACGCTACGATTAGGAGAGCCGCAGAGCTGTCTGCGGCTCTTTGCTTTGAATCTGTACAAAGGGGAGATTCCATGGATCTTGGGAACAGTTTTAAAATGAGTTTGAACTTTGTCCTGATGCTCACCCTTTGCGTGAGCATTGCTGGCTGTGGCCCGTCGTCCGGCGCGCAAGTGGCGGACCCCGACGCGTTGCGGGGCACCATCACTGTTTCTGGCGCCTGGGCCCTCTACCCTCTGATGGTGCGTTGGGGTGAGGAATTCCAGAAGCTGCACCCGGATGTCCGGTTCGATATCTCGGCTGGAGGGGCCGGCAAGGGAATGGCCGATGCCCTGGCTGGCGCTGTGGACATTGGCATGGTGTCGCGCGAGATCTATCCCGAGGAGTTGGAAAAGGGAGCTTTTTGGGTTTCCGTGACCAAAGACGCAGTCTTTCCTACGATCAGTACCGAGAACCCCGCTTTGGAGCAATTGCTCCAACAGGGCGTTTCCCGCGAGATATTCATTGGTATCTTTATCACCGGCGAGATCACCACCTGGGGACAGGTCGTGAACCAACCGTCCATGACCGAGCCCATCCATGTCTTTACCCGCTCCGATGCATGTGGTGCGGCAGACACCTGGGCCAAGTACCTGGATGCAGACCAGGAAGATCTGCTGGGAGTGGCTGTGTATGGCGACCCCGGCCTCCTGGAGGCGGTGATCAAAGATCCCCTAGGCATCGGATTCAACAACCTCAACTATGCCTTTGACATGGACACGGGAGAGCCGGTGGCTGGAGCACGGGTGATCCCCGTGGATGTTGATGGAGATGGATCGGTCAGTACAGACGAGATCTATTCCGCGAAATCGCAGGCGGTGGCTGCCGTCGCTTCCGGACGCTATCCTTCCCCGCCAGCCCGCGACCTGAACCTGGTGACCCGGGGGCAACCGACTGGTCTAGCCAAAGCCTTCATCACCTGGGTTCTGAGTGACGGGCAGAACTATGTGGGGGAAGCGGGTTACATCTCACTGTCCGAGGAGGTACTGGCAAAGCAAATGGAAAAGCTGGACTGAGGGTGTATACCAGGTTCCGGCACAGGTGATGGAGAGTATGGAAGAGATCCTGGCTCCGGTCATACAACCCAGAGAGAAACGAGAAAGGCCAGCCATCTTTCAGGGGCTAAGGCGAACGCACAAGGACAAAGTGGCCAGAGTTGCAATGGGCTTGCTGGCCGGGGCAGTCGTTATGCTGGTGCCGTTGATAGGTTTGGCCCTCTTTGTGCGGGCCCGACCCATCCTGCTGGCCAAGCCCCTGGGAGAATTGTTGTTCTCGACCACATGGCATCCCCTAAGAGGGGCATTTGGATTCTATCCGTTCATCCAGGGCACCCTGTGGGTGACCGCCGTGGCCATGATCCTGGCCGTGCCACCGTCGCTATTGACCGCCATCTACCTGGCCGAATATGCTCCGGTTCGGCTGCGCGCCATGATCAAACCACTCATCGACCTGTTGGCGGGTATTCCATCCGTGATCTTTGGGGTATGGGGGATGCTCACCGTCGTGCCTTTCATCGAACACTTTGTCTCGCCCTTCCTAAGCCGTTGGCTGGGATTCCTGCCCCTGTTCCATAGCGACAATCCGACCGGCTACGGTGTGCTGGCAGCCGGAGCCGTTTTGGCCATCATGGTCTTTCCGATCATCATCGCCGTAGCCGAAGATGTGCTCCGGGCTGTGCCGCATGGGCTGAGGGAGGCATCCCTGGCATTGGGCGCCACCCGCTGGCAAATGGTCAGAGGCGTTGTCCTGCGGCGGGCATGGCCCGGAGTGGCGGCAGCCATAGTATTGGGATTCTCCCGCGCCTTTGGTGAGACGATGGCGGTGCTGATGGTGGTGGGCAATGTGGCACAGGTTCCCAGGTCCGTCTTTGATGCAGCCTATCCGCTGACGGCCTTGCTTGCAAATAACTATGGTGAGATGATGTCGATCCCGTTGTACGATGCAGCACTGCTGTGCGGCGCACTGATCCTGCTCCTGATAGTACTGACCTTCAATCTGGTATCTCGCCTGGTGTTGGTACGGCTGGTGCGCAGCGGATAAGAGGGACCACAATGAGCAGACGCAAGCGGAGACTTCAAGAGCAGTTGGTGATAGCCCTCATGCTGGGCTCAACGCTGGTGGTGTTGAGTAGCCTGCTCCTGGTTCTGGGCACTGTTGTATGGCGGGGTCTGCCGGCCCTGACACTAGAGATGGTGACCCAGACGCCAAAAGGAGGCTACTATCTGGGCAAGGAGGGAGGGATTCTCAATGCCATCGTGGGTTCCCTCTATCTGGCTGGAGGAGGCACGGCCCTGGCCCTGGTCGCCAGCCTGCCAATTGCCGTCTACCTGCAGGTCTACGCGGCCCATAGTCGTCGCGCCGAACTGGTACGCCTGGCATTGGACGTGCTTTGGGGTGTACCCAGCATCGTGTACGGGGCCTTTGGCTTTATCATCATGCTCTGGCTTGGGATGCGGGCCTCGCTGATGGGAGGCATCATCGCCCTGGCCTGCCTGGAGCTGCCTATCATGGCCAGAGCCATGGACGAAGCCTTGGCCATGGTTCCCCTGGCGCTGAAGGAAGCTTCCTTGGCCATGGGGGCCACCCGGCTGGAGACGGCCCTGAAGGTGATGATTCGACAGGCCGGGCCGGCGCTGCTTACGGGGGTCTTGCTGGCTTTTGGTCGGGGAGCTGGCGATGCGGCTTCGGTGCTGTTCACCGCTGGCTACACCGATCGACTGCCAGACTCATTCTTCGGTCCCGTCGCATCGCTGCCCCTGGCCGTGTTTTTTCAGCTTGGCACTCCCTTTCCCGCAGTCCAGGATCGAGCGTACGCTGCAGCCTTGGTACTGACCGTGATCGTCCTCGGCCTGTGCCTGGCTTCCAGATGGTTTGCCAAGCGCTTGACCAAGTACGTGGTCCGATAGGAGTCCAGAAGACATGCCAAGAACCCACATTCGGGTCGAAAACCTGAACGTCTGGTACGAAACTCAGCAGGCGCTCAAAAAAGTCTGCGCCGAGATCCCAGCACAGGGCATCACGGCCATCATCGGCCCCTCGGGCTGCGGCAAGACGACCCTGCTCCGCAGCCTCAACCGGCTTCTGGAGGAGAACCCAGGCGTTCGGGTAGATGGCTATGTATGGTTAGACGGTGTGAACATCTATGGCCGGGCGGTGGACGTGACAGGGTTACGCACTCGGGTGGGGATGTTGGCGCCCAAACCCTACCCGCTTCCTATGTCCATCTATGACAACGTCGCCTACGGCCCCCGCATTCACGGCCGACAACGCAGCTCCCTACGCAAGGGAAACCGGCACAACCTGGATCAGGTCGTGGAGCGCTATCTTGCAGCTGCCGGTCTGTGGGAAGAAGTCAAAGATCGCTTGCGAAGTCCCGCCTCAAGGCTTTCCACCGGGCAGCAGCAGCGGCTGTGTCTGGCCCGCGCGTTGGCGGTGGAGCCAGAGGTGCTGTTGTGTGACGAACCCACCTCGGCCCTGGACCCGGTCTCGGCCCAGTGTGTGGAATCGCAACTTCAGGGGCTCAGGGAGCAGACAACTATCATTGTGGTCACGCACATGCTGAGGCAGGCCCATCGCCTGGCCGACCATGTGATCTTTTTGTGGATGGGAGAGTTGGTGGAATCCGGCCCTGCCGACGAGGTGTTTGGCAATCCCAAGGACGAGCGGACGCGCGCCTATCTTGCAGGAGATATCGGTTGAACGCCTGTACAGGGCAGTACGGACCAATACAGGGCTGAGCTGGGGCCGGTGATCTGGGGGCAACTTGGCTTTGACGTAGCCCAAGGACCGTCGTTCACCACTCCAGTGCAGAGAGGGGGATCCAGAATGAAGAACGCGATCGTACGATGCCTGAAAAGCGGAGACTGGCGACGCCAGGCAGTCTGCATCGTGGGGGTGATGGTATTGATCGCCATCGCCCTCAGTGGGCGCATGCTCCTGGCCAATGCGTCGGATCCGGTTCGGCTGGTGGTTTACGGCTTTAGCACCCAGGAAGAGGTGTTCACGCAGGTCATTTTCCCTGCCTTTGAGCAAGCCTGGGAAGCCGAGACGGGCCGGGATCTGACCATCGAAGGGGTATTCGGTCCGTCTGGAACCCTGGCAGGACAGATCAACCTGGGCGCCCCGGCCGATGTGGCCATGTTTAGCAATGCTCAGCATGTCAACTGGCTCAAGGTCGGGCGCGTGGTGCGGGCCGACGCAGAACCCGTCACGATCGGCCACACGCCCATGGTCATCGTCACCCGCCCCGGAAATCCGCACGGAATCGCCGGTTTCGGCGATCTGGCCAGCCCCGACCTGAAACTGCTCCACGCCGATCCACACTCATCAGGCGCCGGTGAGTGGGCCGTGCTGGCAGAGTACGGCAGTTCCCTGCTTGAATCGGGAGACCCCGTGGCGGCCCAAGCCCAGTTGCTGGCCATCTGGCAGAACGTTCGGGTACTGGCGCCCTCGGCACGGGGAGCACTGACACTCTTTGAACTGGGCGCTGGGGATGCGTTTGTGACCTATGAGCAGGACGCGCGACTGGCTCTGGAGCGGGGTGTTGCGCTTGAGGTTGTGACCCCCGGGCGCACGATCATCACGGAGCATGTAGCTGTGGTCGTAGACGACAATGTCACACCATCGGAGAGGCCGGTGGCCCAAGCCTTTCTGGACTATTTGCAGGGCGCCGGACAGCGAGCTTTCAGTCGCTATCACCTGCGCCCGGCCTCCCTCCTTGGAGTTCAAGAGACCGAGTTGGTGGGGTGCTTTACCGTAGAGGATCTGGGTGGTTGGTCTCATGCCTACCTGGAAATCGTGGACGCACTTTGGCAGAAACAGGTTGAACCGCTCCTGGACCTGGAGCGGGACCTGAGATTGCCAGAGTCTGGAGGAAGTTAATGGAAGAGTCATACCAATCCAACTTGATGGGATCAAGCTCATTGGAGAGGCAATACCCAGGTGTTCTGGATCTTCCCAGGGCACGGCCCAGGTGGGGCCAGTGGCTGGACAAAGCGCGCAGTTTGTGGGAACGGGTTCATCTGGGCAAGATCGCACTGCTCGGGATGAGCCTCTTCCTCTTTGTCCTGGCCATCGTGCTTATGAAGGAGGGGGCGCGTGGCCTGGCGCCGTTGGTGCGCAACCAGCTATCCGTCAACAGCACAGCCAATTGCCTGGGCTTTGGCTGGCTGTTCGCCTATCTGATCATGAGTGGCTCGCCGGTTGCTGCGGCAGCTCTGACCTTCTTTGACGCTGGCGTGGTGGACCAGATAGGAGCCTTTGTGATGATCACTGGCAGCCGCCTGGGCGCCAGCTTTATCGTACTCTTTCTCGGATTCGTATATGTGCTGCGGGGCCGCGACAGGTCGACGAGCCTGAGCATGGGCCTGCTGTCGTTGACGATCACCGGCACAACCTACCTCCTTGGCCTCGCGCTCGGAACTACCCTCCTCCAGACCGGCGCGCTGAACGGCGTCCAGCTCCGGTCCGGCACTTTGCTCAGCTCGGCCATCGACCTGGCTATCCAGCCCATCGCCGACTTTGCGGTCAGCCTGCTGCCCGGCTGGGGTGTATTCCTGGTTGGCCTGGGCATCATCCTGCTGAGTTTCAACCTATTTGATCGCTGCCTGCCGGACATGAGCCTCAAAGAGGATCAGGTCGGGCTCCTGGCGAGTCTGGTCTACCGCCCGGGCATCATGTTCGCTCTGGGAGCCGTGGTGACGATGGTCTCCATGTCGGTCAGCCTCTCCCTCAGCATCCTCGTTCCTCTGAGCAACCGCGGCCTGGTCCGGCGGGAGAACGTGATCCCGTACATCATGGGAGCCAACATCACCACCTTCGTCGACACACTGTTGGCCGCTGTCCTGCTCAACAATCCCCCGGCTTTTACGATCGTTTTTGTCGAGATGTTCAGCATTGCCGTCATATCGGTCCTGATCTTGTTGCTCGCTTACCGCCGCTACGAACGGACGATGAGCAACTTTGTCTCCTGGGTCGTCGCCAGCAATCGCAACCTCGCCGCGTTCATGGTTGCCATCTTTGCCGTACCCCTCCTCCTTATGCTGCTATAGCGGGAAAGGCCCCGGAAATCCCCCCCCCTCAAGACTGCAGGGCGCCTAGCATCTGGTCCAGCGACGAGGGCAGGCATGCTGCTGCAGTTACCATACGATTCAGCCTTTTCTTGGCCAGAACCCACGATTTGGCATCACGACGATGGATACCCTAGCCGCCCAGACCAAGACTGAGCATGGCGATCCAGCCTCGACCAGAAAGCTGGGACACAGGTACTATTGACACTCGGCGGGTATGGTGATACATTGGTTCCGGGGGAACCGTGACATTATTGAAAGATGCACGCTTCCGGATTGAGGGAGCGACCGATCTCGCCGACGAAGAAAAAGTCATCCCATGGGCCGAAGGAAATGGTTTATGGAGTACTGTTGCATCACTCGCCTCTGACTTGGTCGGCGCAGATGTGGCCACGTTTTTTGTGCAAAATCCGTACACCTGCGATTCTGCTGAGAGTCTGGCGGTGCGGATTGGCCGGAGCGTTGAACAGATCGAGCCGGTCCTCGCGGGATTTGCCGGCGCTTTGCTCCTGGAAAAGATGCAACTGGGCGAGCTTGTGGTCTACGCGCTGACCGATGACGCCCAGCGACGACAAACGCTACAGCAGTACGTGTCGTGGCTGCAGGAGGGCTATCATTGGGCACGTATGGTGATGGATGGTCAGTGACGTACCTCGAGAGGGAGGATACACTCTCCTCCGCGGCGGACAGTTCTGGCAGGCATGCGCCTGCCTCTTTTTTTTGAGGAACAGCAACGAGGTATTGATCTCCGATCCTTCCCCAGTGACAGCATCTTTCTAGCATTGACTATGTCCTCACGGCCTGCTACGAGTTCATTTTGCGCTGCCCTTGTCTTTGTGGTACAATGCCTGCGCTAGCCCAATCAGACACGGCACACTGACACGCTCTGACACGACCAAGTCCAGATCAAGTCCGCAGACCCGAACTCGCAGGCGTAGACTCGAAAACTACTCGCAGATTCCCCAGTTCGCCAGAGTGTCTGCCACACAAGCACAGGAGCGAGACAATGGATTCCGAGCCCATCACCATCGTTTCTGGACTGCCTCGTTCAGGCACGTCCATGATGATGAAGATGCTTGAAGCAGGGGGCATGCAGGTCCTGACCGACAGCATTCGCACCGCCGACGAGGATAACCCCAAAGGCTACTACGAATTCGAGCGCGTGAAGCAGATCGAAACTGACAAGACATGGCTCCCCGAAGCTCAGGGCAAGGTCGTAAAGATGGTCGGTGCTCTGCTGAGACACCTGCCTTCGGATTATGTCTGCAATATCGTGTTTATGCGACGCCACATAGAAGAGATTCTCGCATCCCAGAGGCAGATGCTGATTCGTCGTGGCGAACCGACCGACCGGGTGAGCGATGAGCGGATGGCCACACTGTTCCAGCGCCACCTGGAACAGATCGAAGCCTGGCTGGCCGAGCAGCCAAACATAGAAGTCCTCTACGTCCACTATAGCGATATCCTGGCTGAACCTGTCGAACAGGCAGCGCGCGTCAACCAATTCCTGGGCGGCAACCTCGACCAGGACAAGATGGCAGCGATCGTAGACCCCTCCCTTTACCGCCAGCGCACATAGTCGAGGTCACCAGCCTCCGCCAGACAGCCGGCTCGATCCACGCCGGGTTGATCGATGGCTGCGCACGGCACGATGTGGAGCACAAGCGGTGCAACGAACAAGCAGTGGCCCCGCACTACTGCTCCATCATAAAGGGATACCGATAGTCTGTCGGCGGACAGAAATTCTCCTTGATGGTGCGCGGGGTGACCCATCGCTCCAGGTTCAATGGACTGCCCGCCTTGTCGTTGGTACCCGAGGCGCGGCTGCCGCCAAAGGGTTGCAGTCCCACTACCGCCCCTGTCGGTTTGTCGTTGACGTAAAAGTTTCCCGCTGCGTGGCGCAGGAGATTGGCCGCCTGGTGGACCGCACGCCGATCCTGGGCAAAGACCGCACCTGTCAGACCGTAGGGAGAAGTCGCATCGCACAGACGCAACGTCTCCTCGTATTCTCCTTCTGGGTAGACATAGAGCGTAAGCACCGGGCCAAAGATCTCTTCCTCCATCAACCGGTGCCGCGGATTGTGGGTGAGCACGACCGTCGGCTGAATGAAATAGCCTTCAGCATCGTCATACTCGCCCCCACCCAGGATCTCGGTCTCGGATGAGGAGCGAGCCAGCTCGATATAGTCCACGATCCTTTGGTAGGCCCCGGCGTCGATGACCGCTCCCATAAATTTGGTGAAATCGCTCACGTCTCCCACCCGGATGCTGCTTAGCTCGGCGAGCAGCCCGTCTCGCACGTCGGGCCAGAGATTGTCGGGGATATAGGCCCGGCTAGCGGCAGAGCATTTTTGCCCTTGGTACTCGAACGCCCCACGGATCAGACCTGTGACCAATGCTGGCACGTCGGCGGACGCATGGGCAACGACAAAATCCTTGCCCCCTGTCTCGCCCACGACACGCGGGTAGGAGTTGTAGCGGCTGACATTAGCCCCCACCGTCTGCCAGATCCGGCGAAAGGTCCCAGTGCTGCCTGTAAAGTGCACGCCAGCCAACTTGGGATGGGCAAGAAGCGGGTCCCCCACCGCCGCTCCGTCTCCGGGCAGGAAATTGATGACCCCTGGTGGAAGCCCCGCCTCTTCGAACACCTTCATGATGTGGTATGCAGTATAGACCGCCGAGGAGGCCGGCTTCCAGATCACGACATTGCCCATCATGGCCGGGGCGCTGGGAAGGTTGCCCGCAATGCTAGCAAAGTTGAACGGCGTGGCAGCAAAGACAAAGCCTTCGAGAGGGCGCTGCTCGCTCATGTTCCACACGCTGGGTGCGTTACCGGGCTGCGGCTGCATGATCTGCATCATATAGTAGGGATTGAACCGCCAGAAATCGGCCAATTCGGCGATGACGTCGATCTCGGACTGGTGGGCCGTCTTGCTGAGATCGAGCATGGCCGCCGCGTTCAGCTCCGCCCGACGCCGGCAGGTAAGAAAGTCGGCCGCCTTCAAAAAGACTGCCGCTCGCGTCTCCCAGGGCATACGGCTCCAATCTTCCCAGGCTGCCGCGGCCGCGTGGATAGCACGTTGCACCTCGGCCTCCCCAGCCTTGTGATAGGTAGCCAGTACATGCCCATGACCATGGGGCATCACCGCCTGGCCGGTGTTGCCGCTACGGATCTCCTCGCCGCCGATGATCAGCGGGATTTCGATCTGCCTGCCAGCTTGGTCGCGCAGGGCACCTTTCAGTTGCGAACGCTCCGGGGTACCCGGTGCGTAGTCGAATACGGGTTCATTCTGCGGGATTGGAACCTGAAATATGGCATTAGACATCGTTTCACCTCCTCGATGGTCTGAACAACAGAGCCCAACATCAAAGAGGACGCCACCTCTGGCGTCCTCTTGATCGAAACATACCTATCTCACCTGGAGTCCATCCCGTTTGCCCGTGAGAGGTGCCTGTTTGCCCATCCAGGTGCGATAACCATCCTTAGGACCGCGCCTTTTCAAGGCGAGCGGCCACATCGTCCCAATTGATGATGTTGAAGAAGTTCTTGACGTATTCACCACGGCGATTCTGGTACTTGAGATAGTAGGCGTGCTCCCACACATCCAACACCAAGAGGGGAACCACGCCCCACTGGGTCAGGTTCTGGTGCTTTTCCGCCGTCAGGATGACCAGCGCACCGTCGTCCGGGCGGTAGGCCAGGATCCCCCAGCCGCTGCCCTCCACAGCCGTGGAAGCGGCGACGAACTGGCTCTTGAAAGCCTCAAAGCTGCCAAAGTCGCGCTTGAGGGCCTCGGCCAACGCCCCCTCCGGGGCGGGCTTGGCCTCTGAAGCCGCGATCATGTTCGGCCAAAAGATACTGTGCAGCAGGTGACCCGATCCGTGGAACGCAGCCTCGCGGGACCAATGTTTGACCAAGGCAAAATCACCGGCGGTCCTGGCGTCTGCCAGCTTGGCCTCGGCGTTATTCAGTCCCTTCACATAGCCCTCATGGTGAATGTCGTGATGCAGGCGCATGGTCTGCTCGTCGATGTAGGGTTCCAGCGCATCGTACGCATACGGAAGAGGTGGCAATTGATGTGACATTTTGTTTCTATCCTTTCTCGTTCAATATAAATTAGTCGGCGGCTTTCCCGCTGTCTATCCGATTTCCACTTCTATTATACATGGAGTTGGACAATTTGTCAAGTTAAAACTATATAAATTAGAGCAACAGGGATTTGTTGTCCCGCCAATATCACCCATCTGTCACCATGCTGTCACAATCCACCTTGACGGGAACCTTGGTTTCTGTTAAGATCGAGGGGAAAGAATCTGCAGGAGGATATCTATGCTTGCCCGGATCCTGGTCGTGGACGATGAGCCGCCGATTGTAGAGATGTTGGCATACAATCTCAAACGGGCAAACTACGAGGTCATAACCGCCCGCGACGGGCGGGAGGCCATAGACATGGCCCGCCGGGAGCAGCCCGACCTGATCATCCTGGACCTCATGTTGCCGCTTCTCGACGGTCTGGAGGTATGCCGCGTTCTACGCAGCGAGCGGGATGTGCCCATCATCATGCTCACGGCGCGTGACGCCGAAGTGGACCGGGTTGTGGGCCTGGAACTGGGCGCTGACGATTACGTGGTCAAGCCTTTCAGCGTGCGCGAGCTGATGGTCCGCGTCAGGAATGTCTTGCGCCGCACGGCACCCCGTCCTGCTGAAACAGCACCCGATACGATCCGGGCTGGGGCACTGACGATAGACACTGCCCGTCACCAGGCACGATGGCAGGGCGCAGAGCTGGATCTCACGGCGCTTGAGTTTGATCTGCTCTACACCCTAGCCTGGCACGCCGAGCAAGTGCTGAGCCGGGAGCAGTTGTTGAAGCAAGTATGGGGATACGACTACTATGGCGACCTGCGAACCGTAGATGCCGCCGTCAAGCGCCTGCGGGCCAAGTTCCGCCGAGCGGCGCCTGACGCCACTCCCATCGTCACGATCCGCGGCGTGGGCTACAAACTGACGGCGTAGGACATTGGGCTGATGTTTACCAGCATTCGGACCCGATTGACGTTCAGCCACCTAGCCGTCATCGTCGTTGCCATGAGCCTGTCGGGGTTTCTGCTCCTTTCCTTCCTGGAACAGTACTTTCTACAGGCTATGGAGGACAGCCTTGCTGCCCAAGCCCAGATCACGGCCCAGGCCCTCATCCCCGGTGCGATGACTGAGAGTCCCCCTGTCGAAGCCCAATCTGCTGCCTACAACACGGTTCAGCAGCAGCAGCTGAGCAACCTTTCCATCCAGGCTGAGAACGTCGCACCACCCTCGACCGAGATTCCCCTGGGCGAGCTGGACTTCAGCTATCTGAACGAGGCTTCTCTTCAATTGAGCTCTCAACTTGATACCCGCATCCGTGTCCTGGATTCAGAGGGCTCGGTCGTCCTGGATTCCCATCCTTCGCAAGATGGCGTCGATCCGATCAACGATCCACTCGTGGAGCTGGCGCTTGCCGGGCAGTATGCCAGCCGCACCGACCAGGCAGGGCCAGGCGAGGAAAGAGCCATGGAGGTTGCCCTACCGATCCTGCTCGAAGGGGAGCTGGTCGGTGTGGTCTACCTGAGCCAGTCCCTGCGTGACCTGACCACCGTCATGGGCGATCTGCGCACCCGCTGGCTCTTTTCCACACTGATCGCCCTGCTGCTGTCGGGCCTGGTGGGGCTGCTTCTGTCAGGGGCCATCGCCCGCCCCCTGCGCCGCCTGACGGCTGCTGCAGGGGCCGTGGCCCAGGGTCAACTCGACCAGCAGGTGCCCGTACAGTCCCGCGATGAGTTGGGCCGCCTAAGCGAGACCTTTAACGAGATGACAGCCCGTCTGCAGGCCGTACGCCAGATGCAGATCGACTTTGTGGCAAACGTATCCCACGAACTGCGCACACCACTGACCGCCATCAAGGGACTGGTAGAAACCCTGCGCGACGGGGCGGTGGACGACGTTGAGGTGCGCGACCACTTTCTGGAGACTGTGGAAAGCGAGACCGACCGCCTCATCCGGCTGGTCAACGACTTGCTGATCCTGTCCCGGGCTGACTCGGAAGCCCTCAACCTGCAACGCGAGCCGACGGATCTGGCCTCGCTGGTCCAGGCCATCGTGGACCGGCTGGCCCCCCAGGCCGAGGCCACGGAACTGAAACTGCGCGTGGAGACGAGTCCAGGCATCCCCCTGGCCCTGGTCGACGCGGACCGGATCGATCAGGTGCTGGTCAACCTGCTGGACAATGCGATCAAGTACTCCCGGCCAGGTGGCACGGTCACGGTGAGCGTCGACAGTGCTGATGCTCAATGGATCCTTGTCCAGGTGCGAGACGAGGGCATTGGCATCCCGGAAGAGGATCTGGCCCGCATCGGGGAGCGATTCTACCGTGCCGACAAGGCTCGTTCCCGCGCCGAGGGCGGCAGCGGCCTGGGTCTGGCCATCGCCCGGGCCCTGGCCGAGGCCCACGGCGGCAAGCTGTGGATCGTCAGCCAGGAGGGTCAGGGCACCACGGTGACCTTTGCCGTACCTGCTTCGCCATAAGATCCCATATTTACCCCTCCCCTGCCGACAAACCATCCCCCTCCGGTCACATACCTGCCACATAACCCGGCTACAATAGGTCCGGGGTTGAATAAACCCCCTTCACAAATCCAAACCGGATCTGCAAGGAGGTACATGTCATGAAAGGTAAAGCTTTCGCCGTTGTTGTCATCGGATTGCTGGTTACGCTGGCCCTCGTCGCCTGGCAGGACGATGAGCCCGCGTCCCAACAGACACGCACCATCACTGTCACTGGAGACGCCGAGGTCCGCGTCGTCCCTGACGAAGTGATCCTTACCCTGGGCGTCCAGACCTGGGACAAGGCCCTGGCCGTGGCCAAGCGCCAGAACGACGAGATCGTTGGCCAGGTGTTTGCCTTGACCGGCGAGTATGATATCCCTCCCGAACACGTCCAGACGGAGTACATCAACATCGTGCCCCGGTACCGAGACGGCTACTATGAGGCGCGTGATTTCATCGGCTACTTTGTGCGCAAGACGGTCGTGATCACCCTCCGGGACCTCTCCCAGTTCGAGGACCTGCTGACGGACGCACTGGAGGCCGGCGTCAACTATGTGCAGGGCATCCAGTTTCGCACCACCGAGCTGCGCCAGTACCGCGACGAAGCCCGCGCCCTGGCCATCCAAGCTGCGCAGGAGAAGGGCGAGGCCCTGGCCGGAGAGCTGGGCCAGAAAATCGGCCAACCACACACTATCCAAGAGATTCAGAATGGCTGGTGGTCGCCGTACAGCTCCTGGTGGGGCGCATCTTGGGGCAGTGGCATGTCCCAGAACGTCATCCAGGAGATCAGCGGTAGCGGCCTCGCGGGCGATGGCAGCCTCTCCCCCGGCCAGATCAACGTCAACGCCCGCGTGAGCGTGACCTTTGAGCTCACGGACTGACGTGGTGAGACCACCGTGGCAAGAAAGTACGCGATGCACAACTCAGGGCGCAGCGAGCCGAGGCTCGCTGCGCCCTAGAATCTCACACCTTTTCAGATGCTGCTAGTCAACCCTACTTCAACTCGCCCCATCGATCATAGTGCACCTTGGTGCGGACGAGCCGGTCATGCTTCCCGTGTGGCGGCAGCTCCTCGGCCGGATGCCCGACGGCTACCAGAGTTGGTATGCGTACGTCCATCGGGATGCCCAAGCTATCGTGGAGACTTTCCTCAAGAAGGTTCCACAGCAAGGTGTCGGGCGCACCGATCCAGGCACCGGCGAGTCCCATGGCCGTTGCGCCGAGCAACAAGTTCTCGACCGCGGCACTGATGTCCATCATCCAGGTCGGCGAAACTTCAGGCCTGGCACACACGGCAAAGATCACAGGCGCCTTCTCCAGGTAAGGGCGCACGCGGAGGATGTCGGCCATCCTCTCCTTCTGCGCCTTGTCGCGGATGATGACAAAGTGCCATGGCTGGTGGTTAAGCCGGTTGGGGGCACACATGGCCATTTCCAGCAGGGTTTCGACCTGCTCTGGGCTCACGTCTTCTTCGGTGAATTTGCGGATGGTTCTTCGCTTCCGTATCATATCTAGAAATTGATCACTCATTCTGAAACTCCTCTCTTGGCAGGCAGCTAGATGATCCAGGCCTGCAGGGATTTTGAACAAAAACAACCCCTATTATACACCAGTTCGCGATTTTTGCAAATTAATTATATCTTAATATTGCAAAAACACCTGATGCCATTGGCATCACAGAGTCCTGCTGTGCCCATTTGACCCGCCGATCCACCAACCTGCCCGACCTCCCTGCTTTTCCCTTCCCCTACCACCTACCCCATCGCCTCCACGATGGCCTCTGCCATCTCTCGCGTTCCCACCGCCGTTGGATCGTCGCGCCTCGGCTTCAGGTCGTAGGTCACCCGTTTCCCTTCGGCGATGACGCCGGCCACGGCTGCTTCGACTCGCTCGGCCGCTTCCGACTCGCCCAGGTGGCGGAGCATCAAGGCCCCACTCAGGATCGTGGCTGTGGGGTTCACCTTGTTCTGGCCGGTGTACTTGGGCGCCGATCCATGCACCGGCTCGAACACTGCGATGTCTTGCCCGATGTTGGCGCCCGGCGCCACGCCCAGCCCACCGACCAGCCCTGAGGCCAAGTCGCTGACAATGTCACCGAAGAGATTGGGTAGCACGAGCACGTCGTACTCGTAAGGCCGCTGTACCAGCTGCATGCACATGTTGTCCACGATGCGATCATTGAATTCGATATCAGGGTACTCGGCAGCCACTTCGCGGGCTACCTTCAGGTACAGGCCATCGGTGGCTTTTAGGATGTTGGCCTTGTGCACTGCCGTCACCTGACGGCGTCCGTTGGCTCGGGCATACTCGAAGGCAAAGCGGACAATCCGCTCGCTAGCCCTACGAGTGATGATTCGAATCGTCTCGGCTGCCTCGTCGGGGATGACGTCGTGCTCGATGCCAGCATACAGTCCCTCCGTGTTCTCGCGGACTATCACCAGATCTACGCCCTCGTGACAGACGGGGATGCCCCGCATATAGCGGGCCGGGCGGAGATTGGCATATAGATCCAACGCCTTCCGGATGGCGACGTTCACACTGCGGAAACCGGTGCCCACAGGCGTAGTAATCGGCCCTTTCAGCGCCACTTTGTTGGCCCGGATCGAATCCAGCACGACGTCGGGCAGCGGTGTCCCATACTTGTCCATCACGTCGGCACCCGCCTCCTGCACATCCCAGTCAAAGGCAACGCCGGTTGCTTCCAGCACCAGCCGGGTCGCCGCCACCAACTCGGGGCCGGTCCCATCGCCTGGTATCAAGGTCACTCGATAAGCCATGTCATTCTCCTTCCTTGGCTAGAAGCGTGGCGGCACTTCGAGGGCTGCCGGGCAGTTGGCTGGCTGGCCTGCTACACACTGCACATCGGGCTGCGCCTCCACAAGGGGCTCACGCTCGGCCATCCCGGTCCAGACCAGGTCCCGGGGACCGGCGTAATAGGCCCGCGGCCGGATGAGGCGGTTATTCCGTTGCTGCTCCAACATGTGCGCCGTCCATCCGCTGATACGCGCCACGGCAAACATCGGGATGAACAGATCGATGGGGATGTCCAAGGCGCTGAGCAGGGGGGCTGTATAGAAATCCACATTGGTATAGATGCGCCGCTCCCGGAAGTAGGGATGCTCGAGCACACGCTCCTCCAGGCGGGCGGCGATGTCGTACCACAGTGTGTTCCCCGTACCCTGGGCTGCCTGCAGAGCAAGCCGGCGCAGGATGGCAGCCCGCGGGTCCTCAGCCTTGTATACCCGGTGGCCAAAGCCAAAGAGCCGCTGCTTGGTAGCCATTTTGGCTTCGAACCAGGCATCCACGTTCTCTACACTGCCTATCTCCAGGAGCTGTTCCATCGACTTTTGGCTGGCCCCACCGTGCAGCGGCCCCTTCAAGGTACCCAGGGCCGTCACCACTGCGGAATAGACGTCTCCGAGCGTGCTGGCCGTCACCCGCGCCGAGAAGGTCGAGGCATTCATGCCGTGATCTGCCAGGAGCACAAAGTAGGTCTCCAGGGCGGCAGCGGCCCGGGGATCCGGCTCGTCGCCGCTGAGCATGTACAGGAAATTGGCTGCGTGAGCCAGATCCTCCCTCGGCTCGATAGGCGGGCGGTCGCGCCGCAGCCGATCAAAGGAAGCCACGATGGTGGGCAGCTTGGCCGTCAAGCTCACCGACCGGCACAGGGACGAGCCCCCCTCCTCCTGGTGCACGCAGGCGCGGTCGAACATCGACAGGGTAGAGGCCACTGTTCTGAGGGCCTCCATGGGTGTAGCCTGTTCGGGCAGCGAGTGCATGATGCCCCATACCACCTTGGGCAGGCGCCGATTGGCCCGCAACCAGAGGGACAGCATTTCCAGCTCGTTGTCCGCCGGGAGGCGCTGGTACCACAGAAGGAACGCCGTCTCTTCGTACGAGGCCCTGGCAGCCAGGTCGTCGATGCCGTACCCGCAGTACGACAGTTTGCCTGCCTCCCCGTCGATGGAGCTCAGATGCGTCTGCGTAAAGACTACGCCCTCAAGCCCCCACTTGATATCCACATTTGATGGAACTGCCATATCAAACTCCTTTCACGAATCATGCTGCGTTGTTGCGGTGCGCTCTACGCCCCACCCGTCACATCTCACCCACCGAGCCCCAGGCGGTCAAATGCCCGCTCTACGATCGCCTCGCCAATCACCAAAGACGCCGTGGCTGCTGGTGAGGGAGCGTTCAATACGTGAATCGAGTTGGGCGTCTCGATGAAGCTAAAATCGTCCAGCAGATTGCCTTTGCTGTCCATCGCCTGGGCACGGACGCCGGCACCGCCAGATTTCACATCTTCCATAGTCAATTCTGGCACCAGCACCTGCAGCGCCTCTACAAAGGCCCGCCTGTTCCACGAGCGGTACATTTCACCAAAGCCCATCCGCCAATACTTGGAGGCCATGATCCAGAAGCCCGGGAAGGCCACCAGCCTTGCAACGTACCCCAGGTCGAAGTCGGTCTTTTTGTAGCCCTCGCGGGCAAAGGCCAGCACTGCGTTGGGTCCAGCTTCCACTGAGCCATTGATTCTCTTGGTGAAATGCACTCCCAGAAAGGGAAATCGGGGATCAGGCACGGGGTAGATCAGCCCACGCACCAGCTTCCGGCTCTCAGGTCGCAGCTCATAGTACTCGCCGCGGAAAGGGACGATGCGCAGGCCGTGGGTGCTGCCGGTCATCTGGGCGATCAGGTCGCTCTGCAGCCCACCACAATTGATCAGCGCCAGGCTGTGGACCTCGTTGCCGGTGGTCTCGATCACCAACCCCTCGGAGGTTTCCTCAACACCAGTCACCTCGGTGTTAAGACGAATCTCCCCGCCTGCCTCCTCGACGATCTCGGCGTATTTGCGGGTCACAGCGAGATAGTCTACGATGCCCGTGTTCGGTGACCAGAGCCCAGCGACTCCCCGGGCATGGGGTTCGTATTCCGTGATCTCGTCACCGCTGATCTTTTTCAGGCCGCGAACCCCGTTGGCCGTACCCCGGCGGTAGAGCTCCTCGAGGCGGGACAGCTCCTCCTCCCTGGTCGCCACCACGACCTTGCCCGTCAGCTCGTAAGGAAGGTCATGCTCCTGGCAAAATTCGATCATGCGCCGCGCCCCTTCGGCGACCATCTTGGCCTTCAGGCTGCCCGGCTTGTAGTACAGACCGGCATGGATGACGCCGCTGTTGTTCCCGGTCTGGTGGGCAGCCACCCGGTCCTCTTTTTCCAGGACGACCACGCGAAGATCAGGTCGCTGCTTGAGCAAGGCCATGGCCGTGGCGAGCCCCACGATGCCGGCGCCTACGATGGTGATGTCAAATTTGGCGTCCATTGCAAACTATCCTCCTACCGCCGGACCATCCGCCGCAGGATCGTGTGCAACACGCCCCCGTTGCGGTAATAGTCTATTTCTACCGGTGTATCCAACCGGGCGACGACTGCGAAAGTCACCGCAGTGCCATCCGCCCGTTGGGCGCGCACCGTCACCTCCTGAAGGGGCCGTAGTTCACCGGCTATACCTGTTATGTCGAATACCTCGTGGCCTGTCAAGCCCAAGCCTTCGACATTTTCCGCCTCCTTGAACTGCAGGGGCAGTACACCCATTCCCACCAAGTTGCTACGGTGGATGCGCTCGTAGCTCTCTGCGAGCACCGCCTTGATCCCCTGCAGGTACACACCCTTGGCCGCCCAGTCGCGGGAACTACCCGTGCCGTACTGCTGCCCGCCCAACACCACCAGGGGCGTTTCCTCTCCCTGGTAACGCATGGCCGCGTCGTAGATGCTCAATTCCTCACCGCTGGGCAAGTGCACTGTGACGCCGCCCTCTGTGCCTGGCAGCAATCGGTTTTTCAGGCGGATGTTGGCGAACGTGCCGCGCATCATCACCTCATGGTTCCCGCGCCTGGACCCGTACGAATTGAAATCGCGACGCCCTACTCCCCGTCCGATCAGATACCGGCCCGCCGGACTGTCTGCGGCTATGCTGCCCGCCGGTGAAATGTGATCTGTCGTCACAGAATCGCCCAGCAAAACCAGCACTCGCGCGCCAAGGATGTCCTCTACTGGCGGCACGTCGGGCGTCAGGTCGGCCCAGAAGGGTGGCTGCCGGATATAGGTCGACTCGGGGTCCCAGGCATACAATTCCGCCGCGCCCGCAGCGGGAATCGCATTCCAGGTCTCGTTGCCGCTGAACACGTCGGCGTACTGCTCCTCGAACATCTGCGGGTCCAGGGCGGACGCCACTGCCCGCTGAATATCGGCCTGGCTGGGCCAGATGTCCCGCAGGTATACCGGTTGCCCCTGGCTGTCGTGGCCCAGCGGCTCGTTGAGGAAGTCCACATCCACCCGCCCGGCCAGAGCATAGGCCACCACCAGGGGCGGTGAGGCCAGGTAGTTGGCCCGGACGTGGGGGTTGATGCGACCCTCAAAGTTGCGGTTGCCAGAGAGCACTGCCGCCGCCACCAGATCGCCCTCCTCCACTGCGCGGGCTATGTCCTCAGGGAGGGGGCCGCTATTGCCGATGCACGTGGTGCATCCGTAGCCCACAAGGTTGAAACCCAACTGGTCGAGGTAGGGCGTAAGCCCAGCCGCTTCCAGGTAACGGGTCACCACTGTCGACCCAGGGGCCAAGCTGGTCTTGACGTAGGGTGCGACTGCCAATCCCCTCTCCACGGCGTTTTTGGCCAGCAGACCCGCACCCAACATCACCGAAGGATTAGACGTGTTGGTGCAACTGGTGATGGCGGCGATGACCACGGCTCCGTGCCCTATGCGCGGTGCGTTGGCTCCCGTGCCTGCAGGTAGGTCCACGGGCACAGAATGCCCGGCGGCTGTCTCGTCCAGGGCAAAACCACCCCGGGTGACAGGCTCTCGCAACACCTTCTGGAATGCAGGCTTCATTTCGCGCAAGGGGATCCGGTCCTGGGGCCGTTTGGGGCCGGCCAGGCTCGGCTCCACCGTGCTCAGATCCAGTCTCAGCGTACCAGAGTAGGTCGGCACCGGCGCGTCGTCCGTTCGAAAGAGTCCCTGTGCCTTGGTGTAACGCTCTACCAGATCCACCAGGTCGGCGGGACGTCCCGTGTGACGCAAATAGCGGAGTGTCTCTTTGTCTACAGGGAAAAAGCCCATGGTGGCGCCGTACTCTGGCGACATGTTTGCCAGGGTTGCCCGGTCGGGCAGGCTCAAGCGGCTCACACCTGGACCAAAATACTCGACGAACTTGCCCACTACGCCCTTCTGGCGCAGCATCTGGGTGGCGGTCAGCACCAAATCGGTGGCAGTCGCCCCCTCAGGCAGCTCGCCCACCATTTCAAAGCCTACCACCTCTGGCGGCAACATGGTAGTGGGCTCGCCCAGCATGGCCGCCTCGGCTTCGATACCGCCCACGCCCCAGCCCATCACGCCCAGGCCGTTGATCATGGTCGTGTGCGAATCGGTGCCCACCAACGTGTCGGGATAGGCCACCCATCCCCCATCCAGCTCCTGTCGCCTGGCTACTACTGTTGCCAGGTATTCCAGGTTCACCTGGTGCACGATACCTGTAGCCGGCGGCACAACCCGAAAGTTCTCGAATGCGTTCTGGGCCCAGTGCAGGAACTCGTATCGCTCCCGGTTGCGCTCGAACTCGCGCTCCGCGTTGTAGTAGAGCGCCGCGTTGCTGCCGAACATGTCGACCTGCACCGAATGGTCGATCACCAAATCCACCGGCACCTGGGGATTGATACGGTCAGGATCCCCGCCCAGGCGGTGCATGGCCGAGCGAAGCGCCGCCAGATCGACAACCGCCGGCACACCCGTGAAATCCTGCAGGACCACCCGGGCCGGCTTGAAAGGTAGTTCAGCCGAACCGGGGGATGCGGCATCCCAGGCCGCCAATCGCCTGACGTGTTCCTCGGTGATCTCGCGCCCAGTGACCTGCCGCAAGAGCCCTTCCAGCCACACGCGGATGGCATAGGGCAAAAGGTCCAGGTCCGCCAATGCCAGCTCAGCCAGCCGCCCCAACCGGTAGATGACTACCGGCCCGGACGCTGTCTCCAGCTTGGTCCGGGCGCCAAAAGGATCGAAAACCGATTGACTCATCTCAGTCCCTCCTCCTCACGCAACATAGCCCATCCACTCGCTGCAAAACTCTACCATGGACGCCCGCTAGTAGTAGGTCATGCCGAACTCGTCGTCGTAGCCCAACTCATCCTTGGCATAGTCGCTCATCATGGATGGATGCCACAGCGGGTTCCACACCAGGTCTACGTCCACACCCTGGATATCTTCCAGTGCGCGCAACTCGCGCTTGATGTCGCGGATGATCTCTGGCCCCAACGGGCAGCCGGGGCTGGTCAGCGTCATATCGATGTGCACCTGCCCCTTCTCCTCTTCCCAATCCACCCCATAGATGAGCCCCATGTCGACGATGTTCATGCCCACCTCGGGGTCATCCACGTTCTTGAGCGCTTCCAGAATTTCCTTCTTGTTCGCCATACTTCACACTCCAGCAGCCGTATTGCGCGTTTGACCTGGTGTCTTTTTACATCAGGACAACACAGGATAGGCCAAACCGATCTGGGTCCCTGCCTAGTCCACGTCCACGTATACGTCGTCCCCTTCCACCTTGACGTCAAACGTCGGGACGGGGACAATAGCCGGCAGGACCTTGACCTCGCCGGTCCGCACGTCGAAACGGGCCCCATGGCGCGGACACTCAATCTCGTCGCCCAGCAGATATCCCTCGCCCAACGGCCCGTCGTCGTGCGTGCACACGTTTGCTAGCGCATAGAACTCGCCGTCCACATTGCAGAGGGCCACATCCTCGTCCCCAACCTCCACGACCTTGACGCGGCCCGGAGGGATGTCCCCCACCTTTGCTGCCTTCACAAATGCCATTTCTTCCTCCTTGGGCTCTACCATTCCCCGTCTTTGGCTTGATCTTCTTCCTGCCAGCTATCCAGCCCGTAGGCCCCCACCTTGACCACCTTCAGGGGAAGCAGCGCGCACTTGAGCCGCACCGGCCCCAGTTCGATCCCCAGCTCGTCCAGCACGTCCTCGCTGGTCAGCTCCTTGATCTCCTCCAGTGTCTTGCCCAGGATCAGGTCGCTGAGCATCGAGGCAGAGGCCTTGCTGATGGCACAGCCCACTCCCGAGAAACGCACATCCTTCACTGTTTGCCCGTCGCCATCCAACTGGATGTCGAATCGCACCTGGTCACCACACAGCGGATTGTTTTCCTCGTGGGTGATGTCGGGCTCTTCCAGTGTGCCATAGTTATGCGGATGTGTGTAATGTTCTAGGATCTCTTCCCGATAGAAATCGTCCATCTCTACTGTCTCTTTCCAAAGGTGCTAGGTTCCGGCCACCTGGCTTGTGAATCCAGGGCGATCCGTACAGGCGATGGTCACTTCCAGAACCATCCCCTGTCCTGTATCCTCCGTGCCCTTCCACCCTTACTGCGCTTTCAACCTGGCCATATGTTCTTTTCGGAACTTGGCGACCTTGGGCGCGATCACCACCCGGCAGTACGACTGGCCAGGGTTGCGACGAAAATACTCCTGGTGATAGTCCTCTGCCTTATAAAAGACCTCAAACGGTGTCACCTCCGTTACAATGGGCCTATCCCAGATCCCGGCGGCCTCGATCTCGCGGATGACCTCCTCAGCTACTACTCGCTGCTCGTCGCCATGGTAAAAAATCACCGAGCGGTACTGAGTGCCCACGTCAGCCCCCTGGCGGTTGAGCGTGGTCGGGTCGTGGATGGTGAAAAAGACTCCCAGGAGTTCCTTGAAGGTGATCACCTCGGGATCAAATGTGATCTGCACTACCTCGGCATGGCCCGTCGTTCCTGTGCACACCAACTCGTAGGACGGGTTCTTTACCGCGCCGCCCGAGTAGCCTGACTCGACCTTTTCCACTCCCTGCAACTGCTCGTAGACCGCTTCCAAGCACCAGAAGCAGCCGCCTCCCAATGTCGCCATCTCTTTCTCGTTCAAGTTTGCCACCTAATCACCTCATCCCTGACTTTTTTCCCACCAGCGCCTCCGGCCGGAACCGGAGCGCCGACCAAGTATCATCGACCGCAACCTGCGTTACCGGCCTCAGACCGGCCTGGGCCATCACGTCCCACCCTTTGTCCCGGGTCAGATCCGTTTCAACCCTTGAACTCTGCTTGGGATAGGACATCCAGAGCAGGCCGTCGTACGTGACCGCTTCGATGGCCACCGGTCCGAGTCGCTCCAACTCGGCCAGGTTTTTGACAAACAGATGCACAAAGTCAAAGCTTCCTTCCGGCACGCAGGCCCCGTTCGGCACGTCTGCCATCTCCACCCCCTCCGGTAGAGTGCCGAGCGCTTCCGTGTAGCCTGGCGGGGCATTCAGAATCAGAATACGCTGGTGCGGCTGGATCCGCAGTTTCTTGCCTAACGACGTTTTTGCCATGTCCAGCTTCCCCTGTCTATCCAATCGCCCAGACCCGGATCTTGCGATCCGCCGCGCCAGCCGCCAGCCACCGCCCGTCGGGCGAAAAGGCCACCGCGCTGACCGCTCTGGTACTGATGGGCAGCTCCGCCTGCAGGGTCCAATCCTGTACCGACCAGAGCTGTACCTGGCTCTCCATGCTGAGGGCTACCGTGCTTTCGTCTGGCGAGAAGACCAGCGCACGCACACCGGGTACGTTCGGCTGCACAGTGCGCGCCTCCTGTCCGGTCGTCGTATCCCAGAACTTGATGGTCTGCTCGTAGCCCAACGAGAC
>Ga0180437_10001493_pt1 | contig 40111 bp, 70 predicted proteins | sample SS_ome_4_FD_132410 | JGI IMG/M metagenome (GOLD analysis project Ga0180437, IMG submission 132410) | Hypersaline lake sediment archaeal communities from the Salton Sea, California, USA - SS_3_D_1 metaG | ecosystem: Environmental > Aquatic > Non-marine Saline and Alkaline > Hypersaline >...
TAGAAGTAATAGAGTCACCGTCAGTAAGCAGGTAATAAATGAAGAAATCAAGCAAAACACAAATAACAAATATATCAAAGATGATAGCAATGACTTATGAGGGCAAGTACGGGGATTACCCTATAAAACTATCTAAAACATGGTATGATATTAACGGTGTGCAATGGTATACTTGTGAGAAAGACGACACTCTTTACATTTGCATACAGGGCAGTAGAGCTAATAAAGATAACAATAAAGATTGGAAAGATAACCTTAACTTTAAACAAATAAAATCGCCAGGAATAAAGAGCCATAAGTTTCATGAAGGCCACTACGAACAAACTCTTGTTATATATAGGCAAATAATAAAGCTGTACAAGAGTTATAAAAATGTATATATATGTGGTCATAGTCTAGGGGGAGCATTAGCGCAGATCCTTGCCATGTTAATGTCATATTCTAAGATACGAATACCTAAGACAGTGCGAGTAATCACAGAGGGCGCACCAAGAAGCATGAACTATTCAGCAGCAAGATGGTTCAACAAGAACATAAGCGAATCAATAAGAATAGTAAACGGAGATGACCCTGTTACTAAAGTGCCTTTTAGGATAACATTATTCTGGATGTACTGGCATGTTAAAGGGAAGATGCAGATAGGGACTAAGAAAGGAATACTTAAAAGATTACTTAAGTGGAAACAGTGGAGAAAGGAAAAGCTAAACCATAGCCCGTTAGACTACACTGTTAACTTAACTAAATACTATTGGAGTAAGTATAACAAAAATAAATAAAAATGTACAGATAGTGTACAAAAAGAGGTGAGAATATGGGATTAGATGCTATAGTAGTTTTAGAACTAGAAACAATGCCAGATGAGAAGTTTATGAATAGGGCAAATAACTACTTTATTGAATACGTAGACTTTGTGTGCTCGATGGGGGACGGGAACTGTTTCTATGATATAACCAAAATAGACGATAAGTATTCTATTAAAGTATGGAGCTCGGGACGATATTATGGAGAAGGCTATGAGAGAGGAAATTGCTTAGAGATTATATCGGCGATACGAGTACTAAAAAAGTACTTTAAAGACTATGGGATTACAGTATATTACGGACATGATTGTGGAGATTGGGAAGAGATGGATGAAAAAGAGATAGAGAAATTAGAGGACTATTTTGTCAAGCATGGGAATGAGCCGTATTACAGAGAGACGTGCTGGAATAAATAAAAAGAGGTGAGAAATGAACACAAGAAGAGAGATAATACAAAAAGCATTTAACGATATAGGCCTTAAGTACATAAAGAATTACATAAGCACAAAGAGCGAAGAAGAGCAAGAGCACCTAAACAAGATACTATTCGGCCTATTCTCCATAGCCTATAATGAAGGATACGGTAGAGGGTTCCTAAAGGGGATGAGTAATGAGTGATATCTTAACCCATACATGGACATGCTGTGAATGCGGAGATACTAAAGGGACCCCAAAAGTAGTCTCTCACACTTTTATACACTCATACGGACCAGAGATTGAAAGAACTTGGTATTTCTGCAAGGAATGCTATGAGGCAATAGAAGAGGGAAATCCAATTATAGGCAAAGAGGGCTAATATGTCAGAAAAGAAACTAACTGATAAAGAAGAGAACTTCTGTCAAGCATACGTTAATGACCCAGACCCTAAGATAAGATGGAATAAGACTCAATCAGCTATAAAGGCAGGGTACAGTGAGCATAGTGCTAGGGCATTGGCATACGAAACCTATACTAAACCTTACATCAAGGCCAGAATTAGCGAACTATGTGAAGAGAAGAGAAAAACAGACGGTGAGCTTAGAGATCAAGTAGTGGACGAGTTCCAGAAGCTAGCTATGAAAGACGACATAGACCAGTATAAAGTAGCAGGATTAACTGGGCTGGCTAAATATCTGGGCATGGATAAGCAGAACTTAGATATAACTAGTGGTGGTGAGAAGCTACCTACTAAGATAGTAATACAAGGGGTGAGTAAGGATGAATGAAGAAAAGTACGGGCATATGTTTGATAATGAAATAGAAGAGGAAAGAACTATCACTATAAACAAAACAGGAAGATATTTGATTACATACGGCGGAGAATCATTTGTAGTTGAATACTTGGAAGGGAAAGGCGAAGATAATGTTGAAATTATTCAGAAGAAAAAAAGAAGAAAGAAAACAAGAAATTGAAAAAAACAAAGTGATGGCTGTCCTATATATATTTTTTGTTGATGGTGACTCCACATGGTTTAAACATGAATACCAAGGTGGGTCTCTATATGCAGAGTTTAAGGAATTTTTAAATTGGTATCTTAATAGAAGTCATTCTGAAAGATATTTAATGCATCACAAAATGGGATTTAAAGAAATAAGACGAAAAGAAATTAAGAAGATTCATGTGGAGTTAGATAATGAAATATAGAGAAATAGGTGAAAGATTCGAGTATGATGGTGTGATGTTGGAAGTTATGGGGGAAGAGCTTTCGTTTTCATGTGAAGGATGCTATTTCTACCAGATTGATAAGTATGGAAAGTGCATAACCTCCGAGAAGTATTGCGAAGGGTACTTCAGGGAAGACAGTAAGAGTATAATATACAAAAAGGTGGGCGAGATGAATAAGCCAATATTTGAGAATGAAGAAGAATGTATAATGGTGATACAAGGGTTCTTTAACGAGTGCAAAGTAGGAGATAGCATATGTGATTATGCGAGAAAGAAAGGATATATTAAACAATCTGCATTAGAAGAGGCTAGAAAAAGATACGAAGATGTCAAGCTGGGGTATAGAATCGTACCAGGGAACGTGAAGGAACGATCAGAAAACTATATAGCAGAGCTAGAAAAGAGAATAAAGGAGCTCGAAGGTGGAAGAGTTTGATTTAGAAAAAGATTTAATCGAGGCGGCTAAAGAGATAATATTCCATGAGAAGCAAAGGGTAAAACTAGAAGCCAAGACTATTGAAGAACTAGAAGTCAACTGCCAAATGTGTGGTTCGCAAAGGTGCAGTGGAGGATTGCCAGAGGCAAAAGGCTGCATGCTGTATGAAGTAATGAACAGAAAGAGGGGTGAGTAATGAAATGGGTAGTGTGTAAATATAGAACAATAAATCTAGAATCAGTAGAATTCGTGGCAAAGAGTAGTGCTTCGTGCATGGATAATGACAGGAGAAATTACAAAATCCCCACGATCGAAATAGGCAATTACATAGCTTTCTATAAAAAAGAATCCATAAGAGGCAAGCACTGGGAAGAATTACACGAATTCATGCAGGATGCTAGAACATTCCTTATTATATCAGAGGGAGAAGAGTAATGAGCAAGCGTAGAAAATCCCGTCAAGATAAGCAGGCGCGAGTCTATAGGTTAATAGAGAAGTCTTTCAAGATAGCCAAATCAGATATGTTTTATTGGGTGAAAATAGCACAAATGGTCAAAATAGCAGCACAGATAAAAGCTGAGTGCGACAAACATTATAATAAGCAAAAAGGTGTAGTTTTGGAGATCAATGAAAGAATTAAAGCTTAAAATACCAGAGAAGCTACTACCTATATACTCTACTAACAAGAGGTATATAGTAATACACGGAGGGCGTGGTAGCTCCAAGTCATGGACTGTTGCAGACTTCCTGATACTTAAGGCATATGAAACAGAAAAGCGTATCTTGTGTACAAGAGAGATTCAGAAGTCGATAAAGGATTCAGTACATAAGCTTATATGTGATAGAATTAAGGCTCTAGGATTGGAGTCTTTTTTTGTTATTACTGAAAGGTCTATAAGAGGCACTAACGGCTCAGAATTCATATTCGCAGGACTAAAGCATAACCCAGACATAATTAAGTCTATGGAGGGCATAGATTACGCATGGTGTGAAGAAGCACAAAGCCTTAGCCGTAAATCAATGGAGATACTGACTCCTACAATCCGTAAAGAGGGTAGTCAGATAATATACACTTATAATCCTACTAATGAAGACGACCCAGTGCACGAAGACTATACCCTTGTTGATAGAAGTGACACTCTCGAGATAGAAATAAACTACAATGACAACCCATTCTTTCCAGATGTACTAAAAGAAGAGCTAGAATACGACAAAAGAACAGACCACGACAAATACCTGCATAAGTGGGAAGGGAAGTGTGTAGCACATTCAGAAGCACAGATCTTCTTCGGCAAGTGGCAAGTAGAAGAGTTCGAAGCTCCAGAAGGGACATTCTTCTATTTCGGTGCAGACTGGGGATTCTCCAATGACCCATCAACACTAGTAAGATGTTATGTGAATGAGAACATACTGTACATAGACTATGAATTCTACGAGGTAGGCGTTGATATAGACAAGCTACCAGAAAGGTTCTCTCGAATACCTGAGTCTAAGAAGTTCCCTATAGTGGGAGATAGCGCAAGACCTGATACAATCAACTATATACACCGCAACGGGTATATGATAGAACGCTCAATCAAGGGCAAAGGAAGTATAGAGGATGGTGTGCAGTTTATTAGAAGTATGGAGAGAATAGTGATACATCCAAGATGCAAGCACACTATAGACGAGTTTAGGCACTACAGTTACGTGGTAGACTCTAAAACAGACAAGATATCTAACAAGATAGAAGACAAAAACAATCATATCATAGATGCGCTAAGATATGCACTAGAGAAGCTTATGCGGAACACTCAAGAGATATATGTGGGAATGGCGTAATGTACAGCATGTGTACTAAAAAATAACAAATAATTGTTGACATAACAGGATAATAGGTATAAAAGGAACTATGATACGACCACTAGAGAAAATAGCAAGTTTTTTTAGAAGATCAGAAAAGGGTTTCAGTGATACTAACGATTACCCTCAGGATAATGGGTTCTTTACAGGACTCAGCAGCGGAATGCCAATACATTTAACACCTCGCTTGGCATACAACCTTAATGAAAGAAATAACGACCTTGGCAATGCAACAAATAGAATAGCCAATAGCACAGCAGACTTACGCAAGGGGATAAGAGACAAGACTACAGGAGAGATAGACTTTACTCACCCAGTAGTTGAGTTGTTAGATAATCCAGGGGGAGGACTTTCGGGGTTCCAATTCTGGAGAGAAGCAACTGAGTCTTTCCTACTAACACAAGAGATCTGGATGGTAGCTAGAGGGAATATAAATAGACCACCACTTGAGCTGGTATATATCAGATCATACGATATTAACATAGCAATGGACGATTCATCAGGCTATCCAAGAACAATAACTACAACGTCTAAAAAAGATAGAAGAACATACGAAAGAATAATCCAGAACGGCAAAGAAAGATATATCGACAAAACAGGCTTGAACGAGCTTATCCCTATAATAGGGGCTGTATCTATAACAGACGAGTGGAGAGGCAGAAGTCCTCTAGGAAAGCTTTACTATGACCTTCTAATGAACACTGACGGTAAAAGACACAATACTAGTCTACTTAAGAACGGGTTAAGAACAACAGCTATATTAAGCCCTAAACCAACGGCTAATTCAACACCGACTTGGACTAAAGAAGCGGTAGACGCATTACAAGACAAAATGAGAGCATTTTACCAGGGAGCAGGGAACGCAGGGAACGTATTTATAATGAGCGCTCCTGGGGAAATTAACGGGCTAAGCCAGACCAACAAGGATATGGACTATGCTACATTATTAAAGAACTCTCAAGAATCTATCTATAACTTGTACGCTATTCCACTTAACCTAGTGTTCAGCGAAAACCAAACATACGACAACTTTACAACATCAAACAGAACATACTATACAAAAGCTGTATTCCCAGTGTACAAGCAAATAGGCGATACACTACTTGGGAAGCTAAGCTTTAGATACGACATAACAAGTAATGACCAATTGAGTTTCTCTTTAGTAGATATAGAAGACATGCAGCCAGTACTCGTAGAGAACATGAAGAAGCTTAAAGAAGCAGAGGCTAACACTACTAACGAGATAAGAGCAGTCGGTGGGTTTGAAGAAGATCCAGATGGCGATGACATATTAGTGAGTAGTAACAAAGTACCACTTAAAATGGTGAGTACACCTTTAACATTCGAGGATGTAGATGTCGACACAACAGACGAGAGCGACGATCAACAAGAAGAGGAGTGAGAAACGTATCACTAATAAGTTAGCTGCTTGGATTCAAGATATAGTAGCTAACTATAGGATAGGTGACACGACAGTAAGCGAAACCTCAGTTCCTATTCTCACTACATCTCTTAGAACGAGTTATACGCAAGCTGGTAAAGACGTCTTGCGTTTTGACATAAGAGAGTACAAGCAAGCTAATGATGAGTTGAAAGATGAGATCTATACGGCAATAGCTAGAAAGCTTGACCCGATGTATAACCAGAGAACTGACCGTGCTGTACCACAGATAACTAAGACATCAAGCAAGTTAACAGCGAGGACTACAGAACTGGCAGTTGAGAACCAGATGTCGGATAGAGAAGCTAAGATCACACTGCTTAACTACTTAAAGAGCCAAAGGCTAATGATAGCCAGGACTGAATCACAGTGGGTTGTAGAGGCTACAAGGAATGTAGCAGTAGTAAGTATTAAAGACCCTTTGGATAACACTCTAGAGCAGTTAGTAGCGCTACTAGAAGCAGGAGAGATCAACGAGGCTGTCAGACTAAGCAAGCAAGTAGTGAAGCTAATAAATGCACCGGTCACAGAGACACAAGGCTTCTTGATCAGACTCATTAGAGACTCTAGGGACAGACTGACCGACCCTCTTGTACAAGCAGAGATAGTAGCTAGCATAAGAAAGCAAGGGGCCAGACTAGAGAAGTCAGAGAAGAAGTGGCAGACAGTAGGGGGAGCGAATGTCCGCGATACACATAGCAATGTTAATGGACAAAGAAGACCATTGGAAGAACCGTTCCTACTTGCTGGAGGATATTTGCAGTATCCAGGCGATGGATCTCTGGGAGCTGGGACAGAAGAAATTATAAATTGTAGATGTGCTACAGTATATTTATAGGAGCAAAAGATGGGGAAAAAACTAATAGAATGCGACGAATGCAAATACTTTGATTTATACGTGCCTTGTCCTAAAGAGGCATATCATGAGCATATATGTACGTTGCACAAGAATAAAAGAGCGCATGAAGTAAATCTTAATGACGACTGTAAAGACTTTTCAAAAGTGGGTAATTAAATGGAACAGAAGAACGTAAGATTCAATATGACAGAACACAAGCAAGCCCAAGTTAATGGCGAAGATGTCGGAATCATTAAGGGATACCTTGCTACATGGGACCTAGACAGAGGGAATGACAGGTTTGTCAAAGGTGCTTTCGAAGAGTCTATCAGAGAGCACACTGAAAAAGGTCTGCGGCCTCTTAGAATGAAGGCTTACCACAACGAGATCATCGGGGGATTTCCAATAGATAAGGTATACGAAGACGGCAAAGGTCTTTATGTGGAAGGAGAAATCAATCTTGTATCCCCAACAGGGCGAACAGTCTATTCCTTGGCTAAGCAAGGCGTATTAACTGATATGTCCATAGGCTGGTCAGCAGATGAGGTAACATTCGAGGATAACGTAAGGATCATTACCAAGGCTACTATATGGGAAGGTTCGATAGTTGATGAGCCAATGAATGAAGAAGCTAATATAACAGAAGTAAAGGCAATCAATCCTAGATCAGTATTAGCTAAGTCTTTTGCAGATAGATCAGTTATGTGGGATGCAACAGAAGCAGAGAAGCGTATAAGATCATGGGCAGGTGCAGAAGACGAGCCTAACACAAAGTATAAAGAAACATTTATCTTCTATGACCAAGAAAATGAGGACCAATTCAGCGGATATAAACTATTAGTATCTGACATAATAGACGGAGATCTTAAGATAGTACCAAGAGCAGTATTTGCGGTAAGAGCAGTACTTTCAGGGGCGAGAGGCGGAGTGGATATTTCAGCACAAGACCAGGAAAAAGCTAAGACCGTTGTTAATACATTATATAAAGATATGGGACTTGAAGAGCCGTTCTCAAAAGGCAAGGAAAGACCATTCTGTTTAACTGAGATTAAAAGCATGCCAATAAGCCTGCTATCTCACGTAATAAGAAGAAAAGAATTAAGCAAGGACGCTGCGGACTATGCGGCACAAGGAGTGTTTACCAAGATGGTAGAAAGCTCTATCCAAGAGAAGGATGTAAAAGAAGCTGTAGCGGCAATAGAAAATTTAAGAAAGGAGCTTAGAAAATGAGCGTAGAACTAAAGGAAATTACAGAAGGCATCGCTAAACTTACTGCCGATTATCAAGAAACACATAAAGCTTTAGAAGCTAAAGGCATTGAGAATAGTGAAGCACTAGGTAAAATGGAAGAAAAGTTTGTGGAAATGTCTGATAAGATACAAGAAGCAGAGCTAAAAGCACAAGCAGAAGAAAAAGCAAGACAAGACTTAGAACTAGCAGTAGCACAAACACAAGAAGGGAAATCAAGTTCAGAAGTAAAAGGATCAGAAGCTTATCGTCAAGGCTTTAACCATTATGCAAAAACTAGAGAAGCTATTGACAGCGACGTTGTAGACCAAGAGTTAAAATCATTGATTAAAAGCCAAACAGGCGTAAGTATTTCAGATCAAGACTTTATTCATGTTAAGACTATGTTAGTAGGATCTAACCCAGATGGTGGTTATTTAGCACCTGTTGAGACTTCAAACACTATTTCTAAACGTATATTTGAAACATCACCGATGAGATCAATAGCAAACATTATGTCAACAGCTAACGAAGCTTTAGAGATTCCATTGGATGATCAAGAATTCAGTAGCGGTTGGGTAGCAGAGTTAGATTCTAGAGGTGACACAGACACAAGTAAACTAGGTATGATCACTATACCAACACATGAGCAATTCGCACAACCAGCAGCAACACAAAAGATGCTAGATGACGCTATATTTAATGTAGAAAGCTGGATTAGCGGCAAGGTATCAGACAAGTTCTCAAGAACTGAAAACACAACATTTGTTGTAGGGACAGGCGTAAAACAACCAGAAGGGTTTCTGTCCTTAGCAGATTGGGCAACAGCAGCAACTTACGAAAGAAATGCATTAGAAACAAGAGAAACAGCAACAGCAAGTACATTAGCAGCTGACGACTTGATTAACCTACAAACAGACTTATTAGAGTTCTATCAATCTAATGCTAGTTGGGTAATGGCTCGTAAGACTTGGGCAGAAGTAATGAAGCTTAAAGACGGCGACGACAACTATTTACTGAACCCAGCAATGATGTTCCAAGGCGCTTTAGGATTACAGTTGTTAGGTAAAAAAGTAACGTTATTCTCTGACATGCCTGCAATTGGTGATAGCAATATCCCTATCGCATACGGAGACTTTAGAGAAGGCTACACTATTTTAGATAGAATTGGTATTAGAGTACTTAGAGATCCTTATACAACTAAAGGACAAGTTAAATATTACACTACTAAACGTGTAGGTGGAAAGGTTACTAACTATCAGGCTATTAAACGCCTTAAAATTAAACCAACGGTATAAAGGAGAATAACAAATGCAAAGAGATTTAAGACATAAACTCAAAGTATTGGCTAACGACTCATTGGCTATAACAGCCGCTAGTGCGCCAGAAATAGTACAAGGCACAGCAGTGGATACTCAAGGCGTAAGAGGCATTGATTTCGCTATAGAAATTGACGAAGCAGTAGGAACAGACGTTATGGAGTTCTTAATATACGAATGTGACACAGTAGGCGGAACTTACACAGCGATCGATACAGCTAAGTATTTAAAAACAGGGGGAGACAGAACATTAGTTGACCCTGCAGCAGACGGTGCTTTATTGACTGTCGGTTGTACAGGAACTAAGCAATTCGTGAAGCCAGTAGTTTCAACAACAACAGTAGCTGACGACTTAACAGTATCAGTGAACGTTATTAAGTGGCTAGAAGTATTAGAATATGATGAAACAAGTATAGACGGATTACCATAGGTATAGGGGCAATCGATGGCAATACAAGTAATAAACGTACAAAAGGACACATGGACTGAGATAGGGCCGGGGATATTCTCTTTTCAAGTACTAGGCGACAGACCAGTATGGTATACAGAAGCAGAAAGTACACCAGTTGGGCAACCTCCACATGAAGTCGAGTCAAGAAAAGCTTTACCAGAAGAGAAAATAAATTTCCGTGCCTCTTCAGCGTTAAGTCGTCTTTTTGTATATACTACCAGTATGAATGGGACTAATATTGCCGTCGATAAGCCTACCTTTATTGATACATTTGTCCAGGACCAGACTACCGCGCCAGTAGAGCATTGGCTGACTAACCAAATGGAGGCGGTGACGATCCAGGCGAACATAGCAAAGGATGATAACACAATAGTTCTTAATGCTGGAGCAGGATCTACGATAGTAGACATAGAAGGTAATGGTTACTATCTAGAAATAAGATATGACAATCCAGATCACCCTGGGGTCCCTATAATAAGGTTTTACCAAGGTGAGATAGTAACATATACAGATAATGTAGTAAACGTGACAATTGAAGTAGATACGCCTCTAGATTTTTCAGTAGATACTACATATATAGAATCTGTATATATAGTGGACGCAAACGCTTCTAGATCAAGTGAAACAGCAACAACATCAAACAGAATAGAAATGTGTACTTTTCCACCAGATAGTTTATCGTGGGATCTAACAAGGCTAATGGTTACGGCGGTATTAGATAGCGTGCCAGATGATGGAAAGTTTATGGATCAAACAACACCTCTCACATGGGGTATTTACTTTGGAGTGGATACGCCTTTGTCTGACAAGTACTTGGCGAATGTTAAAGTAAACGCAGGGTTTGCTGCAAGTGCGTATGATATAACCTATACATCACGGTCGAGCCCACAGAATCCTTATGGTCTACGAGTTAGAAAGACTTTCGGAGGGCCGGGCAAATATGGTGTTGTAGTTAGACTAACCACAAACCAGGACAAGTTTTGTGTGTGGCTACAAGAGCCGTGGAACACTGACGGTGGAGATTATCCGATTGATTGTAGATTTAAAGTAATGGGGCATGAGGTAGATTAAATGATAATAGACTTAACTGACGTTAAAATAAATAACGATTATACTTATATAGAGAATGTAGCTCCGACAGCAGCGGAACTAGAGCCAGCCTACCTCAATGGAGAGACATGGTTAAACACCACAGACGGGCTAAGCTACGAGCTAACAGATCAAACAACAGGAACATGGACTCGAATAGAGAAGGCTCAGGATGCTAAAATAGAGAGAAATGCGGACAATACACTACTTACTACTAACAGCTCTTTATGTAACTTCTTTATAGTAGACAGGAATGAGCCTTATAACGAACTAGATCTAGACGATTACAGACCGGATCTAAGCAATTGGAGTAACAAAGACCAGTTTAATTTACAAGAAAAAGAAGCTGTATTCTCTAAATGGACTTTCGATAGTGTAGGAAAGACTATCACGGTAGTAACTGACGAGAATGTGTACGGGACTTTAGACAGTTTTGTAGCAGGAGACCTTATATATCTATCAGGAAGTACACGTAATAATGGATATTATACTGTAGCAAGCGTGACAAGTACAGTAATAACAGTAGACGAAGACATAAATGACGAAGAGGTCTATGCTTTGATATCATTATCAAACATACCTCAAGGTTATAAAGATATAATAGGCAGAATGGTTAATTACGACGTTTATGAGCGTTACCAAACTGGACAAGGCATGAAATCAGAGAAATGGGGCACTTATAGCTACACTAGGGAGCCTTTTGAGAACGGGCTTAGGTATCCAGACGAAGTAATAGCAGGAATAGATGCATATAAAATAGTATGTATTGGAGGCACAAGTGTCTTTATTGACTAAAACATACATGACAGTGAACGTAGCAAGACCCTCTAGAGGGAAAAGTACTGACCCAGTTACAAAGACTATCTTCTATATAAAGGGATCATTTCAGCCTATTAGCGGATACCATGAATTCAGAGACGGCAAGAAAGGAGAGAAGGCTACACACAGGTTCTATACAGACGTAAAGAACACTCTTGTATATGGTGATAAAGTAACACTATTGTCACAGACTTACGTTGTACTGTACGCAATCCAGCCAGCAGGGATATCAGGACGCAATCATCATAAAGAATTCATATGTGGGTTATTCGAATAATGGGTGCTAAGGTTGAAATATTCCTAGATCTATCTAAGTTCGGAGACATCCTTGCAGACAATGTGACTCAGAGAGTTGCAGCAGATGTCAAGAACAAAGCTAGAAGGAATGTAAGGGTTGACACAGGACGTTTAAGAAACTCAATCAGAGTGGACGGTGTAGGGTTCGCAGTATACGAAGTTGTAACTGACACCCCTCATTCATTAGCACAGGAGTTTGGAAGGCCTGATTTGCCTAACTACGGGTTTACTCCTTATTTGAGGCCAGCAGCACAACAGGCAGCTAAAGCAGAGAATATAGCTAAGATAGTAGCAGCAGCAACACAAGTCGCACTAAGCAGGAGCAAAGGATGATAGATACTATACTATACAACTACATCTACGATAACTTTACCTTAACAGATATAACTGACGACGGGTTTATCCAGTTCTATTACGGAACAGCAGAAGGTGCAAATGGTGCTTATGCGACAATGTTCAAAGTAACAGATTCAGAAAGACCAGAGACTCTGTGTAACTTTCAAGGAGACACGGGGAGAGCATTGTTTCAGGTTAACTTCTGGGCAGGCGGAAACACTGGAGCGAGTACAAACGCTGTGCAGACTTTAGAGATAGCAGAAGACTTTAAGAACCAATTTAAGGAACTTCGTGGAGTTATAGGAACAAGTCCAGATGATTACAGGATTGAAAACAATATAACCCAAGGTGCTAGGTTACTTACAAGCGGAACAGAGCAAACACCAGAAGTATGGGGAGCGTTCTTTGAGGCTGACATATGGTGGACAAAACTATGACATGCAAAACATGTATAGAAGGGAATATATGTAAAGTAAAGGAGTACACAATGAAGTGTGACAAGTGCGACAATAAACAGTTCTATACTAGGAGAAAAAACCACATCCCAGTAGAATACGTATGTAGTCTATGCGGTGAGGCTCTTCCTATTAAGAATAAAAAACCTAAAGAAGAAGAAAAGGAAATCAAGGAGGCTGAATAATGGCTTATAACGGCGACGGACAAAAGCTAGTTGGGGATGATGGCTTTCTCCAAATAGCAACTTTTGGGACAGAAATCCCAGGCGATGGGGCAACACCTTTACCGGTGGGAACCTATCTAGTAACAGGAGTGGCGGGAACATCTGCATTCCCAGCACCGGCAGACGGCGGTACAGCAATAGGCGAAGGCGATATCATAACAGTAGAAACAGGAGCAACAATCACGCCAGCTGTAGACGATGATGTAGTAACACTTAACTTAGCAGACAAATGTGACGTATCAGATTGGACAATGGAATTTACTAAAGAAGAGATCGAAACAACAACTCTTTGCGATGCAGTTAAGAAATATCGTGCGGGTAAAGCCGATATGACTGGTACTATTAACGGGATCTTTTTAACTGGTACAACAGACGACAAAGACGGTCCGTTAAGACAGTTTATCGACATAGTACGTCAAGATGGCGATGCATCATGGGATAAATTCGAGCAAGCAGAAGCAGTATTATTAGGATTCTTTTATGTTAATAATGATACTAATATAGCTGACAAAATGTGGGTATCTGCTCCAGTACAATTATACGGACAAAGTGTGGGTGGCGAGATTGGATCAGCACAGACTTTTAGTTCACCATTCAGATTTGGTGACTTAACTTACACTGATACAGGAAACACTAACACAGTAACAATACAACCTACTTTCACGCGTCTTGGGGATGGGGCGTGATTGTTAGATTAAAAAACACTCAGATACGCCCTGGAATATGGGCGGTTATCTGAAAAAAGGAAATGAGTATGAAATTGAATGTAAGTAGCAAAAATGAATTTTATTTTTATCCAGACGTAGCAGACAACTTAAAGCTAGAAGAGAAAGACAGATTCACTATAGTAGTGAAGAAAGTAAGCGCAGCATTATCGGGCACAGACTGGTTCAAGTACGACGAAGATGACAAATACCTGGGTGTTGATAACAAGGCAAAAATTAAGTCTCAAATAAAAGAGATCAGGAATGCGCCCATCTTGCTAGTAGACGGCGACAAAGAGAAAGAATTAACTATTGATGATCTTATGGACGGAATATACCCAGAACTATTTGAGATCATAACTGAACTGAATCTATTTATACTTAAAATAGAGTCAGAAGGAGGACTTGAGACAAAAAAGTCTTAGGGGCTTTTCACCTTGTCTGTCAGGGAAAGACAGAAGCAAGATATGCAGAAGGGAGAGGCGAAAGATTACATGTAATAATGGACACAAAAGGAAGACCAATATATGCATGTAGAAAAGATGAGGTTAAAAACCTATTCGATACTCATTTCTGGAGCTGCTTTGAGGCTTGGCAACACTTCCATAATGGATTTGGCCTGCCTCGAGGCGGTTCTTGGAGTGAATACGATCCGGATTTTATAAATATAATAATGCAAATGGAAATGCATTTTAAAAATAATTTCTCGTTAGAAATAGTAATGGTTCAGTACTTAGAGGCTATAATCAAAAGAATGGACCATTACGCCAAAAGGAGTTAAGCAATGCCAGACGTAACAGCAGCTAGAGTCACAATACCGGTAACAACTAACGCAAAGAATGCAACGGCTGACTTGTCACAGTTAGATGAGTCCCTAAACAAGCTAAGTAACTCAGTAGACGCAAATTCGAGAGCTCTAGCTGGAACTGAAAAGAATGTCAGCAAAACAGGAAAAGCATTCGGGTCATTAAAGAAAATAATAGCTGCTGTTGGCGTTGTTGCGTTTACACGGCAGATAATCAAACTTACTGACGCTTATACGAACGTGACGAATAAGTTGAAGCTCGTTACGAATGGCACTGAGGATCTAAAGAAGACACAGAAGGCTTTGTTTGACCTAGCACAAAAGTCAAGATCAAGCTTCGAATCAACAGCAGAACTATATGCAAGGCTATCACGCTCAACAAGAAGTTTGGGCGTATCGAATAAAGATCTACTGACTGTAACAGATGCGATAAATAAATCGTTTATCGTGTCTGGTGCGTCAGCAGAAGAAGCTTCTAATGCTATTAGGCAATTGTCACAAGGTCTAGCGGCTGGTGCGCTTAGGGGTGATGAATTCAACTCTGTAGCAGAGCAAGCACCAAGGCTACAAGAGGCAATTGCAGCAAGTTTAGGAGTTACTGTTGGAGAATTAAGAGCGCTAGCCGCACAAGGGAAGATAACATCAGAAGTAATTGTAAAAGCTCTAAAAGGGCAAGCGGACACCATAAATAAAGAGTTTGCTCAGCTGACCCCGACATTCGGGCAAGTAGCGCAGACCTTAAAGAACACTTTCTTGCAATTGGGTGGTTCAATTGGGGCACAAGTACTACCTGATATCGCCATTCTGGGCAGGGCTTTTATAGCACTTGCAAAAGACGGAGGCGTATTAGTAACAACACTTGGTGGTATTCTTAAAGTTGTAGTTAAGGTGGCCAAGGCGTTTGCTTTATTAGCGGCAATAATAGAGAGTGTAGCAGTAACACAGAAGCTTAAGAAGGCGTCAGAAAGCCAGACAGTAGCATTGAACAATCAGAAGAACGCATTGAAATCTCTTGTTCAGGCTCAGAGAGAAGCTAACAAGGAATTTAATCTGACTGCCAAGACTGCTCCTGGGATCATTAAAGAACTACAAACTCTCGCAGCAACACAAGGTAAACTAACAGAGTCTGAGAGGGCAAGAGCGCTACAGTTAGCAAATACTTTAAAATCTCAAAGAGCTATTATCGCAGCAGAAGGGAAGCGTGCAGATGTTACTGAAACATTAGAGCGTAATGCAGATATCAACCAAGTGCTCCTTGATCTTACTAAAGAAACAGAAGCTGCAACAAATAAGAACGCTCAATCAGAGGCTGCATTACTCAAGGTTCAGAAGAAAAGAGCAACAGCATCAAAGGCAGCAGCGGACGCATTAAAGCTATTAGCAGCAGCAGGAGACCCAACAGCATTCCTGGCAGTACAACGGAAAGCATTTGCAGAACAAAGAAAGATAGTAGCTCAAGCTGGGCTAGATGTAGCGGCTTTAGAGAAGTTCCAGCAAAGCCAAAGACAGCAACAGTTTAATAGCTTCTTTAAGAATATAACAGATAACCAGACATTGGCATACAGTGCAAGGCAAACACAGCTTGAGGCAGCTTTAGCGAAAGTACTAGAGACTGAGAACCTATCGAATCAAGAAAGACTTGCAGCGCAACAAGCATATAACCAACAATCTGCACTTCTTGAACAGCAAAGATTCCAGTCTTTAGCTAATAACGTTCAGTTGGGAGCAGATGTTTTAGGTGGGTTTAACCAAATAGCGCAGAATCTAAGCCAGATAAGACAGAACCAGATAGCTCAAGAAATACAAGGCTTAGAAGCAGCAGGGGCATCAGAAGAAGAAATCGCAGCTAAGAGGCTCCAGTTACAAAGGAAAGCAGCAAAAGAACAAAAAAGATTTGCTACCTTCGCAGCTATACTTGATACAGCTTCGGCAGTTACTAAGGCTTTAGCAAGTGTTCCTCCACCTGCAAGTTATGTTTTAGCAGGAATAAGCGCCGCAAAAGGAGCTACGCAGATAGCCGCAATAAGATCACAGCCAATACCGCAAGCTCAGTTTGGTGGGACATTTACAGTCCCTCCTGGAAATCAGGCCGATAGCGGGTTATTGAGAGTAAATCAAGGAGAAGAGGTTAATGTCACTCCTACCCGACAAGCAGAAGATAACGGAACGCCTAAGAGCATAAATGTCCAGATAGGTGAGCAGCAGTTTGACGCTTTTATAACCAAAAAAGTAAATGATATAGCAAATAGCGGGAACTTCCAAATAAGAAGAAGTTCGGCAATAAAGGTGAGTTAAATGAAAGCAGGTAAAGTAAATAAAGCAACAAGTAGTAACACAAACATTAGCGCAGATGTGGGAGCATTCGCGTCTAATATAGTAGATAACGACTCCTTAAAGGTTTTCAGTGTGACAACAGACAACTCTACGATAACTGTTATATTGGATGATGCTATAGTATTCGAAGGAGTTGCATTCTTTAATGTCCTATTCGAAGACGATTTAATTTTAAGGACTTATGATACAGGAGCAGGGCTAATAGAAACAAAGACGTTTACAGCCAGTGACGTTTCAGGATTCCAGTTCCAAAACCTCATATATGAGCCAACTAGTACAACATTGGTGAAAACTATCGAGATAGAGTTTGACGGCACTTCTACAGATTTCGAGAATGTATTGGGATATTTTTGGATAGGAGACTGGATTGATTTCAATTGTTTGGAGACGTTTCAAGCTAAAGATACGTCGAATGATAGTGTTACCGTTACCAAAGTAAACGGAGTTCAGTTCCAGAGTGAGTACAAGTTCCAAGGATACAATGTAACCACTAACAAGAAAGTAGAGTTCTCGACATTACGGGCCAATATGAGAACAATATTCCTAGATGGTTATGCTAATAAAAGGCCATTCTTTTTCGATGTAGAGCCTCAGATAGGAGGAGAAGTATTGCTTGGCATACTTGATGCTCCGACGGCTCAGTATGATAACTTTGACATAGACGATAACTATGAAAAAGCACAAACAACAATAGGTATAAGAGAGGTTACATAATGGGCATAACACAAAGAAACGAATATCTTCCTGCACAAGATTTGAGCAATCTTAGTGCTAACGTTGACGATACTAGAATTGGAGTAGATCAAACACAAATAAGTGTTAACTTCACTACTACGCCAGCAACTGTGACTGTTAAAGTCGGATCTATTATTGAGGTAAACGGGAATTCGTATCTAATAACAGCATCAGACGAGACATTTCAGATGGATTCAGCATCAGACACATATCTAACATTCTCAGATAACCCTAGTACGGTTTTTGATAGCACTACTACTAAAGGAACATTTGACACAACGAAACAAGGTTTTTATCAGGCAGATACAATAACAAGGACTCTGAAATGGTACATTGATCAAACAGCTGAAACTGTAGAATATGATATAGACATTTATAACGGGAGTATGGTAGACGGCATACAGGAGATAAACGCAACTGATATAAATGTTGTAAATGTCGACGCTACCAACATAGACGCCACAAATATAGATGCTACGAATATAGACGTAAGTGACCTTGATGTAACCGGGTCCATACAAGTAGGAGGGGGAACCGCCTTGTTAGAAATAAGACGGGTGACGTCTGCAAGCTCTCCGATAAGCTATCCCTCTGGATTTTCGCAGACAAACACAAAGATTCTAGGGTGTCAAGTAACGGAGGCCAACATAAGATATTCTCTTGGGTATAACGACTCCGGCGATTACGTAATGGCGCAGCTTGGAATTTCTAATATAGAAGTAGAAACTAATTTAACAGCAACTTTCTATGATCTTATTCTTTTGAGGGTATAATGATAGTTTATACTAAACAGGGAGATAGGATAGATATTCGCCATAACTATGCATATAGCGGTGGTGTATATACTATTCGTTTTAATGGCACCAGGACATATACTGACCCTCATGACTCAACTGTGTGGACGTGGGAAGATGTCACTAACGATGTAGACGAGGTTCTTGGCGTTAACCAGGCTGGAGAAGAGCTGTTTGTAGTTGAGAGTATAAACGATTGTATCTCTCTTGACGGGTCTTGGTATTGGGATGACGCAGAAGGGGTTCTTTATATCCATTGGTTTGACTCAATAAGATACCCTAAAGGGAACTTAGGTAACAACTCCGTAATAGTTTCTGGTTATTCGTCTGGCTATAGTGAAACAACAAGAAATATTTTCGATGAGGTCTATTATGAACCTCTGATTACTAGTCTGCAAGGACTAAGCAAGAAAGTAGACCCCGTAAAACTAGGATTGCTTTCGTTTAAACGGTCTGGAATAACTTTAACAGATGAGATCCATCAATTTAGGAATACATCCGGAACACAATCTGTTGGTGTTCCTGTATGGGTATTTTATAATTCAGCAGAAGAAACAGAGTTAAAAACTAGTAACAGGATATTCACGGGGGTTCTAGATGGGTATAAACATAATGGTGAAAGTGTTCAGCAACAGATTATAGAAAACAGATTGTTTGAGAATAAGCCCGCATGTCCTAATATCGCTACATCAACAGAATTCCCGAATATAGGGACAAACACTGACAAATTCAAACCGACAGCATGGGGTAAAATAAGACGCGGGAAGATGCTTCTTACAAATAAAGATAGTTTGACAACGGCGTCAAGTGGCACGGCAGAATTTTTAGTTGCCGATCCAGCTTTAGATGAAATAAGGGCAGTAACAGCGGTATATGATAAAGAAGATAATGACGTCGGCTCTCTTACTGTTGACTTGGTCAATTGTACTGTGAGTGCTACAAAACCAGCAGGGGTGTCCGTTACTGATCTAAAGAACTGGAGTTGGGAGGGCGAAGGGTATGACATAGCCGGGACATATAATAACGGCTTAGATATAATGAAAGATGCCTTCCTAAAGTTGGCTGGAGTTCCTTTTTTAGAAAGTACTTATCAAGTAGACGAATGGAATGAGCAGACAACAGCAAATCCGGAAAGTATAGGGTTTTCATTACAGACAGATAAAGGATTTATAGAGCAAATAGTGGAGCCGATACAGACTAGTTTGCAAGGGAATATAGACATCCAAGGTACCGGCAAAATAACATTTATCAGTAGAGACCCAGACGCTCCGGTTAAAAGATTCGTAACGCAGAACAAAGAGATAACTAACCCATCTACAGACGTAGAAACAGACGCAACAGTGAGCGAGCTCTTAATTGAATATAGTAGAAACTACGTTACAAAGGATCCATTTAATTTCTTATATACTGGCGAAAAGGGGAGTGTTATCGCTTCATATGGTATTAACAGACGAGATCCGCTTAGCCCTGTGGAAACAGTTCTTACAGAGGAATCAGATGCGGAATCTCTAGCTATAGAAATAATGGGGACAAGTAAAGAGCCAGAAAGAATTATTGAAACAGATCCTGTAGATATAGACAAGAATATTAGAATATGGGATATTGTTGGCGTTGATACTGCACAATATGGAAAAGAAAACATAGAGATCGGCGAAATATTAGGAGTTGAGCCTGACTATATAAATAATAGAGAAAAATATACGGTTAGGATATTACCAGACTATGAATACATACAACCAGCATTTTGGAATGGGGACCTTTGGGAATACGGAACATGGTCAAGTGCAGACAGTATATACACCTTGTATGCAATTGTGGATCAAGGGAAAGTCGGAGAAAATTACGTAGGAGAATAATATGGCATATGTAGAGCTAGGCCCTTTAAATAGTGGGCAAATAATAAAAGAATCATGGACCAATCAAGTTAACGATAACTTTATAGACCATGAAACAAGAATATCGGCAATAGGTGCTGCAACAACAAAGTATTTGACTAATGCGGACTCCCCATTCACTATTACAGATGGAGACGGATTTGGAAAGTTTATATGCGATACCTCTGGTGGAGATATAACTATAAACCTTCCCACACTTGCAGATAATCAAGATAGAGAGCTAGAGTTTCTTCATCAAACAAGTGGGAATAACTTAATAATAGACGGAGAGATTGCTGAGACAATAGATGGCTTGGAAACTATAGAATTACCTAAGCAATATGACAGACTGAAGATATTTGGCACCACGTCCGAATGGGCAATAACTGACGAGCGCATCAGTTGCCAACTTAGGTTGCACACATATGCGGGATATGGATCAACTGATAACAAGATACCAAGGCTAACCACCCTTATCGAAGGTTACGGTAATATGTTTAGCGAGAATCACACAACAGGGTACAACGGAAACACAGAAGGGTTAGAGATACTTATTAACAGGCCAGGAAAATACTCCTTTACTTTCTCTCCAAATGAAACACCGGGATACTTCGCAGGATTTTCCTTAAACAGTTCGCAACTAACAACATCAATAACAGGAATAAATACTGCCGACAAGCTAGTTGTTAGTTTCCAGTCTAATGCAGGAACTGAGTCGCCAATATCGACAAGTATAAAGTTAAACGCAGGTGATATAGTAAGACCACATACGGACGGAAATGCGGCGTCTGTAGCGGCTAGATATGTATTTTCTTGCACATTTATAGGTAACTAGGAGGATAAGATGGCATACGTAATATTACCAACAATTAGCGACGGTGATCTAATCGCAACAGATTGGGGGAATGATGTAAAAGGAAACTTTGAAGATCACGAGTCAAGGATAGGAGCTCTCGGTGGCGGGGTTACAATATATAGAACAACATCATATACCATAACAGATGGAGACGGAGTTTCAAAAGTACTGGTAGATTCTAGCGGCGGAGACGTTACAATAACTTTACCCGGCTTATCTTCAAATGATGGAAGGGAAATAGAGGTTCTTCATGTTGTAGGTGGGAACAATTGTATTGTATCTCGCGGAGGTAGTGATGAGATAACAGAAGATCAGCTAACCACAATAGAGATGCCTAAGTCTCAAGATAGACTTAAAGTGCTTGCAGATGATACAAACACTGGTTATTGGCAAATATTAGAGGAGCGCATTAGCTCCCAGTTAGTGCTAGACACATACGCTGGCTTTGGCTCTACTGATACAAAGATAATGCGATTTACAAATGAAAGAGATAACTACGGAAATATGTTCGCTGAAAATCACAGTACGGGGTACAACGGAAACACAGAAGGGTTAGAAATTACTATAAACAGAACTGGTGTATATGGGGTTTCTTTCTCGTCGGATCTTCAGACGAATGATTACCTAGGAATTAGCTTAAACTCTACGCAGCTTACAACTGACATAGAAAGTATTAGCGTCCAGGATAGACGATGTTTAGAATTTTCAGCAGGCTCCGGAGGGGCATCCAGCTCGATACAATTAAAACTAGAGAAAGGTGACGTTGTTAGGCCTCATACTGGGGGGCTAGCTCCAAGTGTTTCGGGGCATGTTCATATTATAATTACATATGTAGGGAATTAGGAGGATAGAATGAGAAAGTATATAAAAGTAAACGGTAATGATAGGATAGTAGACGTTTTTTTTGAGTACCAAAAGGCTAAGATTGACGGATCGGAAATATTTCTTGAAGATACAGACTACATTTGTCACAGAATAAATGACAAATCTATATCAGATGAAAACGGCAACTTTATATTCGTATGGAATGGAACAGCCGTAGTAGAGAAGACCCAAACGGAGATAGATGACTATTTTAATAACAACCTACTAACAGATTACAAAATTAAGAAAAGAGATCAGCTTGGCAAAAATATAGGTGATAACTTACTAAAATATATAAAGCCAGGAACCAGGTCTATAGAAGATATAGTCACTCAATATAACCAATTCGTAACAAATTCATCTAGCTGGACAACTAAGCAAGATGTTGACGACGCATTTAACACGGCAATAACTTGGCTTCAATCATAGGTATTAAAATGGTAAAACAAATGCAAAAAAAAATAAAAAGTAGAGACAGGGAAGGGACAAGGGCTTTGGTAGTCATTGCTATTCTATATGTAAGTTTATCATTATTCCAAGCTTGTGTTACACTATTATCATAAGGGGACAAAAGTGTCAATCAGCGCAGCAGCGGCAACAATAGGATCAGTAGCAAAGATAGTGGTAGCTCCTTTGATAGGACTAATGCTATATATATGGAACAGACATGTAAAAAGCAATGAGCGAGAGTTTTCTTCTGTCAGGGAAAAACTTGACAACTACCAGGAAAGAATGTCTGACATGGGCATTAAGGTGTCAGGCGATTACATGAGGCTTAAGAAGGATATTGAAGAGTACAAAGAAAAACAGCACACAGAGATCAAGGAAAAAATGTCAGAAGACAAGCGCGACATAATGATCGCTATCAAAGATAACGGCTCAAACATAAACAAATTGTTCGAACTGTTCAATGATCATAAGTTAACTACAGAAAATCGGCTTACCAAAATAGAAACAATCATCTTAAAAGACTAAAAAAAGGCAATAATTTAATTTATTGCTTGACTATAATAGATATACAAAGTATATTAGGTTAAATTATAAGGAGGTATCCATGATTGAAATAATTATTATAGCCCTCATCTTCATAGTAGTTAGCTTTTTACTATTGTCTTTATTCTGTTCTCTTGTTGTTAGCAAGCTAAGTGATGAGGAGTCAGAAAAGTATTTAGAAAAAGCACGGGAGAATACAGACAATGATATCTAAAATTGCTAGTAAGTTAAATGACTTCGCATGGCAAAAGGGTTACAACAAGGCGATAAGTGATCATAAAAAAGAGATAGCTAGAATATATAGAAGCCAAGAAGAACTGATCAAAAATCTGAAATATGATCATGAAACTGAGTTAATGTCAGAGAGACAAGAGTGCAATATTCTTCAAAAGAAACTTGCAGAGTGTGAAGGCGTAGTTAAGAAGGCAGAGCAAGATCGGCTAATCTGTAAACGAGAAAGAGCGTTTATTAAGAAATGTTCGAAGTGGGTCAAAGAAGAAATATCAACACTACACATGCAAATGGTCGGCCCATTAAAAACAATGTTAGCTGTAGCTGACGAGATGGACAAAGAAACAAAAGACACAAAAAGGATCGAGAGGTAAATTATGGAATTGGGCTGTATGATAGTATTTGGAATGGGCATAGCACTATTGATGCTAATCCAAAGATAAGTGCCACAGCGTAGCTTACAACGCGTCTCGTTGGACGTTAGAAATATATCAGAGAGGTAAAAATGAGTAACATAGCAGCATGGAAGAAAAACGAAGGGACAGACAAAGAGCATATTTCTATTTCTGTAGATATTCCGTTCTTAGGAAAAGAAACGTTTATCTTATTCCCTAACAAAAACAAGAAGTCAGAGAACAGTCCAGACTACACAGGAATAGTCAGTAGGCCAATGAAAAAAGATAATCAAGGACCAGGAGACATTCCATTCTAAAAAGAGGCCCCTAGTTTTTACGCTAGGGGCTAAATAAATTTTGGGTGATATATACGATGTTAAACGTATTCTTCAATGAAAACCATATCCAATATAAAGTCAAGAACAATACTTGACAAGGAGAAATATCTATCGTATATTATCACAATAAATAAAGGTGAGGTGAGAGATGATAGGAACAGGAACAATCGACTCAAAAATATTAAGGATACCACTCATGAAAATGGTGTACCCAAAAAGATTCATAAGCGTAACAACAGATTCTGAAAGTGGCACAATATTTAAGGCCGAAGAGGATTGTTTAATTATTTTCTCCCTAAAAGGGGAGAAGCTAGAAAATCTTATGGGTTTTATTTTAAGACAAGAACTCTATGTAGGCCTAACCGTTAATTCTACACAACTAACTACAAACATAGACTATATAAGCAAAGCAGAATGTATAATACAAAAGAGAATTAGCCCAAATAAATATAGTGGCGATGTAATGTTTATAGGAAGATGCAATAATGGGAACATGTTTAGTTACGAAGGAATATGCAGGCCAGTTAAGAAGGGCGATTATATAAGAGTTCATACGAATGGAGTGCCAGTGGAAGATATCGAGGTTATAATTAAAGGAGTAAGGCATGGGTGTTAATAAAAAATACTATTATCTTAAGCTGAAAGACAACTTCTATAACGAAGAGGATATTAAGATTCTAGAGTCGATGCCTAATGGGTACGAATATAGTTCTTTATATCTAAAACTTTGTCTGTTATCTTTGAAGGGGGAGGGCAAGTTGTTGTACAAGAACCGTATTCCTTATAAGCCAGAGATGCTTGCAACGATAACAAACCACAAACTAGAGGTAGTAGATTATGCTATAGACTTATTTGTTAAACTGGAAATGGTGACAATTCTAGATAATGGTACGATCTTCATAGACGATATGCACAATCTTATAGGCCATGGTAGCACAGAAGCCGAAAGAAAAGCGCAATACCGAAAGAAAATAGCTTCTATGAAAGAGTTGGGACATTGTCCGGACAAACGTCCACCAGAGATAGAGATAGAGATAGAGAAAGAGAAAGAGTTAGATAGCAAAAAGGACACAGGGGAGACCGACTCTCATTTCTCTACTATTTGGGAATTATATGATAAAAAGGTTGGTAAGGAGGTTGCATATAAGTCTTTCAAGAAGATCAGCAAGTCTAATTACGATAAGATAATAGAGCATATCAAGGAATACGTTAAAGCTAAACCAGATAAGAAATACAGAAAGAACCTATCTACATACCTTAATCAAAAAAGTTGGGAAGACGAGATAATATATGATACCCCTAAACAAACAAATTCCTTTTGGGATAAGGAAGAAGAGAATAGAAAAGAAGTATTTGATTACATAGATAAAATGTGAGGTGTGAAATGAAAAAGATAAGAATTAAAACAATGGTGCTTTATGCAGAAACAGGAAAAGATGAGCATGACATTTTAATAGACGATGACATATATCAAAAATATATAAACTGCAACATAGGCGTGAATAAAGAATCTAGTAAGCCATACGTTGTGGTAAGAGGAAATGGGAAGACAAGAACTTTATCAAGACTAATTCTAGAAGTAGCAGATCGAAAAATGTATGTAAGGCATAAAGACGGCAATCCCTTTAATTGCTTAAAAGAAAACCTTTATGTAACTACTAGATCAGACATAAACAGATATAGAGATTACGGAACTAAATTGCGTGGCGTTAAAGAAAAGATAAACGCAAGAGGTTTCAAAAGGTACAGCGTAATAATATGGATAAATGGTCGACACCATACTATAGGGCTATACAGAGATAAAGAAACAGCAGGACGTAAATATGATGCAGCAAGAGACTACTTTAGTATAGACGGAACAAAAAACTTTCCGAAAGAAAAGAACTTCTTAACAGAAGAGGAAGTCGAAAGAATAAACTTTAGGAGGCGCTGAATGTGGCGAATAAGAATTAAGTTGTCTAGGGTTTTAGGGTTATTGATTTTGATAACAGTGTTTGCTTTGATTATCACATTATTCTTTACGTCTAAGGACGAAGGGATAAAGATCAAAAGCATTGAAATTGGCAAGGATTTAGGAATAGCCTTTTTCACTGTAGTAGCAACTAAGAATATCAGAAATCTAATAACTATTAAAAAGGGAGGTAGCAAGAATGATGAATGATTATAGGGAAGTGCTTAAAATCGTAATGGATTTTGCAAAGATGGTTGTGGTGGCAGCAATAATTTCAATACTAATAATGATATTTATATAAAGGGGCAATAATGAAACGATTCATGTCAGGGATAATAACAGGAATTATTTTATCAATTATTGCGTACTTCATAGTTGGTATGGTAACAAAAATAGAGAGAAAGGAAATAGTAGTTGACCACGAGAAAATAAGTGGAGAAGATATAATTCACCATGATGTTAAAATAAAAAGAGGTGTTTTGGAATTCAAGACGACCAGCATGGGAAAAGGGAAGAGCAAAACCAAGATAACAATACCTCATAAAAAACACATAATACAGGGTGGTTTTGTGTATGATGATAAGAATAAAGTGTCTTTTAATTATCTTTATAGCTTTAATAGTGGCATCGCTTTTGGGGGTGGTGTCATTGTTAGTAGAGATAGGTTTGAAGGTGTTCAGTTACTTGGACAAATAAAATTGTAGGAGTGCGATATGGATGTGAAAGAGTTTTGTAAAAGACTAGCAGGTCGGTATAACGGGTCTAACGAATTAAAAGCTCAAGATATAATGGATTGGGTAAAGAGAAATAATGTAACAGATGAGCAACTAAATACATTAGAACTACTGATTGTCGAAAATTACGGGAAGCAATCATTCCCTTACCCTAAAGACTTAGAAGATATATACAAAAGAGGCTATTCTGTCTCAGGAAATAATAAACAAGTAATCCATAGCTACGGAGAAAAGACAGACGATATCTATTATGACCAAACATTTGTAAATCACGTAGTTCATAAAGAAGGACTTACGTTATCTCAAATAATAAAGAAGTACGGCGAGTACGAAGATGATAGACTGAAAGGAGATGACAATAGCTGCTATAAGAATTTTTTTATACAAGTATTCTCTGGAATGGTAAACAATTACAAGATAAGATTAAATGACAAAAACGTGCCCAAAGAAGCCAATCAACGCAGAACTCAAGAAGATCTCGACAGCCTTTTAGACGGGAAAGAAGTAATAAGAGAGAAACAGCCATTACCTACAGAAGACGAGATAGAAGAGATTAAAAAATTATTTAATAACCCAATGTTTAAAAAAATAGCAAAAAAAATATAATTTTGCTTGACAATATAAGTATACAGTGTATATTGTAATAGAGATTTTGGTAAGGAGGTAACTATGAATGTAGACAAGATAATAATGGTTAATACTTATCAATTGCTAATAGACAAGATTAAAGACATGACTCCTGCAAAAGCAGCAGAGTTGTGCAACTTTAGCGAAAACCATATGAAAGGAATTGTAATGAGGAGAAATCTCCTTTCGAAAGACAAAGTAATCGAGTTAACTGACATGATATTCGAAAAAGAAGAAAAGTAGGAGGTAGAAAGATGATGGCAATAACTAGTTTAGAAGACGTGAAAAGGTATCTAATAATTTATTGCTCGATGGAACATGACATGGATGTGGCTGAGCACCCGCTACACAAGGCGGCTTACAGGGAAGTGTATAAGGTTATAAATACATTCTTAAAGGCTGATATGGAGTTGAGGTTCCTGAAAAAACATCTTTCTTATCACAGAGGCATTACGGACAATAAGTATTGCAAAGAAGAGCTGCGTAAAATAAGTGAATCAATAAAAGGGGTATGAGATGAACGATAGACTACAGCGGTACAAAATGGAAGTATTAGCTAAAACAAGTGGAACAAATATCCACGGGATTACTAACAAGTTAAATGTAGTATTTGCTTCTATCGAAGCGTATAAGCAAAAGCTTTTTATAGATGACGATAGAAAGTATTTTGATAATATTCGTGCTTGCAAGAAGAAGTTATTCGAAATTTACAGAGAAACACGAGTCCCAGAAAGCTTCGAGAATCTAGCAGGGGAAAATTAAGAAAATGTCTTTACAGGAACAAGTGGTAATGTATTATACATTATCATTTGTTTTTGAAAAAAGTAAAGATGAGGTACCATGAAAGAGACAGTATTTCAACAAGAATTAAAGAAAACAATAGAAGAAGCAGGCGGATGGTGTAAGAAGTTCCCAGATAGTATACGAACCGCACAAACAAGATTTATACCTGAAAAGCCTGCCGACCTAATAGCCTACATAGAAAACACTAACATCCTAATAGAATGCAAAATGATTAAAAAAATAAAATCTATACCTTATAGTTTCTTTGGCAACACGAAAGAGAAAAAGAACAAGGTGCATTGGGAAGAATACCACCAGTATAAAGAACTAATAGAATTCACAGAGAAGACAAACGGCATGGCTTATTACGCTATAAACATCAGAGTGCAAGAGCCTAAAAGAATAAACAAAATGATCCTTATTAACGTGCATTACTTCAAACAGCTATTCTCTTTTAATGACAGGATAGAAAAGGAAGACCTAGAGATGATGTCCCATGTGGGAATCAACGGAGGATACCAAAGGTTTGACGAAGAAGAAATAAAAAAAACAATATATAATGATAAATTACTGTATTTGTACTAAAAACACTTGACATAAATAGTATACTATGTATATTGTACATATAAGGATAAAGAGGTGAGATAAATGAGAGAACATCCGGTGTATTTTAAAAAGAAGCCTATGTTTGATAGGAGCATATACAGCGACGCTGTACTCACGCAGTTTGCAGACGCTATAGGAATCCCGCAAAAAAGGAAGTGGGAGTTGTCTATATTGGTAGAAATACTTAACGACGACCAGTTAACAGATATATATGATCAGGTGGTATGTGATGATTGAGGGCTTGAAAATAAATCTTGAGATAATAGACGAAGAACTTATAGAAAAACTTATAAGACATGAAGTTGCATATAAGATGAAAAATATTCCTATAGAGCAAAAGGTTTTCCTGATTCTCAAGAAATTCTTTGAGGAGCCAGAGGAAACAGAAAAAGAACTGTATGAGAGACTTGATTTCAAATACCGACATAACGGGGGTAGAGAATGAAAAAACTGATATTAAACGCTGTTATTAAAGACTCTTCTGTAAAATATCGTACAATAGATTGGCAGGGGAAGTTTAGAGACTTTATAGAGAAGAACGAAGGCGAAAGGGTAGAAATAGTAATGGAACAGATAAGTGACATAAAACATTCTATACATAAAGGGTATAGAGGGTATATATTGCCAGACATAGCGCACGCATTAGGCGAAGCTAGTGAAGCCAGAGTTCATTATGAATTAAAGAAAGAATTTCTTTTCGAAAGGTGTGAGTGCATAGAAGAAGTCCCATCAAGACATAGGTCTAGATGTCAGTATATATTTGATCACAATAGTAACTTTCTAGGATATGTTCCTAGCATGGCAACTTTAACGCAAAAAGATGCGCAAGAATTTATGAGAAAATGTAAAGATAGGCTTTTAATAGACCTGGGAAGTCATATCGGCGTGTCTACTACATATGAAAAGCTAGAGAGCTTCCAAAATGAGGCATATGCTTATATTAGCAGGGGGCTTGGAAATGAAAAAAACTAAACACGAAATACTGGTTAGAGACTTCTACACCTGTCAAAACCCAGAATGCCAAAAGCACGGGAACATGGCCAACTTAGAGCTTGCGCACTTGGTAAGACAAGGGGACCAGAAGTCCAAGAAGAACCAAACAGTACAATATATTAAAAGCTTCATACTAGATGAATATGGAGTAGAACTTAAAAAGAAACAGATTTGGGACATAATACACGACGAAAGAAATGTTATAACTAGTTGTAGCAAATGTAATAGCTTGTTCAATATTTTTAATAACCCAGAGTTAAGAGATGCAAAAATCAGAGAAATATACGAAAAAGAGTATTTAAATAAATAATAGTTGACAATATAAGTATACCGAGTATATTGATAGTATAAAGATAAGAGAGGTGAGAGATGAGTAGAACATTGAAAATTTCAGAAGAAACATATTTCTTCCCATGGAAGCACGAGTTGCCTAAGGAGCAAAAATAATGATAGCGGTATATGTACGCAATATTGGGTCTGGGTCTGGGTCTTGGTCTGGGTCTTGGTCTAGGTCTTGGTCTGGGTCTGGGTCTGGGTCTTGGTTTGGGTTTGGGTCTTGGTCTATGTCTTGGTCTAGGTCTTGGTCTATGTCTGGGTCTTGGTCTGGGTCTAGGTTTGGGTTTGGGTCTGGGTCTTGGTCTAGGTCTAGGTCTAGGTCTAGGTCTTGGTCTATGTATGGGTCTAGGTCTAGGCAAAAATAAAATGAGAAATGAAAAAGAGGTGAGAAGATGAGTAGAACATTGGAAATTTCAGAAGAAACATATGAAAAAATTAAAGACCAGTTGCTAGAAGAAGAAAACGCTGATATATCGTCGCTAGAAGACTTAATCGGTAAAAAATTCTTTTTCAGAACGGTTACTTATCATTTAGTCGGCAAGGTGGAAAAACTAATCGGCAAAATTGCGTGTCTCAAGGAAGCTTCATGGGTCGCTGACAGTGGGCGTTTTATGAATGCGATTAAAGGCGGAACTTTAGAAGAAGTAGAGCCAGTTGGGGATTGCTTTGTTAATCTTGACACGGTTACTGATTTCTTCCCATGGAAGCACGAGTTGCCTAAGGAGCAAAAATAATGATAGCGGCATATGCAAGTAATGCTGGGTCTAGGTCTTGGTCTGGGTCTTGGTCTAGGTCTTGGTCTGGGTCTTGGTCTAGGTCTTGGTCTGGGTCTGGGTCTGGGTCTTGGTTTGGGTTTGTGTCTGGGTCGATGTCTAGGTCTTGGTCTATGTCTGGGTCTGGGTCTGGGTCTGGGTCTTGGTCTAGGTCTTGGTCTGGGTCTATGTATGGGTCTTGGTTTGGGTTTGGGTCTTGGTCTTGGTCTAGGTCTAGGTCTAGGTCTAGGCCTATGTCTTGGTCTATGTCTATGTCTGGGCAAAAATAAAATGAGAAATGAAAAAGAGGTGAGAGATGAGAGAAAGTTCAAGTATAAAACAATTGGTAGCAGCGCTTGTAGAGGCGACAAAAGAGTTCGATAAAGTAACTAAGAACGCTGATAATCCGTTCTATAAGTCAAGGTATTCTACGTTGGACCATTTGATTGAGTGTACAAAAAGTGCATTGCTTAAGCATGGGATAATTATAACTCAAGACGGGATGATGCCAGAAGTTGGACAAACTACAGTAACTACAAAGATTGCTCACGTTTCAGGAGAATGGATAGAAACTAGTGTTACTTTGCCGAACACAAAGAATGGGAAAAGTGATGCACAAACAGTAGGGTCTGCTATAACATATGGAAGAAGATACGCATTATCAGCAGCATTAAATATTGCCTCAGAAGATGATGACGATGGAACCAGGCTTGTTGGCGAGGAAAAGGCGAAAGGACAGTCTAGCGGATCTAGGGTTGATTTTTCAGAAATAGACGAAAAGCTAATAGGGATGACATACGAGCAATCAAAAGATTATTATCGTGAGATATACCCTAAGTTACACGGGCAGAGGCAGAAAGAAATCGTTCAAGAGAAGTTCGAGAAGCACGCTAAGATGTTGGAGTTTAAAAAGCAATGAATTACACTAATAAACAAAATCTCCCTGAAACTATAGTAAAAGGAGTTATAGGGAGAAAATATAAAAGAGGTAAGTGTGATTTTACTGTAAGTGAGATTATTAGGCCTCCTATGATGAATAGGCTTATACGTGAACACTATGATAAGATAACTATCGATGTGTCAACGATGCAATATGCCTTAGACGGACATGCAATGCACGATTATTTGGAGGGCGTAGAAAAAGGGCATACTTTGTTTGAAAGAGTAAAATACTGGATGAGTAATGTTGTATCTGAGAAACGGTATTATATAGTCATAGATGGTAAGATTATAGGCGGGAAGCCCGATAGAATTATAGTGCGTAAGGACAAAAAATCTGTAGAAATACAAGACTATAAAAGAATGGGTGTGTATAAATATACAAAAGGAATCAATATAGAAATAGAGGCACAACTAAATATATATGCCCTGCGATGGATTAGAAAGGGGTATCAAATAGAAAACCTAGAAACCGTTTCAATGTTTAGAGATTGGAGCTGGAGGAAAGCTAAATATAGCAAGGACTACCCTAATCAAATAGAGATGATGAAAGTAAAAGTATGGGATAAAGAAACAACAGAGGAATATGTGAAGAATAGAATCAGAGAGCAAATAAAAGAAGAACCAGATAAATGTACTCCTTATGAAATGTGGGATAACAATGAGAAGTTCGCAGTAATGAAGAAGGGTAGAAAGTCAGCAGTAAGACTGCTTGATACAAAAGAAGAAGCGGAGAAATATATATTTGAAAGATATAAGAACGGGAAAGATGTTTATATTGAACATCGGAAAGGCGAAAGAGTAAGATGTGAAGCTTTTTGTATAGTAAACGAATTTTGCAAAGAATATCAAAAGTATAAGAGGGAACAATGAGTTTTGACATAAAAATAAGCTTTAGAATAAGTGAACAACTAAAAGAAAAATTAGCTACTGCTAGGATAGAGGACAAGTATCCATCAGTAAACGACTACCTTAGAGATATCTTTAACGATTACCTAACTACAGGGGAGTACGAAAGGATGGATATAAAAAGAAGCGATGTGGATGTGGACAAGATAAACCCTGCATGTCTGCCGATATCAAATGCATTATATAACAAGATAGAGGAGACTAGAGAAGTGGTAAATAGGGGTAGGAGTGAATTCTTAGAGATGATATTAACAGACTTTATAAAGAAAAGGGATAAGGATAATGAATAAAATTAGCCAACACTTTACAATAGAGGAGTTCGAATGTCATTGCGGATGTGATCAATTGATAGTCAAAAGACAGCTGGTGGAAATGGCCGAAGAGTTTAGAGCCTATCTTTGCGAGAAATATAAACAAGAAGTCGCAATAAATGTTCACTGTGTAAACAGATGTAAGGAGCATAATGACTCCCTACCAAACTCTGTACCAACAAGTACTCATATTACAGGAAGAGCAATGGACTTGCACGCACCAGCACTTCCTATGGCTGAGCTGCACAAGTCAGCAGAAGAATGCTTCGACGAAGAGGGTATACTTTGGGGAGGTCTAGGGTACTACAATTGGGGGATCCATATAGATGTAAGCAGATTTAGAACATGGGGAAAAAAAGTATAAAAAAGTGAAAATAATACTTGACTTATTAGATATACTATGTATACTGTATATATAAATAAGGGAAAAGGAGATAACGATGAAAAAGTTAATAGTTTTATTAGTAATGTTTTTAGCAGCATGTGACCATTTTGAAGTAGACGAGCACAGGGGTGTCGGAGTGTCAAATTCAGAAATTGTGGTTGAAGATATGTCAGCAGGATTCACAATAGAGCAACCGCATCAGCTAAGAAACTCGGAAACATATAGAACTTATGTGGAGTTTGTAGGCGGGCATACTGTAGAAATAACTATCGATGAAGAAGAAGTTGAAAAAGGAAGAATCACTATTACTATAGACAGAGTCCTAAGAGGATATATTCATTATGATGGTGAGATGCTGGACGAAAAGTACAATGATAACCTTAATGTATCGATTGATATTCTAGACTAGCACATTAACAATGTGAGTTGTTTTTCATATAAAATCCATATAAGGAGGTGTGAGGAATAACAAAAGATTAGCATAGAAATGTTTCGAAAAAACCTAGTTGCAGCCGGACAACTATAAAAACCGGCAAATTAAAAACTAGAGGTGAGTATGTTTACGATATTTGTATTAACATTAGCAATCATTATCCTATTTATAGGGGTTGCAGTAGCATCTAAGGGGAATAAAGATTGCGATAAAGAAGTCCTTTTCGGAGGGCTTGTAACGTCATTTGTAGCTGGGGTTGTTTTTCTATTGGTGCTTGTTCTAAGTTCCTTATATTCTGTAGATGAGGGAGAAGCGCTTCTGCTTACTCAATTCGGAAGAATTTACGGGACAGAAAATAGCGCAGGAATACACGGAAAGAGGCCGTGGGCGAACACTATTGAATGGATAACAAGACTCAAGTCAGAAGACCAGAAAATTGAAGCAAGAACTAAAGACGATATGATAATAAATGTAGAGATAACTTTTTGGTGGTCTGTTGACTCGACTAAAGTAGATAAAATATATTCTTCTATAGCAAAGAATTACGAGGCTCTTGAAGAGGGGTTTGTGATTCCTGGGATAAGATCTACATTAAGAGACGAAATAGCAAAGACGTCATTTAGGGACCTGAACACTAATAGGGAAAAGTATTCAAATGATATAACAAAGTATATTGCGGAGCAACTTAAAAAGAAGCACATAATTATCGACAAGGTAAATATCAGGAATATTATACCTCCAAAAGCTGTAAATGCAAGTATCGAAAGGAAGTTGCAAGCTGAGCAACAGGTCGAAGAAGCTACACAAAAACTTGAGCTAGCTAAAAAAGATGCGGAGATAAAAAGAATAGAAGCTCAGGGCATAGCAGATGCACAAAGCATTATCCAAAGAAAATTAACCCCGATCTATGTGCAATATGAGGGCATACAAATGATGAAAAGTCTTGCAAAGTCAGAAAATACGACTTTTATATTCGCACCAACATCTATGAAAGGTATCGGGATACCTTCTGTGTATGGAGCGCCTATAAAATAGCTTGAATAAGACAAGGATAAAAACCTATAATTGGAGTATGTTGTTGGTCGAGACAACGTTAAAACTCGACATTACGGCAAAGTGGCGGAATGAGCAAAGGAGCTCCGTATGGAGTATGAGCCTGGCTCTTGGTTAGACGCGCGGGATTGCATACCAGTTCACCCGTAATGCATGTTCGAATCATGTCTTTGCCAACGAAGGAGAGAAGATGAAAAGAAGGTGGGAAGAGAAAGAATTACGATATCTGAGAGATAATTACCAGGGAAAGGCTTATGCGGATATAGGATTGGCTCTCGGCAGGACAGCACGTAGCGTCAGTCAGAAGGTGATACGTGCTTTTGGTGGTCTATCGAAGGAAGAGTTTAAAACAAGAATGAAAGAAGTGTCTTCGAAACGGAACCAGCAAGGAGAAAACAATCCAAACTGGAAAGGCGGGATATCAGAGAATAATTACCATTATAAGAAAATACAAAAAAAGAGATACCCGGAGAGAATCAAAGCTAGAGAAAAAGTAGCAAGAGCAGTCAAGACTGGCAAAATCAAAAAAGAGCCGTGTCGCATCTGTGGCGATAAAAACACGCAAGCCCATCACGAGGATTATGAGAAGCCATTAGAAATAATATGGTTGTGTCGTGATCACCATAGAGAAATGCATTTAAAAATAAAACTTAAGGAGCTACAAATGGAAAAGAAAAGATGTGTAGTTGTAACAACAGACAAGAAGGGAGTATTTTTCGGCGAACTAGAAAGCTATGACAGAGAAAAAGAAAGGTGTATTTTAAAAGATGCCCAGATGTGCGTTTATTGGTCAAGCAGTATTAAAGGCATACTTGGGCTTGCTGGAGCGGGGCCGGATAGAGAATGTAGAATTACTCCAGTTGTAAAAAAGATAGAATTGAACGGCATTACATCAGTAATCGACTGTACTGAGGAAGCGGCAGGGGCATGGGGGGAACAACCATGGGGGCAATAGTTAGTGGCTATGGCACTGGCGCTGGCTATGGCTATGGCGATGGCTATGGCTATGTCTCTGGCTCTGGCTATGGCGATGGCTATGGCGATGGCTATGGCTATGGCTATGTCTCTGGCGCTGGCTATGGCGATGGCTCTGGCTCTGGCTATGGCTATGGCGATGGCTATGGCGCTGGCTCTGGCTATGGCTCTGACGATGGCTATGAGATCCTGGTAGGGTATAATAATTGTATCGAGGCATGGCATTACATCAAAAAAGATGGAAGACGGCTGGTAATGCGCAATGGGCAAGAGGTTGAATTAAATGAGCAATTGTATGAGAATAATATAAAATTGTGTGCTTGTGGATTCCATTCTTCAATCAAAGAAAGCGAGGCTAAAGAGTATGCTCCAAATGGATCAGTCTTGACAAAGGTAAAGGTATGGGGGAGAGTAATTTACGGAGAAGATAAGCTGGTGTCTACAAATAGAGAAATAATAGAGGTTTTAGATGATTGAGAGCAGAAATAACAATTGTGAAAAAAGGGGGTTAAAGAAAGTAGTTATACGTACTGAGAGATACAGTCGCGTTGTTGGCTACTTTCGGTGACCGCCCAGTTGAGCAATGGAATAAAGGAAAGAAGGAAGAGTTCAAAGAGCGCAAGACAGCGTCCAAAGAGCAAGTTGAGGAATATGTGAAATGAAAATAAAAGCCAAAGAAGCAAAGAGACAATACGATAATTACACATTCGCAAGATGGTTATTCATGAGAAGTTGGATGTCTTTTGTTGATTGGCTCAAATTTAGAGATTACGAGGTGGAGGAATGAGTAAATTAAAGCATACGCCAGGGCCATGGGTTAAAAACAAATACTTATTAAAAGATTGTCTAAAATATGGAATTTCAGAATCCAATAGTAGCATGCTTAACGATATAGCTGATTTGAAAGGGGCATTCAAAACAGAAGAAGAGAGAGAATCAAATGCTCGCCTAATAGCAGCAGCACCAGAGATGTTAGAAGAGTTGATACTTGCTTATAATAATATCAAAGGGTATGCAAAAAGAATCCCAATTGATTCAGAGATATATTACGAAATGAATGGCATCCTATCTGATTTAAAAGAAATAATAGAAAAAGCAACAGGTATGAGTATCGAGGAGGTGTTAAATGACAATTAAAACAGATAATACGCAAGTAATAGAGAATCTAAAGTGCTGTGGGAACTGCCGATATCTTGTTGATATATGCTTTAAAGAAAACGAGTGCGAGTTGAAAGGCCAAGATATAGATTCATACATGTATTGCAAAGACTGGGAGTTCGATGGGCTTACAAGAGAGGACAGAGAATGATAGAATTACATAACTACAAAATAGATGAGAATAGAATAGTAATGGCTACTACGGACGAATTTATTTCTGAAGAAGACGCAGACTACAATATCTGTTTATATATGACAGATAAGCAAATCGAAATAAATGCGCCAACTATATTGCATTATGAGAGCGAAGAAGAGAGAGATGCAGACTTTGAAAAGATATATCCTTGTACATATGGAGTAAAAATGACGGGTTGAGAAGAAGAGCTTAAATTCTTGACAAAATAAAAGAAATGTCTTACAGTGAATAATAATGTATAAAGAGGTGAATATTCATGGAGTTTTCAACAACAAGATCACAAGCTATATTAAATAGTTTAGGTACAGACCTAGAATCTGGGTCTTTAATATTTCTAACAGCAGGAGACGTTGAGGTTGCCACAGTGACATTAGCCTCTACAAATATATTCTCTGATATAACTGCAAAGACAGCAACTCTAAATACAGTTACGGCTGACTCAAGCCCGACAGGTGGGTTGGCTGCAAAATACGAATTTAGAAGATCAGACAATACTTTGGAGTGGTCTGGCACTGTATCGGCGACAGGTGGCGGAGGAGAAATAGAACTTTCTGTACAAGACGTTCCTGCCGGAATACCTTTTGACATGTCCTCACAAAATCCATATACAATAACTCTACCGTAGGTCCTATGGCACAGAATGTAAATCTAATAAACGTAGATTTTTCAAGTGGGAGTTTCCCGGCCGATTGGGACTATAATGATGGTAATTTACTATGGAATATTAGTAATGCTAGTACTCCTACTAATGGAACTGGTATATCCGGTGTAAATGACTACAGAGTATGGGTAGAGTCGTCAGGAACAGTCGCTGGTCAAGAGGCGTGGCTGATAACAGAAGAGATAGACTTGATGAACGATTCTATATCTTTGACCCTTAACTTTGATTTAGGTATGTATGGTTCGACAATGGGAACAATGCATATAGACATATACGATGTTGACCAAGATAGTTACACAAATAGTGTGTGGTCTTTAACAGGAGACCAGGGGGACTCATGGCAGAGCCAAAGCGTTGATTTGTCTTCCTATACAGACAAGATCCGGGTAAGGTTCAGAGCGGTAATTGGTGACGCAACCTATTCAGACTTTGAACTAGACAACATAGTATTAGTAAAAGAACAACATGACAATATAGACGATATTCTTTTAGATAGAACAATCAGATGTACGATTCCAGAAGAAAAACAATACCCAGATGAGATTTATTGGCCGTTACTAAACGGGGATACACATGTATGTTTATGGAAAGATGGAAAGAATGCTTGTTTTAGTTTCACTATAGACGATAACTGGGAAGCTGATCAACCATGGTGGACTACACAGTATAACACATACGGATATAACTTCACATGGTTTGCTGTGTCAAACTGGATTGGATCCACAAATGGGACATGGTCAGGATTTAACGCTTTATATGACGATGGACATGCTATAGAGTCACATTCTCATACTCATCCAGCAATAAGCGACGAGACAACAGCTAGAACTGAATTCTCAGCTTCTATAACATCTTTAGAGGCAAATATTCCTGAAAACAACGTTAAAACATTTGCATGGCCAATGGGAGACGCTTCACAGGCTACGATTGCAGAAGAATATTTCCTTGCTGCAAGAGGTACCGAGGGCGGATTTAACACTCCATGGCCAAGTATGTACAATACAAAGAATGTAGAAGCTGTTAATCTAAGTGACAACACAACTGGAAGTACTTATGTGCCTAATTTACTAGATTCTGGAGCACTAACATACAGAGGATGGGCAGTATACCTTTTCCACGGAATGAATACAGATGGGAAGGCAGCTTTTATAACTCTTTTAGACTATCTACAAACAAATGACTCGGAATTCTGGGTAGCGACATACCCAGAAGCAGCACAGTATATACATGCAAGAAATAATGCGACAATAAGCGGGACAAACCTTAACAATAAGATCACTGTGTCAAATAGTATAGATCTTTCTGGGCTTAACGCAAATGTACAAGGATTAGTAGAAGAGCCATTAACGTTTAAGACTAAAATCCCAAGTACATGGACAAGCCCTACTATAACTCAGAACGGGCAACCATTGACATATAGCATAGTAACTAATGCTAATGGACGTTTTGCAATATATGATGCATTCCCAGATGGAAATGACATAGAAATAGTGAATCTTACTGAATATGAGGGAAGCACTACCGTAAATGTAACAACAACAGGACAATTCGAATCTACTAACCTTTTCACTGGAAGCGCATCAATAACTAATACTGCAAGCGGTGAATTCGAACAAGCACAGATATTCGAAGGAGCTGTACAAATAAGCGTAACAGCAACTGGGGGATTTTACTCAGAAGGAATTGAACCAGTAATTCCAGTAGATGAAGAAGACATAAGCATTATAGACAGGTTTAGGGAAATTGACATACGCATAATCGATCAGGTTGTAAGAGGAGGATAACATGGTAAAAGTATATTCAGATGACACTCAGCCATTAGGCATATTGATTAGAACGGATAAAGACTATTCTAGCGCAACAGTAACATGGTATTGTACAGACAAGACACACAAGACAGTATCTATACCTGGCGCTATAATCGAGAAGACAAACGAAAATGCAGTGCTAGCATACTTTACACCAAGTGGCAGTTTGCCTGTTGGGAGACTTACTTTTGTAGCAACTATAGACAATGAGTATATAAAAAGTTACAAGACGGAAATAGAAGTAATAGAGTCACCGTCAGTAAGCAGGTAATAAATGAAGAAATCAAGCAAAACACAAATAACAAATATATCAAAGATGATAGCAATGACTTATGAGGGCAAGTACGGGGATTACCCTA
>Ga0180437_10001494_pt1 | contig 40088 bp, 35 predicted proteins | sample SS_ome_4_FD_132410 | JGI IMG/M metagenome (GOLD analysis project Ga0180437, IMG submission 132410) | Hypersaline lake sediment archaeal communities from the Salton Sea, California, USA - SS_3_D_1 metaG | ecosystem: Environmental > Aquatic > Non-marine Saline and Alkaline > Hypersaline >...
TGTTTTAATCCTTCACAGAATGTTTTGAGCTTGGAGCCTTTACGCACACCAAAGTGATCCACGAGGTCGAATAAGCCGGTCTGATAAGTAATACCATTAGCCTTTCGCAAATCCAGGCTCTCGCCAAAAATGCGCTTTGTTAAACACTTCAGATGCACTTTATCGGGTTTTCCACTTGCATGTTCAAATCTATGCAAGACCTTTAGAATCATATCATCACTATCTTTTAAGTTCATGATGAGGGAATCATTGACAATTTCAGTTTTGCAGTTCTCCGTAAGATCATATTCTGGATAGTCACTGCCCAGAGACCAGAATTGCAGATACTGACTTTTCGAGAGCTTATTAAGCTTGCTGCCCAATGTAAAAACCAGTCTTTTTGATGGATCTGATATTGCAGTTAGCATCATTTTTCCGCGTTTGAAATCATGCCAGTTGGTGCTGTATTTCTCCACGACATCCTTTTTGAAGTGCTTGAATACGAGGTTTCTGTTTGCCAGTATTTTTTGTATGATTTCTGCCTTGGTTGTCGAACTGATGATCCGGATGTCTGAACTGACTTTATCGACCAGATCATCCCTTACATATTTATCCAGCAGATAATCCGGCTGATTGTGTGGTTGCTCGTATATAGTGTCAAATTCCTTGCGTGTTATGGCATTGCTATTGGTAAAGCACAGGCCAGGACGATTATATACCGACCCTAATCCTCTGCCTTTTCTGGCTGACAATTTAATGATTTTAAGCAAATCCTCAGGACTGATTTCCATGTTATACTTGTGCAGATGTGGTGTAATTTGCTTGCCGATCATAATGTCGTCGACTTTCATGGTTTCTCCTTTCAAAATAGAATGGGCGCAGAGGATCCATAAAGAACCGCTACGCCCCTTCTATAATAATGGTTAGTTTATGAGTGTACTTTGACTTTGCTCTGACTTATAAGATGTGCTATTGTCTCGAGAATGTCCTTTACGCTGATACCAGCATTACATTCTGTGCAGTGGAAAACATTATCATCCTCGACATGCGTTCTTTCAGTATCATCGTACTCAAATGTTTCTGGATTGAATCTGAAGAAACGCGTATTTATGCTTGTTGCTGATATTTCTTTCAACTCCTTTGCGCAATATGGACACAAAGGAATACGGGTGTTCTCATCTATGCTTAACATACATCCTCCTTGTTCTTGTCTTTTATTTGCTTTTGCGGATATCTTCTGCATCGGGCAAGGGTATGTTAATGCCCCGTGTGTTTTTGCCGGTTATAAGTATCTGCTTGCCTCCGCATTCATTTGTATGGTAATACTCACAGTTCTTACATGCTTCCTTGCCCCAAACCTGAATAAACCAGCATTCAGCAGAAAGCATTTTTTGGGAAATGATTTTCGTCTTCATGGCTTCTCCTTGATTCCGAGTAACTGGTTAATGTCTTTGATTATTTCAATCCGGTCTGCAGCCCAGTAAGGCTGGTGAGCAAGGACGCTTGAGCCATATTCATTATGCTCAAAGAAATCCCGCAATGAATCTATACTCGGATACTCACAGATCCACCCTTGTTTGCTGTAATGCGCAATACTGCCGCAGCAGAGATGAAAAAATTCGTATAGGTAATCGCTTAAAGTATTCATCCCCCTGCGGATAACCGCTCTGACATCACGCAGGATTTTATCCTTACTCCAAACTCGATTACCGTCCCATAAGATCGCTGCCTTGATCTTGTGTTCATCGATGAGCTTTTGGATCTCAATCCTGGCTTGCGATTCATTATCATAGAATAAATCAGGTGACAGATACTGTTTCAGGATATTTTCAGCAATTTCCATATCCTTTTTTGAACCATAGATGGTTATCTTATTGATTCTGGTATTCATGATTTCCTCCTTTGTTATTATTGTTATCTTTCTGTAAAATCACTGTAATTGACATTTCGAAGAAATGGGTTATTACGCCTTAAATCAGCGAAATATGTGAGTTTGAGAAAAATGACGTATATCTGGCTAAGATCGATTCAAAAAAAAATATTACTTTCACAAAATTATCACCCTATGGTTGGCTATACATCAACACAAACCTACATCACAAACAAAATATACTAATTGATTTATTCGTTTAATAGGTTATGGGTATTTAAATAGGTTGTACTGAAACTACTTTGTTGTTCTGTTGACTATTATTGACTTATTCGTTCAATTTAATACTATTGATTGTCACAGAAATTGTGCAATATCATGAAGAGAAATCATAATACCAATATTTCTGACTCTTTTCGCATAAAACACATTGAAATGCCTAAAATGCAAATTCCTAAATCAGAATATGGTCCCAGATCTAATGATTATTGGAAAATATACAATAAAGGCGTATTTTTTTTTAATAAAAATAAGTATGAGGAAGCGAAAGAGGAGTTCGTAAAATTACACAAACAGGAACCATTGCATAAAGCACTTTATTCGTATCTTTCAAAAGCTAGTAGATATATTATCGAAGACAAAGTAAAGCAAAACAAATATAAAGAGTCCTATGTTTTATATTTAGAATTTTTTGATATTTGTAAGGATAACATAACGACAGCCGATAAAAGAAAATATAACAAATTAATCGAGAAATTAGAACAAATTTTTCCTGGTCAGGACTATATAAAAATAGATTCACCAAAATTGCAAAGAAAGGATGAATTTGAGATAATAGATCCTACTCAAAACCGCATAAAATTCATCGAGCAAACAGATGTCAATGATAAAGCTGATTATACAAAAGGGAATTGGAGTTTTATTGAACCTGTAACCGATGGCTATATATATGTAAAAACGGTCTACGACGCCGATCTATCAAAATGCAATAGGTCCTTCGTGAGAAAGACGGATAAATTAGGGAATGTTTTAAATAATACAGTTTTAAATCACGGAGCTTACCGGTTTAAAGCATCAGAAAATTCCGGCAAATATGTAGTAAGCAGTGAGGATCTTATATTTTATTTATATACTATGCATAATAGATGTCTGGCAACTTACAAACTTAGAAACCACGCAGATGATAAACATCATATTCGATGTATTGATATATCACCGGACGGCGAGTATCTCCTTTTTACACACATTGATAATGTTTATCTAATGGATTCCCATCTCAAAATTATAGGAAATTGGCAAATGCCACTGAAAGAAGGTTGGGAAAAGCGCACAATGGATGGCTCGGCAAAGCCACCATCCGACAACATAAAATATCTATCTATATTGGGTCTTCATGGTAAACCGACTGATGAGGAAATCAAGAAAGCCTTTAGGAATTTAGTCCTCAAATACCATCCCGATGTAAATCCGGATGATCCCCGTGCAACTGAAAAAACGCGGGATATTATATTAGCATATGAGTCATTAACAGGAGACAATGCAAAGCAAGCGTTCAAAGAATTCGAGAATGCAGACTATTATTATACGGTGATTGATCGGATAAAAATCGAAATCCCCGGGTCGACAATTACCAGCGTTATTGAGTTCGGCATGGTCGGACCAGGGGAAGATTGGATATACGCGACATTGTTGGATAGCAATGCAGATAAAATTTATATTGGTTGTTATTCTGGAAAAGTGTATCTTGTTTTGAAAGATGGTCGCATTTTAAAGGTATATTATTGTTGGGATGTTATCCGACAAATTAAACTGAGAAAAGAATATCTTCTCGTCGCGACAGATAATACTTTATACATAATAAAAAATGATCAATATGTTACTCATATCGATATCAGCAATTCAAAGCTTAAATGGTGTGATGAGGGTGTTATGCTGTTCCGTACACAAGGATTATGCCTTTATACATATGATGGTAATAAGCTGTGCGACGTCTCCTTTAAGAAAAGCATACATGATGCTTTCTGGACTAGTAAAAATTTAAAAATTATGACAATTAACAAAATTTTCTCTTTTCTGGTTTCTTAGATCACTCAAACGCCCTGACTGTCGTCACTTTGATTCGCTTAATTTTATCAAGTTTGTTTTCCTTTAGCTTTTCCCTTATTTTTCTTTCCACATGCTCATTTAGTGCTACGGATATGACAAGACTGTAGCCGGCTTTAAGATCTTTTTTGATATTTCTGATATAGTCGGATTTTCCCGTTTCAACTTCTATCGCAATAGTAAGATTGTCTTTCTTCACCGCTACATCGACATTGCCGTTGATCTTTTTTTCAATAAAAACCTTATAGCCCTTCTCACGATAATAATTGGCTATTTTCCATTTCCAGTATCGATGCTCCAAACCATTTAAATCTCTATTAACCCAGTAGCCAATTCCTTCAAGATACTGTTGTGCTTTTTCCGTCAATCTGAATAGCATTATCCTACCATTGCTCATCTTAATTTCTTCCGGCTGAATATAACCTTGATTCACTAACCGATCCTTGATAGCGTTACCCTTTCGTCTATTCAGATTTAATTTTTCATATCTATTTGTAATTGAATTAAATGGATATTTTAGTATATCAATTAAAAGAATCTTATCACCATTATCCACTATATCTGACTTTGAAATACCTGTAACACCTTGAATTGAAGCCTCATTCCCTTGAAACTTGTTGAAATACCCTACAATACGCTCACGTATCGATTCATCGGTTACAATGCCTTTCTTTACATCAAACTCAGGAACTCTGATTAAAAACGGTTTCATAATCCGACCCTGTAAACGCACGATTGCCTCACCGATTTCCAGGTTGCCCGGGTATTCTTTTTGTAAGCTGTCGAGCATCATGCATTGGGCAATTGCACTCACATCTTTTTTATGTTTCAGATTCATAACTATGGTCGCATAAGTATTACCTAATGCCGGCAATGATATTTGGCAAGGATGCTGGTCCAGTATAATGAGTGACTCCCCAAATTCTCTGATCTCCCTGAAGGTTGTTTCCATGATCGATTCGCCGCCGGTCAAACTAGCCTTCTCGCTTGATAAAATGTGATGCGCCTCCTCGACGATCACTGCGTGCTTGAATGTCTCTCTATCCTTTTCTTTTAACCGGTAATGATGAATCCAGAGCAGGAGTGCTTCGATAAAAAAGATCTTATCTGATTGCGTCAATGCATCCAGTTCAAGGATGACTTTCTCTTGGAGTAGTTGTTCGATCTGCTGATTGCCGGTATTGGTAAGGCGATTCATTTCGCCAAAACAAATCGTTGATATTGCCCGTAAGGTCGAACTGAGCCAATTCGCTTCCCTACCCTTGGCTTCGTATTTGTTGAACCAGCGGAGCACATCCCGGAATGTTGGATATTGTTGTACAGTGCCATCATATACTCCATGTTTTCGATATACCGAGTTGATCGCTTTTTGGAGTAAATACATGACTCCTTCACCAAGAAAATAGGCATGGGCAACAACTTCTATTATTTTTTTCAACCAGGTATGGGGGTCAGTACCCTTGGGTGGAATCAGGGGATTAAATCGCAAAGGAGCCACATTTCTGCCCACGGTAAAAATGAGTATATTATCGTACCTTGGGAGGGCTGTCAGATCTCTATAATTACGCTTCCAGTCAAAAAGCATGAAAGGTTTCCCTTTCCTGGCCAATTCCTGAACGATAGAAAAGCCAAGATTAGTCTTTCCCGCGCCAGACCTGCCGAATATCCCCACATGCTGGATCATTTCGTTCTCCCTGAGGCCAAAAGGATGAAGCACCTTATTATTATAGGCCACATCGCCTATATAATAGCCGCCCTGGGCCCTTTCCTTGCTTGGAGGGTATAGAAATACCCTATCTTCGTCTAATTCGTCTTTTATAGCCTCAACAGAGAGCAATCTCAGGTATTCTGCAAGCTGATTTTTACCTTTTTCGTCCTCAACAAGGTACATTTGCCAGATCTGATCGATTTGCGCTCCAATAACCGGCTTGAGACGCTGGCAGAGCTTTCTGACCTTCTCATCTTTAGATTCAATCAGTGCCATTTTCATTGGTTGGGAATAATATTCTCTGTTTCCTGCTCAAAGCCTTGTATTCGGTAATTATCTCCAAGAGTTGCTGCCATAATCTGAGGGTATCTTTCCAGCAGGAAGTGATTTCATCCCTTTGACGATCCCGGAGCTCGGATAATGCCCTTTCCAGACTGCCTTTTCGCTTATTATCAGGCATGATCGGATACCGGATGCACTTATACAAAAATAAGTCCTTATGGACCTGCATGATCTCAGATTCGATACTTGATACATTCCGCTGCTTTGTAGTCTCACGTTCTCGGATAAGTTCAATTGTCTGATCCAAACATGCCTTATGGAACCTGGTTTTGGTCTCCAAAACATCTCTCGCAAGGTTTTCAGGAAAAATACTCTCCGGGCTAAGAAGCCCCTTGATTGACTCCCACTTTGATGGACGATTGATCATTTTTTACCAATAAACCCGGGCAACTGACTTTATAATTATTGTACTGAAACTGGTGTTTTCTGATTCTGATTCCCGTACTGATTAACAGTTCTCTCTCTCAGAATCAAATCAAACCCACTTAAATTTCATACATTTTAAACATCTCTCCATGGAATTAGAAATCTTGGGATTTCCCATGCTTACCACTACGTAGACAATGCCGTTAGGCGTTGTCGAGTTTAAATCATGCGACCTCCTGTCGAGTTGGAAATCCTGACCTCGATTGCTCAGAGTGGAAGCGAAGCGACCTCGAGCAATCCGAGAGGAAGGTTGACCTCGACGAGCTGGAGCATATTCAACATACCCCTCCCCCAACCAATCATAACAAAAAATAAAAAAGAAAAAAAAGAGAAATCTATGGTACTCTCTTGGGTATAGGATACTTCACTCCATCCACCCATACATGATCCTCACTGCTTTTTTCCCTATCAATAAACTGCCTTATTGCAGACACTATCATTTCATCAATGTCATACCTTGTCTCCCTCTGCAACTCAATCAGTTCCCTAATCAAAAAATTAGGTATCACAATTGCAAACTTACGGTCATCAACCACCAGTTCACGCAATCCTGTAGAACCCTTTTCTCTAGGTTTTACACTATACTGGTTAACATCCTGGTAAAGAACCTTCTTGTATAGTCGTTCTTTCATCTCATTAACCACCTCCTTTCAATATGTCCTATTGGGGAATTCAAAGAATTCCCTACAATTTATTTATAAATTGAAAGGAGACGATTCTACTATATATAGACCGAAAAACTTAAATGGTTAGCTCGACGGTTAGTAAGAGCGCCTTTTATGTTTTTCTGGTCCCTTCGGCATACAGACCAGAATCACATCATTACAGTCAAATACAAGCTCTACCAATCCCCCTGTACATCCTCTATCACTTTACACATCCAGCAATATCTTCATACTCACATATCACTCATCACCTAGCATCAATAGCCCACATCAACATCCTACACACCATTACCTTTGCCCCGTAACAATAACATACATCTCAAGCCGCCAACACGTCACCTCTTTCTCATCAACACCACAGCCCTTTATCTCAGCTTATCATAACAGCAGCCTATAAAACACTCTTATCTCAAAGTAACACAATCATCACCTCACATCCAACAATATCTTCGCTCTATCTGCACTCCTCTACTATCCAACACCATCAATAACTCGCATCATCATATGTACAACACAGTCATTACCCTATCACCACAACCATCTCTTACATATCACAAAACATCTCACGCACATCAACAACAAATAATTCTCATCAATCAAACACCCCAGCAGTTCATATTAAATCACCCTACAACAACAGCCTTCATATCACGTCCCTATCAGCTTCCTATTTTCTTATCAATCCCTTCACTCATCCTGTTCAAATTATCTCTGCTATACATCCCACCAGCAACACTATCACCCACAAGAAAATTCTTCTTAAAATCAATGTAACTAATCAAGAAATCTATGATCTTGCACGCCTGCATACGATTTAAGCTATTCTCCAATGCTTTCCTCACGCAATTCTTATAGCTCTCATCAACATGCCTATCAATCACCAGTCTTTCTATATACCTTCGCTGTTTATCAGTCATTGGTTTAGTCCCATTACCTGTCTTTATCTGCTTTTCCAACTTAACCACCTCCACGAAATTTATTTAAATTTAAGATTTAACCATAAATTCCAGTGTATCGAACCTGTCGAGACGCCTAAGTAAAGTATTTTGCCTTTAAATAGCTTTCGCTGTCGTACTTCCATTATCCATTATTTCGTCATCAGCTATACGCATTGACACATCGAAACCTTCAAGTATAATCAGCCATGAATAATGTAATTCATTTCTATTTTCTTCCATGGTTGAATATCAAAGATCCATTACAGATCCACAATATAAAACTCCATCCTATTACGCTCTCTGAGTTTCCTGATTCCAGCGAATTAGGCAATGAAACCAAAGAAAAAATAATCAAAGAATTATCCAGATACTGTGATGATAATGGAAAACCAAGAGAAAAAATTGTACTATGTTCCTATAAAGAAAAGCTATTCCAAAAAAATGATATTGCCGATGAGGTTACTCAAGCAGTCGATATACTTGCTTTTTTGTATACAACTCTTGAATTTGCAGTAAAAATAAGTTCTCCCAATTCATCGGGTGGAATTCCCTGCACAAATATTTTCGAGATGAAGCATTATCGAATACCTTTAGACACATCAAAAATCTTCACCTATGTCGCTGGTGTGAACAGATTCTGGGGAGATATCACATTCCATCAACCACTGGAGACTATTCATCAAGAACTGAATTGCGACACAGATTTCATCCGTCTGTTTAGTGAGCAATTATATTCACCTGATTTTGACATTGCTCTTCGCACAAAAATTTTTAGAGGCCTAGAATTATATTATTATGCCCATATTGAAACTGCTCAACATCTCGAAATTTCTAAAATCATAATGTTAGCAACAGCCCTTGAAATTATACTGGAAATTGAAGAATATCACCACAAGAAGATTGAAATTTTGGAGAAATTGGAGCAAGTAGCAGATCAATTTTTCATAAAGGAAAAGAAATCCTTACTTTCTGGAGAATGCAAAGCGATCAAAGACAAAGGAAAATTAAACAATTATATCGCGGAATTCACTAAATTTGCTTGGTGGGGCTATAATTTTTACAAACTGAGAAATAGCATAGTGCATGGTGATGTGATTAATGCCACTGAATTTTACGTAGATAATCGTATCCCACACAAATATATCGCCAGTCTTGTGATTCTTAAATATGCTATGTCTAAAATGCCAAAACTTGTTCGCCCGCCAATTGTCAAAATAGAAGATCTAGAAAAACTCCCACCTGTAACGGTAACCAATTCATTTCTAAGTGATACCTTAAAGGAACTTGGTTGGGTGAATTACAAAATATAAAAAGAAAGAAAAAAATAAAAAAAAACTCTTTTCCTACCTCTGTCTGCAATTATTCGCTTTTGCTTTGTCAATCAACTCACGAGCCTCTTTCTTAGTTATCTTTCCATCAAACGAAACACCCAGGATCTTTAAAAATCCTATCTGTTTTATGGTCGCTGGTTCTTCCTCTTTTTCTTGCCTTTTCTCCCGCTCTTGTTTCATCAATTCTGTCCTTTTATCCTTGGCAATTTCCTGCATCATAGCAATCGCAACCTTTTCCCTTTCCAAAGCATGACCTTCCAACATTGTACACAGCTCTTGAAAAAGGGTCGTATAGTATTTACTTCTTTTTTCGAATTTTACCACCTCCTTTCATAGATTTTTTTGCTTTAGCATAGTTCAAGACAAAATCCTCGAGTTCATGCAAAGGCACGATAAAATGCAACCAGGGACTTGATACCATGGTCTCTGCCTTTTCATATGCCTCTTCTGCATTTTTTGCCGTAATCACTGAAAAATAGAAATTACCAAACTGATTCTCTATTAAAACAAATTCTTCTTTGAATTCAATCACCTCCTATAAAGAAAGCTGACCATGAAGGTCAGCTTTTCCAGTCAGCTTTTTAATTGTGTGTTCCTCCATAAGTATCCTGTCCCATGCATCCCGGACATCCCTGAATTCATAGCCAATTGACTGAGCATATTTTTTCAGTTCTTCATAAGCAATCTGTGTTTCATGATATTCATCGTCTTTATAAGCAATAACTATCTTATTTTCTGGTTTGAACTTAAAAGCAAAAGCGACTTTGCCCTTTACCTTGGCAACAGTAAAGCCAACTAACCCGAATGTATATCCTTTATATTTAATCCGGGTATCGACATTTTTATACTGCTTCTTTTCTTTATCACTGGGAACCCACATTCTCAAGCTCTCGTTTTCAAAATCTGGTTTTCTTTTCATTTTAAATTTAGCCTCCTGGTGACTGGATGAATAGTCACCCTTGTTTAATATCAAATTCTCCATATTACATTACCGACTTCGAATTCCGTTCAGTCAGAGACCAAAAGAATTAAAAGGTTAGCCGAATGTATATGAGGTGCCTTTTATTGCTTTTGCTTCAATATCAGAGCTGAAACTCGATATTGAAGTGAGTGAAAATTATCGAGTTTTCACTTTCCACACTAACCTATGGATTTTTTTCTTTAGGCTGTTGGTTTTAGAAAATCAGGAAGTCTCTCGATAAAAGTTTGGGTTCTCCATGAGGTCAATATTTCCCCATCAGTTCTTATTATATACCAAAAAGTCCTCGCTCTTTTCCGTTGAATCGGAATTACAATGGCCATTAAAAAAGCAAATGGTCCTTCTATTGACGGAGTAAATTGCTCAAACAATGAACCACCTATCGGATCTATTTCCATTGGTCCCCAGATCTTCGCCTCTTCTAACAGCATTTCTTTACTACCTTGATCATCAACATAATCTGCGTTCAATTTCGCAAAAAGTAAATATCGAGCAATTTTTTTACCAAATTGTATGACTTTGCCGGCTGCCTTCACTATCTTCACTATTCCCCAAAGAAGGATTCCTATCTCAACTGCACTTTTAGCAGCTTGAATAGGATCAGAAAGAATAATATCTATAGCTCTACCTCCAAATTCGCCTAGGACAGCAGGTTCATCAATTATCGTTATTTCGGTTGAGGTTTTTGCTTCTAGGTTTTTTATATGCTCTGCTAATTCAGGAATCTCATCGAGTGTTTTTGTCTGGAAAATTGTGATTATGCCTTCTTCATTCATAGAATTCCTCCCTTGTCTTATAAATCTAGAATACAGAATCAGTTTGGTCCATCCGTATAATTTATGCCAAGCGAAAATTTAACGAGTGAACCTTCATTGCCATCAGCTACTCCATCAAAAATACTCAAATCCCACGTTCCATTCACAGGGGTATTAATAAATGCTTCAAGGTCCGCAATCTGTTCTCCCCCAGGATAATCATTTTCCCATAGTATGATAGTGTCATTATCATGTATCATTCTAATTTCAAGATTAGATGGCATATCATGAATAATCTCCATCCCTACTTGAGCCTCATCCACAGTCGCATCGTTGATAGGCAATTCAAGTCGATACCCCATAGTTGTACCCATGAGATCATTGATACCATAATTTAAATCATCTTCCCCATAAAAATCCCAATTTTCACCACATCCAGAATATAGTGCAACTAACAACATATAGCAGATAATGTAAGTCTTCTTATACATTTCACCCCCTGACTAATTCCCGAATAATCAATATAATTATATAAACCATGTTATGAGTGTCAATGAATTGCGCCTCTTGACAAACTTACTATTACAAGTAAAATATGCCAGGAACGAAACGACGAGAAGGTATAGGTAGTCTGAGATGGTGCGTGTCTACGTTTTCTACGCCCTCCTGAGGCTTCTATGCCTTTTTGTTTTAGAAAATCGTTGAATATCTTGACTTTTATAGATTTTGGAGCATAATATGTACGGACGGGAGAGTAAAGTGCTTAAGTCATATCTGAAAAGAATACACGAAACCGCAAGTCGTGGAGATGCACGGGAAGAGAGCTATTACTCAGTTCTAAAAATATTATTAGAAGAATATGCAGAATCAACTAACAGGGATATTATCAATACAACTTTTTACTTGAGAGAACTGAAGCGCGTAAATTTGAAATCCAAAGAAAAATTAACAATGCAAATTATCCAAATAAGACACAATCTTATCGCATCGAAAAGTCTCTGCAAAAAAGGAGATATTTATGGCAAAAAGTAACAATAAAATTACTTTACTTTCCATATTGAAGGATTCACAACATAACCTTACGATATTCACGTCCGAAGAAATAACGTTTCTTGAGAAAAAAACTATCGTAAAAAAAGGCAAGCCATATGTAGAGTGCATAATTCGCGAAAAAGAGATTCAACTCAAGCCCGAAGAAATCGTGCGCCAGCTTTATACAGCGAGATTGATTAATTATTACGGCTATCCCAAAAAACGAATTAGATTCGAACATCCCGTGCAGTTTGGCAGGCAAACGAAATCTTCCGATATCGTCATTTTCGACAGAGAACGTCCGACCGTAGAATATATCATCGTCGAGGTGAAAAAACCAAAACTGAAGGATGGTAAAGAACAGCTTAAGAGTTACTGTAATGCTACTGGTGCCCCCATAGCAGTGTGGACAAATGGAGGTCAGATTTCCCATTATAACCGCAAAGACCCTAATTTTTTCGAGGATATAACCGATATTCCAAATGCCAGTCAGTCTCTTGCGGATATTCTAAAAGAGCGATATACGATCAAGGATTTAATTATCAAAGATAAAGTTTCTTCGGAAGGGAAATCTCTTAAAACCATCATACAGGATATGGAAGATGAGGTTCTTGCCAATGCCGGAGTCGATGTGTTCGAAGAAGTTTTCAAGTTGATATTCACCAAATTATACGATGAACATAAAAGTCGGGATGATAGAATCATTATTAATTATTCTTTGAGAAACAAAGATTATCCTATGATCGCGGACTGGATTGGCAGGCATAGTGTTAAACAAGGAAATTCGTTCGATGAGATAAAAAAGGCTATTCAGGAGATTGATGATTCAGCGTTCAGGGTGCTGGAATTCAGAAATACCGGTCAGTCCGAAGGAGAGCTTAAACAGAAAATCCAAAAGTTATTCGACGAAGCAAAAAGGAAATGGACAGGTGTGTTCCCCGATGAAAGCAAAATCGATCTTTCACCATCTCATCTCTCTATATGTGTCTCAAGCCTTCAGGATGTAAAGCTTTTCAATTCCAATTTGCAGGTTATTGATGAGGCATTTGAATATCTGGTCAGTAAATCATCGAAAGGTGAGAAAGGACAGTATTTTACACCACGTCACGTAATCGATATGTGTGTTAAAATGCTCAATCCCAAAAAGGGTGAACATATGATCGATACTGCTGCCGGCTCCTGCGGATTCACCGTTCATACAATTTTTTACCTAACAGGTCATCTTTTTGAAAATAAGGAGATATCTTCCGAAGAAAAGGATGATGTTTTGAAAGTATTTGGTATTGATTTTGACGAGAAAGTCGTACGTGTAGCTCGAACACTTAATTTGATTGCAGGAGACGGTGAGACAAATGTATTACATCTGAATACGCTTGATTATGACCGTTGGAACGAAACAACTAAAAACCCAGATTGGATCGCAACTTATGGGGGGGGATTTAAGCGGTTTAATCAGCTAAAAAAGGATAAATCAGGTAATAAAGATTTTCTGTTCGACATTTTGATGGCAAATCCACCTTTTGCCGGTGATATTAAAGAATCCCGGATAATTCATAAATACGAACTGGGCTATAACAATAAAAATAAGCCTAAGTCAAAGGTGGGTAGAGATATATTGTTTATTGAACGCAATCTTGATTTTATCAAGCCCGGTGGACGTATGGCAATTGTTCTTCCTCAGGGAAGGTTTAACAATACCTCGGATAAGGACATTCGAGAATACATTGCAGATAAGGCGCGAATCATTGCCGTTGTGGGTTTACATGGCAATACCTTTAAGCCCCATACCGGCACAAAGACAAGCGTATTATTCGTTCAGAAATGGAGTGATAAATTGTGTCCCCAAAAAGACGACTATCCTATATTTTTTGGTGTATCAGAAAAAGCGGGCAAAAATAATTCAGGTGAGTATATTTATGTTAAAAACGGCGAAGGTAAACCTGTGCTGGATAAATACGGTCATTTAATTGTAGATCATGACTTGCACAATCACAATGGCGAACTAGCCGATGGTATTGCCGAAGCTTTTATTGACTGGGCGAAAAAAGAGAAATTGAGTTTCTGGAAGTGAAATTTGAAATATTCGATTGTTAATTATAAAAATGTCCGTGCCATGACATTAGATTTCAGACTTGATGCGGACTATTTTAGACCGAAATATTTGAAAGAAGATCGCCAGAGAAGACACGTTGGGAATATAATTATCGGAGAATTTTGTTATGTAACAGATGGTCAACACGGATACCATGAAGTTGATGAAAATTCCCCAATTTTCCATCTAACCGCAAAAAATGCAAAAGGATGGTTTGTTCATACCGAAGGAGCGGATATGTTAGCAAAATGGGTAAATGATCAGAATAAAAGATCCTCCCTAAAGAAAAGAGATTTAATTCTGTCTACTCGTGGGACTGTTGGATTATGTGCTTTAGTTACGGAGGAAGTATTACCAGCAAATATTGATCAGGATGTTGCAAGAGTTGCAATCTTAAAAAAGGAAATGATTAAGCCTGAATATTTACTTACATATCTTAATAGTAAATTTGGGCAAGATTGGTTAATAAGAAATGCATCGGGAATGGTGCAACAAGGTCTTCCGCTTGACAAAGTCAGAAATATCCCTGTTCCCCTACTTTCATGTGATTTTCAGAAATATACTAAGCAAATAATAGAGCGTGCGCACGGCTTATTACAGACATCGAAGACATTCTACAAACAGGCTGAACAAATACTTCTATGCGAGATTAACCTTCAAAACTGGAAACCAAAATATCAACTTTCGTTTGTGAAGAATTTTTCCGATACACTTACCAATGCGCGTATAGATGCCGAATACTTCCAGCCGATGTATGGGGAGATCGAAAAAACCATAAGTAAATATGATAGAGGTTTTGATCAGATCGGCAGACAATTTAAACAAAATAAAAAATCGTTGACGAGAATATTGGATAAAGATTATCAATATATTGAAATAAGTTGTGTAAATATTTCCGATGGAAGCATGACACCGATGATATTAAGAGGAGACAAATTACCAGCTAATGCTAAAATAAAAATCTCTCTTGATGATATCATAGTGTCGAAAGTGAGACCTTATAGAGGTGCTATTGGTATAGTAACAAGTAGCAATTATGTAGGGAGTGGAGCATTTACAGTATTGCAGGAAACTGGAACAATCAACAAGGAAACACTATTCGTATTTCTCCGATCTAAACCAATGCTTGAGTATTCACTCAAATTTAATACTGGTACCTCTTATCCAACTATAACTGACGACGACATATTGAGTTTCCCTCTTCCTTTGATAGATGAAACAAAACAAAAACAGATTAAGGCAAAGGTTGAGCAAGGTATAAACGCCAAGTACAATTCACTGCAATTACTCGACATCGCAAAACGTGGTGTTGAAATTGCAATTGAAAAAGATGAAAAACAAGCCCAAAATTGGATGAATTCAGAATTGAAAAAGTTAATACAGGATAATCAATCATTAGGAACATGAAATCAAAGTTTGTACTACTAAGGTCTAATATAAGTAAAATGGGTATTCAACTCAGTAATTTAATGCAGTATTGTTTGTATAAGGGAATCGTATGTATCTATCAGAGTTGAAACTTTGGAATTTTAGGAAATTTGGTGGTGGCAATATCTTTACCGATAGAAATGAAATTAGAAAACCTGATTTAGAGGTTCAATTTCAAAACGGATTGAATGTCCTCATAGGAGAAAATGACTCCGGCAAGACTGCTATTATTGACGCAATAAAACTTGTTTTAAAAACTCATAGCACCGAATGGATTCGGGTAAATATTGAGGATTTTCATGAAACAACTAAGCGTTTTAGAATAGAATGTATTTTTAGAGGATTTGAGGGTAAAGATGAAGAAGCTATGCATTTTACAGAATGGTTTGGTATGGAAGGTGAGGGTGAATCAGCAGAACCGTATTTGAGATTGATAATGGATATTCAACATAACGGTGATCGTGTTATGCCATTTGAAGTACGAGCGGGTGTTGATGATATAGGTTCTCCATTATCAGCTGAAGCAAGAGAATATTTGAAAACCACTTATTTAAAACCTTTGCGTGATGCGGAGCAGGAACTTGTTCCCAGACGAAATTCTCGCCTTTCACAAATACTAGAAGGTCACGAGGTTTTCAAGGGCAAAGCTGATAATCATGAATTAAAAACCATTTCGCGCTGTTTTGATTGCTTGATACAAAAATATTTCGATAGAGATTACGTCGATAAAAATTGCACAGAATCCGATTGTTCCATTAAAGATAAATTTCTACTAAAAATTGGTTCAGAAATAAAGATAAGAGAAAACTTGAATATATATATCCAGAAGTTCTTAGGCGAGATCGAATCTAGGGCAAAATTTGGTGTCGTTTCTCCTAAATTGAAGAATATTCTCGAGGGTTTAAAATTATCTTTTGATACGGAATTCGACCCCGGATTGGGAACTCAAAATTTACTCTTTATTGCTGCTGAACTTCTAAATTTGGATCGCAGTGATTGGACGGGATTGCGTCTAGGTTTAATAGAAGAATTAGAAGCACATTTGCACCCCCAAGCACAGCTACGAGTTATTGAATATCAACAAACTTTTATTAAAGAAAGGAAAAAAGAAAAAAAGGATATACAATTTATATTAACAACTCATAGCCCGAATCTGGGATCAAAAATAGATTTAAAAAATCTTATTATTTGTTTCGAGAAACAGGTTTTTCCTTTGGGAGACGAAAAAACTGAATTAAATATAGGAGACTATATTTTTTTGCAGCGATTTTTAGATGTAACTAAAGCAAACTTATTTTTCGCAAAGGGAATTATATTGGTTGAGGGTTGGGCTGAAGAAATTTTATTACCTTCGTTAGCGAGAAAAGTCGGTATAGATTTAACTCAAAAAGGGGTATCAATAGTAAATGTTGGGGGTACCTCTTTTCTACGGTACGGCAAAATATATCAGCGAAAAGATGGAAAAAAGATGCAGATTCCGGTGGCAATCATTACAGATCTGGATGTAAAACCTGATGAAGAACTGATTTATGAAAATGGTAAAACCAAAAAAGATATTGCAAAAGAATCTAAAGAGCAGAAATTCAATGGTCAAACAGTGAAGACTTTTATTTCTCCCCATTGGACATTAGAATACTGTTTATTTAAATCGTTAAGTCTGGGCGACGCATTTCAGAATGTTGTTAAAGCGGTACATTCATCAACTGATTTTAATAACTTTGAACAAAAGTTAATAGAAAAAATCGAAAATAAGAGCTTATACAAAACCGAAATCGCTTACAGGTTGGCTAATGTAATTGAAGAAAGTCTTTTAAAGAGCAAACAATCTGAGAATGGGGAAATAGAGATAGCTAGTGTAAAAATGGAAAACAATGACAAACCAATAATGTATCTAATTGATGCTATAAAATATGTTACAGGTGAAAAATGATGGTAATACCAATAACAGATAATGATATTAAATATGCAGAAAGAATTTTACTCCCAGCAGGATGCAGTTTTAATGATCAAAGAAAGATATTTATAAAAAATCTCACAACGATTGACTTACAAGCAGTTCCCGGGAGTGGAAAAACGACTGTTCTTCTGGCTAAACTTCTTATTTTAGAAAAACATTTACCTTTTCAAGACGGCTCTGGAGTTCTTGTGATTTCTCATACTAATACAGCAGTAGATGAGATCAAAGCAAGAATTGAACGCTATTGCCCACGGTTATTTGCGTATCCAAGTTTTGTAGGAACTATACAGAGTTTTGTCGATCAATTTTTAGCTATTCCTTTGTATGCAAATTTATATAAAAGAAAGCTATATCGAATAGATGATGAAATTTATGAAGAAAATGTTTATGTCCCAAGCAAGGCGCAAGGATGGCTTAATAATAATCCGTATAACAAAACGAAAGTTCTTTATAAATCAAGGCTAAATGAAAATGATGAATTGACTTTTGGTTTTGATTATCCTGGTGAATTTCCTCTAAAAACAAAAACGAGCGATACATATAAATCTTTGTTGGAAATGAAGCAATCTTTACGTAAAAGTGGAATTTTATGTTTTGATGATGCATACTTTTTAGCCATTAAAGCTCTTAGAAAATATCCGATATTTAAAAGATTGATGCAGAGGCGGTTTAGGTACGTTTATATTGACGAAATGCAGGATATGGATAAACATCAATATGAATTGTTGGAAGAAATATTTTATGATGATGGACGCAGTCGGTCAATTCTCCAGCGTATTGGTGATAAAAATCAAGCAATATTCTCAGGTAATGTAATAAAACTAGAGGATTTTTGGGATAGTACTGGGCGACAGGTTCTAAATATCGATGGTAGCTGTAGATTTTCACAAGAAATCGCAAATGTGGTACAATGTTTTGCATTATTGGAACCTCGAAATATTGATGGGAAATCTTTACATACAAGCGTTAAACCGCATTTATTAATTTATACAGATGATACGATAAAAAAAGTTTTACACAAATTTACGGATATTGTGAGAAGTAAGCAGACTAGTGGAAAAATTCCAGTCAGTACAGGCAATGTCCTAAAGGCCATCGCTTGGAGAAAAAGCGCTGATAGTGAGGGGAAAACCATTATTAGTGATTACTTCGCACAATTTAACGAAAGCAGACAAAGAGCGACTGTTGATTTTTTGAATTTGAAACACTATATATTGAAATCGAAAAATAAGAATTTAGGCAAGCAAGGTCTTGGTCCAATAAGAGAAAGTATTCTGAATGCATTTTTAAAAATATTAAGATACGAAAATATATGTGATTCTAATGGTCGACATTATACAGTAAGGAGTTGGCTTTATTTTCTAAAAGATGGGTACAACGATATATACTTTGAATTTAAACTGAAGATATTTTTATGGTGCAGAAGTGTATATCGAGGAAATATAGACGATGCATATTTGGAGATAAAGCAGTATCTACCAGGTATTTTACAGAAAGTTTTCAACAAGAATAACATGTCACATGAGACTCAAGATTTCATTGATGAAGATGCAGATAAGGGTAATATAACTAATGATTCGGCAGGGGGAGCGTATAATAATGATATAAACAATATTTATCGATGCGATGATCTAGAAGTTGAGGTTGGGACAATTCATTCTATAAAGGGCGAGACCCATACTGCTACGCTTTATCTGGAAACATATTATTATGGTGAATATGAATCCGAGAGGTTAGCAGAATGTTTTAAAGGAAACAAGGTTAAAGGTAGTGAAGGGAAACATGTTAAGGAATCATTGAAAATGGCATATGTTGGAATGAGTCGACCGACTCATTTATTATGTGTTGCTGTTCATGAAAATAGAGTAAAATCCTATTTGAATGAAATTCCAGATAGCTTATGGGAAAAAATTAAAATATAGTTTTTTGTTTTACTCACTACAACAATCGTTGTAGGATATAATGGGATTACCTATGAAAAAATTGGATCAATTAACTCGCATTAAATATGAAACTAACCGTTCATAATATTTACGATTATTACTCCTCTACTCCGTGTGAAAAGCGATTGTATTATCGGTTTAAGGGAGAAAAAGAAGCTCCATTAAGTCCGTTTGAGGAAGTAATAATTAGATTAGGTGAAAAACACGAAAAGAATCATATTAATTCACTGGGGGAGTTCTTTGATGTATCTTCAATCCTTAGCGACCAACAAGCAAGCAGCACTCTGGAATTGATTCAAAAACATACTCCAATTATATATCAAGGTTTGCTTTCAACAAAAAGTAAGATTAGTGATGCAGAAATAGATATTGTGGGTATCCCTGATATTATGATCTATGAAGAATCTGGCTATATCCTCAGAGATTGCAAACTAGCTAGACATGCTGACGAAAAACGGCATCCGGAAATTATCTTACAGTTACAAGTTTATGGCTATTTGTATGAAATGACTACAGGACAAAAACCTGTACGACTTGAAGTAGTTCTGGGTGATAGCACCATATCCCAAATTCAATATGACGATGGATATTCTGCAAAGGATATTCTCAAACAAGTCTTTGAAATAGTTACTTTACCAGAAGCACCCTATTCTCCGGTAGGCTGGACCAAGTGCCAAGACTGTCATTTCAAGACAATATGTTGGGACATAGCAGTGAAAAACAAAGATGCTGCAATTATATACGGTGTGGAACAAAATCTCGCCAGAGTTCTGCGCGGAAGTGGCACAATAACGGTTGAAGATCTGCTGGCAAATTATGATGAGAATTCACTTGCTGAACTACGAATACCGCATGGGAAATCAGAAAGAAAAGTAGGGAAAAAAGCGTCGGGAATTATAAGGCACGCAAAGGCTCTACAAGAAGGTCAACGAATAATTCTCGGGAATATCGCTTTACCAGATGTTCCTAATTTTATCATGTTTGATATCGAAGGACTTCCACCTTATCTCGATGAAATGGAAAAGATATATCTCTGGGGATTACAGTTGTATGGCGAAAAACATGGCACTTATATGCCTGCTCTTGCACCGATTGAACCAAATGGTGACAAAATTGGATGGGACAGATTTTTAGCAAACTGTAAGAAAATATTTGATGAAAATGGTGATATTCCTTTCATCCATTGGCATCATTACGAAAAAACAAAACTAAAGCTCTATATTGATCGGTATGGTGATCCGGATGCAATTGCTCAACGAGTATTGGATAATCTCGTTGATTTGTTACCCTTAACAAAAAAATCAATGGTTCTGCCAGAGTTGAGTTACAGTTTGAAAGTAGTGGAAAGGGTTGCCGGCTTTCAGCGTACTCAAGATGAATATGGTGGGACTTGGGCTATGGCAAAATACATTGAAGCAGTGGAAACCGAGGACACTAATATTCAGGACAAAATAATTAATGATATTATGAAATACAACGAAGAAGACTTGGCAGCGATGTGGGCAGTTTTTGAATGGCTGAAAGAGACAATTCAAAAGAATAATTAGCTACTTTCAAAAATCAGAAGATGCAGGTATGCTATACATGGAATGCTAACTCCCGAGAATACCGAAACACTCTTAATTCGTTCATAAGCAACCTGCACGACGGAAGTCTATTGCCTTTCTTCGGTGCAGGCGTTTCATATGACCCTCCTTCAAATATTCCGCTTGGTGGCACTCTCAGACAATCGTTAATAAATGGCCTCATTGCCATTACCAAGAATGCATATGGTTCAAAGATAAATATCGATGAGAACATATGGAAGAATGCACACACAATTCTTTCAAAGGTAATGCTCGAAAAGATATTTGGGGGTATATATGAGATATTTGGTGATGAATCCTTAAATTTCTGGCGAATAATTGATCAGAACCATCCAAACGCAAATCACAGAGCTGTTGCATTTTTGGCTAGGAAATTTCTTCTTTCCAAAATCATAACACTGAATTTTGACAATCTTTTTGAAATCGCGCTGCAAAATTCCTACATTACTTTCAAAACGCACTGCACGCTTGATGAATACTTTTTTTCGAACGCCAAGAATAACGCCCAAGTAATAATTCTTAAGCCTCATGGTTCTATGGCAGACCCCAATTCTGCATTACAACACTATAAACACATTGTAGCAACGATACAAAAGATCGGTAACGCACCGTCTATTGAAACGGAAAATGAAATCGTAAATCTTTTACGGACAAGAGCTAACGTGTTCTTTGCTGGATATAGTGATGATGATATTGACATTACCCCAATTTTCCTTAAACATCAATCCGCCATTCAACACATTTATTGGTTCAATTTTATGGCTCGCCCAAGTCGTGAGAATGGTGTATCTGTAGAATGGCAGAATAGTATCCCGAGAAGGCTTTTAGAATGGTTTGACAGGCTTGACAATAGGGTTACTATTATTTCTGGAAATCTCAATTTGTTTTTCAAACATGTACTCACCGACCCGCGTATCGGCCTAAAGAATACCAAAATACTCAAAATTGAAGAAGCCAAGAAATTAGAGCAGAATCCAGACACTAATTTCTTAAGTACAAACCCGACCAAAACAGCATTGTCCCTTGCCCATTTATTAGAATGGTCAGGTGAAAGGAAACTCTCATTGGAGATATACCGATGCTTAGAGAGGTCGAATGCATTCCGGCATTTGCCACAATTGGAGGCTTTTTTGCTAAGCAGATATGCTTGGGGATGCCACGCAGGTGGTGATTTGGGAGCAGCCATTTCTCTGCGAAAGAAGGCACGTAAGGTATTGTTCTCCTACTACAATGCATACAAGAAGAATATAACTGACATTGACATTGAACTTGGTTATGATTTTTGGAGTCTTGTAAAAAAAGCGCCAAATCCACGAAGAATCCTGAATTTTGCGAAATTACCATTGTTTTTCCTAAGTGGGTTAGACTGCTTCCGAAGAGCATCACGCAGGTTACCATTCAATAAACAGGCAATGTGGATTGTTTCTTTCTATTATGGTGATTTTTGGCACTATATCGCCAAATATTTCATTCTTATAACCGGCAACATTAATGGTGTAGCAAGGATATGTCTAAATAAGGCGTTTCAATGGTACGAGAAAGCTCTAAAATTACGAAATCTAAGAACCTCATTTGCGGATTTCTATTATTTGAGATATTGTGAGATAATGACTCTACTACAAAATATCGACAATATTCAGAAAACCAAAGCTGAAATTATCGACGCAAGGCACACGTTTGAACTCATCCAAGATGATCTGCAAATTGGGCAAGCCGATATGGTTCTATCTCTTCTCTTCTATGTCTCTAAAAACAAAATAATGGCTATACGCTATCTAGTCAAAGCAAAAACGGAATTTCATAATATTCACGAAGGGGAAATCGTTTCAAAACATTTATCTGGGCTTATGGATATTGCAATATATGAACGATTGATGGGACGTTCATTAGTGAAATCTGTGAAAAAAATACTAAGCTTACTTAAACAACATCGATTTACCGAATCAATGAAATAATATGATTCATTTTTATTCACAGTATCTATCTTATAAGCTGCGCACTGCGAGTCTGTAGGGTTGACATTCTGTACATATTATCTATGATTTACTAATAATGGTTCGTATTCCGATATTTAAGTAATGATTATAAACAAGCATGGAGAAAAATGAAGAAACTTATCTTGTATGCGACGATCCTTGTTTTATTCCCCTTAGCATTAGCTGCTAAAGCACCTAGAAAAGTGTGGGCAAAAACCTATGGAGGCGACAATGAGGATGTTGGCAAAACAGTAATACAAACCAGTGATGGTGGTTATGCTATTATAGGTTTTACTTATTCTTTTGGCCCAGGTGCTAGTAATTATGAGTATAATATATAGGCGACACATTATGGACAAAAGTCTATGGTGGTATATATGATGATTACGGCTTTTCAGTCGTACAAGCCAATAATGGTGGCTACGCTATTGCGGGTTACACGCAATCTTATGGTGTAGGTAGTCTGGATATTTATCTGATCAGTACTGATAGTGCTGGTAGTGTACAGTGGGAAAAGACCTATGGCAGCGATGGAGATGATGCGGGTCATGGAATAATACAAACTACTGATGGTGGCTATATTGTGGTTGGTATGGGTTCTTATGATGTCTATCTCCTCAAATTTCTAGACCAATAATATTAAAAAGGCGAGGGTATAATGAAAAACTTTTTAGTGGTCGTTTTGAGTATAATATCGGTGACTGTGTGTTCATCATCAAAAACACCTTTCACATTAGAACAGTATATCACGAAATGTGGTTTCGATGAAGATGGCCATGTATGTTTTGATGTAAACTTACAGATAAAAAACAATACAAGTAAAGATGTGCAAGCAAGATTCTTATTTTACGTCTACTTTGATACTTTAACTACATCAAAAACCAATGATAGACCTAATATTGAGGAAACGAAGAATTTTACAATTGAAAAAGGCAAGGAACCGATAAATATATCAATGCGATGTATTGCTTTGTTGCAAAAAAATATGCCAGACACAGTTTTTCTATATTTAGGATATTACCCAGTAACTGGCAAAGAAAAGGGACCCTTTGGTGAACAATTCAAGTATGGTGATTATGTAGTATTTTTCCGAAGGATTCCCATTAAGGTTGTCAAGCCCTCAGAATTTATTAAATTCGATATAACCAATAAAGGATATGAAAAACAACTCGGGTCGGGATTTTATAATATTGCTAAATATGGTCGAATTGACTTCAAAGTAGAAAATATTAGCAATGAACCGATAAAGAATCTTATAGTAAAAGCAGATTGGTATAAATATGGAACAAAAGAAATATATGATACCGAAGAATACTATATTATAAGTGGTGTTTCTGATTCACCACTCAAACCAGGATATTCTAAAATAGATTATATTACTGCTCCATACGGTAAAAGTAGTGGGATGAAATATCGGGTTGATATTTACTTAAGCTTTGATAGAAATAAATGGGAGTTAATAAAGGAAGGAATAATTGTGGGATTATGAAAATAGAACATCATGGAAAGTGAGATTTAGAATTTGGACTTATTAATTTCAATAAACGGTAGAATTTAATGATAAGGCGGACAAAGTGACTATGACAGACCAACTAAATATTCTATTCGAGGAATGGAAAAAACAATACAAAAAAAACAATGAAGATCCCAAAGATTTTGCTAAAGATGGCATTATTAATGAAGAGAAATTCAACAATACATCACTCAAGTTGTTATTTATCGCAAAAGAAACGAATCGGGGTCATGGTGATTTCAGAAGTTGGTGGCAGGGAAAAGAAGACGACGGGAAAGTGAAAGGACAATTCTCAAAGCGTATTTTTGAATGGGCTTACAGCATTTTCCATAATTTCCCAGGATTGGAGTTAATTCCGAACGATCAATCCAATAGGATAAGTACATTGTCCAAAGTAGCATTTATGAATCTAAAAAAAACACCCGGAGTCAATAAAGCAAGCCCAAAAGAAATAAAAAAGACTGTTATTAACTTTAAACTCTATATTTTAAATGAAATTGAAATAATTGGACCGAATATTATAATTGGCGGTATTAGTGATAGTACGCTGTGGGATGATATATTTAGTTCCCTTGATGTAAAAACTACTAAAATTAACGGAAGAAAAGTGATGAGAACAAAAAAAATAAGAATCGTAGATTTTTATCACCCTTCGTGTCGAATTCCACGTGTAAAAACATATAGAATTTTGAGAGATATTATTTCTTCAGATAATTTTAAGAATATGTAATCAGCAATGAAGCAATCTATGTAGCAAAAAATCGAAAATGGGAAACGATTTGGGGTCACCCCTCGAAATTCGAAACTAATTGAGGGACAAAAAAATAAAGTCAACTAAAGAAGCTAATCTCAGCAATACCACTGTTGATTTATCCTCAGAAATGATTATCCTTCCCCAGGAGGCATTATGGAATTAATGAAAAAGAAAAGCAGCCATTATCTTCATGTTAAATTAAATGCAACGAGTAAACTCGTATGATTACAGCGATGAAAACAACAGATTACAGTGATAAAATTTATTTGACTTTGCTTAAAAGGGTTATAGAATTAGGCATTTAAAGGGGGTCTATGATCAGATGTCCATTCGATGAGTATAATAAGGCTTTACGCATTGTATTCCTATGTCTTATACTAATCAACGGAGCAGTGGGAAGTTGGGCTTACGTACCATTCATTTCTTTATTGAAAGACGCCGATATTGTTATGGTCGCAAAAGTAATTGCCATAGAGCAATGTGAAACTATGAAGTATGCAATAGCTGATCCCCATGAAATTCTAAAAGGCGAATGGCCAACTGACAGTATGATAAAATTACAAATCTTCGAGATACCAAAAAGTGGAGTTAGAATAACAACTGACTTTCCTATCCTTTATGACTCTGCTACCAGCTATCTGTTGCTTCTTACAAATAAAGATGGCAAATTTGACATAATCCACTATCCAGAAAAGACTAAGATACCACTGGATGAAAATGACACTAACCTAATAGCAGATGTAAAAAGCATCTTAGAGATTGATACAATTTTGACATCTGCGGAACAGGCACGACGATATATTCAGTTGCTTGAATCGTCCTACCAAGTTATCAGGGAGTCAGCGGCATGGGAACTTGGACGTATTGAATGTCCTGAGGCTTTAGCAGGATTAATTGGCGCATTGAAAGATGAAGATCATTGGGTGCTAAGTAATGCAATTCATGGGATCGAGCTTCTTGGCAGAGAAGGAATCACTTCTGATCAAGCCATATCTTCTATTGAGAATATCCTACGCTATACGCATTACACACCTTCATTGATTGAAGCTTTAGCAGCACAAAAGGGAAATGATGCAATACCTTACCTTTTTAATTTTTATAGCTTCACCCATGATTATCGGGTCCGGAGAAAAATTCTTATTGCTCTCGATCGTTTGAGAGATTCCACAATAGTTGCATTATTCAAAGCAGTTATTTATGATGAGGAAGTATCTTATGAAATGGCAAGTCTGAAAGAAACTGTCTTGAAATGTCTAGCAGAATCAGATACCGCTGGTAATAAATACTCAGACAGTATTGCTATCGCTCTCGCCATTAAGGCACTTGATTACAAAAATGGCAAGTGGGATTATTATTACATAGAATCTGTTCAAATCGAAGCAATTAAGTTACTTGAATCTCGTACTAATGAGAGCTTTGGTGATCCAGAAAACATACGCGGTTTACCAAGAGAACGTGAAAAGGTACGAAATAAAATCATCCGTAAATGGCAGAAGTGGTATAAAGATTGGATGAAAAAACACAATCTCGAGTCCAAGAAATGAACCTGACTGGTAGGAGTCGAGTTTATGACCGATAAAGAAAAAACACTCGATGAAAAAGTAGCTATAGTCTTAGAGGTGCTAAAGGGTAAAACATCAGTAGAGGAAATATGCCAGCGCCACCAGGTCAGCATAACCGATGCCTATCATTGGTGTGCTCTGTTTTTAGATGGTGCGAAAAAGGCATTTGAAGAAGGTCGTGAAGAACCTATTACTCAAGCAGAGATTGAGAAGCTGAAGAAAATCATTGGTGAGGAGTAAATATGGAATTATTAATACGACGAATGGAAAAAGTTACTTCGCTTAAAAAGTTGGGATTTCTCTTCATTGCTCTTAGTTTTATGACGTGCCAGGACGGACTGGACCTTCATACAATCCGCTTTGTAGGATATACGGAAATCGCTAAAGAAGATTCTGTGTTGTTATATGAGAACTTACAGCTTATCCAAGACAACCCAGACATTGATGTTGAACTTGATGGTTACACAGATACCGTTGGTTCGGATTCTTTAAATCTTGTAAAATCACAAGCGCGTGCTGATACAATAAAATCTTGGCTAATCCGTAAGGGTATTGCTTCAACAAGGCTGATTGCCATCGGTTACGGGGAAGCAAGTCCAGTAGCTGATAACAGAACTGTTGAAGGCAGAGCGTTGAACAATCGTGTTGAGTTTTTGAAGAGATAATTTTATGCAATCGTTGATTATGCTCATAAGAAATCATAAAATATGTCGTGTAAAAATAGTGTGGTGCAGGGTTGCTAAGTTCGGATATGAACGAGTCAGTTGAAATAGATGTCATAGAATAAAAATTAAAGGAGGCTGGTTATGGGCTACATTGATAACAACCTTATGAGTAGCGAGCAGGTGATTTATCGGACAAAATTACATTGGGTAGCTATCGGGGTTCCGATAATTTTCACCGTAATAATTGCCTTAATTACACTTGTTTTATTATTTACTGGTGGTGATGCTGCTGCTGTTGGTTACTTTTTTCTTTTATTTCTCTTTATAGCGATTATTTGGGTAGTATCTTCGTTCATAACTTTCAAAACCTCAGAATTCGGAGTAACAAACAAGAGGATTTTAATCAAAGTTGGCTGGATTAGAAGAACCTCTTTAGAAACTCTTCTGACAAAGGTTGAAGGGATACAAGTCAATCAAGGAATATTTGGAAGAATATTAAGCTACGGGATGATCGTAATTAAAGGAACTGGTGGAACAAGTACCCCTTTTCATAAAATTGAGACTCCTTTGGAATTCAGGAAAAAGGTTCAGGAACAGCTTGACTTAATACAACAGTAATGAAAAGACATTGGGCGATTAGGCTCGAATTTGGAAATAGGGATCAGGTCTGGCCATTGGACAAAGTTTCTATCTAACAGGAATGAAACTAATAAAAAGAAACAACAACCATTACCTTCTCGTTAAATTAAATGTGAGGGTGGAGAAAAAGGTATTGACAATTGTCCGAAGAAAGGTATTTAACAAATTCTTAAGGAGGTGAAGTGACCTGTCTTGGCAGTATTATGAATACTATTTGCTTTACCTAATATAAAAATGAACCATTTTAATCCATTACAATGGACAATTGAGTTAAATAATTATCACTCAACAGAGTTTTTATACGATGGACTGGCTAGAGCTTCATTTATTCATGAATACATTCATTATATACAATTCTTGATTAGTTCCCTCGGCCGTATCTTCTTTTCGGAGTTGGTCCGGAATATTATTCTAGCTGGTGTCCATAAGCATTATAATGGAGTTGTGCCAGAACAAATTAAACAGATTGACTTGTTGAAGGAATTAGAACATGCAACACCAGGTGATTTTGTAAATACTGATGTTCAAATGAACTTTAGTAAAAACTACTATGAATTGCGTGCCTGCTTAGATGATAAGTTTCAGAAAATTCAGCCTACATCTGCGAGATTTATCTCTCTACCACTACACGTAGACAATCATCCAGAGTCGACTATACAAGAATTTCTTCACTTGGTAATCAATCATGATAATAAAACCTATGCTTTGCCTATTACTGATAGAGTCATATTTGAAAACATGGCCAGACAAATTCAACGCAATTATCTCTTTTTTACCACTGGTGATACGGCAGACATCGACAATCTCCAAGGGTTAATAGAAGAACAAACTTACTTATGCTTGTGGAGGTTACTTGATAACCACTCACGAGGAAGATATGACAGTAGGCAATGGATTATTGTTTTATGTCAAATCTCACTACTTTGCGAAAGACCATGTGAGGCCTTTAGAATAATCTATGAGAAGATTATTGAATATGACATCATTGGTTTAGATGACTTGATTAAATTGCTGAAGAGGGACGCTGACATTGCACAAATGTATGACCAGCCGTCAATGCAAGAAATAGTCAATGAGCTAATATCAAAACTTGGTACCATCATGAGAATTCCTGAAAATGGTGAATTGCATGAGATTGTGAAATACGCTGTTGAAGCACACAACATTATTGCTAAAAATCACAAGTATTTTGCAGATCCACTTTTAACGTGGAATCAAATTCTGAGTTGGTTAAGATCTTTCGGACGTCCACCAGTTAAATTCAAAGATAGAGTTCTTTTGGATATTGAAGGCATAAAGACATCGAAGCCATTTTATGTGTATCTTGAATTGGGATCTAAACTCCTCTTAGGCACTCTTTGAGACATTGAGTCAGCATTTAAAGGCGTATTCTTTAGATGTCCCGTAAGAATAATGTCTTATAGTCGTTTACTCGAGCGTGTCAAAAATGATTGACTTCGCTCAAAAACTTCACATAATATACTAGGTAAAAATGGGATGGAGCAACATTAAAGAATATACATTGCAAGAAATTACTAGAATCAACCTGTTGAGGATATGAATGTATAGAATAGAAATCGCTAGGTATTTTTTTGAAAAAAGGACTTGAAATACATGAATAATTCTATAAATGAAGTACAATCACCAGAGGAAAGGGAATTAGAACTAAAAAGGGTTGAGCTTTTAAAAATCTCTGAGCAGCTTGCAGAAAAAGAGCTTGAACTAATGACCTTAAGAGGTAAGGTATTGTATTTTGAACAAAGGTATTTACTGTTAGTAGGTAAAAAGTATGTAGAATTAGATGAACTTAAAGCCAAAATCGCAGAGAAAATTTCAAGGAAAAATCCCAAGAGCTCAGCCGCTAGAAAAAAGGCAACCAAAGCCCGTAAATATGCGAAAGAAACAGCTGAAAATGTACATAGTCGTGAGATTTTTAAAAAAACTGCTAAGAATTTTTTACCATCTGAGGAGTTGAAAAATCTTTATCGCCAAATCGCTTTAAAGGTTCATCCGGATAGATCATCGGATGGAAAAGATAGAGAATATAGAACGAAACTGATGGCGGAGGCAAATGCTGCGTATGCGGCTCTTGATATAAAGAAATTAAAAGAGTTATTAAGCGAGTGGGAATCAAGTGCCGAAGCAGTAGCAGGTGAGGGTGTTGCTTTTGATTTGGTTAGGGTAATAAGGAGTATCAGTCAGATTAATAATAGATTGAAGGTAATTAAAGAAGAAACTACTAACATAATGAAATCAGAAATGTATAAACTAATGATGAGAGTTGAAGATGCTGAAAAAAATGGGAGAAACCTACTAGACGAATTGGCTAATAAGGTAAATGAAGATATTAGACTTGCCAAAGAAAAATTTGTAAACCTTCAATAGAATTGTAATATGTCTATAGAATCCAGTAAAAAAAGGGTATTAAAAAAAGTTGAGAAGCACGACATTCAACCAATATCACATGATATAGCTTTGCGTGGACTAACTGACCTAGCTACAATTGAAATTGATCCGCTAGTTCGCCAATTCATAGAAAAACTAAAATACAAGAATTCGTTTGATGAAAGAGTAAATGCTTGGCAATCATTACGAAAAATGGGGCCAACTCATAATGGATGGTCTAGAGCCTTAATTGAACTAATAGATAGTTCAGAAGAGTTTTTGGAGGCTGTCTTCTCAGCTGAAGCATTATCACATTTTAAAGAAAAGGAAGAAATTGTAATACCTATACTTGGTGAATTTTTCTCTCTACTTACAAATGAGTACAAATTGATTTCCCTTAATGAAATTCCAAGCTTGGTGAATAGTTTTTGGTTGCGCATGAAAAAGAAGCCTTTTAATTCTCGTGGTAATAAACGACTATATAAAAATTTCAAAGATAATATATTACCGTTTTCAAAGCGTGGTTTTTGGTTATCCGTAACGTTGAATGGTCTATATCAATTTGAAATGAACTCACAGCTTTACAAAAAAAGTAAGCAAGCGGTCCATAACCTCACGCGATTCTTAAATGATTATACTCTTGAAAGAACCGGGTTTATTCCTGAGAGTGTGTGTAGTGAAATCAGAGTTTCCATAGCTAAAGTTCTGGCTAAATGGGGTCATCATAGTAAAAGAGCTATTGTAGCGTTGGCTGAATTATGTACTAACAAAAATGATCCTAATATTTCATTGTATTTAGCAGCCCTTAAAAACATAGACCCCATTGTACAGTCTAAACAAGATGCGGTCATTAGTTTACTCAAGGATGATCGAGATGAAATGCGTGATTATGGGATTTTCTTAATAAATCATAGAATTCAAGAGCCAAATGATACGGGTGCACTTTATCCAAATGTTATAGGGAAAAAAGTGATAAAAGAATTAATAATTATGATGAATGATCCAGTCCCAATATTTGGAATACAAGCCCGCAAACTTTTGATCGCACTAAACACATTTGATGAATGGCATGACTTTCTGGCAGCTAATGGTTTCATCGAAGATAATCGTATTGACGAAATTGCTGAATTTCTTAGTTCGCCCGACAAAAAAATCAGGGATTCTGCAAGAGAATCTCTTCGTTGGCTATTACGTGAAGATAAATGTATTGATAAAGAAAAAGTCATATCCATCATGAAATCACTCTTCTCTGAATTAATGAAAGAGAAAGACTTTTATTTTATATGGTTAATTACGTGCGTATTACAGGAATATTTAAGTGAACGCATTAGATGGGAATATGACTTGCTGCGAGCAGCTAATGAAAAAATTATAATATGCAGCCGAGGCAATATATTTGTGAACTCTAAAAAATTAGACAAACTTGTAACTGTACTTTCTGATTTGCAACAAAGGGGTATCATAATTCATATAATATTTCCAAAGTTTCAAAATTCTCTTAACCCAAGCAAAAGCTACAGTAAAGAAAAAATCGCGAAATTATCTCAAGAATACCATGAGAGCATTAGAAGTTTAAAACAAGCTGGTTTAGATGTACAAATAAGAAGCAATTATCAGTCAACGATCAAAGATGAAATTATATTTATTGATAACAAAACTATGTACTTCTGCAATCAGTTCACAGGACGCAAAGTCTTTTACCACTCTAATGACCGCGATTTGATTGAAATGTTTATGGCGAAGGACGATTACTTACGTGAAAATTTATGGCAGTTACAGAAGTGATTATCCTACCCCAGGAGGTAAAATGGATTTAGTTAAGAAAAAAGATAGCACCTATCTTCTCGTAAAGCTGTGCAAGGCTGATGTCAAATACCTAAAGGATTTCAAGAAGTACGAGCATCCAGGGCATGTCAAAGATACTGACAAACTATTCAGCGATCTCATGACACTCCACGTTCAGTCCGTATACGTTATGACATACGGCGATATGCTCGTACAAGATAAAATTGTAACCAACAAATTCATGAACAAAGTGACCTCAGAATTAAACATACCGGTCAAACAATATGAAAAAACAATCAAAAAATATATGGACAGGATTTATGCACTGGATATGAAACATCGGGAAAAGATAAAAAAATGACTAAAAGACTTCCAATGGGAATATGGAAAAGAAGAAAGAAAACATATGAGAGAAGTAATATCTGTGTCTTTCATTTTACAAAAGCATGATTTGAAATTGAAGGCGAAATGGAGAAGAACATACAGAAAGTCTTAAAGGTGTTGCTGATATTGTTGATAATTAGCATTGTATTGAATTTAGTCCTTTTTATATCTATATTGAAATTAAGAAAATATGCCCATCAAGAACACCAAGAACCGCAAGCAAAAAAAGATATTGATACAACACCAGAACAATTGACGAAAAAGGCTCTTCAGATTGTTGAGAATCAAGAACATCCTAAAATCGACACTTTTGAATATTATCAAGAAATAGATGAAAAACCAAAGCCCGTTAGTATTCCAAAAGCACTATATCCAAGAGAACCAAGTGGTACTGGCTCGCCAAGGATAGTAGTGAAGATTTTGGTTGATACTAACGGCAGTGGTATTGATGCTAAGATTCTCAAAACTTTCGGCGATGAACTGTGCGAAGAGTCCGCGCTTGAGGCTGCAAGAAAAGCTAAGTTCATCCCAGCAAAACATAATGGTAAACCTGTCCATGCCTGGATAGCAATGCCGATAGATTTTACTCTAAAATAAGCACATGCCTTAGTATTCTTAGAGATTAAAAGGTAGGCTTACAGACTGCTCGATCGTGGTGTGTTCTAAAATCGTTCTACGACAATCTAAACAAAGGCGATGAAACTCTCTCTTTTCTTAAGAAATTTATCTCAGCAGTATTATTTTTTCTGTTCGTTCATAATCATTTGCTTCGACCCTCACAAAGTAAATACCTGAAGATAACTCTTTCGGCATTATTAAAAACTCGTTCACGCCAACCTTTGCTTTGCCAACAAATACTTTTTCAGCTAATCGTCCAACCACATCGTATATCTTCACTGATACTTTACGTTCATCAGGTGAGGTAAATCTAATCTTCAGGAATCCTTTTGCAGGATTGGGATACATCTGTTCAAATAAAAACCGTCTTAGCACCTGACTACTATATCCCTGTGGTCCTCCACCGCCGACTTGTTCCATTTCAATTTCTAAACCACTAAGTACAGCAATCGTTCCTTTTAATCTTTTAACCTTTATAGTGATCTCATAATCCTCAAGACACGCCTGAGGTATCCACGCCTCTTCAGTGACTTTTTCAGACGGTGGCACTTTTCGGTTGCGATGTAATATATCATCGACATTGAATTGAAGTTTCAATTCACCTGGTTCATCATGATAATATGTCCACCTGATCTTATATTTTATGTGTGGAGAATGTAGGCTTAGATGATATATTAACTCCGTCGAATCATAGTCAATCGTTTGGAAATCTTCTTGTCCCAGTACCTGATAGCCATCTCTTTGCACAATGATGGGCACTGCAACGTCCTCTCCCATGTCAAAAACATAGATTGGCGGTACTTGTTCAATTGGCAGGTTATAATAATAGATGTAGCCAATGCTGTCTATAAAGCTATAATCAGTCCAGATAATATCAAGCGAAGCAAATTCATTGTTGTCTGCTGGATTATATAATAATTGAGGGCAGGCAATCAGATTTTTGCTGTGATCCAATTCAATCGGTTCAATCATACCACTTGCCGGAATCACGCCATAATAGAGATATGAGGAATATCTATCTTGTTTTGTCCAGGTTAAATATGGACCACTTGAGAATGGATTTTCGCACTCAGCGATTGTCTCTACGCCACTTAATTCTTCAATGCCTGTCCAGGCATAACGATGCCTGATTTCATTCTGATCACACCAAAAATGATCGATCTGATCTTCGCGCATAGTGATAAGAGGATAATCGATCATAATACCGTGTGAAGTTTGTTTGGTGATAATCGTGTCTTCAATGCGATAATAGTACAGTGAATCACCAAAACCTTCCCAGAGCACATGCACAACTTGATCAGGATCAATGGTTATTGACGGCGAGATAAGTTTCGCAACAACCGAATCTTCATAAGTAGCAGTATCAAAAGGTACTGGAATCCCATGCAATGGTACAGAATCAAGTACAAACCACTGACAGTCTTCAGGTGATGCCAATGAGAATCTACCGTAGATAAGAGTATAGCCTCTTATAATAATTACCATGGGCATCGTACCGCCAGGTTCTGGATGATATGTCGGTCCATAACTGGTTTCAAAGATAAAATGCCCTAGTGAATCGGCAATCGCAAATGAGGGTGCACCGACACCCCAAAAATATGTGCCATAAGTGTGCATTAAGGGAACAGGTGATAACCAATTATTACCATTAAACCTACTCGTTCTCAATTCTTCAAGAAAATTTGGCGAACCGTCATTATAGGCAAAGATTGAGTAGAGGTTATTATCAGCACTCATGCATAAAGACGGATATTTACCAGAACCGATTAAGGAGGGCTCAGACCATGTTGCGTCGTTCAGATAAGTGTGGTAGACATTGTCATCGCGAGTAAATGCCAAGTTGAGAATGTTATTTCCATCACGAAGCAACCGTTGACTGTTATTATAACCAGTTGCTTCGGGAATATCAGATCGAGCAACATCAATATATGGATAGGTATACGGCAGATTTAGGATCTTGCGGGCTAGGTAATAGTCATCTCCGTCTTTCTCGGTCCATAAAGCAAACAACTTTCTGCGAACACCGCCACCAAGTACGATACCCTGTGGATAAGAAGAAATATCTTCAGGAGCAGGGGTTTCAGACACATTCTTTGGAGTGGTCCATTGAGTGCCAGCTTTTTGCGAGAACCAGATATCATCTTCCCATTTCCACAAAACCACATCTGATGATGCAAGAGAGCTATACCCTTCAATGTAATTGGCATCGGCATCAGTATGACCAATTCTTTCACGAGGATTTGGTATATAATTATTGTTATTCCAGTTCAGACGTACGCTGTATAGAAACGTGTCAGTTGTAGTTGAGGTCAAAAGAGTCTCGGCCTCAAAAGCAATGCGTAGTTCATTTTGTCCTACCCAGAGTGAAGGTGCTCCCATGCTCCATATATAGTTCATATTAAGTGGTATGTCAATTTGATGCCAGGTTGAAGTGCCAATTGTACGCCAATAAATTTGTGGAGATGTGTTAATATCAGGTAGAATTGATACCACAAGCCTATTGCCAGTTGCATCGTATCCTATAGAAGGGAAATAACCCCAACTCGAAATCACGGTATGAGGAGTGCCACCTGAAGAATATGGCCCTGCGACTACTATTGAACCATCATAAAAATGTCTGAATGCAATGTAACACCCGTCGCTCGCAAAGCTCATCGAGGGTGGCGCAGGTCTGCTGCCTGGATTGGTAGATTGCGAATTATAGAATCTGTCCGGGTAAGGCAAAGGATCTTTTATTTGAAGTACATAATATCTAACTCTGTAATCACTGCCCGTAACCCGCTCATTGCTGCCATACACGACGTACGGATTATCATTATTATCAAGAGCAAAGCTTGGCGTTGTATCAACTGGATTCTGTACGTATAGGTATTGCGCCTGAGAAAAACTCAATCCGTTGTCCTCAGATACTGCATAGAACATCTTCAAACCGTCATAGGAGATTAAGTGAAGTTTACCATCAGCCCCTACTGCTATTTTGTACTGGTTATCAAAAGCACTCATCTGTGAGAAATCCGATAGCAACAACATCCCAGGTGTGAATGTTATTACATTTGACCATACAGAATAGTGTCCTTCATTATCATAACTTCGAACCTTGTAATGATACTTGTGCAGAAAAGAAACAGTATCAACATAATTAGTAATATCAGAAAAGGTGTCAGCATAATCTTCAACCCAGACACCATCTGTTGCTCTCGCAATCTGAAATCCCTCTTCAATCTGGGAATTATCCGCCCATTGAATTTCAACAGAAGTTTGAGTCGGTTGACCAACCACTTTGAGCCCTGCGGGTGGTGCCGGGGTAGGATAGATACATAAAACATAAGGCCACCAATATGTTGGGTCAGTGAGTGGATTTTCAAACGAAGTACGTGTTGGATCACCATCTTTCAGTACAGATTGGTAGTATTCATTATTACATATTTCTGATTGGGAATAGTACACATCTCTGTAATCTGAATCCACCATAATCTCATAATTGTAAGGGGAGGTTTTCTTCCTAGATCTGGTTTTGAATGAAAGTTCGCGATATCCCTGAATTACAGCTGACTGAGCGTTGACATTGAAACTACTGGTTGAAATATTGGGTCCATCATGAATCTTTACGTTCAACTGTGTGGCTGTACCCCCACCTCCTTCTTCTTTTCCCCAGATTTCTAATTTTGTATGCCCAAAAGTAACAATCTGATATTTTAGATCAAAGTATTTCGGTGGTCCCTCAACTGACACCGGAGTTGGCTCAAAAATATGTTTATTACCGTCATAGAAGTTCATTTTTGAAATTCCAGGTTGGCGATAGAAGTTTTCATCAGGGATTGGATGCATACCTCCAGAAAGACCAGCTTTTCTAGAAAGAGAATAACCATCGTAGTCATAGTAGCCATATCCGTTTTCCAAAACTTCTTTTATTAAGGGCTTAAATGCCTTACTATCAGCATCTTCATTATCATAACTCTCCCTAAGATTTGGTTTGGTAACTGACGAATATGTCTGCCAGTATTTAATTTCTTCTCTGGCAACCGAGTACAAATGTGTCAATGTATCTGATTTATACTGATATGGTACTGCATCCCAAATTATGTCCAGCCCTTGAGTTGACTGAAGGTACCAAGGCCAGGGGTGATTCCCAAGATAGAATTCTACAATCTTATCGATCAGGTTTTGAAGCATCTTGTCGAGGAACAAATCAAAAAGTGCTCCTCCGAACCAGTATAATATACCCTCCGCCCCAAATGCCTGAAAGAGCTTTATCAGTTTAGGAACCTGCGAAACTCGAAAATAATCATCACCAATGTTTGAGTAGTAATTAAAAACCTGTGAAAATGTCCAGTTAGGATGAGCAAGAACAGCACCCAACTCACCACCACCCTTTCTGTATCCATATAATAAAAATATCATTATACCCCATCCGTGAATGTATGCTTCAAGTCGCTCCTGTGTAAGATTTTGAGTATGGTAACCCACTGCATTTGCAGCATTCACAAACGTTTTCACATGCTCCCAATTTGCATCCTGCCATCCTTCAATTGGTTGACCTGCTAAGTTATAGGTTCTCATAAATTCGAAATAGCCAACACCTGGTTCAGCTAACATATAGTAATTCCCTCCTCGCCATATCCGGGCTCTAAATAACTCATCAGTGATAAAGCTCCAGTCAGGTATATATGTAGGCGTGAATAATTCATGGTAAACCTCTCCGAGGAATACTGGATCATCAGCAGCGTGCATACTGTCAGACTGTACTGCGTAGCCATAACCAAATCTTGAGGGTTGCAGGACTTGGTGTGCGAACAAATCGTGTATTACATGCATAACAGCCCCATAAACGAGTGCACGATAACATGGTGAGGATTGATGTGTTCTTGCCCAATTAGCCATTCGCCATAACGCTTTAAAATTCGCATTCGGTGGAGAATCAATGAATTTAATGGTTGCTTGAACATTGTTTCTTGTAATTGTCTTTATATAAACTGGTGTCTTATCACAAATCGCGCCAATCTCATCACGAAATGCATATAAAGAATCTATTAAACTCGCAATACCATCCTGAAAATCAAACATATCAGGAAGAGTAAGACCGATATAATAAAACTTACGAGCTTGAATGTTCGGATGAGCACCTGTGACACAATCATAGAACTCAGGATCAAAGTTCTGCCACACATCAAAAGTCTGTGAACCTAAATACATGTGATAAGCAGGATCATAAGCAAATAAAATTGAGCAAAGAATAAATAAAGTAGATATACGTTTCACTTATGCCTCCCTTCAATTTTTTTGTAAAGTATATCCCAATTGTTTTGGCCTCCCAAATCCTCCTCCCAGATTAAATGCAGATCATCATTAGCATCAACCACGATGTTTCTACAAAGACCTAACCCTGATTGCCCCGGGCTTTTCGTGACATTTACAAACTCTGTCCAGCTGTTTTCACCATTTTCAAACCCATAATAAACATCCATATTGCCATTCTCTATATCTTTTGTTACAAAGAAAAGATACAAAGTCCCAGAATTGTCAATGCACATCTGTTGGTATCCATATCCTGCAAATATGCAATCTGGTATGGACCATTCACCATCATTCAGCTTTTGAGAATAATAAATGCCCTGTTCCTCCCAACCATAACCGTGCCATGTAACTGCTATGTGCCCATTGTCATCAAGTGCAATTCTTGAATTCCAGCACACTAATTGCGAATTATTTGATAGATTTACCATCTCATTCCAAGATCCACCTGATGCCTTGGTGAGATACCAGATATCTGAAAAAGTAGTATAATCCTGATAAACCAAATGAAGACTGTTTTCACTATCAATTTCGGTATTTGCAGGATTCCCCATTGGTGATTTCACACAAGATACAGAAACAATATTTTCCCAGCTTTCATTGTATGGCTTGAAAAGATAAAAAATTTCATTCCATCCGCACCATGTTACATGAACACCGCCGTCGCTATCAATACTCAGATAGGGTAGTTCGACATGATAATCTGGATTGTTTACTAATTCTTCTGTTGCCTGCCATTCGCCAACAGAATTTCGAGCACGATAATATAGTTTATTATAACCTCCTTCGTGTAATTCAATCCATACAATATGCACATTGCCAGCTTTATCAACAACCAAGGATGGCGCGTCACATTTTTGCCTCTGTTCTGATATTATAACAGATTCTGTCCAGCCCTTCCCAGTTGTTTTCATTGAAAAACGAATACTGGCGGAATCGGATCCATAAGGTCCGGTCCAGGGTGCACTCTTCCATACTACATAGAGATTATCCTGACCGTCAATACTGATTGATGCCATGGCTGCTTGAAGTGTATCATTGGATATATTCTCATAACTATCAGAGATTTCAATCTCTGATTCATGTTTCCTGCAGTTGATTGTAACACATAATAGAGATACAACAACAATTGCTTTAGCATATTGCTTGAGCATAATAACAATTTCCTTGGAAGTTGTCACGTTCACTATTCAGTTTCGGCAACGAACCCTACTCATAATACTAAGCAACTGCCACTTTGTCAAGGGCTTTTTTCCCTAGGTACTGTCAATAACTGTGTGTAAATTTGATTAGAAGATTGCATAATGATGATCCTCCCATTTTTTATTGTATTTAGCAAATAAAGCATACAGGATACGATTACAACTTTCAGTATTAGCAA